>JAAGKN010000027.1_pt1 | contig 166282 bp, 132 predicted proteins | sample 6206371 | NCBI WGS metagenome assembly JAAGKN01 (sample SAMN11533720, study PRJNA540317) | gut metagenome | isolation source: fecal pellets from male and female animal of same cohort | host: Peromyscus leucopus | place: USA:CA | collected 2017 | reverse complement strand
GTAGGGGTTGGCCGCATACGGACGCGAGGGTTCGATGCTGTAGATGTCAGCGCCTGTAAGTTCGGCTATTCTTTCAGCCACGGCTTTTGTGTTGCCGGTGGCGGAGAAATAGGCAACCAAAGTCTTTGTGCTGCCTGAAGGTTCAAGTGTAGCATGATCAGCCTTATTAGAGCGGGCGTCGGAACTGTGCGATGCCATAAGCGGCATTGTCATAAGCAGTGATGACAAAAATAGGATGGTTCTACTCATTTTTCGATTGTTTTGATTTCACGATGCAAAATTAGCAGCAGATAGATGTATGTACTGCACATGAATTACGGATTGAATATCCAATATTACAGATTCTAATCCGCACGTTTTTAATGGATAACACAATTTACGGATTATGAAACCATAATTACTGATAGCGTGATAGGGATATGGTGCTGACCGGATTTTTATGAGTACTTTTGCAAAGTAAAGAAAACGATGCAGTATATGGACAAGATAATAAAACTGGAAAACGTACAGGATTATAACCGCATTCTCGGAGCAGAAACCCTTCATCCGCTTGTGAGCGTGACCGACATGTCGCAATTAAGGGCGATACCCCATTGTTGCAAAGGTTCGGGTTCTATTGCGTGTTCTTCAAGGAACTCGATTGCGGCACAATATTATATGGACGCAGCAAATATGACTATCAGGAGGGCACGATGCTGTTCATCTCTCCCGGACAGATAGCGGGAGTTGATGATGGTGGAGAAACGCCCGATCCCAAAGGATGGATACTGATGTTCCACCCCGACCTGCTCTATGGCACACCGTTGGCCCGCCGTATGAAAGATTATTCATTCTTCTCATATTCAAGCGACGAGGCTCTTCACATGTCGGAACGTGAGAAACAGATAATTCTGAACTGTTTCCGTGAGATACGCGAGGAACTGGAGCACCCGGTTGACAAACACACCAAGCAGATAGTGGCATCGAATATCGAGACGATGCTCAACCACTGTGTCCGATTCTACGAGCGTCAGTTCGTTACCCGCGAGATAACCAACCATAACATCATAGACCGCTTTCAGGAATTATTGCAGGAATATTTCAATTCCGAACTGCCGAAAACCAACGGACTGCCCACGGTGCAGTATTGCGCCGACAAAGTCTGCCTTTCGCCAAACTATTTCGGCGACCTGATAAAAAAGGAAACAGGCAAAACCGCCTCGGAGCACATCCAGCTTGCAGTGATGTCGAAAGTCAAGGAACAGCTGACCGAAACCGACAAGACCATCAGCGAGATAGCCTATGACCTCGGTTTTAATTATCCCCACCACCTCAGCCGCACATTCAAGAAGGTGGTCGGAATGACGCCCGGCGAGTTCCGGCTGCAAGCGGTGTGCTCCCAGGAATAAACAAAACATCCGCACCTTATTATAATATAAGGTAAAAAATATAGGTGTTCGGTAAAGCTCCATCAAAACGCGAACCTATGCGCAGGAGAGGGGAGAGACGCCCGCCGTTTGCATCCGGCATAGTGGCCGGTCGGGATTTTAACACTTCTTGCTTTCTGGATGAAAATGTAGTATCTTTGCAGTAGGCGAGGGGCAGACTTTACAGGTCTGCCCCTATTCGCAGGGCTCTGCAAGGCATTTTTTTTACACACGAAGTAATACTTTTGCCGGAAAAGCACTACTTCGCGGCCAAAAAGCACTACTTGGAATTTCTACACGAAGTAATGCTTTTCAAAATCCAAGTATTGGTGGCTGTGCGGCAGCAGGAAACCGCCGCGCGGCGATAGGATTCGTTAACTAAAAACCGCTTCAAAAACCTTTCATAAAGTTAAATATATTAAACTCCATGCGACTGCCGGGCTCTATGAGCGAAGTCTTTTCTGATGCTTTTCCCGGTGTTTCGTTTCTGCGGGACGCATTTCCCGTTGCTTCGCTGTGGGGGAGGGACTGCAGCGCGTCCTTGGGATGAAAGATACGTCGGTGGAGAAGCCGCTCTCCCGTTGCGGGGCCGGATGGCCTGCCGGCGACCCGGAACCGTGGATTGCCGGCGGCGGAATTGTAGGTAAATGAAAAAAACACCACGGCCTGCGCGCCGGGAACCGTTCGGGCCGTTTGGCAGACCCTCCGGCCTGGGAAATCCGCACGTCAGATATCCGTCTGTGTATCAAAAAATAAAAAGCCGAAAAAGTTTGTTATTTCAAAAGAAATTCGTACTTTTGCATCCGGAAAGTAGGAAACGTAAGATAACTGCTTTATTATGAAGGGTTAGCGATAACCTTCCGCCCCGGAAAAAGCATGACGGTGCTCCCGGGCTACGGTACGAAACAAAGAAATAATTAATCATACAAACAAACAAAACTGAAATGCCAGGATTATTAGGAAAGAAAATCGGAATGACATCCGTTTTCAGTGCCGACGGCAAGAATGTGCCGTGCACTGTTATCGAAGTAGGTCCTTGTGTGGTTACTCAGATTAAAACTGTTGAAAAAGACGGTTATGCTGCCGTTCAGGTAGGTTTCCAGGAAGCAAAGGAAAAGAATACTTCCGCTCCTTTGATGGGACACTTTAAGAAAGCTGGTGTTACTCCCAAGAGACACTTGGCCGAGTTCAAGGGGTTTGAGCAAGAACTGAACTTGGGTGACACGCTGACCGTGGAGCTCTTCGAAGGTGTTGACTACGTTGATGTGGTCGGTACTTCCAAGGGTAAAGGCTTCCAGGGTGTTGTGAAACGTCATGGTTTTGGTGGTGTGGGTCAGACGACTCACGGTCAGGACGACCGTCTGCGTAAGCCGGGTTCTATCGGCGCCTGCTCTTATCCCGCCAAAGTGTTCAAGGGTATGCGCATGGGTGGCCAGATGGGTGGCGACCGCGTTACGACGCAAAACCTCAAGGTGTTAAAAGTTATCCCCGAACACAATCTGCTCCTCATTAAGGGCTCTGTTCCCGGTTGTAAAGGTTCAATCGTTATAATTGAAAAGTAAGCAATGGAAGTTAGTGTATTGAATATTAAAGGAGAAGATACCGGTCGTAAGGTTGTGCTCAACGATTCGATTTTTGGCATTGAACCCAATGATCACGCTATCTATCTCGATGTGAAGCAGTATCTCGCCGCTCAGCGCCAGGGTACGGCCAAGACTAAGGAGAGAAGTGAGATGAGCGGTTCCACCCGCAAGCTCGGTCGTCAGAAAGGTGGCGGCGGTGCCCGTCGCGGTGACATCAACTCCCCCGTACTCGTGGGCGGTGCCCGTGTGTTCGGTCCCAAGCCCCGCGACTACAGCTTCAAGCTTAATCGTAAGGTGAAGGTTTTGGCCCGTCGCAGTGCCCTTTCGTATAAGGCGCAGGAAGGCAGCCTCCTCGTAGTCGAGGATTTTGAGCTCGCCGCTCCTAAGACGAAATCTTTTATCGAAATTATAAATAATCTTAAAGTTTCTGATAAAAAGACTTTGTTCGTGATGCCCGAGTCTAATAAAAATGTATATTTGTCAGCTCGCAATTTGCAGAATGCAAAAGTTGCCATCGCTTCGGATATCAACACTTATGGTGTTCTTAACGCCGGAGTTATGGTTGTGACTGAAAGCTCGCTCGGCAAAATTGAGGCTGTGTTAACCAAATAAAGAGGAGGCAAAATGGCATATATAGTAAAACCCGTTGTGACCGAGAAAATGAACGGCATTACGGAAAAGCAGAATAAATTTGGTTTTATTGTCCGTCCCGAGGCTAACAAGCTCCAGATTAAAGCAGAAGTGGAAGCAACCTATGGTGTCAAGGTGGTAGGCATCAGCACGATGAACTACGCCGGCAAGAATAAGTCGCGCTACACCAAAGCTGGTCTCCTCCGTGGAAAGACCAATGCTTTCAAAAAGGCTATCGTAACCCTCAAGGAAGGTGAAACTATCGATTTTTATAGCAATATCTAAATAAAAGATGGCAGTACGTAAATTTAAGCCCACAACACCGGGGCAGAGACACAAGATTATTGGTACGTTCGAAGAAATTACTGCATCCGTACCAGAAAAATCTCTCGTATGTGGTAAGCGTTCCTCTGGTGGTCGCAACAACAACGGTAAGATGACCATGCGTTATCTTGGCGGCGGTCACAAGAGAAAATTCCGCTTCATCGACTTCAAACGTGAGAAAGACGGTGTGCCCGCAATAGTAAAGACCATCGAATACGATCCGAACCGTTCGGCCCGTATCGCTCTCTTGTTCTATGCGGATGGTGAAAAACGCTATATTATCGCTCCCAATGGATTGAAAGTCGGCGCAGAACTCATGTCGGGCGCAGACGCGGCTCCTGAAGTTGGCAATGCCCTCCCCCTGCAGAATATCCCCGTAGGTACGGTCATTCACAACATAGAGCTCCGTCCCGGCCAGGGCGCGCTGCTCGTTCGTTCCGCCGGAAACTTCGCACAGCTCACTTCCCGTGAAGGTAAGTACTGCGTGATCAAGTTGCCCTCCGGCGAAACGCGTCAGATTCTTAGTGCTTGCAAGGCCACGATTGGCAGCGTCGGTAATTCCGATCACGCTTTGGAATGCTCCGGTAAGGCCGGTCGCTCCCGCTGGTTGGGCCGTCGTCCTCACAACCGTGGCGTCGTGATGAACCCTGTAGATCACCCGATGGGTGGTGGCGAAGGCCGTCAGTCAGGTGGTCATCCGCGTTCACGCACTGGCTTTATGCTAAGGGCTTGAAGACAAGAGCTCCGAAGAAGCAGAGCAGCAAGTACATCATAGAAAGACGTAAGAAGTAACAAGCATTAAAAGAATAGATCGAATATGAGTCGTTCATTAAAAAAAGGTCCGTATATCGCTGTCTCTCTCGAAAAGAAGATTCTCGCCATGAACGAAAGCGGCAAGAAAAGCGTTGTTAAAACTTGGGCCAGAGCTTCAATGATATCGCCCGACTTCGTCGGCCATACCGTTGCAGTTCATAACGGAAATAAATTTATTCCTGTTTATGTTACGGAGAACATGGTAGGTCACAAACTCGGTGAGTTCGCACCCACCCGTAAGTTTGGCGGTCATGCCGGTAACAAGAAAAAATAAACAGGCACCTTTCAATCAGAAATAAAAAGATAATTGATAAATGGGAGCAAGAAAAAGATTAGCGGCTGAAAAACGTAAAGAAGCCCTTAAGACCCAGTATTTTGCAAAATTGCGAAATGTTCCCTCCTCTCCGCGCAAAATGCGCTATGTCGTCGACCTGGTTCGCGGCATGGAGGTGAACCGTGCCCTCGGTACGCTCAGGTTCTCCAAAAAGGCAGCCTCACAGGATGTTGAGAAACTCCTGCGCTCGGCTATCGCCAACTGGGAACAGAAAAACGAACGTAAGGCTGAAGATGGCGAATTGTTCATAACCAAGATTTTTGTTGACGAAGGCGCTACGCTCAAACGCATGCGTCCCGCTCCGCAGGGAAGAGGTTATCGTATTCGTAAACGTTCAAACCACGTGACTTTGTTCGTGGGCACTAAAACTAATGATTAATAAGTAAGAAGTATGGGACAAAAAGTAAATCCGATAAGTAATCGTCTTGGAATTATTCGTGGCTGGGATTCTAACTGGTACGGTGGTTCTAATTTCGGTGACAACTTGCTTGAGGATAGCAAAATCCGCAAATACCTCGACGCCCGTCTGGCTAAAGCCAGCGTTTCGCGCATTGTCATCGAACGTACTCCCAAACTGATTACCATCACCGTGTGCACCTCACGCCCCGGTTTGATCATCGGTAAGGGCGGACAGGAAGTTGACAAACTGAAGGAAGAGCTCAAGAAAGTCACCGACAAGGATGTTCAGATCAACATCTTCGAGGTGAAGAAGCCCGACCTCGACGCCACTATCGTAGGTAAGAGCATCGCTCGCCAGGTAGAAGGCAAAATCGCTTACCGCCGTGCCATCAAGATGGCCATCATGAACGCTATGCACGCTGGAGCAGAAGGTATCAAAGTACAGATTTCCGGACGTCTGAACGGTGCTGAAATCGCACGTAAAGAAATGTTCAAGGAAGGTCGTACGCCGCTTCACACTTTCCGTGCTGACATCGACTATTGTCAGACTGAAGCTCTCACAAAGGTAGGTCTCCTTGGCATCAAGGTATGGATTTGCCGTGGTGAGGTTTACGGCAAGCGCGATCTCGCACCTAACTTCACCCCCGAGAAAGAAACGGGTCGTGGTTTCGGCGAGCGTGGCCGCAAGTTCCGCGGAAAGAGAAATAACAACCGTTAATTTACTACATTACTGTTAGAGTATTATGTTACAACCGAAAAGAACAAAATACAGAAGACCGCAAAAGGGTCGTTGCAAAGGTAACGCCCAGCGCGGAAATCAGCTGGCCTTCGGTAGCTTTGGCATAAAGAGCCTCGATACACACTGGCTTACCGGCCGCCAGATTGAAGCTGCCCGTATCGCTGTGACCCGTTACATGCAGCGTCAGGGTCAGATCTGGATCCGTATCTTCCCCGACAAACCTATCACCAAGAAGCCTGCCGAGGTACGTATGGGTAAAGGTAAAGGTAACCCCGTAGGCTACGTGTTCCCCATCACTCCGGGCCGCATCATCTTCGAGATTGAGGGCGTTCCTTTTGAGGTGGCTAAAGAGGCCCTGCGCCTTGCCGCACAAAAGCTTCCCGTGACAACGAAGTTTATTGTTAGACATGACTACGACCAAAACGCTTGATTATGAAAATCGCAGAAATTAGACAAATCCCGGCCAACGAGTTGGCTGAAAGAATTGATGCTGAGGTTGCAAAGTACGATCAGATGCTTCTGAACCATAGCATTTCTCCTATGGAAAACACTGCACAGATCAAGGATGCGCGTCGTACGATTGCCCGCATGAAAACAGTGTTGAGAGAAATTGAACTTAACAAATAATAATGTCCTCAAATGGAAACTAGAAATTTAAGAAAAACAAGACAGGGTGTTGTTATTAGCAACAAGATGGATAAAACCATCGTAATTGCAGCTAAGTTCAAAGAAAAGCACCCCATATACGGAAAATTTATCTCCAAAACGAAAAAATATCACGCTCACGACGAGAAAAACGACTGCAATGTCGGCGACACCGTGCTGATTATGGAGACTCGTCCCCTGAGCAAGACCAAGCGTTGGAGAGTGGTAGAAATTGTAGAAAGAGCTAAGTAATTATGATACAAACAGAATCCAGACTCACAGTAGCTGACAACAGCGGTGCCCGCGAAGCACTCTGCATCCGCGTGTTGGGTGGAACGAAGCGCCGTTATGCTTCTGTTGGCGACGTGATTGTAGTCTCTGTAAAGAGCGTCATCCCGTCGAGTGATATTAAAAAGGGTGCCGTATCTAAGGCTTTGATTGTACGTACCAAGAAGGAAATCCGTCGTGCTGACGGTTCCTACATCCGCTTTGATGATAATGCCTGCGTGTTGCTTAACAATGCCGGCGAATTGAGAGGTAGTCGTATTTTCGGCCCGGTTGCACGCGAACTCCGCGCTGTCAACATGAAGGTGGTTTCATTGGCACCTGAGGTTCTTTAATCCAGTAAACTGAATTCGTAATGGCTAAATTACATATTAAGAAAGGCGATACCGTCTATGTGAACGCTGGCGAGGATAAGGGCAAGACCGGTACGGTTACCAAGGTCCTTGTTGAAAAGCAGCGCGCAATCGTTGAAGGCGTAAACATCGTTTCCAAGAGTCAGAAGCCGAGCGCCAAAAATCCTCAAGGTGGCATTATCAAGGTTGAAGCTCCCATTCATATCTCGAATTTGAATGTGGTGGATCCTAAAAGTGGAAAACCGACGCGTATCGGTCGTCGTAAAACCGACGAGGGTAAGCTGGTTCGTTATGCAAAAAAAACAGGAGAGGAGATTAAGTAATGAGTAATACCGCACAACTTAAGAAGGAATATGCCGAGCGTATCGCGCCGGCTTTGATGAAGCAATTTAATTATTCTTCTTCCATGCAGATTCCCGTGCTCAAGAAGATTGTTATCAATCAGGGCTTGGGCATGGCTACTGCCGACAAGAAGATTATTGATGTTGCTATCAATGAACTTACCGCCATCACCGGCCAGAAGGCCGTTGCTACGGTTTCCCGTAAGGACGTGGCAAACTTCAAGCTCCGTAAGAAAATGCCCATCGGCGTGATGGTGACTCTCCGTCGCGAGAAGATGTATGAGTTCCTTGAGAGACTCGTTCGCGTGGCTTTGCCCCGTATCCGCGACTTCAAGGGTATCGAAGGCAAGCTCGACGGCCGTGGCAACTACACCCTCGGCATCACCGAGCAGATCATCTTCCCCGAGATCAACATCGATGCCATCGACCGATTCTGGGTATGAACATCACCTTCGTTACATCGGCCAACACCGACGAAGAGGGTTACGCACTGCTCAAAGAATTTGGTCTTCCTTTCAAAAACGCTAAAAACAACTAATACAATATGGCAAAAGAATCTATGAAGGCTCGCGAAGTGAAAAGAGCCAAGTTAGTAGCCAAGTATGCAGCAAAGCGTGCCGCGTTGAAGGAAATCGTAAACAAATCGAACGATCCTGCGGAGGCCTATGAGGCTGCCCGCAAGCTCCAGTCGATTCCCCGCAACGCTAACCCTATCCGCCTGCACAACCGTTGCAAAATCACCGGACGCCCCAAAGGTTATATCCGTCTGTTCGGCCTCTCTCGTATTCAGTTCCGCGAGATGGCGTCAAGCGGCCTTATTCCCGGCGTAAAGAAAGCAAGCTGGTAAAATCATCCTAATTCTTAATATTGTCGGGGTCGTCCCGATTAATTAAAATTTTTATTTTATGACTGATCCAATAGCAGATTATTTGACGCGGTTGCGCAACGCTATCATGGCGAAGCATCGTGTGGTAGAAGTGCCCGCATCGAATTTGAAGAAGGACATCACGAAAATCCTTTTCGAGAAGGGTTACATCCTCAACTACAAGTTTGAGGAAGACGGTCCTCAGGGAACTATCAAAATCGCTCTGAAGTACAATCCGCAGAGCAAGGTCAATGCCATCAAGAGCTTGACCCGCGTATCTACTCCCGGTATGCGTAAGTATACCGGCTACCGCGATATGCCGAGAGTAATTAACGGACTTGGTATTGCTATCATCTCCACGTCCAAGGGTGTCATGACAGACAAAGAGGCCGCTGAGCTCAAGATTGGTGGCGAAGTTCTTTGTTACGTTTATTAATAGAGGAGAAACAAAATGTCTAGAATAGGTAAATTGCCGATTAACATTCCTGCTGGTGTCACCGTGACCCTGAAGGATAATGTAGTGTCCGTCAAAGGACCGAAGGGTGAGTTGAGCCAGGCTGTCGATCCTTCTATCATTGTAACTATAGAGAACAACGAGATTTCTTTCGCAATCGATGAGAAGAATGATACTGTAGAGCAGAAGCAGAAACAAGCTTTCCACGGCCTTTATCGTTCGCTTGTCAATAACATGGTTGTTGGCGTGTCCGAGGGATACAAAAAGGAAATGGAACTTGTTGGTGTAGGCTATCGTGTGTCCAACCAGGGAAACCTTATTGAGTTCTCCCTCGGTTTCACCCATAGCATCTTCCTTCAGTTGCCCAGCGAAATCAAAGTTGAAACAAAATCCGAAAGAAATAAGAACCCGTATATTAGCCTCGAGTCCTGCGACAAGCAGCTCTTAGGCCTTGTATGTGCTAAAATCCGTTCTTTCCGTAAGCCTGAGCCTTACAAGGGTAAAGGTATTTTGTATGTTGGCGAGCAGATTCGCAGAAAGTCTGGTAAGTCAGCTGGCGCTAAGTAATTTTAATTGAATAAGATTATGACTACGAAAAAAGAACAAAGACGCATCAAAATCAAATATCGGGTACGTAATAAGATCTCGGGTACTGCCGAACGTCCCCGTTTGTCTGTCTTCAGAAGTAACAAGCAGATATACGTTCAAATCATTAACGATGAAACTTCCAAGACTTTGGCCGCTGCATCTTCGTTAGGTATGGAAACCATGCCCAAGAAAGAACAGGCTGCTAAGGTTGGCGAGTTGATCGCCAAGAAGGCCATTGAAGCTGGCATTACCCAGGTCGTTTTCGACCGTAATGGTTACCTTTACCATGGCCGCGTTAAAGAAGTTGCCGACGGCGCACGTAATGGTGGACTTAAATTCTAAAAGATTATGGCAAACAGAGTAATAGTTAATAGCGAAGAATTAAAAGATAGACTCGTTGCTATCAATCGTGTAGTTAAAGTAACTAAAGGTGGCCGTACTTTCACTTTTGCAGCTATTGTCGTAGTTGGTGACGGTAAAGGCGTAATCGGTTGCGGTCTTGGAAAGGCTGGCGAGGTTACTGCTGCTATCGCCAAGGGCGTGGAAGCTGCCAAGAAGAATTTGATCAAGGTTCCCGTTATCAAGGGTACGGTTCCTCACGGCCAGGCTGCCAAGTTCGGTGGCGCAGATGTCCTCATCTTGCCCGCTTCTGAGGGTACTGGTGTTGTTGCCGGTGGTGCAATGCGTGCCGTGCTTGAAAGTGTTGGTATAAAGGACGTGCTTGCCAAGTCCAAAGGATCTTCCAATCCTCACAACTTGGTTAAGGCTACGATATTGGCTTTGAGCGAAATGCGCGACGCCAGAACTGTAGCTCAGCACCGTGGTATTTCTATGGAAAAAGTATTCAGAGGATAATAGACTATGGCAACAATAAAGATTAAGCAAACGAAGAGCAGAATCGGTGCCAGCATCGATCAGAAGAGAACGCTTGACGCTCTGGGCCTTACTAAAATGCAGCATGTCGTAGAGAAGGAGGATACTCCGGTTCTGCGTGGTATGATTAATAAGGTTTGTCATTTGGTAACTGTCGTAGACTAAATTAACTACTAAAAAGAAAGTCATGAAATTACATACTTTAAAACCTGCTAATGGTTCCACGCACTCGCGTAAAAGAATCGGTCGTGGCCCGGGTTCGGGCATGGGCGGCACTTCTACGCGTGGTCATAAGGGTGCCAAGCAGCGTTCCGGTTATAGTAAGAAAATCGGTTTCGAAGGCGGTCAGATGCCTTTGCAGCGCCGTTTGCCTAAGTTCGGTTTCAAGAACATTAACCGTGTAGAGTACAAAGCTATCAACCTTTCCACAATCCAGGCTTTGGCTGAGGCTAAGGGTCTGCAGGCCGTAGGACTGGAAGAGTTGGTTGCTGCCGGCTTTGTATCTTCTGCTCAGTTGGTGAAAGTTCTTGGCAACGGTCAGATCACCTCCAGCCTGGAGGTGCGTGCTCACGCATTCTCCAAGAGTGCTGAAGCCGCCATTCAGGCAGCCGGTGGTACCGCTACGAAAATTTAATAGAAAGTCTCTCTATCAATGAAAAAAATAATCGAGACTGTAAAGAACATCTGGAGAATTGAGGATTTGAAAACTCGAATCCTCATTACTCTCCTTTTTGTTGCTATCTATCGTTTTGGCTCGTTTATCGTGTTGCCTGGCATTGATCCCGGTCCTGCAGGGCTGAAGGGATTGCAGGAGCAGACCAACGAGGGCCTCATGTCCTTGCTGAATATGTTTTCCGGTGGTGCCTTTTCCAATGCCTCTGTCTTTGCGTTAGGTATCATGCCATATATTTCTGCCTCAATTGTCATACAGTTGCTGGCTGTGGCTGTACCTTATTTCCAGAAGATGCAGCGCGAGGGTGAGAGCGGTAGAAGAAAGATCAATCAGTACACCCGCTGGTTGACAATCGCTATATTGGTGTTCCAGGCTCCTGCTTACTTGATAAACTTACACAATCAGGTCGGTGGAGCGTTCCGTGTGGAAATGGACGCCTGGTTTATGATTTCGTCTACGATTATCCTTGCTGCCGGAAGTATGTTTATACTTTGGTTGGGTGAACGCATCACTGACAAAGGTATCGGTAATGGTGTATCCATCATTATTATGATTGGTATTATAGCCCGTTTACCTGAGTCTTTGGGACAGGAGTTCCTCCAGTCTCTTTCCGGCAGTGAAAATGGCGGTTTGGTCAAGTTCCTGTTCGAGATTGTTGTGCTCCTGTTCGTGATGGCTTTCGCTATTCTTTTGGTGAAGGCTACGCGTAAGGTCCCCGTTCAGTATGCCAAACGTGTTGAAGGAGGTAAGCAATTGGGTGGCGCACGCCAGTATATTCCCCTTAAGCTTTTCGCTGCGAATGTAATGCCTATCATCTTTGCTCAGGCAATTATGTTTATTCCGCTTGTTTTAGCTTCGGCTTCCGGCAATGCGGATGGTTTCTGGGGTAATTTCAGCAATCATACGAGTGTTCCCTATAACATCGTGTTGGTTGTTCTCATTATTGCGTTTACCTATTTCTACACGGCAATCACGCTGAATCCGGTACAGATGGCTGAGGACATGAAGCGTAACAATGGCTTTATCCCCGGCGTTAAACCCGGCAAGCCTACGGCAGATTATCTCGACACGGTGATGTCTCGCCTGCTCCTTCCCGGTTCTTTGTTCATTTCCGTAATTGCCATTCTGCCTGCTTTTGCCAGCAGCCTGCTTGGTATCAGTTCCGGTTTTGCACAATTTTTCGGAGGAACATCCTTGCTCATTTTAGTCGGAGTCGTGATGGATACGCTCCAGCAGATCGAAAGCCATTTGTTGGTTCGCCGGTATGACGGATTACTTAATTCCGGTCACGTGCGTTCTCATGCAGGCGGTGTTTCTGCCTACTAATTTGAATGCCGATGATTTATTTGAAAACAGATGAGGAAATCGAGTTGTTGCGCAAAGCCAATTTATTGGTAAGCGCAACACTTGCCGAAATAGCCAAGAACATTCGGCCGGGTGTCACAACCTTACAGTTGGACACTCTTGCAGAAGAGTTCATCCGCGATCATGGAGCCGTGCCAACCTTTAAAGGATTTCCCAATCCTTACGGTTCAGCTTTCCCTGCTTCGATTTGCACCTCTGTCAATGAGGTGGTCGTACATGGAATTCCCGACAGCCGGCCATTAGAAAACGGTGATATCGTTTCGGTGGATTGCGGAACCCTGCTCAATGGATTTTGTGGCGATTCCTGCTACACTTTCTGTGTAGGCGAAGTCAGCCCGGAGGTTAAGGCTTTGTTGTCAACGACCAAGGCATCTCTTTATAAGGCCATTGAGACAGCACTTCCCGGCAAGCGTTTGGGCGACATAGGTTATGCAGTCCAGAGCTTGTGTGAGAGCAAAGGGTATGGCGTAGTCCGTGAGTTTGTGGGACATGGTATCGGTCATGAAATGCACGAAGACCCTCAGGTGCCCAATTATGGTAGCCGCGGAAGTGGCAAGCAACTGAAGAACGGTCTTTGCATTGCAATAGAGCCTATGATCACTTTAGGTTCGCCAGGCATAGTCATGAACGACGACCGCTGGAGCATCGCTACGCGCGACGGCAAGGTGGCGGCTCACTTCGAGCATACCATAGCCATTCATCATGGCAAGGCCGATATTCTTTCATCGTTTGAACAAATAGAAGAAATAGAAAGACATCAGGATTAGTATGGCAAAGCAAACTGCAATAGAGCAAGACGGAACGATTGTTGAAGCCTTGAGCAACGCAATGTTCCGCGTCGAGCTGGAGAACGGGCACGAAATCACCGCCCACATCTCCGGCAAGATGCGCATGCACTACATCAAGATTCTTCCCGGCGACAAGGTGAAGGTCGAGATGAGCCCTACGACCTCTCAAAAGGCCGCATCGTATTCAGATACAAATAAAACAAAAAGATATGAAGACAAGAGCATCTTTAAAGAAGCGCACGGCAGACTGCAAGATTGTACGTCGTAAGGGCCGTTTGTTCGTAATTAACAAGAAGAACCCTAAGTTCAAAATGCGTCAGGGTTAAAAACCAGTTTTCGCAAAATAACTCAATAAGTATATGGCAATAAGAATTGTTGGTGTTGATTTACCTCAAAACAAACGAGGAGAAATCGCGTTGACCTACATCTACGGAATAGGTCGCAGTAGTTCGGCTAAAATCCTTGATAAGGCCGGCATAGACAGAGATCTTAAAGTTAAGGATTGGACCGATGACCAAGCCGCCAAGATCCGTGAAATCATCGGTGCTGAGTATAAGGTAGAGGGTGACCTCCGCACTGAGATTCAGCTCAACATCAAGCGCCTGATGGACATCGGTTGCTATCGTGGCATCCGCCACCGTATCGGTTTGCCCGTGCGCGGTCAGAGCACCAAGAACAATGCCCGCACACGCAAGGGCCGCAAGAAAACAGTTGCTAACAAGAAGAAAGCTACTAAATAATAAATAGATATGGCAAAAAAGACAGTCGCAGCTAAAAAGAGAAATGTCAAGGTTGACGCCATGGGTCAGCTTCACGTGCATAGCTCTTTCAACAACATCATCGTGTGCTTTGCCAATAGCGAGGGTCAGGTTATCTCCTGGTCTTCGGCCGGCAAGATGGGCTTCCGTGGCTCGAAGAAGAACACTCCTTATGCAGCCCAGATGGCAGCTCAGGATTGTGCCAAGGTCGCTTATGATCTCGGCCTCCGCAAGGTGAAGGCTTATGTGAAGGGTCCCGGCAACGGACGTGAGTCCGCTATCCGTACCATGCCATGGTGCCGGCATCGAGGTAACAGAGATTATCGATGTTACTCCGCTGCCTCACAATGGCTGCCGTCCTCCGAAGAGAAGAAGAGTATAATTCCTGTGTAACGCTTAAAAGAAAAAGATTAAAATATGGCTAGATATATTGGACCTAAGTCTCGTATTGCCCGTAAGTTCGGAGAGGCTATTTTTGGTGCTGACAAAGTACTTTCCAAGCGCAACTATCCTCCCGGACAGCATGGTAACTCTCGTCGTCGCAAGACTTCCGAGTATGGTATCATGTTGGCTGAGAAGCAGAAGGCCAAGTACACCTACGGCGTGCTGGAAAAGCAGTTCCGCAACATGTTCGACAAGGCTGCTGCCTCCAGCGGTATTACCGGTGAGTTGCTTCTCCAGGCTTTGGAGTGCCGTCTCGACAATGTAGTTTACCGTCTTGGCATTGCCCCGACCCGTGCCGCGGCCCGTCAGTTGGTAAACCACAAGCACATCACGGTTGACGGGAAGGTAGTTGATATTGCCTCCTACAGTGTGAAGCCCGGTCAGATTGTAGCTGTTCGTGAGAAATCCAAGTCTCTCGAAGTAATCGCTGACGCCCTCGCCGGTTTCAACCACAGCAAGTATCCCTGGATTGAGTGGGACGAAGCCACGAAGTCCGGCAAATTGCTCCACGTACCCGAACGTGCTGATATCCCTGAGAATATCAAGGAGCAGCTGATTGTCGAGTTGTACTCTAAAAACTAATTAAAACCGATTATTTCATGGCGATATTAGCATTTCAAAAACCTGACAAAGTAATAATGTTGGAGAACGACTCCAAGTTCGGAAAGTTTGAGTTCCGTCCTTTGGAGCCGGGCTTCGGCACCACTGTCGGAAATGCGTTGCGCCGTATCCTGCTCTCCTCTCTTGAAGGTTTTGCCATCAACACTGTCAAGATTGAAGGCGTTGAGCACGAGTTTGCCTCAGTGCCTGGAGCGCGTGAAGACGTAACCAACATTATTCTCAACCTGAAGCAGGTACGCTTCAAGCAGTTAGTAGAAGAATACGAAACTGAGAAGGTAAGTATCAACGTTGCCAACACCACCGAGTTCAAAGCCGGTGACATCAGCAAGTATCTTACCGGATTTGAAGTGTTAAATCCGGAATTAGTGATTTGTCACTTGGATTCCAAAGCCACGATGCAGATTGAATTGACGATTAACAAAGGACGCGGCTATGTTCCCGCTGAGGAGAACAGAGACTTCTGCTCCGATGTCAATCAGATAGCGATCGACTCAATTTACACCCCCATCCGTAACGTGAAATACGTGGTAGAGCCCTACCGTGTCGAGCAGAAGACCGACTACGACAAGCTCGTCCTCGAAATCACCACCGACGGTTCCATCCTACCCAAGGATGCGCTCAAGGAAGCCGCTAAAATCCTCATCTATCACTTCATGCTCTTCTCCGACGAGAAGATCACCATTGAGGACTCCGCCAACATGGAAAATGAAGAGTTCGACGAGCAAGTGCTCCACATGCGTCAGCTCCTCAAGACCAAGCTCGTCGACATGGACCTCTCCGTGCGTGCCCTCAACTGCTTGAAGAGCGCCGAGGTGGAGACGCTTGGCGAACTCGTGGTGTTCAACAAGAACGACCTGCTCAAGTTCCGCAACTTCGGTAAGAAGTCGCTCACTGAGCTTGATGATCTGCTCGAGAGTCTGAACCTGTCGTTTGGAATGGACATTTCTAAGTACAAATTAGATAAAGATTAAAAACAAACATGAGACATAATAAAAAATTCAACCATCTGAGCCGTACTGCTTCTCATAGAGCGGCAATGCTTTCCAACATGGCTTGCTCCCTGATTAAGCACAAAAGAATCACTACGACTCTCGCTAAGGCTAAAGCGCTGAAGAAGTACGTTGAGCCGCTGATTACCAAGAGTAAGAACGACACGACGAACTCCCGCCGCGTAGTTTTCAGCTATTTGCAGGACAAGTATGCCGTAACGGAGCTCTTCAAGGAGATTTCCGTCAAGGTGGCTGATCGTCCCGGTGGCTACACCCGCATCATCAAGACCGGTTTCCGTCCCAGCGATGGCGCCGACATGTGCTTCATCGAGCTCGTTGATTACGATGAGAACATGGCCAAGACCAAGAAGAAGGCCACGCGCACGCGTCGTTCCAAGAAAGCTGCCGTCGAGGCTCCCGTGGCTGAGGCACCTGCAACCGAGGCTGTAGCCGAAGAAGCTCCCAAGGCCGAATAATTAAAAGATTATTGCCAAATATTAAGAGAGGATGCAGCTCCTTTAGGAGAGAGCATCCCCTCTTAATTTTGTATTATAGGTGTCTGGCAAGCGCGTTTAATCGTCTATTTCTGTCGTTCCTATTGGTTTTATAAGTCCCCATTCAGTCTGCGACTTCGGGCTTTTGTCCGATAAAAGAACGCTTCTTTGGGGTAGGGCGGAGTGAGCAATGATTTATTGTTGTTGCTTCCCGAACGCTTTTCCTGCGGATTTTTACGCTTCCCGAAGTGACGGGGCTACAGACCGGCTATCCGATAGAAAAAGTTTCCCTGATCGTGAATAACAAATATCAATTGAAAACCCCTTCTCAAACGATGCCCGTATGAAAATAATCTCTTTGCGGCAATCGACGGAGTACCTCGAAGAAGCGATAGCTTATTTTCAGGATAAATGGGCCACCGAGACCTCCAGGATGATGTATGACGATTGTTTGCGCCATAGCCTGAAATCAGAAAGTCCATTGCCTCAGTGGTATTTGTTGGTAGACAATCAGACCATTGTAGGATGTGCCGGATTGGTCACAAACGATTTCAACTCCCGGATGAACCTATATCCATGGTGGGTGGCATTGTATGTTGAGGCGTCCCGTAGAGGCCGGAACCTGGGAGCACTACTCATTGAATAGACGATGCGGGATGCTACCCTCCACGGTTTCAAGCGCCTGTATCTGTGCACAGACCATGCGGGATATTACGAGAAGTTTGATTTCCGGTATATCGGAAACTGTTATCATCCTTGGGGTGAAACAACGAGAGTGTACCAAACTCAACTTTAACATAGCATGCAGACCACACTGAAATGGAGATAAAGAGTTTAGAACATACTGATTTCGATGCGCTGTTTCGCGGTTTTGAAAGGGCGTTCGTAGATTACGAAATCCGCTTTGAAAAAGAAGAGCTGCGTTCCATGCTCAGAAGACGCGGATACCATCCCCAACTCTCGTTTGCAGCCTTCGATAATGATGAAATAGTGGCGTTTACCTTGAACGGAACCGGGACTTTTAACGGCATCCCTACCGCATACGACACCGGAACGGGAACGGTGAAGGAATACAGAGGGCAGAGCCTTGCCGGAAGTATCTTCGCCCATTCCTTGCCCTCTCTCAAAGAAGCCGGTATCATGCAATATCTGCTGGAGGTGCTCCAGAATAACCAGAAAGCGATATCCGTTTACCGCCGGATGAACTTTGAGATAACCCGGGAACTCTACTGTTTCCGCCAAAGCATTTCGCTTATTGATACGCGGGCCGGTAATACCGGTTGCGTTATAAAAAAAGTCAGTACTTCTGCCATCCGGCAGGCACAGAGTTGTTGCGACTTTACGCCTTCGTGGCAAAACGGTATGGAGTCAGTGGAGCGGGGAGCCGACGACCTGACATGCTTCGGTGCTTTCCTCGGTGGAGCGATGGTGGCCCATTGTGTGTGCGACGTCCGTACCGGCGATTTGGCCCAGATAGCTGTTCAACGCGAATACAGGCGGAAAGGCATTGCCTCCCGGTTGTTGCAGGAAGCGCTGGAGCATATGAAAACGGATTTCGTCAAAATTCTGAATATAAGTTCGTGCGACCGTACAATGCCAGCATTCCTCAAAAGCAAAAATATCCCTTTGGCGAGCAGGCAGTTTGAAATGATCTTACCCCTTTGAGTTCACGATACGCCCCTTTGAGCTCACGATACGCCCCATGAGCGAAGCGCTGCACCATGTGGCCGTTTGTCCGGAATCCTTATAGTTGCCGGCAGAGTTCCTCCGGTATCTTTATAGGAATAATTGGCTGTGATATGTACGGCTTATTCATGATGTTGCAAACGGTGGCCTTGAAATATGCCTCTTAACCTTTAAGGCGACATCCTGAGGGAGAGGAAGATATGCTTCCATTCACTCGTTTTGGAGTTAAGGCTAAGCCGCCAATTAATGTAATAAGGGTAATAACATCCGTAATTCGTTTACTTTGCCTTTCCATACTTCTCTCTATTTTTGCACTCGTAACCAACACTGATTAATTGCAGAAAGTATGGCCAAGAATATTTTGATTTTATCGTCCAGTCCGCGTCGTGGCGGCAATTCGGACAGGCTCTGCGATGAGTTCATGCGCGGAGCGGCAGAGAGCGGCAACCAGGTGGAAAAGATATTCCTGCGCGACAAGAATATACATCCCTGCCTGGGCTGCGACGTTTGCAGCACCACGGGCAAGCCCTGTCCGCAGCGCGACGATATGGCGGAAATCATCGGAAAGATGCTTGCCGCCGATGTCATAGTCATGGGCACCCCCGTCTACTTCTATGCCATGAGCGCGCAGATGAAGATGCTGATCGACCGCTGCTGCGGACCTTACAAGGAAATGAAGAATAAAGCTTTCTATTTCATCGCCACGGCGGCCGAAGAAGATGAGGCGATCATGCACCGCATCGTGGCCGGTTTCATGGGCTTCCTCGATTGTCTGGAAAGCCCCGCCGTCTGCGGCACGTTGTTTTGCGGCGGCGTATGGCACAAGGGTGAGATTGCGGGTAATTCCAAGTTGAACGAAGCCTACGAGATGGGCAAAAACTGTTAAATCCTATGACCTTGGAACGCTTCCAACAGATGATTGCGGCCGGCCAGCCGCTGGCCGGCGAGGAGATGATTGCCTTTATGCGCGGGCAGAGCGACAGCACCCGCCGTCTGCTGTTCGACCTGAACAATGTCTATCACACCCCCGAAGAGATTGTGGCCCTTTTCAGCCGGATAACCGGCAGTGAGGTGCCTGATTCTTTCCGCCTGTTCCCTCCTTTCTACACCGATTTCGGCAAGAACATCCACGTGGGCCATAATGTTTTCATCAACGCCTGCTGCCAGTTTCAGGATCAAGGCGGCATCTTCATCGGCGACGGTGCTCTGATCGGTCACAGCGTCGTGCTGGCCACGCTCAACCACGGCCTGATGCCGGCCGACCGGCAGAACCTTCGCCATGCCCCTATCCGCATCGGGCGTGGCGTGTGGATAGGGGCGCATGCCACCGTCCTGCCCGGAGTGACGATAGGCGACGACGCCGTGGTGGCCGCCGGAGCGGTGGTCAGCCGCGATGTACCCGCGCGGGCCGTAGCAGGCGGCGTACCGGCCAAAGTTATCAAGTATATTAATGCTAATAATCAGAGCAATGATGAGAAAGAAGATTTTTAAATCAGCGCTTGCTGTCCTGTTGGTGAGCCTCTGCTGGCTTACGGGCGGCAATAGCAACATCTGCAGCGCCGCCAATCCGGTGAAAGTGCCGGGCTTGACGAAGAAATGGGATAAGACTTTTCCCAAGAGCGCCAAAGTGAAGCACCGTAAGGTTACCTTCCGCAACCGCTACGGCATATCGCTGGCGGCAGACCTTTATGTTCCTGCCGGAGCCTCCGGCCGACTGCCGGCCATTGCCGTGAGCGGCCCGTTCGGAGCCGTCAAGGAGCAGGCCTCGGGTCTCTACGCCCAGCAGCTGGCCGAAAGAGGCTTCCTCACAATAGCTTTTGACCCCTCATATACCGGAGAAAGCGGCGGCGAACCGCGCTATGTGGCTTCCCCCGACATCAATACCGAAGATTTCAGTGCCGCCGTTGACTATCTGATGAACCGCAACGATGTGGATTCCGCAAGGGTCGGCATTCTGGGAATATGCGGCTGGGGTGGCATTGCCATACAGGCAGCCATCAACGACCCGCGCATCAAAGCCACCGTAGCCTCGACCATGTATGACATGACCCGCGTAAACGCCAACGGCTATTTCGATTCGGAAAACACGGCCGCCCGGCGCAATGCCAAGCGGGCGGCGATGGCGGCCCAGCGTACCGAGGATTATAAGAACGGCACTTACCGGCGGGGCGGGGGAGTGGTTGACCCTTTGCCCGCTGATGCGCCGCAGTTCGTGAAGGACTACCATGCCTACTACAAAACGCCGCGTGGCTACCACAAGCGCTCGCTCAATTCAAACGATGGCTGGAATGTGACTTCCAGTCTGCCTTTCCTCAATTTCAAATTCTTTGAGTATGCCGGCGAGCTGGAGAGCGCGGTCATGATTGTGCATGGCGACAAGGCGCACTCGTTCTATTTCGGCAAAGATGTATACGCCCTCCTGAAAGGCGATAACAAGCGGTTCGTTGTTGTTGCCGGTGCGAACCATACGGATTTGTACGACAATATTGACGTGATTCCTTTCGGCAAGATTGAAAGTTTCTTCAAGGAACACCTGAAATAAGATAAAATGTAACGGAACGAATCCTTGCCGTGAGCAGCGGTGAAGCCGCGGCCGGAGCCCAGGACCATACGCGGGAAGGCGCGGAACGTTATGTTCCGCGGTAGTCCCCTTGCATGAGCCGCCCCCTGCTCGCGCAAGGGGACTGCACCTTCCGGCCGGAAGCGGGCGGAGTTTAAAATGGAGCCACGGCACCGCATTTGCCGGCATCGTCCCCCCGCGGCGGCGCCGGCAGGTGCCGTGCTGAGGCAGATAGCTCAGGTTTGCGGAGGAGCCGTCGGGGGGAGGGCCGTGAGTCGCCGTTTCAGCCCGCCACCGGCCTGTTTCGCCCCATCGGACGCCCGTTTCTACCGCCGCGGGCGTATTTTGCAGGGGCCCGGTGCCGCCTGTCCGGCCCGCAGTCGTTAACTTTGCGCCGCGTGGAGCCGCGGCCGCCGGCCGCGCCCCGTGCCGTAACTCACTGCTTGCCCATGGAAAATGTCATAGAAAAGATCAACGCCCTTTACCCCCTGTCCGACGCCACCGTGCAGGTGTTGCGCCAGAGTGTCGAACCCTGCCTTTTCCCCCGGAAACACCTGCTTGTCAGGAAGGGGCTGTTCAACCGCTACGCCTACTTCATCGAGCAGGGTATAACCCGCTCCTACTGGCTTGTTGACGGCGAGGAAATCACCACCTCCTTCATGGGCGCGGGCGGCATCGTGTTCAGTATGGACGAGCTCTACTACGGCAAGGTCAGCGAAGAGTTCGTCGAGACGCTTAGTGAGGTGGAGGCCTACCGCATCGGGGTGGACCGGCTCGAGCGCCTCTTCCGCTCCAACCTCGAACTGGCCAACTGGGGCCGCATTATCCACCAGAACGAATACCGCCGCCTGCACCGCTCCCACAAAGAGCGCCTCACGCTCCCGGCCGGCAAACGTTATGAAGCCTTCTGCCGCCAGTTTCCCGACCTTTGCCGCCAGGTGCAGCTTGGCCACATCGCCTCATATCTCGGCATCACCCTGCCCACCCTCAGTCGCCTGCGCGGCCGAAGATGAGCGCGGGCGCGCTTTTTTGTCGTAGAACAAATGTCGGGCCGCCGGCTTTGGCTAACTTTGCCGCCGGTTTTCACAAGCACTGACCTTAATATATTTCCAATATCATGTTCTATCGTAAGCCCCCCCTTACCTCCCCGCCGGTTTTTGCTGACACCAAGCCCCACTATGAGTTGCTCGACGGCCTGCGCGGCGTAGCCGCCTTGCTCGTGTTGTGGTACCACGTGTACGAAGGCTTCGCCTTTGCCTCGGGCGCCCCCGTGGTGGGAGGCATCAACCACGGCTACCTGGCCGTCGACTTCTTTTTCATGCTCTCGGGCTTCGTCATAGGCTATGCCTACGACGACCGCTGGAGCCGGCAGCTCACCGTGAAGGAATTTCTCAAGCGGCGGCTCATACGCCTCCACCCCATGGTGATAGCCGGCGCCTTGCTCGGCGCCCTCTGCTTTGTGCTGCAAGGCAGCGTGCAGTGGGACGGCACCCCCGTGGCCGCCCCGGCTGTGATGCTCGCCCTGCTCTGCGCCCTCTTTTTCATTCCCGCGTTGCCCGGCGGTCTGGCCGAGGTGCGCGGCAACGGCGAGGCCTTCCCCCTCAACGGTCCGGCGTGGTCGCTCTTCTTCGAGTACATCGGCAACCTCGTCTACGCCCTCTTCCTGCGCCGCCTTTCCACCCGTGCCCTTACCGCGCTGACCGCCGTGCTCGGCCTTGGCCTGGCGGCCTTTACCTGTCTCGACCTTTCGGGCGACGGCTGCCTCAGCGTGGGCTGGAGCATGCAGGGCATCGGCTTCCCCGCCGGATTGTTGCGTATGCTCTTCCCCTTCACCGCGGGCCTGCTGTTGTCGCGGCGTTTCCGTCCCTGGCGCGTGCGCGGCGCCTTCTGGCTCTGCTCCCTGCTGCTGGGCCTGCTCTTCTTCGTGCCCTACCTGCCCGGCGGCGGCGCGGTGAGCCTCAACGGCGTTTACGAGACCTTCTGCCTGCTGGTGGCTTTCCCCCTGATAGTGTGGCTCGGCGCCTCGGGGGCCGCCACCGACCGCTTCTCGGCGCGCACGTGCCGGCTGCTGGGCGACATCAGTTTTCCGCTTTACATCATCCACTATCCGCTCATGTATCTGTTCTACGCCTGGCTCATCGACCGCCGGCTCCACACCCTCGGCGCCACCTGGCCCGTAGCCCTCGGCGTGTGTGCCGCCTGCCTTGTGCTGGCCTACGTGCTGCTCCGCTGCTACGACGAGCCCCTGCGCCGCCGGCTGGCGCGCCGCTTTCTGAAGAAGCGCTGAGGGCCGCCTCAGCGCTGCCCCCGCATGTTTTAACACTCCTTGCATTTCGCCCGGAAATGTCGTATATTTGCATCAGCAAGGGGCGGGCCGCGTGGTCCGCTCCTTGTTTTTGGGTCGCGGCGGCCTGTTTTTGACGAAAAAAGCCGCCTTCGGCGCCCGAAAGCAAGTAATGGATTTTCAGAAAGCACTACTCCGCGGCGCGCCGCCACTACTTCGCGCCGGCACACGAAGTAATGCTTTTGCGCCGGCGCCTGCCGGCAAATGTACACGAACGTTAAAAATGTTAATCCCGCCCGCCGGCGTGCGGTCGCCGTCCGCTCCCGGTGCCGCTTTTGGCACACATCTTGCAAGCGCGGCGCCGCTGTGCCGTGGCGCTTTCTTGCCGCGTTCTGCCCCCGTTATCAATTTTAATTACTACCTTTGTCCTCCGTAAAGCGCCCTGTGCCCGCGCTGTCAGGCCGGTCCCTCGGCGACTTGTCTGCTACCCGTTATAAGCAAACATCATTCATACGTATCCCTATGTCGTGTATCTTGCACATCGAGACATCCACCGATGTCTGCTCCGTTGCCCTCAGCCAGGACGGCGCCAGCCTCTTTGAAAAAGAAGACACCGCCGGGCCGCGCCATGCCGCCGTGCTGGCCGGCTATGTGGACGAGGCCGTGTCGTTTGCCGACAGCCACGCCATTCCGCTCGACGCCGTGGCCGTGAGCATGGGCCCCGGTTCCTACACCGGACTGCGCATCGGCGTCTCCACCGCCAAGGGCCTCTGCTACGGCCGCGGGCTCCGGCTCATCGCGCTGCCCACGCTCCAGGTCATGGCCACCCCCGTGCTGCTGCAGCACGACGAGCTGCCCGACGACGCCCTGCTCTGCCCCATGATCGACGCCCGCCGCATGGAGGTGTATTGCGCCGTCTACGACCGCGCCCTGCGCGAGGTGCGCCCCACCGAGGCCGTGGTGGTGGACGAGGGCGCCTTTGCCGAACTCCTGGAGCAGCGTCCCGTCTATTTCTTCGGCGGCGGGGCCGCCAAGTGCCGCGAGGTGTTGCGCCATCCCTCGGCCCGTTTCATCGACGGTGTCGTGCCCACGGCGCGCCACATGATGCCGCTGGCCGAACGCGCCGTGGCCCTGGGCCGCTACGAGGACGTGGCCTACTTCGAGCCTTTCTATCTCAAAGCCTTCGTGGCCGGGCAGCCCAAGAATCCCTTTTCTGAAAAATAAGCAATCATCCCCCCTTTTATGCCACATATAACCTACAACACCGAGGTGCCTCGCCTGCGCCAGCAACGCTACGGCCGCATCGTGCAGGAACTCGTCGACCGTGTCTGCGCCATGCCCCATCGCCGGCAGCGGCAGGCCGCGGCCGAACGCATCGTCAAACTGATGATAGCGCTCAACCCCCAGATGCGCTCGCAGCCCGGTTACCGCCAGACGGCATGGAGCCATCTGGCCGACATGGCCGGCGACCGCCTCGACATCAACTACCCCTGCGCCATTGAAAGCGCCGAGGCACTGCGCCATCCCCGCAAGCTCGCCTATCCGGGACACCACATCCGCTTCCGCCACTACGGACACCTGCTCGAAGAGACGCTCGGCCGCCTCAGGACCATGGAGCGCGGCACGCCCGGACGCCTGGCCCTCATCCGCATGGCAGGGGCCCGCATGCGCACCGTGCTGAGCGAATGGCGCGGCGACAAGGTGGGCAACGAACGCGTGGCCGACGACATGGAACTCTACACCGACGGCCGCGTCAGCCGCCAGGAGGCGCTGCGTCAGCTCTCGGCCACCCCGCGCCCGCAGCGCCGTCCGCGGCAAGGCGGAAAGCGCTATCGCAAGTAAGGCACGCCCGTCACTACACACAGACACATAATCATGGCATCATTCATCATAGAGGGACAGCACCGGCTGAAGGGCGAAATCACTCCCCAAGGCGCCAAGAACGAAGCGCTGCAGGTGATCTGCGCCACGCTGCTCACGGCCGAGACCGTCGTCATAGAGAATATTCCCGACATCCTTGATGTGAACAACCTCATCCGCCTCCTGGCCGACATGGGCGTAGCCGTCGGCCGGCTGGGGGAGGGACGCTACAGCTTCTGTGCCGCCAACGTCGACCTCGGCTATCTGCACAGTGAGGACTTCCTGGCCCGCTGCTCCAGCCTGCGCGGCAGCGTGCTCCTGCTCGGTCCCCTCGTGGCCCGTTTCGGCCGCGCGGCCATAGCCCGTCCCGGCGGCGACAAAATAGGCCGCCGCCGCCTCGACACCCACTTCTTCGGCCTGTGCCGCCTCGGCGCGGAGTTTTCGGTTGACGAGGCCGCCGGCATCTACGAAATAACGGCGCCCCGCCGCCTCCAGGGCACCTACATGCTCCTCGACGAGGCCTCCGTCACCGGTACGGCCAACATCATCATGGCCGCCGTGCTGGCCGCAGGCACCACCGTCGTCTACAACGCCGCCTGCGAACCCTACATACAGCAGCTGTGCCTGCTGCTCAACAACATGGGGGCACACATCAGCGGCATTGCCTCCAACCGCCTCACCATTACCGGCGTGGACAGCCTGGGCGGTGCCTCGCACCGCGTGCTGCCCGACATGATTGAAATCGGCAGCTTCATCGGCATGGCCGCCATGGTGGGCGACGGACTCACCATACGCGACGTGTCGTACGACAACCTCGGCATCATACCCGACGTGTTCCGCCGTCTCGGCGTGCAGTTCACCCGCCGGGGCGACGACATCTACGTGCCGCGGCAGGACCACTACGAGATAGAGCGTTTCATCGACGGCTCCTTCATGACCCTTGCCGACGCGCCCTGGCCCGGTCTCACGCCCGACCTCCTGAGCGTGCTTATCGTCGTGGCCACCCAGGCGCGCGGCTCCGTACTCTTCCATCAAAAAATGTTCGAGAGCCGCCTCTTCTTCGTCGACAAACTCATAGAAATGGGTGCCCAGATCATTCTGTGCGACCCCCACCGCGCCGTGGTGGTAGGTCACGACAACGCCATCCGCCTCCGCGGCCACCGCATGGTAAGCCCCGACATCCGCGCCGGTATTGCCATGCTCATCGCGGCTATGAGCGCCGAGGGCACGAGCCGCATCGACAACGTGGAGCAGATAGACCGCGGATACGAAAACATAGAACAGCGCCTGCGGCAGCTCGGCGCCAAGATAAAACGAGAAGCATGATACGCCCCGAAGAAGTATTCGGCATCGGATACATCAGCAAGTTCCGCGGCATAGGCGGCGAGGTGGAGATGCCCTTCACCGACGACGCCTTCGACCGCGGCACCGCCGAGTGCTTTGTGCTCGACATGGACGGCATCCTCGTACCCTTCTTCTGGGAGGAATACAGGTTCAAGAACGCCGACACCGCCATCGTGAAGTTCGAAGGCATCGACAACGAAACCGACGCCCGCCGCCTTGTGGGCCGCAAGGTCTATTACCTCAGAAGCAAGCAGGGAGAGTCGGCCGGAGAGGTGCATTCGTGGAAAGCCTTTACGGGCTACACCATCGTCACGCCCGCCGGGCAGACGCTGGGCGTAGTGGAGGGCGTGGACGACAGCTCCGCCAACATCATCTTCTACCTCCAGACGCCCGACGGCAAGGAGGCCATCATCCCTTTCCATGACGACTTCCTCGTGGACTACTCCTTGACGGAGCGCATCATCTGCCTCGAATTGCCCGACGGCCTGCTCGGGCTCAACGAATAATCCCATGAAGAAAAAACGCATAGCCATCCTCGGCTCCACCGGTTCCATAGGCACCCAGGCGCTCAGCGTCGTGCGCGAGCATCCCGACGAGTTCGAGGCTTACATACTCACGGCCGGCAACAACGCCGACCTGCTCATCGCGCAAGCCCGCGAGTTCGTGCCCGACGCCGTCGTCATAGCCAACGAAGCGCTCTACGGAAAAGTGAGCGGCGCCCTGGCCGACCTCGACACGAAAGTCTACGCCGGTGAGGAGGCCCTCTGCCAAATCGTTGAGAACGACCGCATCGACGTCGTGCTCACCGCGATGGTGGGCTTTGCCGGCTTGCGCCCCACCATACACGCCTTGCGCGCCCGCCGCACTATTGCGCTCGCCAACAAGGAGACGCTTGTCGTGGCCGGCGAGCTCATCACGCGCTACGCCGCCGAAAACCGCGTGGCCATACTCCCCGTCGACAGCGAGCACTCCGCCATATTCCAGTCGCTGGCCGGCGAGCTCGGCAATCCTGTGGAGAAAATCCTGCTCACCGCCTCGGGCGGTCCTTTCCGTACGCTCGCCGCCGCCGAACTGGCCGGCGTGACAGCAGCCCAGGCCCTGAGGCATCCCAACTGGGAGATGGGGGCGAAAATCACTATCGACTCCGCCACCATGATGAACAAGGGTTTTGAAATGATGGAAGCCCGCTGGCTCTTCGGCGTAGCCCCCGGGGACATCGAAGTAGTGGTGCACCCCGAGAGCGTAGTCCATTCCGCCGTGCAGTTTGCCGACGGCTCCGTCAAGGCACAGCTCGGGGTGCCTGACATGCGCCTGCCCATCCAGTATGCCCTCAGCTATCCGCGGCGCCTGCCTCTCTCGGGCCCGCGCCTCGACCTCTTCGCCCTGGGCAGCCTGCGCTTCGAACGGCCCGACTTGCAGCGCTTCCGCTGCCTGGCCTTGGCCTACGACGCCGCCCGCGAGGGCGGACTGGCCCCCTGCGTGCTCAACGCCGCCAACGAGGTGGCCAACCTCGCCTTCCGCCAGGGACGCCTCGGCTTTTCCGGCGTGGCCGAGGTTATAGAAGAAACGTTGCAGCGCCTGCCCAACCGCCGCGAGCCCGTACTCGCCGACTATTTCGACACCGACGCCGAAGCCCGCCGCGTATGCGCGGAGCTCATCGGCGCCCGCCAGTGAAGGCACAGTCCCGCATAATTTTCCCAACGTCACGCGCCGGCTCTTCAAAGATACTTGCCGGTGACGCAAGACTAATTTCCCTGACAAAAACCTATATCCCTACAACAACACAGACATGGAGACCATTCTCATCAAAGCCCTTCAGCTCATACTCTGTCTGGCCCTGCTCGTGCTTCTGCACGAAGGCGGCCATTTCTTCTTTGCCAAGCTCTTCAAGGTACGTGTGGAGAAATTCTGCCTCTTCTTCGATCCCTGGAAGTCGTGGAAACTCTTTCGCTGGCACGGCACCGACTATCACATAGGCTGGTTGCCGCTCGGCGGCTATGTAAAGATAGCCGGCATGATAGACGAGTCGATGGACGTGGAGCAGATGAAGCAGCCCGTCAAGCCGTGGGAGTTTCGCGCCAAGCCCGCCTGGCAGCGCCTCTTCATCATGGTGGGCGGCGTGCTCGTAAACTTCCTGCTGGCTCTCTTTATTTATGCCATGGTGCTGTTTGCATGGGGCGAGGAGTACATACCCATCGGGAAGATGAGCCACGGCTTCCAGTACAGCCCCGCGGCCCAGCAGTATGGCTTCCGCGACGGCGACATCCCCCTGCGCACCGACACCAAGGTGTTCGACCGCTTCGACGGCAACCTTTACCGCGACCTTTCCGAAGCCCATAGCGTCACCGTGCTGCGCGAGGGCAGGGAAGTGACCTTCGCGCTGCCCGGCGACCTCAATCTGCTCGACATGATTCAGAAAGAGCCCCGCTTCCTGGCTCCTGCGGCACCTTCCGTAATCGACAGCGTGCGGGCCGGTTCGCCCGCCGCGCTGGCCGGCGTGTTGCCCGGCGACACCCTTGTGGGCTTCAACGGCAGCGCCTTGCGCACGTGGAACACCTTTGACTTCAAGATGAACGACCTGCGCAGCACCCTCTCGGCCTATGCCGAAGCCGGCGATAAGCGCGAGCTCGACCGCAAGCGGCAGGTTTCGTTCGTGGTGATGCACGCCGGCGCCACCGTGCCCGACACCCTGCGCTTCGCCCTCACCGACGAAGGGCAGGCCGGCATCTACAAGCACAATCCCTACGAGGACTACAAGCAGTACGCCGTGGTGCGCGAGTATGGCTTCTTCCAGTCCTTCCCCGCCGGCGTGAAGCACGGTTGGGAGGTACTCACCGGCTATGTAGACGACTTGAAATACCTCTTCACCGCCGACGGCGCCAGGAGTGTGGGCAGTTTCGGAGCCATCGGCAACCTCTTCCCCGCGCAGTGGGACTGGCAGCAGTTCTGGAACCTCACGGCCTTTATCTCCCTCATGCTCGCCTTCATGAACATACTGCCCATCCCCGCCCTCGACGGCGGCCATGTGCTCTTCCTGCTCTACGAGGTCATCACCCGGCGCAAGCCGAGCGACAAATTCATGGAGCGCGCCCAGATGGCCGGTATGTTCCTGCTCCTGCTCCTCATGGGCTACGCCATCTTCAACGACCTGCTGCGCTTCGTGTTCTGAGCGGACGCGCCGCAGGCCGGTGCCCGCTGCCGCGGCGCCTTACCGCCGCTGAAACTGCGGCTTGCCGGCGAAGAAATGTAAAAATAAAAGGAAGAATTTGGTCTGTTCAAAAAAATATGATATCTTTGCACCGCAATAAAGGAACAGACCTTTGCCGAAATAGCTCAGTTGGTAGAGCAATTCATTCGTAATGAATAGGTCGCCGGTTCGAGTCCGGCTTTCGGCTCCAGCAAGTTTGCCGTCCGCAAGGGCGGCAAACTTTTTTTGTGTCAGGCTGAGCGGAGGCAGGAGTAGTGAAAAAGCGGAGGTTGTATTGCGGAAAATGTCGAATTTATACAGAGGAGATAGGCAGGAGTGTATCGGGAAAATTTTTGTTTGTACTTTGTTTATACCTGGTAAAATAATAACCCCTCTAAATCAAATGTTTAGAGGGGTTATTGTACTCGAAGCGGGACTTGAACCCGCACAGCCATCACTGGCCAAAGGATTTTAAGTCCTTCGTGTCTACCGATTCCACCATTCGAGCGACCTTTTATTATGCAGGGCAAAGGTAGGCATTTCTTTCCGTTTCTCCAAAATATTTTCCAACGAAGTTTGTGTCGCCGGCCGCGTGGGCTTTCAAATGGCATGCGGCGGGTGGCGGGGCGCGGCAATATCGCGCTTTTTCTTAACTTTGCACCGCGCCCCGCAACGAGGTGCGCGTAAAAGCAGATAAATATATGGCAACCATGTACAAACCCCACTACACCCGCGAGGATATTGACGAGATAGCCGCCTGGTTTCGCCGCCATGCCGCCGAACTGCCCCTTCGCGTGGAGCTCGACCCCGCCACCGTCTACGAGAACCTGCCCGAAACGCTGGCGGCCTATTTTGAAGTGTACGACATACACGGCGACAACCAGACCTTCAGCGGACAGATGCACCAGATGTTCCTGTTGCGCAAGCGCTTGCGCGAGATGGGAATCGGCGCCGACGACTGAGGCCGACCGCGCGTGCGCTGCCGGCGCGTCCGCGTGCCGCTACCTGGCGCGACGCATTTTAACACTTCTTGCTTTCGGGCGAAAAATGTTGTATCTTTGCATTGGCACGAGGGCTGGTCTTCAGGGACCGGCCCTTATTCGTGTGGCGCCGCGGGGGCGTTTTGCCAAGACGAAGTAATGTTTTTCGCGAAAAAGCACTACTTGCCGTAAAAAAAGCATTACTTGGAATTTTAAAAGCATTACTTGCCGTCCGGAATGCAAGTAATGGTGGCGGGGCCGCGGCCGCGAACTGCCGCGCGGCAATAAGATTTGTTAACAGAAAATGCCTCCAAAAACCTTCAGAAAGGTTAAAAACGTTAAATCTTACCGGCCGGCCGCTCCGTTCATGCTATCCTGCCGGCGGCAGCGGCTTTGCCCGTCCGCTCCGTGGGCGGTGCGCGGCGGCGAGCGTTAAAATCAAGCTCGTAATTGTAGGATTTATAAAAAAGATGTAACTTTGCAGGCTGAAAATGATATGGTTAAGAATGCCGGTGCGCCCCCTGTGAGAAACCGTGGAGCGAGGTGCCGGATAGAATAGTGGTATGAACAAAGACATCCTGCGTCCCTGCCTGTTCCTGTGTGTGGTGCTGGCGGTCCTTTGGCTGCTCGGCTTCGTGCCCGCACAGACGGTGGGGGGCTACGAAATAAAAACCGTTGATCTTGTGGCCGACCTGCGTCCTGATGCGGCGCCTGCCGCGCCGGTTTTGCCGGAGGCTGCGACGGCTGCCATGGCGGCCCGGCGCGACACCTGTCCGGCCGGCATGACCTGTATTGAGGACTATGGCGACACCACCGGCCACGGCATGGCGCATTTCTACTCGGCCCTGGCCCGCCGCGCCGAGCTGGGGCGCCCCGTGCGCGTGGCCTACTTCGGCGACTCCTTCATAGAGGGCGACATACTCACCGGCGAGCTCCGGCGTTTGCTCCAGCAGCGTTATGGCGGTTGCGGCGCCGGCTTCATCGACATCGCCTCGCCCTTTGTGAAGTTGCGGCCCGACGTGCGGCACACGGCCACGGGCTGGACGGAACACAACGTGCTCGAGAAGCACGGGAGCGACATGGCCCGCCTGGGGCTCAGCGGCCGCTACGCCGAGGGGCAGGCCGGTGCCCGCGTGAGCTACGCCGTGGCCGCCGGTCCCGACGCCGCCTCGGCCTTCACCCGCGCCACGCTTTACCTCGCGGCTCCCGCGCCGCTCACTGTGAGCGCCCGCGCCGGCGAGGCAGAGCCTGTTGAGCTGACGGCGCGTGGTGACGGCCGCCTGGAGTCGCTCACGCTCGAGGGCGACATGCGCCGCGCCGACTTCACCCTTGGCGGCGGGGCCACCTGTTACGGCGTGGCCCTTGAGGGGCGCGACGGCGTGACGGTCGACAATTTCTCCCTGCGCGGCAGCAGCGGCACGCCCCTGGCTTCCGTGCCTGAGACCCACCTGACGCAGCTGGCCCGCCTGCGGCCATACGACCTCATCGTGCTGCAGTTCGGCCTCAACGTAGCGGCCAAACGCCAGCTCAAGTATGACAACTACGTGCGCTCCATGACGCGCGTCATCGACCGCTTCAAGCAGGCCTTTCCGCAGAGCGCCATCCTCGTGGTGAGCATAGGCGACCGTGAAGACCGCACCGACGGCCGCCTCTGCACCATGCCCGGCGTGAAGGCACTGGTGGACTATCAGCAACTCATGGCCGCCGGGCAGGGTGTGGCCTTCTGGAACCTCTACGAGGCTATGGGCGGCGAGGGGGCCATACGCCGCATGGCCGAGGCCAAGCCCGCTGAGGCCGGCCGCGACTACACACACATCAACCGCCGCGGCGGACGCCGCCTGGCGGGCATTCTCTTCAAAACTCTCGTGCACGGATACAGCCAGCATCAGCGCCGCTGAACGCCGGAAGCACGGGCTGAAGTTTCACCCTTAAAGCAGAAAACATTATGATGAGAAACATAAAATGGGTGGCATTGCTCACCTTCATACTGGGCTACGTGGTGTCGACCGCCACCGCAGGTTCCGAACCCGCCGCACGCGGTGCGGCCACGGCCGGCGGTGCCGAGGGCACGCTGAGCCCGCTCGCCGAAACGGCTGAAAGCCGCCGCACACTCGACGCGCGCTGGCAGACGGCCGACATCGATACCACCCGCTCGGCCGCTGTGCGCGGTTTGCGCCCCAATGTCATCAACCGTCCCGACGCGCTGCGGGGCGTGTTCGACGTGCTTTGCCGCAGCGGACGCCCCCTGCGTGTGTTGCAGGTGGGCGACTCCCATGTGGCCGGCGGCAGTTACCCCGCCGCCCTGCGCGCCACGCTCGAGCAGGCCTGGGGCAAGGCCGGGAACGACAGCACCGGCACGGGCGTCTTCTTCAGCTACATGGGCCGCAACGGTGCCACCGCCCAGCAGTTTGCCAACAGCGATAAGGTGGCGCAGATCGCCGCCCGCTGTCCCGACCTCATCATCCTCTCGTTCGGCACCAACGAGTGCCACGGCATGGGCTACAGCGAGGAACTGCACCGCGTGCAGCTCGAGGACTTCTATGCCATGCTCACCGAAGCCTGCCCCTCGGCGGTGATAATGATGACCACCCCGCCGGGCGACTACCTCACCACGCGCCGCTCTTACCGCTCGCGCAGCGGACGCCGCGTGGTGCGGTCGGCCGCGCGCGTCAATCCCATGAGCGAGCGGTGTGCCGCCGCGCTCGAGAACTTCGGCCGGCAAAACGGACTCGCCGTGTGGGACCTCAACGCCATAGCCGGCGGCAAAACGGCCGTGGTGAAGTGGCAGAGCGCCGGACTGATGAAGCCCGACCGTGTGCATTTCACGCCCGACGGTTACCGCCTGCACGGCCGACTGCTCGGCGAGGCCATCCTGAAAGCCTACAACAGTTATCTGCAATAGGCCCTGCCGCCGCTGCCGGCTCCCGGCCGGCGCCTCGCTCTCACCGTACATCGCATCACCACCGCCATGCTTGAAAAGATTTTATCGCTCCTCACTTACGATCCCGCCCAGCCGCTGCTTTTCAACAGCAGTTTGTTCCTCTTCCTGCTCTGCGCCTTCTTCGTGGGCTATCTGTTGCTTTCCGGCCGCCGCAGCACGGCCGTGCGCCTGCTCTATGTCACAGCGTTCTCCTATTATTTTTATTATAAGAACGCCGGGCCTTACTGCGCCCTGCTGGCGGCCATAACCCTCGTGATCTTTGTCTCGGCGCTCATGATGGAACGCACCCGCTCGCAGGCCGTGAGGCGCTTCTGGCTGTGGCTGCCCGTGGGCTTCATGCTCCTGCAGCTCGGCTATTTCAAGTACACCGGTTTTCTCCTTACCCAGGTGCTGCCGCTGGCAGGCGGAGGCGGCGCCGCGCCCGACATCTTCCTGCCGCTGGGCATATCGTTCTTCACCTTCCAGTCCATGAGCTATATCATCGACGTGTACCGCGGACAAATGCGTGCCACACGCCATCTGCTCGACTACGCCTTCTTCGTTTCCTTCTTCCCCACGTTGCTGTCGGGCCCCATCCTGCGGGCGCGCACCTTCCTGCCGCAGCTCCGGCAGCCCCTCGCGGTGACGCGCGCCATGTTCGGCACGGGCCTGTGGTACATCGTGGCCGGACTCTTCAAGAAGGCCGTCATCTCCGACTACATCGGTGAGAATTTTGTCAACCGCATCTTCGACAATCCCTCGCTCTACACCGGTATCGAAAACCTCTTCGGCCTCTACGGTTACGCCCTCAAACTCTACTGCGACTTCTCGGGCTACAGCGATATGGCCATCGGCATCGCCCTGTGGCTCGGATTCAACATTCCGGCCAACTTCCGCGCGCCCTACAAGAGCGACAGCATCACCGACTTCTGGCGCCGCTGGCACATCTCCCTCTCGAGCTGGCTGCGCGACTACCTCTACATATCGCTCGGCGGCAACCGCTGCAGCCGCTGGCGCATGTATTTCAACCAGTTCATGACGATGCTGCTCGGCGGCCTGTGGCACGGCGCCTCCTGGAACTTCGTGGTGTGGGGCAGCGTGCATGGCGCGGCCCTCTGCCTGCACAAGGCGTGGCGCGAGTGGCTGGGGCACGACAAGCACTACGTCTCGCGCGGCTGGCGCCGGGCGGTGGCCGTGGTGCTCACCTTCCACCTCGTATGCTTCTGCTGGCTGTTCTTCGCCAATGCCACCTTCGAGGCCTCGGGCGTGATGCTGGGCAAAATCTTCACCGAATTTCACGGCGAACTCTTCCTGCAGTTCCTCGAGGGCTACCCCGCCGTCATGGCACTCATAGCGGCCGGTTTCGCACTCCACTTCCTGCCCTCGCGCTGGAACGACGCCTCCGCCCGCCTCGTAGCCCGCTTGCCCCTGGCGGTGCAGGCGGCGCTCCTCGTCGCGCTCATATTTCTTGTCGTGCAGGTGCGCGGCAGCGAAGTGCAACCTTTCATCTATCTGCAGTTCTGACCCGGGCATCAGGACCTCTCCCGCTCTTTGGCACCACAGGTGCCGGAGCGCCGGCGGCGGCATGATTTTTCACAACCCGCCGTTTTTTCGCCGCTGAAAGTAGTGTGGGTAAAAAAGAAAGTCGTAAATTCGCACAAAATTATTATTACAGCATCAAAATGGATATTACAGGAAAAATCATCGCAGCGCTCCAGCCGCGCAGCGGTACTTCGAGCCGCACGGGCAATACTTGGATGTCGCAGGAATTCGTCATCGAAACCCACGACCAGTACCCCCGCAAGTGCGTTTTCACCGTTTTCGGCGAAGACCGCCTGAAGGAAATGAACATACAGGTAGGTGCCGAAATGACGGTATCGTTTGACATTGACGCCCACGAGTACAACGGCCGTTGGTTCAACGACATCCGCGCCTGGCGCGCCGTACCCGCCGTGCAGGCTGCTCCGGCTCCGGCGCCCGCAGCCCCCATGCCCACCGACATTCCCGCCCCCGCCGCTTCAGCCGCTCCGGTTGGCGAGCCCGAGGACGATCTGCCCTTCTGAAAAAACTACGCTGACGACACAGCGGGACCGACCGTAGGCTGGCAAGGCATATTCCTCGTCAGCCTACGGTCGGATTATAGCATTCTTTCCCGCACTTCCTGAAAAAATCCTCTGTTCCTGCCATGAAACTCCTTATTAAAATAATATTGTGGCTGCTGCTGTTTTTCTTCACCACCTCTTTCCTGGCTGTCCTGGCTTATCGCTGGCTGCCCGTCAAGGTGACGCCGCTGATGTACATCCGGAGCCTGGAGCATAGCGGTGACCCCACGTTTTCCGACTGGGCGCACGAGTGGGTGCCGATAGACAGCATTTCGCCCTACATGAGCATCGCGGCGATGGCATCGGAGGACCAGCGCTTTCTCGAGCACGACGGCTTCGACCTGGAAGCCATCGGGCAGGCCCGCCGTGAGTACGAGGCGGGAGGCCGCCGCCGCGGCGCCAGCACCATCAGCCAGCAGACGGCAAAGAATGTATTTCTCTGGCCCCGCGCCTCGTGGCTGCGCAAAGGCCTCGAAGCCTATTTCACCCTCCTGGTAGAGTGGCTCTGGCCCAAAGAGCGCATCATGGAAGTCTACCTCAACAGCATCGAAATGGGCCCCGGCGTCTATGGCGTCGAGGCCGTGGCGCAGGAACACTTCGGCTGCAAGGCCTCGGAACTCAGCAAGGCGAATTGCGCCCTCATAGCCGCGACGCTTCCCAATCCGCTCAGATACAGCTCCAAATACCCCTCGCGCTACATGCGCCGCCGTCAGCTTCAGATTATGACGCAGATGCGTTACGTGAAAGCTATGGTCGATAAGAAAAAGCGCGAGGCCGCGGCGGAGGAGAATAAGGAGAGGGAAGCCGCGGAGAAGCGGGAAAGGAACGCGGCCGGACGAAGCCGGAACTGAAGCAGCCCTTGGCCGAACTGAAGTAAGCCCAGATTGAAATGAAGCAGGCCCAGACTGAAATGAAGCAGACCTTGACAAGATAACGATGGCCGGACTCTATCTGCACATACCTTTTTGTAAAAGCCGGTGCATATACTGCGACTTTTACTCTACGACGCGTGGCGGGAGCGAGCGCGTCGCCTTTGTCGACGCGTTATGCGAAGAACTGCGGGCGCGCCGTGGCGAACTATCTGCATCCGTCGAAGAAAAAAATGGGCCGGATGAGAGGAAAGGCGCGCTACGTGTAGAGACCTCGGGGCGGGATGGGAATAAAAATGAGCCTGTCCGCGTATCGACCGTCTACTTTGGCGGCGGCACGCCCTCCTGGCTCGGTGCGGCGGCGATAGGCCGCATCATGGGTGAGATAATCCGGCTGTATGTGCCGGTAAGCGGTGCCGAAATCACCCTTGAGGCTAATCCCGACGACATTACGCCCGCTTTTGCCGAGGCGGTGCGGTCGGCCGGCATCAATAGGGTGAGTCTTGGCATCCAGACCTTCGACGACGCTCTGCTCCGCCTCGTGGGCCGCCGCCACACCGCCGATGAGGCCCGCAGTGCCGTCGGGACGCTCCACCGCGCCGGTCTGACCAATCTCAGCGTAGACCTTATGTACGGACTGCCCGGCCAGACGCTCGCGGCATGGCGGCACGATGTGGCCGCGGCGCTTTCCTTGCCCGTGCAGCACCTGTCGGCCTATTCGCTCACCTACGAGGAGGGCACGCGCCTTACCGCCTTGCGCGACGCCGGCCGCCTTTGTGAGGCCGACGAGGCATTGAGCGAGGCCATGTATGAGGCACTCCTGGATATGACCGCCGCCGCGGGTTTCGAGCACTACGAAATATCTAATTTTGCCCGCGCAGGTTTCCGCTCGTGCCATAATTCGGGTTATTGGGACGGTACGCCTTACCTTGGTTTCGGGCCCGGCGCGCATTCCTATGACGGCCGGTCGCGGCGCCGGAGCAACGATCCCGACCTCCGCGGCTACCTCGCCGCGCCCGGCCGGCCGCCCCATGCGGTGGAGGTGCTTACCGAGGCCGAACGCTGCGACGAACGCGTGTTTACGTCACTGCGCACCTGCGACGGACTGGATACCGACCGGCTGGCCCGTGACTTCGGGCGGCGCCACGCTGACAGGGTGCGGTGTGCCGCCGGGCGCTACGTTGCCGCCGGATTGCTGCGCGCCGAGTCCGGCCGACTGGTGCTGACGCGCCGCGGCCTGTTTCTCTCCGACATGATTATGAGCGACCTGATGGCCTGATACTTCATGCGGAAAAAACACTTATCTTTGCAACTACAAAACCTTACAGATATGATACAGCTATATCCGAAACTCATTACCGACGCTCTCGCGACGGTACGTTATCCCGGCACCGGCAAGAATCTGGTAGAGGCCGGCATGATAGAGGACGACCTCCGTATCGACGGGATGAACGTTTCCTTCTCCATCATCTTCGAGAAGAGCACCGACCCCTTCATGAAGTCGGTGGTGAAAGCCGCCGAGACTGCCATCCACACCTATGTGGACAGCTCGGTCTGCGTGACTGTCGGCACCAAAACCATCCAGGCCGCCCGCCCGGAGCCTGGAAAAATGCTGCCGCAGGTGAAGAATGTCATCGCCGTCAGTTCCGGCAAAGGCGGTGTGGGCAAGATCACCGTGGCCGCCAACCTCGCTGTGGCTCTGGCCCGTGCCGGCTATAAGGTGGGCCTGCTCGACGCCGACATCTTCGGCCCCTCGGTGCCCAAGATGTTCCACCTCGAGGCCGAGAACATATTTGCCGAGATGAAGGACGGCCGCCAGCTGCTCATTCCGGCTATGAAATATGGGGTGAAGATACTCTCCATCGGCTTTTTCGTTAATCCCGACACCGCCACCCTGTGGCGCGGCGGCATGGCCTCGAATGCCTTGAAGCAGCTTATTGCCGACGCCGACTGGGGCGAACTCGACTATTTTGTGCTCGACACCCCTCCCGGCACCAGCGACATACACCTCACGCTCCTGCAGAACCTCGCCATCACCGGCGCCGTAGTGGTGTCCACACCGCAGGCCGTTGCCTTGGCCGACGCCCGCAAGGGCATCGACATGTATCGCAACGAGAAGGTCGGTGTGCCCATTCTCGGACTGGTGGAGAACATGTCGTGGTTCACGCCCGCCGAACTGCCTGGCAACCGTTACTACCTTTTCGGCCGCGAGGGCGTGAAGCGCCTGGCCGAGGAGATGCAGGTGCCCCTGCTCGGCCAGATTCCCCTTGTGCAGAGCATCTGTGAGAGCGGCGACGAGGGCGAGCCTGTGGCTGCCCGGGAGGATTCGGTGACGGCCCTTGCCTTCAGCCGCCTGGCCGAGGCTGTGGTGGCCGAAACCGAGCGCCGCAACCGTGAGCAGCCGCCCACCCATATCGTGGAGATGCGGAAGTGAAGGCCCGGCGCCGCCCAGTGGCGCCGCTACGTATCGACGGCCGCGACCGAAGGGGAGAGTCTGAATGCTCCCGCACTTCGGTCGCGGCCGTCGCGTATGGCGATGTGGCCCGGCTTACTTTGTCAGTGCCACCTCGGCGTTGTTCTGTATGATGTCGTTGCCCGGATAGCCCCCTTCGGTCACGTTGCTGTAGGCCACGGAGCCGTCCTTGTTGAGCATGAGGTAGCAGGGAATGCCCTGTATGCCGAGTTGCTGGCAGAGCTCGTTCCACTGCTTGTCGGTGAGGCGGTAGTGGTCGCCGCTGATGCCGGGCAGCATTTTCTCCCAGGTGGCCTGCGGCGAAGTCTCGCCCGTTACGTAAACGAAGGCCACGCCCTTTTTGGCCAGGTCGGGTTTGATGGCGTCGATGGTTTTCATGGCCTGGCGGCACGGTCCGCACCATGTGGCCCAGAAGTCTATCAGCACCACCTTGCCTTTGTAACCGGCAGTGATGGCGGGCAGGATGTCGGCACCGCCCACGTTGGCGCCGATGGTTTTCACCTTGTAGGGAGCGTCGGCCGCGTCGGTTGCGGCGCTCTCCGTCAGTTCGGTTTCCGTTGTGGCGGTGTTGTCTTCGCCGGTAGTGGCCGGCACGTTCTTTTTGGCGCATCCGCCGCTGGCGAAAAGCAGGGCGGCGAAGAGCAGGGTGGTCATTTTTTTCATTTGGAAGTCGTTTTTGGATGATTGATATTCGTGTGATATGCTGGCGCGGAACCTGTGCCCGCCCATCTGCGCGGTAGGGGCGGTGAGCGGAATGCGGCGCCTGCGAACCGCAGGCCTATGCGGCAAATTTACAAAGAAATCGTGCAAAGCCGCCGCTTATCCGCATAAATATCAGTTTACGCGCCGCTTTTTTTAGAATATACAACATTTATACAGAAATAATCGGTATTTTTGACTGCGTAAAGAAAAAAATATAGATAATCCCATTGCCTAAAACGAACATCCGCATGAACACTTTTCTCCACGTAGCCGATCTCGGCCCCCTCGGCCCCGCGCTCGAGGAAGCCGCGGCCGTCAAGGCCGACCGTTACCGTTTCGAAGCCCTCGGCCGCCACAAAACGGCGCTCCTCATATTCTTCAACAACAGTCTGCGCACCCGCCTCTCCACGCAGAAGGCCGCCCGCAACCTCGGGCTCGACGTCATTGTGCTCGACGTGAACCAGGGCGCCTGGAAGCTCGAGACGGAGCGCGGCGTGATTATGGACGGCGACAAGAGCGAGCATCTGCTTGAGGCCATACCCGTGATGTCCTCGTATTGCGACCTCATCGGCGTGCGCACCTTTGCCGGTCTCACCGACCGCGACGCCGACTATAGCGAAAACATCCTCACGCAGTTCATCCGCCACAGCGGCAAGCCCGTCTTCTCGATGGAGAGCGCCACGGCCCACCCCCTGCAGGCCTTTGCCGACCTTATCACCATTGAGGAGCACCGCACCAAGGCGCGCCCCAAGGTGGTGCTCACCTGGGCGCCTCATCCGCGGGCTTTGCCGCAGGCCGTGCCCAACAGTTTTGCCGAGTGGATGCGCGCAGCCGACGTGGACTTTGTCGTGACCCACCCCGAGGGCTACGAGCTCGACCCGCTGTTCGTGGGCGACGCCCGCGTGGAGTACGACCAGATGAAGGCCCTCGAGGGCGCCGACTTCGTGTATGCCAAAAACTGGAGCTGCCCCGGTGTGACACGGCGCGGCGACTATGGCAAAATTCTCTCGAAGGACATGAGCTGGACCGTCAGTCAGGCCCACATGGCCGTTACGGACAATGCCTGCTTCATGCACTGCCTGCCTGTGCGGCGCGGCATGATTGTCACCGACGAGGTCATCGAGTCGCCGCGCTCGCTCGTCATTCCCGAAGCCGCCAATCGCGAAATCTCCGCCACCGTAGTGCTCAAACGCCTCATAGAGAGCCTCTAAAGCCTGCGGTTGACGCCGTTTGTCGCTCGCGGCGGCGGTTTTTAACATTTCTTGCTTTCGGCTGAAAAATGTAGTATATTTGCAAAGCAGAGGGGCAGGCCGCGATGGTCTGCCCCTTGTTATTGGCCCTGCGGCACCGTTTTTTGTGTGCCGCAGGGCCTTTTCCCGCCCAAAAGGCCGTAGTGCTTTTCGCAAAAGCACTACCTGGCGTTTTCACACCACTACTTCGGCGCCGCACACGAAGTAGTGCTTTTGCGCCGCGGCGCCGCCGAAATGTAACGGAACGTTAAATGTGTTAAAACGTCAACCGGCCGGACTTCGGGCGCGTGTGCGCCGGGGTTATTTCTTGAGCTTCATGCCGATGTACAGCCCGTCGTAGTTTTCGAGCATCTTGCCGAGGCTTTGTGCCGCCGAACTGCCTGAGAGGGCCGAGACGGCGCTCAGCAGTTTGAGGAGCTTGTCGCTCTCGTAGAGCAGACTGATGCCCCCGGCGTTCTTCACCACCTTGGGCGTGGCCGAACCGAGGCCGCCCAGATAGGTCATCTTGATGCTTTTGCCGTCGGCTCCGATTTCGTATGAACCACGCAGGCTGCGGCCACCCACCGTAGCCGTGTACGTATTGTCGTCGGCAAAGGTGAAGGAGCAGGCGCCCGGTTTTATGCCCGCCTTGGCCAGTGCGGTGCTCAGCTGCGTTTCAATTTTGGTGGAGGCTACGGCGCCGCCGGCCTTGGCCAGCAGGTTTTCCGACTCGAACACACACTCGGGTTCCGTGTATTGCCATGTGCCTGCAAGATCCTGTTGCGTCACCTTTGAGCTGCCGCCCAGCAGCGAACTGAGCAGGCCCGCCAGCAACTGGCCGCCTTGTCCGGCGGCGGTGCCCTTGTTGCCGGCCGGCTGGGTGCTGCCCGTTACGGCGTCTGCTCTGTTGCCGGTGAGGTTGCTGCCGCCCGTGCTGACACAGGAAGCGAGGAAGGCCGTTGCTGCAAGCAGCAGGGCCGGGATAAATGTCATCTGTTTCATACTTCTGATAGTGTTACGTGTTGTTTTCACGCCGCAAAGTTACCAATAAGTTTGCTTTGTGGCAACTCCAATCGACCAATGGCCCCATTGTGTCTGCCGGCGCGCCACTTTCTCCTGCCGGCGCGGCGGCGCTCAGAGGTGCAGCGTGAGCGTGGCGCCGAAGTGGCGCGGTGTGCCGTATTGCGCGAAGCGGTTGCCCATGCTCTCGAAGGCGAAGGTGGTGTAGCGGGTGGCCGTGAGGTTGCGCCCCCACAGTTCCACCCCCACGCCGCCCGCCAGTTCGGCGCGGAGTGTCAGCCCCAGCTGCGCGTGGAAAGGCTGTGAGAAGGAGTTGGCCTCGTCCCACCATATCCGGCCGGCGCCCGATAGGCTGGCGCTCGCCCCCACCGCCTGCACCACGCGCCCCGTGAGCGGCTGGCGAAAGGCGGCCGTGGCGCCGAGCGTGTGTTCCGGCGCGAAGGGTACGCGGTTGCCCGAGTAGTTCAGCTCCGCCCCGTCCACCGTGCCTAAGTTGTGGCGCAGGAGCTTGGCGTTGGTATAGCCGTAGGCCGCCGTTAGGTTGAGGCGCCCCCCGAGCAGCGATGCCGCCAGCGCCGTCTCGGCTCCTATGCTGCGGCTGCGGCCCGCGTTCACCATCACACGGCCCATGCCGCTCTCCGCGAAGCGCGCCAGCTGCTGGTCCTTGGTGAGGGTGCAGAAGAGGGTGTAGTCGAAGCCCAGGATGCCGCCAAGAAAACTCAGGTGACCGCCCAGTTCGTAGTTCCACGACTGCTCGGCCTTGTAGGCCAGCTGTGCGGCCTGCTGCTCCGCCGGCAGGTTGGCGTCGATTACCTTCGTGAGTCCTGCTATGGCCGCCTGCTTAGCCTCGTCGGGCAACGGCAGCCGCCCGATGGTCTCCACGCTGAAATCCTTTACGCCCAGCATCATGGCGCGGCGCAACACGTTTTGCGAGAGGTCGGAGTAGCTCTGCACGTTGTAGCCCCCCGAACGGTAGCCCTTGGCCACAGCCACATACACGTTGCCGCGGCCCTCGCGGTGGTCGTACTGCAGGGCCAGTTTCGGCAGCAGTTGCCACGAATCGTTGCTCAGACGCCCGTCCAGCGTGGCGTCGGCCTGCAGCGCGGCGTTGATGCCGAAGGCCGGCATGCCGAAGCGGTAGTTCACCGGTGTGGCCGTGCCCGAGCGCAACGTCAGGCTCCGCCGGTCGTAGTCTGCCCGCAGGCCCGCCACTACCGAAAGGCCCGCGCCGAGCGCCACCGTGCTTTGGTGGAACAGGGCGGCGTTCCAGGCCGGCGTGCGCAGATGGCCGCCGAAGGGGAGCACGTCGTCTGTGAGTGTGAGCGACATTGGCGGGCGCGACGGCATGACCGCCTTGAACTGCTCGTTGAGAAAGCCCACGCCGCCGTCGTAGAAGGTGACCGGGCAGTGCGTCGTCATCGCCTGGTACATCACAAACGCCCCCGAGGTCCATTGCCAGCGTCCTGTGCCGCGGCTCTTGAGCGATAGTTCCTCACTGAGCGTGCCGATGTGCTGCGTCTGCTCCAGCGAGAAAATGTCGGCCGAGGTGAAGTCCTGGTCCATGAAGAGCCGGTCGTCCAGATGCTGCCAGGCCGTGATGGACGACAGCACGAAGCGCGGCGCCTGCCACGTGAGGCCCGCGGAGGTGTTGAGCAGGTGGCGGCGGTAATTGCTCGGACGGTTCTGCGCGATGAGGCCGAGGTCGTCCGGCGTGGCTATGTCGCCGCCGTCGGCCGTGAGCACATAGGGGCACGCCGACTCGTCGCTGTATTCATACGACGCCGTCAGGTCGAGGCGCAACCGATCCGAGGGCAGCCACGCCGCCCGTATCTTGCCGCCGCCGGCGTCGGCCCCGTCGGCTTTGCGCCCGGTCGCGGCATTGCGGAAGTAGCCCTCTTCGCCCTCGTAGAAGCCGCCCACCGAGAAGGCCAGACGCTCCGACGGGTGCAGGTAGCCCACAGCCTTCGCGCTGCGTCCGCCGCTGCGGCCCACAGCCTCGAGGCGCGCGTCGAAGCCGTGGTGCCGCAAGGGGTCGGCCGTGGCCACACGCAAGAGTCCGCCCATGGAGTTGCGGCCGTAGAGCGTGCCTTGCGGGCCGCGCAGCACGTCGACGCGCTCCACGTCGAGAAACGAAAAGTCGTAGGCCGACTTGTCCGCGTAAGGCACGTTGTCGACATAAAGTCCCACGGCGGGCGTGTTGATGCGCGAGCCGATGCCGCGGATGTACACGGCGGAGGTGATGCGCGAGCCGTAGTCGGGCATGTAGAAGTTGGGGGCGAAGGACGATATGCCCTTTGCGCTCCCGGCTCCCGTGGCACTGAGACCCTGACGGCCGAAGAAGGAGGCCGAGATGGGTTGGTGGCGGAAGGCGGCGGTTTCTTTGGGAGTGGCCGTTACGACGGCTTCTTCCATGTCGTAGTGGCGTAGCGTGTCGGCCGGCTGCGTTTCGGTGTCGGCTACGGTTCGTGTGCCGTCGGCTACGGCGGGTAGGGTGCAGACGGCTGCGGCGAGTGCCGTGAGGAGTTGTTTCATGCGGTTGGTGTAGGGGATTTTGTTTGCAGGGTAGGGGAATGCCCTTTTCGCTTGCAGGTGCAAAAATAAGCATTACGCCTTTTTCCGGCAATCCTCATTAATGGGTAGAAGAGAGGCCGGCGCGGATTTTTTCCGCGCCGGCCTGTTGGTGTTTGAACAGGCTTGTTGCAGCCTGGGATGGATGTGCTGGAACCTGGAGTAGGCCCGGACAGATCCGGAATAGCTTTTCCCGCTTCGGGACTTATCCGATGGTAAGCAGGGTGGTGCCTTCCATCACGCTGTCGCCGGCGGCGACGCAAATGCCCGTAACGCTGCCGTCGGTCTCGGCGGTGATGTTGTTTTCCATCTTCATGGCTTCGAGCACGAGGACGGTGTCGCCTTTTTTCACGGCCTGTCCGGCGCTGACGAGCACCTTGGTCACTACGCCGGGCAGGGGGGCCTTGACGGGCGTGCCGGCGCCGGGACCGGCGGCGGGTGCTGCTGCGGGGGCCTCGGCTACGGGGGCTGCCGCTGCGGGTGCGGATGCTGCGTTTTCGGCGGCGGCCTGTGTGGGTAGCGCCTCTTCCACGAGCGAGGAGCCCTGCATTTCCACCTCAAAGGGTATTCCGTTTACTTCTACCTTGGCCGTGTTGCCGGCAATGCTGTCGATGGTGACATCATACTGAGCACCGTTTATTTTATATTTATATTGTTTCATAGCGGTTGTCTGTATTGTTTTTTTCAGAGGGAGTTGATCAGAAGCGACGGATGGCTCCAGCTGCTTTCCTGTCCGGCGAGTGTGATGATGCCGGGTTCGTCGTCGTGTACGATTTCCACCTCGTGCTCTATGAGTGCGAGGGCGATGACGGCGGCGTAGGCCGGCATTTCGTCCCCGGACACGGCGGGGTGTGCGCCGTCGACGAGGAGGTCGGCGATGGTGCCCTGCTTTTCGTCCAGGCGGATGCAGATGCTTTTTCCTCCGATGGTATATTTAAATGTCTTCATACTGTTGTCGTGTTGTGCCGGACGGGCTGCGGCCTGTGTGGAAGGAGTGGCGGCCCGGCCGGCGCTATTTGTGTGCTGATGACCTCTGTTAGAGCGGCAGGTTGCCGTGCTTGCGTGCGGGGCGCGTTTCGCGTTTGTTTTCGAGCTGTGCCAGTGCGCGGCAGATGCGGAAGCGCGTGTTGCGCGGCTCTATCACGTCGTCGACGTAGCCGTATTCGGCAGCTTTATAGGGATTGGTGAAGAGGTCGTTGTATTCCTTTTCCTTTTGTGCGAGGAAGGCTTTGGGATCTTCCTGGTTCCTGGCCTCTTTGGCGCTGAGTATGGCCACGGCTCCGCTGGCGCCCATGACGGCGATTTCGGCCGAGGGCCATGCGTAGTTGAGGTCGGCTTTGAGCTGTTTGCATCCCATTACGATGTGGCTGCCGCCGTAGCTCTTGCGCAGGGTGACGGTTACCTTGGGCACGGTGGCCTCTCCGTAGGCGAAGAGGAGCTTGGCGCCGTGGACGATGACGCCGTTGTATTCCTGGCCTGTGCCGGGGAGGAATCCGGGCACGTCGACGAGCGTCACGATGGGTATGTTGAAGCGTCGCAGAAGCGCACGAAGCGGGCAGCCTTGCGGCTGGCGTTGCAGTCGAGCACGCCGGCGAGACGCTGGGCTGGTTGGCCACGATGCCGACGCTCTGTCCGTTGAAGCGGGCAAAGCCGATGATGATGTTGCGGGCGAAGTTACGTTGCACCTCGAGGAACTCGCCGCCATCCACTACGGCGCCGATCACCTTGTACATGTCGTAGGCCATGTTGGGGTTGTCGGGTATGATTTCGTTGAGGCTGTCTTCCTTGCGGTCGATGGGGTCGTTGCAGGGCACCCGGGGGGCGCGTTCCATGTTGTTCTGCGGGATGTAGGAGAGCAGGCGGCGTATGAGCGCGGCAAATTCCTCCTCGCTCTTAGCCGTGAAGTGGCACACGCCGCTCTTGGTGGAGTGCACCGTGGCGCCGCCGAGGTCTTCCTGGGTTACGTCCTCGCCTGTGACGGTCTTCACCACTTTGGGGCCGGTGAGGAACATGTAGCTCACGCCCTCGAGCATCACCACGAAGTCGGTGAGTGCGGGAGAGTAGACGGCGCCGCCGGCGCAGGGGCCGCAGATGCCCGATATCTGGGGCACCACGCCCGAGGCCTCGATGTTGCGCTGGAAGATGTTACCGAAGCCGGCCAGTGCGTTGATGCCTTCCTGTATGCGTGCGCCGCCCGAGTCGTTGAGGCCGATGCAGGGTGCTCCCATTTTCATGCTTTGGTCCATCACCTTGCATATTTTCTCGGCCATCGTCTCCGAGAGCGAGCCGCCGTTCACGGTGAAGTCCTGTGCGTAGACGTAGACCAGGCGGCCGTTGATGGTGCCTGAGCCGCACACCACGCCGTCGCCCAGAAATTGCTTCTTCTCCATGCCGAAGTTGTGGCAGCGGTGCAGTTTGAACATGTCCATCTCTTCAAACGAGCCCTTGTCGAGCAATAGGTCGATGCGTTCGCGCGCAGTGGCTTTGCCTTTTGCGTGCTGTTTTTCTATAGCCGTTTCGCCGCCGCCCAGGCGTGCCTTCTGGCGCAGTTCAACGAGATTCTTGACTTTTTTCAGTTGTTCACTCATAGTCGTTATGTTATAATTGTTTCAGGCTTTTTGTATAATTTACACGCGCAAAGATACGAATAAGCGAGCGGAAAGCCAAATTTATTTGGGCTTTCCCGAGCGGAAGTATCCTGGACGGCGCCGGGAGGCGACGTCAGAGTACGAATAAGCGAGCGGAAAGCCAAATTTATCCCGAGCTTTCCCGGGCCGAAGTATCTTGGACGGCGCCGGGAGGCGACGTCAGAGTACGAATAAGCGGGTGGAAAGCCAAATTTATCCCGAGCTTTCCCGGGCGGAAGTATCCTGGACGGAATGAATCCGGCCGTAGCCCTTGTATGCCTGCGGGCTATTCCACTTTAACGTTTTTAACCTTCTGCAACGGTCCCGGGGCCGTTTTCTGTTAACAAACCTTATCGCCGTGCGGCAGCTCCCGGCGGTGGTTCCGACACCATTACTTGGATTCCCGACGGCAAGTAATGCTTTTTAAAATCCAAGTAGTGCTTTTCGCACGGCGAATACGGACTTTTTCGGAAAAACCATTACTTCGTCTTGGAAAAACGCCCCGCGGCGCCGCACAAAGAGAGGGACGACCCCGTAAGGCCGCCCCTCTGCTACGGCAAAGATACAACATTTTCCGGCCGGAAGCAAGAAGTGTTAAAAAGCGGCCGGCCGTTGCAATTGCCGGCTGCCGCAGACTATATATTTAAAAATGTGTGTGAAAATACCGGCCTTTTTAAAAAAATATATACCTTTGGCATTTGTAAGCCGCTTGCCGCCGGTGCCTCTTCAGGAGCGGACTGAGCCGGCAGGTGGCTGCTGCCAACCTGATATCATAACCTGTAAAGAAACAAAAATCTATGAAGAAACACAAGCCTTACCCAGGGCGTTGTGCCGCCTTGGCTATGGCATTGCCGCTCGTGGCTGCCGGCGCTCCTCTGCTTCAGGCCCGGCCTGTGACGCAAACGGGTGTGGTGCGCGACGCGCAGCCCGTGCAGGTAGCCTCCGCCCGCAAGGTCAATCCCACCACCGTGGAGATAACTTATGCCGACGGCAAGCGCCTCACCATCGACTTTTACGGTGCCAACATCTTCCGCCTCTTCCGCGACGACGAAGGCGGCATCGTGCGCGCCCCCAAGGCCACGCCGCCGGCCGAAATACTCGTGGGCTCGGCACGCCGCGCCACGGGAGGCGTGGAACTCCGTCAGGACGCCCGCCGCGTGGTGGTGGAAACCGCGCAGGTAAGCATCGGAATAGACGCCAGGACGGCCCTGCTCACCGTCAGCAACCGGCAGACGGGCAAAGTGGTGCTGCGCCAGACGGAACCGGTCGCCTTCAGCAAGGCCGGCGTCACCCTCACGCTCGACGAGGAGCCCGACGAATACTTCTACGGCGGCGGCGTGCAGAACGGACGCTTCTCGCACAAGGGTAAGGCCATCGCCATAGAAAACACCAACAACTGGGTGGACGGCGGCGTGGCCTCGCCCACACCCTTCTATTGGAGCACACGCGGCTACGGCGTGATGTGGCACACCTTCAAGCCCGGCCGCTACGACTTCGGCGCCACCGACAAAGGCAAGGTCGTGCTCACCCACGGCGACAGCTATCTCGACGCCTTCATCATGGTGAACGACGGCGCCGTAGCTCTGCTCAACGACTTCTACCAGCTCACCGGCAACCCCGTGCTGCTGCCTAAGTTCGGCTTCTATCAGGGACACCTCAACGCCTACAACCGCGACTACTGGACGCCGAACGAGAAGGGCAACATGCTCTTTGAAGACGGCAAGCGCTACGCCGAGAGCCAGAAGGACAACGGCGGCGTGAAGGAAAGTCTCAACGGCGAAAAAGGCAACTACCAGTTTTCCGCCCGCGCCGCCATCGACCGCTACCTCGACAACGACATGCCTCTCGGGTGGTTCCTGCCCAACGACGGCTACGGTGCCGGCTACGGACAGACCAGTACCCTCGACGGCAACATACAGAACCTGAAGGATTTTGGCGACTACGCGCGCTCGAAGGGCGTGGAGATAGGCCTCTGGACACAGAGCGACCTGCACCCCAAGGAGGGCGTGGAGCCTCTGCTCCAGCGCGACATCGTCAAGGAGGTGCGCGACGCCGGTGTGCGTGTGCTCAAAACCGACGTGGCATGGGTAGGCGCAGGCTACAGCTTCGGCCTCAACGGTGTATCCGACGTAGGGCAAATCATGCCTTACTACGGCTCCGACGCACGCCCCTTCATCATCTCGCTCGACGGATGGGCCGGCACGCAGCGCTACGCCGGCATCTGGAGCGGCGACCAGACCGGCGGCGACTGGGAGTACATCCGCTTCCACATCCCCACCTTCATCGGCTCAGGTCTCTCGGGCCAGCCCAACATATCGTCCGACACCGACGGCATCTTCGGCGGCAAGAACGTGCCCGTCAACGTGCGCGAGTACCAGTGGAAAACCTTTACGCCCATGGAACTCAACATGGACGGCTGGGGGGCCAGTCCCAAATATCCCCACGTGCTCGGCGAGCCCGCCACCTCTATCAACCGCTCCTACCTCAAGCTCAAGTCCGAGCTCATGCCCTACGCCTACAGCATAGCGGCCGAGGCCGTGGACGGCAAGCCCATGGTGCGCGCCATGTTCCTTGACTTCCCCAACGACTACACCCTCGGTTCGCAAACGCAGTATCAGTTCATGTTCGGCCCCAGTCTGCTCGTGGCTCCCGTCTACAAGGACACGAAGATGGACAAGGACGGCAACGACGTGCGCGACGGCATTTATCTGCCCGAAGGCAAGTGGGTGGACTACTACAGCGGCGACGTTTACCAGGGAGGCTGCATCGTCGACAACTACGACGCCCCGCTCTGGAAAATACCCGTATTCGTGAAGGCCGATGCCATCATCCCGATGACAAACCCCAACAACAACCCGTCGCAAATCCGCAAGGACTACCGCGCCTATGAAATCTATGCCGACCAGGCCGCCGAGTTCAGCGAGTACGACGACGACGGCATCACGCAGCAGTACCTCAACGGCCGTTCCGTGCGCACACTCATCGGCACCGAAGTGGTGAAGAACCGCCTCACCGTAGCCATTGCGCCCGCCATAGGCGGCTACGAGGGCTTTGAACCCATGAAGGAGACGGAACTCCGCATCAACGTGACGGCGCGTCCCCGCAAGGTGACGCTCAAGGTGGGCAAGAAGAAAACGACCCTGCCTCTCGTCGCCTCGCGCGAGGAACTGGCCGCCGCCGATGGCGCCTGCTACTACGACGAGGCGCCCGAGCTCAACCGCTACGCCACGCCGGGCACCGGGTTTGCCTCCGTGAGCATCCGCAAGAACCCGCAGCTCATCGTCAAGGTGGGCAAGCTCGACGTGACCGCCGAGGCTACCGAAGTGTGTGTGGAAGGCTTTGAATTTGCTCCCGCCGACCGCTTCCGCGTAAGCGCCGGACAGCTCGCCGCTCCCGTTGCGGAGGCCGCAGCCCAGGTGGCGGGTCCCTTCAGCGTATCGCCCGTGTGGCAGACCGTGGCGGGCGCCGACTTCTACGAGGTGGAATTTGACGGCATGCTCCATTCCTACATCCGCGGCAACTCCTTCACCTTCGACGGCCTCACCGCCGAAACCGACTATCAGCTCAAGGTGCGCGCCGTCAACAAGGACGGACACTCCGACTGGACCGTCGTGAACCTGCGCACGGCCAGCAACCCGCTCGAGTTTGCCATCAAGGGCATCCGTCCGCAGGTGACCTGCGAGGATCAGGGCGGTTCGCGTGTGGACAAGCTCTTCGACTTCGACGAGAAGACGCAGTGGCACACCAAGTGGGGCAAGGGCGAGGCCGTGCCCTTCGACATGACGCTTGACCTCCGCTCCGTCAACCAGCTCGACCGCCTCGTTTACCGTCCGCGCGAGGACGCCGGCAACGGCACCTTGCTCCGCGGCACCGTGAGCTACAGCACCGACCGCCTCAACTGGTCGGAGCCCGTGGCCTTCAGCTGGGCGAAAGACGGCACCGACAAGACCTTTGCCTTCGAGGGTAACCCGCAGGCACGCTACGTGAAGCTCTCCGTGAGCGAGGCGGCGGGCAACTTCGGCTCGGGCCGCGAGATGTACGTGTTCAAGGTGCCCGGCAGCGAAAGCCTGCTTCAGGGCGACATCAACCGCGACAAGCGCATCGACGAGAACGACCTGACTTCCTACATGAACTACACCGGTCTGCGTCGCGGCGACGGCGACTTTGACTACGTGAGCCTGGGCGACATCAACGGCAACGGACTGATTGACGCCTACGACATATCGTGCGTGTCGACCGAACTCGACGGCGGTGTGCGCAGCTCCTCCGACAGGGTGGCCGGTACGCTCGTGCTCAAACCCTCGAAGACGGGTTTTGCCGAAGGCGACATCGTGGAGGTGACCGTATCGGGCAAGGGCCTGCGCTACGTGAACGGCCTCAGCTTCGCTTTGCCTTATGACACACGCGAGCTTGAATATGCCGGTGTGGAGCTCAAGGGGATGAAGGAAATGGTGAACCTCACCTACGACCGCCTGCACACCAACGGGCAGAAGGCGCTTTATCCTACCTTCGTGAACCGCGGCAACAACTTCCTGCTCGACGAGGGCGACCACGAGCTCTTCGTCATCAAGTTCAAGGCCCGCAAGGCCGGCAAGTTCAACCTCAAGGCAAAGGACGGCATTCTGGTCGACCGCAACCTTGGTACCGTGAACTTCTGACACGCTTTCCGGTCCCGTCGGTAAAGGAGATAACAGGCGTCTCTGATGCTCTGTCATCCCTGGCGACCGGATAAAATAATAGCCGGCGCAGCCCCGATGCGGGGACTGCGCCGGTCTTTTTTCTGCCTGAACTGAAATCCCCCGCAGTAGCCCGAAAAAAATAACAACGCTTACGCGTGCGTGTAAAAGTGTTGGCTATTTTATCATTCAGTAGGTCGTAATCAATTGTCAGCTAATCGGTTCGGCTGAAGGATAGGGCGAAAAAGCGCAATCGGTGCTTCAGAAAACCGGGAGGGAGGTTCCGGGCATTTTCCGTAAGTTTGTATTTGGAAGGGAAATACGGACTTTTCAGGTGCGCGCCGCCGGTTCCGGTCCTTGTCCGGGCTGTTTTCAAAAAGTACTACTTGGAATTTGAAAAGCATTACTTGGATTTCAAAAAGTATTACTTGGAATTAAAAATGCACTTACTCGTGTAAAAATTCCAAGTAATGCTTTTCGCCACACGAATACGGACTTTTCCGGCCGGCCGGGACGGCAAACTGACTCCACGCCGGCTAAGCGGAATTTAGCCTATCTTTCAGCCGAATAGTTTGAATGTTAATTGATTGTGACCTGCTGAATGATGAAAAATGAAAACCTTTTACACGCGCGCGTAGGCCCTCTCTCTTTTTCCGGTGGCGGTCTGCAAGGTTCAGCCCGCGGTTCAAACTTTTTTGGATAGGCGCTGCGTTCCCGGCCGGCGCGACCCTTGAAAGAACAGGCTCATGTCCATGTGGGACAAAATCATACTGCGGAAGAGATGTATTATAGAGTGTATCAACGACCTGCTTAAATACAGCATCAGAATGAATGTATCATTCTGATGCTGTATTGTATATGGTTATGATTCTATTAAACCTTCCCCTTCAGCCATTCTTTAGCCGTTTCTGTTAACTTGTATTGCTGCTTTGGATGCTTCGGTTGGTTAGGATAAAGTCGTTCAATTAATCCTTCTTCCAATGCTGGAGTAATATAGCTCTCACGGAAATACTTTAAGTCCTTAATATCGCATACATCCGCTATATCCCTCATCGACATATAAGAGTCGTCCATTTTCTGAATAAGCAATTTCACTTGTGGGGTACTTAGGGAGTGCTTAGGGGGTGCTTGAGGGGTGCTTAGGGGGTGCTTGTCCTCATTAGTTGTTTTCTTGTCCTCTTTATCAGTCTCTATTGTGTCGGATGTGAAATCAGGCCGTTTGAATGTGATGGTCACAAAATCTCCGTCAGAACACCATGTAGGTGCTTCCACACCTTGTGCTTTACAAGCATCTATAATGCGCCTTGCTCCGCTGCCCCAGTTTTCCAGATAAGTCATCCGATAAAGAGCTTCTGCCACTTTCAAGTTATGAGGATATGACTCGTGAGGTTCCTTGATATTTTCGGCAGTAATCTGTGGTGGGAACACTCCGGGACTTGCTATCTTGATGCGGTCATCATAGATGGCAAGGCTGATGGTCAGATTATACCTTTCCCAATGACGGTGGCAAAGAGCATTGATAAGTGCTTCCCTTAACGCATGATAAGGCACTTCAAGATGTTCCTCTCGTTCAAGACTATGATTTGTGATCCTGCCGCTGAGAGAAAGATGCTTGAAGCAGAATGCAACTCCGGCATCCAAAAGTTTAAAGAAATTTCCTTCGGCTCGCTGGTTGTCCCGGAACATATTTTTGTTCGTACCCACAAACCGCGCCATTCTCAGAGTGAACTGCGAATATTCGTCTATATTGTTGGAAAAGAGCAATACCGCCCCATTGGTCGGTACTCCATTCTTAAGCAACTTCCATTTTGAAAGAATATCCCCAGTCGGTTCATACAATGCCGACTCAGGAATACGTCCACCATCAATACCTCGACGAATGCAATTACGAATCAGGTTCTCGTCAAGGTCTGCCAACGTCACACCATCAGCCGTAAGCCTTTCCCACGCATACATCTGTGGTTGGTGAGCACGGATGCGCTCATCGTACATATCCTGCGGCATGACCTTCGTTGTGCTTTCAACTTTGTAATACGGACAACCATGGAATGTATGCGGACGCTCGCCCCATACCCAACCGTCAAAGTGCATGGCAATGACTTGGAAACCCGGACGCTCCGGCACATCAACATATGCCACCCGCACATCTACCGCAGGTTCCAGTCCCGCCAAAGCCTGAGCAATCTCCTGCTGTGTCTTGTCTGTAACTTCTTGTCCGATTATCTTCAGAGACTTCGGTGCTACACCAAAAATCAGCCAACCACCTTCTGTGTTCAAAAATGCACATGCCGAGTGCATACCGTCTTTCAGTTCCCCGGTAGTCTTCTTCAGTTCCAGAGTCCTCGACTCATCGGCTGATATTAGTTTATTTATATCGTCAATTGTCATTGCTTCTACTTTTTTATCTTGAAATTTGTGGTAATGGTTCACAAAACGTTTTGTTAACAACTCTATCTCGCATTAACTTCATATCTGTAAAATTACGGCAAATGTTTTGTACTATCTCCAAATAGTTATCTGAGGCATCATCTTTTTGATAATAATAAGGTTTTATAGAAACACAGTTTTTATGCTCAAACAATGTGTTTAGTAGCGTTCTGTCAGAGTTTCCACAAGAATGCCCCATAATATAAACCTGATATGGAGCGAATTCTATGAATTGTAGTAAGTTGCGATAATTGCTAGACTCTAAATATTTTATGGACTTGATATTTCTTAAATACTCATTATCTGATTGCTTAAGGAAATTTTTATAATAATCATCAAGCTCATCGCCATAACCAAATATTATGCTATTAGGATTATTTAAGTCTCCATGAATATGATTTATCGATGCAACTTTCAGACTCCCATATTTGTCTGCCACATCAGTATAATTAAAATTAAGAAGCATAATATTTGGGGGAATTATTAAACCATTTAGGTAAATTTCTTCTATCTTTGATGCGTCTGAAAATTGCTTTCTGAGCCGTTTGATATCCTCTGTCATAAAGTACCTAACGGAATCTTCAAAACCATATCTGCAGAGTAACTGTTGATATACATTGTCTTGTTGGATTAGATAATCCACGTAGTCATAATAAACCTGTAATTGTGAAATGCTAATATCATTTTTACGAATATTTCCATAAATATGACGCTGTATCTCCACATTGCACGTTATATTATCTGTTTTGATAGAAGAAAGATATTGAGCTAAAAGCTCTTGAATATAATGCAACTGTTTATTGATTTCTGAAATTGTATAATGACAGTTATCTGGACTTATAATCGAATTTCGTAATAAATCATAATATTCCTTTTCTATGTCAACCCACCCTTTAGTCTCAATAGAAGTGCATATATTCTTAAAAAATGGTGACAATGCAAACTCAAAAGATTCAGAATCACTAGCAATGCTATCAATAATCTCTTTACCTGATGGTTTATTGATATATCTTTGAAGATTAAATGCAAAGACATTCCAACAACGATTAGGATTATTTGAAGTCATTCTGATAGAACAAAGGCAATCTTCCGATATAGGCGTAAGATTTTCTGCAAAAGAATTAACTCGTTTCTCCCAATACCAATTTATAAAATCTTCATATCTAGTCGGAAGTCCATGTGCCAAGTCAAAACCATTACCAATAAGTATAATTCTGTTCATATCTTTATTTATTTGGAGGAATCATACTTTGAAAAGAACGCTAACAATGAAGAGTCAGGCCTTGGAAGATTCGACAATTTTTTCTCAATATCATTCCAATGAAAAGAATTATCGCAGGCGGTGTTAAGTTCAGTTAAATCAATCAAGATTTGTGATGTCAATTTTATAATTTCCTTGCTGAGAACATTTAAAGCCTTTTGTGTATTCGGTGATGCGGATGTAATAACAGCATTAGATTCTCCTTTACTCAAAGCATCTAATTTATCAGTATGAATTGCCATAGGTAAATAGATGCAGTCGTTGCTTAATGAATCTAATTGGTTTATTTCTGTAGAAAATAGTCGTGTGATAATCCTTTTTATTGCCCGAGAACGATTAGAAGAGAAAAAAGGATTATAATCCAATGAACGCAATGACGGTGTTATTTGCTTTATTGTATTTGATAAACTACTCAATAAACTATCAGCAACAAGTCCCTTATTGTTAAGAAGATTTTTGGTATTTGTATTCACAGCTTGTAGCTGACCATATATAAATGCTAATTGCGAAAACAAGAATTGTTCAATGGATTTTTTCGTTTGAATAAAGCGATAAACTTCAGTTGCAATCAGCACCAAAATACTCGCAAATGCGCCACTGAAACAAGTGAACAGAAAGTTGTTTGATATAAATCGTGAATTAATCACACAAAATCCTATTTCCATGTTTACAGAAATAGCATAAGATATCACTAAGCATAATATGCTAAGGATAACCAAATAAATAATAGTATGTTTTAATTGTGTCATATTACGGTTCCGCTACCATTGATGAATAGGAATCATTATCAATAACATAAGGGCGAGGCTGGCTGTGCCGTTTGAAATTCTCAGCCTGTTCCAAGATTTCCTTGAACACTTCATCACGGATTTTGGGTGGATAACCTGCACGAGCCAATAGAACAATCACATTCATCTTCAAGGCAGCTCGCAAATCCGTACGATTCATCCAATCAGTAACATCCGACTGCTCTTCCACCATCTTCTTTACTTGTTTGGCAAGGGAGGTCAACTTTTCGTCTGGGAAATTATCTATAAAGTCGTATTTGACAGCTATCGATTTGAGAATATCAAAAAAAGCCTTTTCCTCAAATGATAACCCCATATAGTCTCCGGCAGTACGCTCGTTGGCAACATCCTCCATGAGCCTTACCATCTCTCCAACAACATCATCAATAACATCATTAGCAAGAGCTGCATCATCAGAACGGTCATTATACTTTTTAACAATATCTTCCAATCGCTTGGTAAAGTCCACACCTTTTTGCTTATTGACTTTTCGCAATGCTTCTATAACCTGTTTCAGAAGTTGCTCCATCAACTTGACTTTCGTATTCTTGTAAGGTATCAAGTCAAGGCGTTTCATGTATTCCGATGAAAGAAGGTCTATTTCTTCATCGGCGGCAACTCCGATTTTAGCCACTTCTTCCACTGCATCAGACAGTAACGCATCTTTAAGCATTTCTGCCACACGCTTATTCATTTTGACTGTATCAGGAGCATCCCCTCTTGTCAGTTTGGCTACAATAGAGCGGATTGCCAGCATGAAATGAATATCGTCCTCTTCCTCTTTTGTCAGATGTTCTGAGTTACAACATATATCATACGCTCCTTTCATCTTTTTGCAATGACGCATAAAGCGCGTTTCCACCTCCTTTGTGCGTTGGATATGCTCTGCTCCTTTTTGTAGAATATTCAGTTGTTCAAGGGGTGAACCGACAAAATACGCACTCCAATCAAACTTGTTGAACATTCGTTTGATAATGTCGAGTTCATCTTTGACAACCTTCACTGCCTCTTCAACCGTTTCAAGATCCGGACCGTTAACATTACCATCTCCTCCATACTGATGCAGAGCTTCGTTCATCTGGCGTTTGATGCCAAGATAGTCAACCACCAAACCTTTCTCTTTTCCGGGATAAACACGATTGACACGCGAAATGGTCTGAATCAGCGTATGCATCTGCAAAGGCTTGAAGCAATACATCGTGTCAAGGCTCGGCACATCAAAGCCTGTAATCCACATATCTACCACGATGGCAATCTTGAAATTGCTTTTCTCTTCTTTGAATTGCTTGTCCAAAGTTTTCCGATACTCATCATTACTAAGCAGGTTATACAATTCGTCCGGGTCATTATCCTTGTCACGGGTAATCACCATTGCAATACGCGGCATCGGTTTTATTTCTTCACGTTCTTTTTCTGAAAGCGTTTCACCCTCAATGCTCTCTTTGATTTCTGTCCATTCCGGTCGTAGGCGAACAATCGCTTGAAAAAGATTCCATGCGATAGAACGGCTACTGCATACAATCATAGCCTTTCCAAGCACCGACGAACCTTCCTCCACTCGCTTTTCATAATGCGCCACTATGTCTTGGGCAATCTTGGCAAGTAAGTCGGGGTCGTTGAGAATGACATCTATTCGTGTCATTGTCTTTTTACTCTCTTCTATCTGATAATCGCTTGCACCGTCCTGTTTGCACTGCTTGTAGAAATTTTCTATTTCTTTTACTTGGGCTGAATCAACCATAACTTTAGCTGCCCGACCTTCATAGACAATCTTGCGCGTAATTTCATCGGCAACTGCCTCTGTCATGGTGTAGCGATCCACAATCGGGCCAAACACATCAAGCGTGTTGTCAAGCGGCGTTCCGGTAAATCCAACATATGTAGCATTCGGGAAAGAATCGCGCAAGTATTTGGCAAATCCATAGTGATGCTTCACACCTTTTTCCGTTATCGTGGTTTTCTTCCCTATGCCTGCTTGTGAACGGTGTGCCTCATCAGAGATACAAACGATGTTGGCTCGATTGCTCAACAAGCCCGTTCCTTCCTCAAACTTTTGGATGGTGGTAAGATAAACGCCTCCGGCAGAGCGATTCTCAAGGTGTTGTTTAAGTTTCTCCCTGTTTTCTACTTGGACAATGACCTTGTCTCCAATAAATTTCTTTGCATTCAGAAATGACTTCGATAATTGGTCATCAAGGTCTGTTCGGTCTGTAATCAGAATAATGGTAGGACTACTCAATCTTTTGGAGCGCATCAGTTGACGTGCAAGAAAAAGCATAGTGTACGACTTACCGCATCCTGTAGCACCGAAGTAAGTGCCACCTTTGCCATCACCATCCGGATTCAATCGCGAATGTTTCAGTATGTTGTCATAGAGCAATGTGGTAGCAAAATACTGAGGATAGCGGCATACGATTTTGTCCTCTGCCTTCGGCGTGTCTGGCAGGAAGATAAAATTATGCAACACGTCTATCAGGCGTTCCTTCCTGAACAAGCCGTGCATCATGGTGAACATCGTATCAAAAGCACCATCAAGTACAGAGTCTGTCGCCTCTGCCTTATGCCAACCATAGAAGAATTCGTATGGAGCAAAGAGCGAACCGATTTTATTGTTCACGCCATCGCTAATGACTACAAAGGCATTATAACGGAATAACTTAGGAATATCACGTCTATAACGGTTCGTCAGTTGCTTGTAAGCATTCTCAATCGTGGTGTTCTGCTTTATGGCATTCTTAAATTCAAGCACCACCAAAGGCAGACCATTGACGAATACAATACCGTCAGGAATGCGATGATGCTCACCCTCTATGGCAAACTGATTGACAAACTTGAAGGTATTATTCCCAATCTCTGCATAATCAATAGGGCACACATATAGGTTTGGCAGTTTTGGATTGGAACGTTTCAATGAAAAGCCCTCTTGCAAAAGTCGCAAAGCCTCCACATTTTCGGCATACACGCCACCGCCTTCCGAAGTCTCCAACTTAGCGATAGTCCGGTTGATTTCATCTTCGGTTATTCCTTTTGCCTTATATCTTTTCTGCAAGAAATGGCGCAAATCCTCATAGAGGATAACTTCTCGTGTGTCACGGGTGATATTCTCTCCATGTACATAATCGTACCCTTCCCGTTTGAAGAGTTCGATAAATGCTTGCTCTAACTGTGCTTCGTTGAATGTTGCCATAAATTAATTTTTTAAATACCATAAAAGTAACTTAACCATAGATGCGACACAACATAGTGCACTAAGAATAATAGGAATCAATATAATTAAAATCCAATAAGAATGAGGCAAAAACAAAAATACTATATAGACTAATGCTGCAACAACAGAGCTGATAACTCCAGTTGCTGCAACAGAAGTTATAAATTTCATTTTTGATATATATTTTTTAGTAGAAGAAAATTTATTTGATAACGTTAATGAAATGCCTCCATCCTGAATAGCTTTCAAAATTAACTTCAAATTTTCTTTTTTATTCAATAAAAAAGAAATAGTAAGGGTAAACACAGCAAGATTTGCCCCAAATAGAGTTGTTAGACATGTCAAGCATAACGACTCAAATTCCGAATATGATAAATTAGGAATAGTCATTATCCAATTGTATATCGAGTTAAAAGACCTTCTATTTTTTCTTTTATAAAATCAGTCTCAAATATTTTTTTGAATTGACTTCGGCAAGAGTAACAGCAATAGTATAGTTAAAGCTATCTTCAAAAGTTTCTCTCATTTTATTATGAAATTCTTGAGTGGCTTGATATACTTGCTGATTTTCATTAATAAATTTCAGTTGTCTTTTATTATAGGTGCCCGTGAAAGATGTGTCCTCGTATGCAGCAATTGCATCTTCGATTTTCATTCCACTTAATCGAATTGTTTTTTGTTTACGTACTTTACATTCTATGGAATAATCTGCAAGATAACCAGGTTTTTCTTCATCGTCTGATTCAGAGAAAGAAGATAGAGTAATTTCTGCAGATTGTATGATATCATGTTTTCTTAACTCCTCTATGAATTTATGAGCCTTGATATTTTTAATTGGACGCTTGATGATTGCGCTCATGATATATTTTGCAATCACCTTCATATCGTAGCTTTCCTTAGACGGGTCAACATATAGAAATACATGCCAATACTCTTGACATTTCAAAGTATTGGAGTCACTTTTCACTATTGGATATAATATTAAAAAGTATGTGTCACTACATATTCTGTCGTCTCTTTTGAACTTATATTCATCTTTGGAAGAATCATCTTCTTTAAGGCGTTGATAATAACCATCAACTAAATTGGTTTTATATGCAGAAATTTTTAATAGTAAAGCATTATCTTGATTAAATGGCAAATCAATAACTTCAATGGTATCAATACCGAGTTTTGTTGATTTTTTAGAACGTTTATCTGTTATAATTGTTCCTTTGTTTTTGCTATTAAAATCATTAATAAGAGCTTTTGCACTTTCAATTACTTGGTCAACATTGTTTTTGAAAATAGCCCCGTTTTCATCAATTTCTTTCAGTTCAGAAATAAATGCAGGAATATTTATTGTATGTTCAACCTCTTGATTATTCATAATTTTAATATTTATGTAATTCTTTGAGAAGGATTTTTTTTAGATTTTCCAATATGGATATTTCAGTTGAAATGCATTCTATCTTTGCATTAATGGTATCAACGATATTGTGATATTTAGTGCAAATGCTTAATGGTGGAATTAAAATAGAAAATTCTGCTAGATTATTTATCGTAACTTGTGCTTGGGCAGAACCGGTTCGTAAAGAACTTGTGTCTTGTGAAATCAAATACTGGAAGAGATAATTGTGATATGTGTCATTATCTAACAATACAGCTATTGCTAAATTTGTTAGATAGAATCGTTGCGGAGATAATACAACCTTTCCGGATCCGGAGTCTCCACGAGCGATAACCACAATATGTTTTTTATTATACATTTCCTCTTTGCAATACCCTACAATACCATAGCCACTAAAGACAGGAATATTACCAGTGCTCTTTGTTTTAGACATTTTCCCATACGCAAAAGATGCTATATCTTTCAATTTACCCATTCGCCATCCATCCGGCAAATTTTCAGGGTTGATATCATCCACAAACATTTTGCGATAGATAGTTTGGGCGGTTGCCTCAAGAGTGGCTATTAGGCGACGGTTGTTTTCTATCCGTTGCTCTATTGCTTGATATTCGGCTACAATCTTCCGCTGTTCTTCGATTGATGGAACTGGAATCTCCATATCTAAGAATGCACTTTTTATTAAACCTTGACGGACATCTGCATCAGTATAAAAACATGCTTGTCTATCAAATTCCTTACGCCTAAACCATAAGAAAAGAAATTCGGAAAGAATTTGATTTTCGTCTTTGACCTGAAAAGTAAAGTAGGCAGGAGAAACAATGATAGGAAGTTCTTCGCGATGTAATGCTATTGGCAAGCATTCATCTCGTCCTACATGCATTAAATTACAGGCAAACTGCCCTTTTTCTATCAACTTATATGTAGACAAATCTACTCCAACTGTGTTTGCAACAGAAGGCATGAAGTATTTTTGATAATTAACTCCACGCAAATCTGTAGTCCGCAAGTCTGAATTTTTTATTGAGATTGGACTAATTAAATCCCCAAGTCGCTTATAGTTTGATTTCATACCCAAGACTTTTAAATACATTAAGGACTGCATCACGGCTTTTAGCTTCTTGCTGCAATATGTCACCAAGTTCTGCCTGAAGCTGTTTCATACGAGTGTCGTAATCAACCGTTTCATCGCGATTGACAAACTCGATGTATTTGGAGGGAACCAAAGAGAAGCCTTTATCTGCTATACCACCCTCTTCATCAATCTTTACCGACTTGCAGAACTCCGGAATATCGGCGTATGTATCAGTATGGCCTTCCCGCTGCCAGTTGTGATAAGTATTAGCTACCTTGCGAATATCCTCATCTGTAAAACGCACATATTTCTTTTCAAAAGGCTCACCCATTTGCCGCATATCCATAAAGAGAATTTCCTTTTCTCGGTCACGATAATGGATTTCCTCCTCGTTGCGATTGACTACACGAGCTTTTTTGTTAGCATTGAGAATCCAAAGCGTTACAGAAATATCCGTAGAATAAAAAAGGTTGCGGGGCAGTATCACGATAGCCTCCACCAGTCCGCGCTCAATCATTTTCTGACGGATAGCCCCCTCTGTGCCATCGGCACTCAGCGCACCATTGGCAAGAATGAAACCGGCAACCCCGTTGGCAGAAAGTTTGCTTACCATATTGAGAATCCAACCATAATTGGCATTGGAGGTAGGAGGTACATCATAACCATTCCAACGCGGGTCGTCCGTCAATTGACTATCCGCTCTCCAATCTTTCTGATTGAAAGGTGGATTCGCCATGATGAAATCAGCTTTCAAGTCCTTATGGCGGTCATCAGTAAAAGTATTGGCGGCATAATCACCAAGGTCGGCAGCGATGCCACGAATGGCGAGGTTCATCTTCGCCAGTTTGAAAGTGGTCTTGGTATATTCTTGTCCATATACCGATACCTTGCGGCGATTGCCGTGATGACTCTCCACAAACTTCATCGACTGCACAAACATGCCACCCGAACCACAGCAAGGATCATAAATCTTCCCTTCGTAGGGTTCAATCATCTCGGCTATAAGATTGACAATCGTCTTGGGCGTGTAAAATTCCCCCTTACCTTTTCCTTCCTTAATGGCAAACTTAGAAAGGAAATATTCGTAAACGCGCCCTATGATGTCATTACCATCTGTCGATTCAAGTATGGAGTCAAAGCCATCAATCTTATCAAGTAGTGAACCAAGTTTTTCTGCCTCTATACCCAGCGAACTATAATAATTATTAGGCAATGCGCCATGCAAAGGTTTGTTCTCTTTTTCGATGTCAGAAAGTGCTTTATCAACGATTGAAGCGATATTGGGTTGTTTTGCGTTTTCCTTGATATATGACCAGCGAGCCTTTTCCGGAAGATAAAATACATTCTTGGCAGCATAAAACTCCACGCTATCCACAAAGTCTTCAAGCCCGTCATTGATAATCTCTTGCCGGCGTTTCTCAAAATGGAAACCTGCATACTTCAAAAATATCAATGACAGGACAACATGTTTATATTCACTCGGCTCAATAGAGCCACGCAGAGCATCACACGCTTTCCATAGCACCTCTTCCATCGGAAGATTATCTTTCTTATTAGTCGCTTTCTTTGTCATAATCAATTATTATTACCGCCATTGATAAGTTGTCGAGGGGCAACATTCAAAAGTCCTGCAATTTTCACAAGCATATCAAGCGAGGGTTGCATTTTATTGGAACACCATCGTGAAACGGTTGCTTCATTCTTTCCGACTTGCTCCGCCAGCCACTTTCCGGTTTTGCCATTCTCAACTAACACAACTTTTAGCCTGTTGATTTTGTGAGATTCCATACGTCTTGAATTGCCTGTTGATTACAATACTTTGATTTATAATGCAAATATAGTATTTCTGTTTGATTCTATCACATTGTTTTTCAGAAAAGTTGTGTGCGCTGCGCTCCCCGCCGGGAGCCCTCCCGCACGGCGGTAGTGGAGGAATAAAAAAGAGAGAGCAATGAAACGATGTCATTGCTCTCTTCTTTTGTTGGGGTACCCGGACTCGAACCAGGAAAGACAGGACCAGAATCTGTAGTGTTGCCAATTACACCATACCCCAATCAATGGTTGTTTTCAAGACGCCCTCTTGAATACGGGTGCAAATTTAGAGGTTTTCTATATACCGGCCAAATTTTCCGGCCGTTTTTTTCAAAAAAAGTAATGGCAGGGTTTCCGACAAGGCTCTGCTGACGGCATTTTTATAGTTGCTCCTCGCAATAAAGGGTTCGTTCGTGAAAGAAAAAATACCTGTTGTGTGAATAAAATATGAATATTTGATAATTATATACATTTATTTTTGTACTTTTGCCGCATAATTATTAAAAGTTAGTCATCAGCATGAAAGAACGCTACGACCGGCTGGACACGCTCCGGATTATACTATCGCGCGGTGAGGCCGGCAGTCAGGAAAGCATACTCAGGCAGCTGTCGCGCCACGGCTTCGATGTGACGCAGGCCACTCTGTCGCGCGACTTGCGCAAGCTCAAGGCCGTGAAAATATCGGTGCCCGAGGGCTTCCGATACATATTGCCCGAGCATCCCAACTACCGGCGCAACACCACGCCTTCCACCATGTCGGACTTTCTGCGTGCCACTGGTTTCGAGAGCATCACCTTCTCGGGTAATCTCGCCGTCGTGCACACCCGTCCCGGCTATGCCGGCGGACTGGCCTCCGACATTGACGCGCACCGGCTGCCTGCGGTGGCCGGGACAATAGCCGGCGACGATACCATACTGCTCGTCATGGCCGAAGGGGTGGACCGGCAGGAACTTGTGGACGGACTGGCGGAGGTGATACCTGCCATCAAGAGCGTCGTGCTCTGACGGTGCGGCCGCTCCCGGTAACGCATTTTCAAGAAAAATAAAATTACAGCAAAAAGAGATATGGAAGAGTACAACGACGGCATTAAGGTCATTGTGGCCGATGCCTCTCACGAGAAATACGTCGATACCATTCTGAAAACCATCACCGACGCCGCCAAGGTACGCGGTTCGGGCATTGCCTCCCGCACGCACGAGTATGTGGCCACCAAGATGAAGGAGCGCAAAGCTATCATCGCCCTGTATGGCGAGGAAGAGGAGTTTGCCGGCTTCTGTTACATCGAGAGCTGGGAAAACCGCCATTATGTGGCCAACTCCGGCCTCATCGTCGTGCCGAAGTTCCGCGGCCATCATCTCGCCACGCGCATCAAGCGCCTGGCCTTCTCCCTGTCGCGTCTGCGCTGGCCCAAAGCCAAGATTTTCGGTCTGACGAGTTCCGGTGCCGTGATGCGCATCAACACTTCGCTGGGCTACGTGCCCGTGCCCTTCTCCGAGCTCACGCAGGACGACGAGTACTGGAAAGGCTGCGGAACGCCCGAGCAGCCCTGCTGCATCAACTGCGACGTGCTGGCCCGCACGGGGCGCAAGTATTGCGTCTGCACGGGCATGCTCTACGACCCGGAGCGTCATCCCGGCGAACCGTTGCCCGTGGAATTGCCCCAGGACGTGGTCGACTTCGTGCGCCGCAGCCAGCAGGCCGGTCTCGAATAAGCCCCTCCGTGCGCGGCGGCCGCAGCAATGGCGTCCCGCGCATCATTCCTTATTTATATATACCCGTAAACAAGCATCCATAGAAATATGAAAAAGAAAGTAGTTGTGGCCTTTAGCGGTGGTCTCGACACCTCCTACACCGTGATGTATCTGGCTAAGGAAAAAGGATATGAAGTATATGCCGCCTGCGCCAACACCGGCGGTTTCAGCCCCGAACAGCTCAGGAAGAACGAGGAGAATGCCTACAAACTCGGCGCCACCAAGTACGTGACGCTCGACGTTACCCGCGAATATTACGACAAGAGTTTGCGCTATATGGTCTACGGCAACGTGCTGCGCAACAATACTTACCCGATCTCCGTCAGTTCCGAACGCATCTTCCAGGGTATGGCCATTGCCCGCTATGCCAAGGAAATCGGTGCCGAAGCCATAGCCCACGGCTCAACCGGTGCCGGCAACGACCAGGTGCGCTTCGACATGACGTTCCTCGTGATGTGTCCCGAAATGGAAATCATCACCCTCACACGCGACAGCAACCTCTCGCGTCAGGAGGAAGTGGACTATCTCAACGCCAACGGCTTCGAGGCCGATTTCGCCAAACTGAAGTACAGCTACAACGTAGGCATCTGGGGCACGAGCATCTGTGGCGGCGAAATTCTCGACTCGCGCCAGGGACTGCCCGAGGAGGCCTACCTCAAGCAGGTAACCAAAACTGGCAGCGAGCAACTGGCCCTCACCTTTGAGCACGGCGAACTCAAAGCCGTGAATGGCGAGCGCTACGACGATCCCATCGCCGCCATCAGCAAGGTAGAGGAGATAGGCGCCGCCTACGGCATCGGCCGCGACATGCACGTGGGCGACACCATCATCGGCATCAAGGGCCGCGTGGGCTTTGAGGCCGCGGCGCCCATGCTTATCATCGGTGCCCACCGTTTCCTGGAGAAATATACTCTGACCAAGTGGCAGCAGTACTGGAAAGACCAGGTGGCCAACTGGTACGGCATGTTCCTCCACGAGAGCCAGTATCTCGAGCCCGTGATGCGCGACATCGAGGCCATGCTCGAGAGCTCGCAGCGCTTTGTCAACGGCACCGTGACGCTCGAACTCCGCCCGCTCTCGTTCTCCACCATCGGCGTGGACAGTCCCGACGACCTCGTGAAAACGAAGTTCGGCGAATATGGCGAGACCCAGAAGGGCTGGACGGCCGACGACGCCAAAGGCTTTATCAAAGTGCTCTCCACGCCGCTGCGCGTATTCCACTCCAATCATAAAGACGAACAACTTTAACGCCCTTTACCCATGATACGCATAGGCATCATCGGCGGCGCCGGCTATACGGCCGGGGAACTCTGCCGCTTACTGCTCAACCATCCCGAGGCCGAGATTGTGTTCGTCAACAGCGAGAGCAATGCCGGCAACCTGCTCACCGATGTGCACGCCGGCCTTGACGGCGAAACCGACCTCCGCTTCACCGACAGCCTGCCCTTCGACGAGGTGGATGTCGTGTTCTTCTGCTTCGGCCACGGCAAGAGCACGCAATTCCTGGCCGAACATTACATTCCGGCCGACGTGCGCATCATCGACCTCGCCCAGGATTTCCGCTTGCGTGCCGAGGACAACGACTTCGTCTACGGTTTGCCCGAACTTTACCGCCCCCGCATCGTCGGAGCCCGCCATGTGGCCAATCCCGGTTGCTTCGCCACGTGCATCCAGTTGGGCCTGCTGCCGCTGGCCAAGGCCGGTCTGCTCGACGGCAACGTCAGCGTCAACGCCATCACCGGCTCGACCGGCGCCGGTATGAAGCCCGCCGCCACCACCCACTTCTCGTGGCGTTCGGGCAATATGAGTGTTTATAAAGCCTTCTCCCACCAACACGTGCCCGAGATAAAGGAATCGCTCCGCTACCTCCAGCCCGACTTCGACGGCGAGGTGGAGTTTATCCCCTACCGCGGCGATTTTCCCCGCGGCATCTTCGCCACCGAGGTGGTGCGCTGCGACCTGCCCGAGCAGGAGGTGGCAGCCCTCTACAAGGACTTCTACAGCGAGGCCCCCTTTACGCATTATGTGGACAAGGCCGTCGACATGAAGCGTGTGGTCAACACCAACAAGTGTCTCATCCACACCGAGCGCCACGCCGACAAATTGCTCGTCACCGCCTGCATCGACAATCTGCTCAAGGGCGCCTCCGGACAGGCCGTGCAGAACATGAATCTTATGTTCGGTCTTGAGGAAACAGCCGGGCTCCGTCTCAAGCCGTTGGCATTCTGAGAAAAAACAGCGGCAGGCTGCGGCGCGCGGCCATAACCATTCCCATCAAACCCTTAGTTATGAATCTTTATCCCGTATATCCTCTCTTCGACATAGAGATAGTGAAAGGTCTCGGCTGCCACGTGTGGGACAGTCACGGTCAGGAGTATCTCGACCTCTACGGCGGCCACGCCGTCATCAGCATAGGCCACAGCCATCCGCACTACGTGGAGGCGCTCCAGCAACAGGTGGCCCGCCTCGGGTTCTATTCCAATTCCGTTGTAAACGGTTTGCAGGAACAACTCGCCCGACGTTTGGGTAGCGCCAGCGGCTATGAAGACTACAGCCTATTCCTTGTGAACTCCGGCGCCGAGGCCAACGAGAATGCCCTCAAACTCGCCTCGTTTCACACCGGCCGCAAGCGCATCCTCGCCGTAGAAAAGGCTTTCCACGGCCGCACCTCACTGGCAGTGGAGGCTACCGACAATCCGCGCATCGTAGCCCCGGTCAACGCCGGGGGGCACGTCACCTTCCTGCCGCTCAACGATTTGCCTGCCTTCGAGGCCGAGCTCCGCAAGGGCGATGTGGCAGCCGTCATCGTGGAATGTATCCAAGGCGTGGGCGGCATCCGCCTGGCCACGGCTGAGTTCATGCAAGGCCTGCGCCAGGCTTGCGACGCCACCGGTACGGTGCTGATTTGCGACGAAATACAGTGCGGCTACGGGCGCAGCGGCCGCTTCTTCGCCCATCAGCACCTGGGCGTGCGCCCCGACCTCATCACCTGCGCCAAGGGCATCGGCAACGGTTTCCCCTTAGGCGCCGTACTCGTGAGCCCCGCTTTCGAGGCCACTTACGGCCAGCTCGGCACCACCTTCGGCGGCAATCATCTGGCCTGTGCCGCGGCGCTGGCTGTGCTCGAGGTCATGGAGCGCGGGCAATTAGTGGAAAACGCCGCTGCCGTAGGCTGCTACCTGCTTGAGCGGTTGAATGCCCTGGCTCAGGAAGTGCCCGCTATTACCGATGTGCGTGGCGAGGGCCTGATGATAGGCATCGAGTTTGCCGGCCCTATCAAGGAGATGCGTTCGCGCCTCGTACATGAAGAGCACGTATTCACCGGTGCCGCCTCCACCAACATCCTGCGCCTGCTGCCGCCTCTGTGCCTCACCCGCGCCGAGGCCGACGACTTCCTCGTGCGTCTGCGCCGTGTGCTCTGATTGAGAATTATTTACGTCGGCCTACTGTGGGCCTATTACAACTTTTAATATATTTGACTTTTAGCAACGTTTCGTGTCGCTCGCGTGAGAAAAGCACTGCTTGGTGTGACGTCGCCAAGTAGTGTTGTACGCTCGCTGTAAGTTCATTTTTCCGCAAAAATGTCTTCTGGGCATCGCGTCCTGCTGATTTTCCCTAAAAATGGAGGCTATCTAACAAGTGAAGTGCACCCCAAAAGTTAGAAAAAAACTTTTGGGGTGTACTTCAAACGGCTTATTCCACAACCTCTCAGACAGAATGTGGAATGAACTTTTACTTTATAACTATTTTGCTTACTGAACCATCTGAATATCTAATAATATTAAGGCCCTTGATTGGCGATGGATGTCGTTGGCCGGAAATGTCATAGAAGCCTTCAATTAAAGTATTCGCTTTATTATCCTCAATATCGATTATTCCGGAAATGCCTTCGGTGGTAAACTTCTGCTCCTCACCATATTTTATACCGGCTGCTGTTGTAACGAATGCACGGCAAGTGTATTCAGTGCATTCTTCGAGTCCGGTTATTTCGGCTCTCATAGCTTGTCCATTGGATAGAATCGAGCTGACCTCCAATTCCAGAGTGGCAATCTTCTTACGAACTTTGGTTTGCCCATTTTTCCAATATTCGAACCCTTGCTCAATAATATCATCGGTACCAGCAATTACGTAGCCTTTAAGTTGGGCTGTATTTCCGGTGACATTATTGATTGGATAGGTGTGGACTGTCGGTTCGAGGTAACTAAAGTCAGATGGGTCGAATGTAATCCAGTTACCATAGTAATAATTGCCCTTGGCAGATTTATAGAATGCCCGGACGTTATAATAAGAAGTGGGTGAGAGATCCTTTATTAGCCCCTCAATCTTCCCATCATAGACACTACCATAACCCTCTTTGGGAGCCAAGGATTCAGGCGCATCAAACTTTTTCCATTGGAATCCCGCGTTGGGTTCTTCTTCGGTAATGTTGGTTTCTGCCTTTGCTTGAGTAGAAGTGGAGGAAACCCCTATCGGAGTCATTGTTTTCAAGGTTAAAGCAGATGTTTGAAAGGTTTTAGATGCAGTATATTTCTTTTCTACTCCGTTCTTATTTCTGATAGTGGCAATGACAGAATATGAGTAAGATGTATTTGGTTCAAGTCCTACTATTTCCCGCTCGGTTACAGGCTCATCGCTGTTCTCCCACGTAAATGCTGTGACGTTGGCATCGCCTTTGTCGTATGATGCTTTAAGAATTAATGAGGTAGGACCGGTTTTTGATTCAATATTCAGACCAAGAGACTTTGTCTGCCCCAAATTGTTAAAATAGGTATCTGTATATCCGTCGGCAGATATTATTCTAATCGGCAGGTCGATGCTTTGGCCTGGATTTAAATCTTCGATTTTGTAATTCTCTATTGGATAAGTTTCACCGTTTTCAAGAACTTCAATTTTGGATGGTGAGAATGTTCCATCACCATACATTCCGATTTTTTTTATTAAGAAAGTTGTTTGTGTGGCTTTAGCGGTGCTTATGTAAAATTTTAGCTCTTTTGTGCATTTATTTCTGCTGCAATCACTATAAACTTTTTCCTTATTGCTAATAACGATGTATGGATAAAAAGTGTACCATGAACCAGGGAGAAGCCCCCTTACAGTTGTTCTTGCATAGATCCGCTTGTTAAGGTTATCGTTCATAATTTTTCCTTTGGTCTTCTTCTCCTTCTGATTGGTGTGTGTATTTTCCGAGACGACCTCCGCAATAACTCCTGCTTCTGTCACATAGTCTTTCAATTCTGAATTAATAGTGAAATCTACAGTTATCAATCCTTGGGATGCGTCATCGGGAAATGTGACGTTTTTAACTATTTCACTAAAATATGAAGTGCTGATTTCGTCTTTTGATAATACTTCTCCCGTAGATGCGTCTTTGAAAAGGATTTCGTATTTGGAGTTGGGAAATAAATTTGAAATGAAGTAGTTCCCGTCGGTCGAAGTTATTTCTTCTCCGTCAAAAAACACTTTGAATGTATTGGTCATGCCCGGTGCATGTTTGGTGGTAAATGCAACGCTCGTAACTTCGCGAGATGTCTGTTCTACCCAAATTGGATTCGTCGTCACATCTATATTTCCTGAAAATGCACTACACATCTTTTCGTATACTTTTCCGGGGCATTCGATTCTTAATTTAGACGGGTCTGCCATGGATATTGCATCATAGAAGCCTTTACTCAGCGATTTTCCGCTTCGTATGGTGATTTTACCCTCCATTCCTGCGAATGCGTTATCTCTATATACTTTCTCAGGATCTTGATGGAAAACCACATTCCCTTTAAAATTCTCGAAAGTATTGTATAAACTGGGATTGCCTAAGATATTGATAGTGCCGAATTTTTTTCCGGAGAAACAATCTTCTATATCAGATACTTTTGCGTCTCCGTTACCCAATTTAATTCTATCGGGAATTGTCACGTCTCCCGATTCTATTAATACATTTATTAGAGTGGCACTAGACGGGTAGTATCCCGAAGTTTGCCTATATGTGAAATGCACACGGTACTCTAAATTGTCGACATTGATTGTATCCCATTTATCCAAGCTCGACACAGAGGAAAATTCGTGTGGATCCGCTGCAAATGCGTTGAGTGCAAAAAGGCCTAAAAGGATTGAACTTACTAACGATTTGACATGTTGTACGCAGCCTTTGGCCGCCCAATGGTAAAAAAAGATACTTTCCATAAATTGTTCTCATTGCCGCGGTCATCCCCTCGTTGGCATTAGATTGTATTTACGGAAAAAGCGTAGGAATCTGTATCTGTTACCGTCCTACAACTGGAGGCTTCTCGCATTGCCTTGTCTATGTCGGACGGCAACGCAGAAGCCCACGCTTGTATATGCAATCACAGCGTCCGGCTAGTACTCTTACGAGACGCAGTGCCGAATGCAATATAATTACATATCCACGGGCATCTACCGTTGCTCAACCCTTGACATAGACATGAAATTTTGCGAGAATTTCCAGTTGTCAAGAATCAGCGCGGATAAACGCTTTTTTATTATGTCTTTACATCCCGCTCCATATACCCTAGACCGGGGCTTCTGTAGTGCGGTCTGCGGTGCAAAGATAAAAACATTTTTTGTAAGTTGAAGGCAATTCCTGAATTTTCTCTAAAGTGTTCATTAAAAAGCTATAAGAAATGACCAGCCTTCCGATAGCCGCTCTATGGCGCCTCCCTTGCGGTATATCTCGGCCTTCTGTGTCGTCAGCGGTATGTGGGCGAAATTTTGCGCTTTGTGAGGTGTTTCCGGGGAAAATGTGCGACTTTATAAAATATTAGTGTATCAAATCCTATGCTTGGGGGCATTTTCGGCGATATCGGCGGTTCTGTCTGCGAGTTTGCCAGTGCCGAATTGCCCCGTAATGCCCTGTGGCCGCTCTTTTGCAGCTAATAGTATGCCGAAATCTTGGTAGTTTACGTAGTATTTTGTTCCTTTGCAGGCCACAATTAAGGAAACGGCATTACGACACTATCAGTAAAAACCATGATAAGAAGAGTATTTTCCATCATCACCCTGCTATGCCTTGCGCTGCTGGCCTACGCCCAGGCCCCCGAGGGCTACTACAACGCCGCCGCCGGCAGGAGCGGCAAGAACCTCAAGACGGCCTTGTATGAAATCATCTGCAACCACACCGTGCGCAGCTACGACCAGTTGTGGACCGACTTCCGCAAAACCGATGCCCGTGCCGACGGCAAAGTGTGGGACATGTATTCGGCCGTGACGAACTTCACCTTCGGCGACGACCAGGCCGGCAATTATAAAAGGGAGGGCGATGTGTACAACCGCGAGCACTCCTTTCCGAAAAGCTGGTTCAACGATGCCAAGCCGATGTATTCCGATCTTTTTCACCTCGTGCCGACCGACGGCTATGTGAACGGTATGCGCTCCAATCTGCCCTTCGGCGAAACCGACAATCCTACCTACAGCTCGCAGCAAGGCTGGAGCAAGGTGGGCTCCTCGTCGGTGCCGGGCTACACGGGTAAGGTGTTTGAGCCCAACGACGAGTACAAAGGCGACTTCGCCCGCATTTATTTCTACATGGCCACGCGCTATGAGAACCTCATAGCCAACTGGAACAGCGACATGCTCGCCCACAACGCCTACCCCGCCTACAAGGAATGGGCCATTACCATGTTGCTGCGCTGGGCTAAGGAAGACCCCGTGAGCCAGAAGGAGAAAGACCGCAACAATGCCATTTTCGGCATACAGCACAACCGCAATCCTTACGTCGACTTCCCCGGACTGGAGCAGTACGTATGGGGCGCGAAAACCTCCGAGCCCTTCAATCCCGGCGACTACAATCCCGGCGAGACGCCCGAACCCGATCCAGAGGTGCCCGAGGCTCCCGTGTTCAGTCCGGCGGGCGGCATGGTGCCTGCCGGTACGCAAGTCACCATCAGCTGCTCCACTCCCGGCGCCTACGTGTACTACACGGTGGGCGGGGAGCCTGAGACGGTGCAGTATCCGCCTGTCAGCTTCACGGTGGACAGCGCTGTGAGCGTGTCGGCCTACGCCCTGCTCGGCGAGCGCCGCAGCGAAACCGTGACGGCCACCTTCACCGTGCCCTCCGAGGCTGGCGAGGACACCGGCCTCTACGAGCTGGTCAACACCGAAGCTGCCCTCGAGGCCGGCCACAAGTATATCATCGTGGCTCCTAAGAAGAAGGACAGCGAGGACTACTGCGCGCTTTCGGCACAGGGTGACGGCAAGCAGAACGACATACGCCTGCCGGCCGATGTCGTTGTAGACCGGAACACCGTGCAGACCGAGACCGGCGCCGAAGGCCTGCCCTACGCCCTCACCTTGGGCGGCACCGCCGGCGAATGGACGCTTTGCGACGAGGTGGGCGGCACGTATCTCTGTCTCACCGCTTCGGCCAACAAACTCCACTCGCAGGCCACAGCCAGCGGCAAGGAGGCCAAATGGACGATAACCTTCAGCGGCGACAACGCCCACATCGTGAATGCCGACAAGGACACGCGGCGCATACAGTACAACAGCTCCTCGCCGCGCTTTGCCTGCTACACCGGCAGCCAGCTCGATGTGTCGCTCTACAAGCAGCACACCACCGTCGACGGTATCCGCTTCCCCGCACAGCGCCCCGACGGCCTCGTGGATGTGCTTACGCTCGATGGCCGTGTGGTACGCCGTGGCCTGACGCCTGCCCAGGCGGTGAGCAACCTGCCCGCCGGCCTCTACATCATCGGCGGCAAAAAGATTTTGGTGCGCCACTGATTGCGCCGTAGGTATGGATACACAGCCTCCCCGCGCTTCGCAAGAGGTGCGGGGAGGTGTTGTTGCAGTCCCGGTGCGGCTCCGGTGCCGCGCGGCCATATCGCCGGCGGCCTGCAAGTAATCCTTTGCGCGGACCCGCTCGCCCGGTTTTCTGCAGACAGGCTTGCGGCTGTCATGAATTTTACCGGATTTTTACGCTGCACCTGCGTCCTGCCGGTCAGCGGTAAGATAAATGAGTGCGGATACCGATACTTGTAAAACCATAAAAGATACGTATGAGAAAACTCACCTTCATGTTTCTTCTGCTGTGCCTGGGGCTGTGTGCCCGGGCGCAGGACTTCAATGCGCATTTCTGCGACAGTACGCTCCGGCTGAACTATATTTTTGCCGGCGATGCCAAGGATTATAACATTTTTGTCGACGAGCTCGACTTGTCGCCGCGCTGGTATGGCCGGCGGAAGCACCTCGACGAGCTCCCGCTTCGGGGCAACGGGCAGATCACGGTATCGGACTGCGAAACCGGCGCGGTGGTGTACCGGCATTCCTTCTCGACACTTTTCCAGGAATGGATAGCCACCGAGGAGGCCCGGCATGTGCGGAAGTCATTTGAAAACGTGTTTCTCGTACCCTTCCCCAAGAGCAAGGTGAGGATAGAGGTGAAACTCTACGACTACCACGACAAAGTTGTGGCCCGGACCACCCACGTTGTCGATCCGCAGGACATACTGATCCGCCGCATAGGATTCGGCGGCCGCCTGCCGTACACCACCCTTCAGGCGGCGGCCGACACGGCCAGCTGCATTCATATAGCCTACGTTGCCGAGGGATATACCGAAGAGCAGATGCCCGATTTCCTGAACGATGCGCGCGTGGCTACCGAGGCGCTCTTTGCCCATGAGCCGTTCAAGGCGATGAGAAACCGCTTCAATGTCGTTGCAGTGGAGTCGGCATCGGCCGACAGCGGCACCAGCGAACCTAAAAACGGCCTATGGCGCCGGACGGCTCTCGGTTCGCATTTCGATACTTTCTACAGCGACCGATATCTCACCACCCTGCATCTGAAAAAACTCCACGACCTGCTTGCCGGCGTGCCCTATGAGCATATCATCATATTGGTGAACACTGACAAGTATGGCGGAGGAGGCATTTATAATTCATACAACCTGTCGTACACCAAAGGCGAACATTTCAAGCCCGTGGTGGTGCACGAATTCGGACACAGTTTCGGCGGATTGGCCGACGAATATGACTACAGCAACGATGATCCGATGTATTTTCCCGACACGGAGCCGTGGGAGCGGAACATCACCACCAAGCACAACTTCGCCGGCAAGTGGGAAAACCTGATAGCCGAAGGCAAAGCCGGACTGGTGGAGGGCGGTGGCTACCAGACCAAAGGCGTGTTCCGCGGCGTGGAGAACTGCCGCATGCGCACCAACGATGTGCCTGAATTTTGCGTGGTATGCAGGCAGGCGCTGACGGAGCTGATAAAATTCTATACAGAATAATCACCCTCATCCCCCTTACGCGCGCGTAGAGGTTTTTTGAATCTTACATTCAGTAGGTCGCAAATGGTTGTGCATTAATGCTTTCGGCTGAAGGATAGTGCCCGGTGCATTCAGCCGTCATTTCAGCGCTGCCCGGCGGCGGGTGCGGACAAAAGCATTACTTGGAGTTTAAAAAGCATTACTTGGAGTTTTAACGGGAATACGGACTTTTAAAATTCCAGGTAATGCTTTTTCAGAAAGGGGCAGGGCGCCTCATTCCGCCCGGCCGTGGCAGACTCCGCCGGTGGGGACGGTAGGGGCTTTTAGTGCATTCTTCAGCCTAATCGGTTGTATGCCATTTGCTTACGATGTACTGAATGATAAAGCACAACAAATGTTTACACGCGTGATTATACGCGCAGGTGCGCGGAAGGGCCGTGCGTACTCGTGTCGAGGTGGTCGTTTTTGCCGGCGCGCCCCCGGCCGGTGCGCCGCGGCTCTATGTCGGGCAGGAAACAGGCTATGGCGCCGAGCAGCGGCAGTAAGGCCGCTACGCGAAACACCAGTTCGATGCTTGTGCGGTCGGCCAGCCAGCCGAAAAAGGCCGAGCCCAGACCGCCCAGACCGAAGTTCAGACCGAAAAACAAACCGGCCATCATGCCCACCTTGCCCGGGCAGAGCTCCGTGGCGTAGACCAGTATGGCCGAGAAGGCCGACGAGATTATCAGTCCGATGACTACAGCCAGCCCTACGGTCAGCGCCAGACCGGCGTAGGGCAGGGTGAGCGCAAAGGGAGCCGCTCCGAGTATCGAGCCCCATATCACGTATTTGCGGCCGTAGCGGTCGCCAATGAATCCGCCCGCCACCGTGCCCACGGCAACAGCCGCCAGGAAGGCGAAGAGGCATAGTTGCGAGGCCTCGATGCTCACACCGAACTTGCTGATGAGGAAAAAGGTGAAATAGCTCGTCATGCAGGCCATGTAGAAATATTTGGAAAAGGTCAGCACGCAGAGCGTGACGATGGCCCGGCGCACCCTGCCGGCCGAGAGCCGGGCCACGGCCGGATTGGGCGGCACCACAACGCCTGCCGTGCGGCGGAGCTGGCGCTTCATCCACCGGCCCACGGGAAAGAGCGTGGCGGCCCCGGCCAGGGCGCCCACCGACAGCCACGATACGGCCCCTTGCCCCAGCGGCAGCACGATGGCCATGGCCAGCAGCGGCCCTATGGCGCTGCCCGCGTTGCCGCCCACCTGAAAAATGGACTGCGCCAGCCCCTTTTTGCTCCCGCCGGCCATTTGCGCCACCCGCGACGCCTCGGGATGAAACACCGCCGAACCAAGGCCGATGACGCCCACCGCGAGCACGATGAAGAGGTAGTTGCCCGCCAGGGAGAGCAGCACGATGCCTGCCAGCGAGAAGAGCATGCCGCCCACTAAGGAGAAGGGGCGCGGATGCCGGTCGGAATAAAAGCCCACAGCGGGCTGCAGTATCGACGACATCAGCTGAAACACCAGGGTGATAATGCCTATCTGGCTGAAGGTGAAGCCGTATTTTTCTTTCAGTATGGGATAGATGGCCGGGATTACCGATTGCATCATGTCGTTGAGCAGATGGGCCAGTCCGATGGCCAGCAGTATGGAGTATATTGTCCGCTCTGCGGCGGGCGTCTGTGACTTTTCCATTTCGGGCGGTTTTTTTCGGATTCCGGCTGCAAAGTTACGAAGCGCGGAGGCATCCTGTTCCTCAGTCGGTTGTTTTTTTGTAATTTTGCACTTTCTTCGTTCTATTATTTATAAATCATCAGTAAATAGTTTGTATTTATGTTAACACAAGCCAACCGGGGGGGTAGAAATGTATCCCGTCAGTCGAACATGGAACTATTGCGCATCCTGGCGATGTTCCTGGTGTTATTTGTACATGTTAATTTTTATGCTTTAGGTGAGATTCAGTCTCACCGGCAGGTGGCCGAGGCACCATTATCTTCGTTTGTGCGGATAGAGTTTGAGAGTCTCGCCCTGGTTTGCGTTAACCTTTTTGTACTTTTGTCAGGATTTTTCGGTATACGTCCCAAGGCCAAGGGGGTGGCCAATCTGCTTTTCCAGTTTTTCTTTTGGCGGCTATTGCTTGTAGCCGTGTCGTTTTTTACCGGAGATTTCGCTTTTCGTGCCGCAGTCAGGTCGCTGATTCCCGGAACTATTCCCGGCGACTGGTTCATTCCGTGCTATTTGTTGCTCATGATGCTGGCGCCGGCTCTCAATGCCTTTGTGGAGAACACTCCAAAGGCCCTGCCGCGTTTCCTCATCATATTCTTCGCCGTGCAGACCTTGTTCGGTTGGTTGTTTCCTTATTGGCCTTACAACAATGGCTATTCCTTGATTTCTTTCATAGGTATCTATATGCTTGGCCGGTATGTTCATCTGCATCTTGACGGTAAGTTTGTGCGGGCATTTACGCCGTATTGCGGCATCGGGGGGTACGTGTTGTGTGCGACGGTGGCCGCTGCCGGTTGCTTCGGTTTAATATGGCTTGACGCTCACGAGCGTTTCAGTTTAATGGTGTCGCATGCGTTCATGCGCTACAGTTCTCCCTTTAACGTAGCCGGTGCCACGCTCCTGCTTGTCGCTTTCTCGCATTTCCGCTTTAGTAACGCGTTAGTCAACCGTCTGGCACAGTCAGCCTTTGTAGTGTATATTGTCCATCTCACTCCCTCGGTGTGGTCTTACTATCAGAAAGTGTGCCAATGGCTGTATAGCGAACTGAATGTTATGGCTTATTTTGGATGTGCGGTTCTCTTCTGCGTTCTTGTTTACTTAGCTTGCGCGGTAGTCGACACGGCGCGCATCTATCTGTGGAAGCAGTTGAGCCGCCGGATGTTTGCCGGCGGGCGCTGAGGCTGTGAGGCGTTTTGGCCCGGAGAGGTGGTTCGTTCAAGCGGTCGCCGCCAGGGAAAGCTCAGATACCCTTTGGCTTTTTCTCGCTTATTCGTATCTTTGCACCATAGCGTGAGGTAGTTGCGCGGATAAATGAAAAAGATGAAAGCTATGGAGAATGTTATTCAACTCGACACGGTGGGCAAATACAATGAGTTTTTCGGGTTGCCCACCGAGCATCCCCTGGTGAGTGTGGTAGATCTCAGCCAAAGCGCGAGGCAGCCCGCGAGCTTTACGTTCAGTTATGGCGTATATGCCCTCTTTCTGAAGCAATCCTTCTGCGGCGATCTGCGTTACGGGCGTCAGACCTACGACTATCAGGAGGGCACCGTCACGAGTTTTGCCCCCGGCCAGGTGGTCCGTGTGGACAACCCGTCGCCGCAACCCCTGTCGGCGCTCGGCCTGCTGTTTCATCCCGACATCATCCGCGGCACTTCGCTGGGCCGCGACATACGCCGCTATTCCTTCTTCTCCTACGCTTCGAACGAGGCCTTGCACCTTTCGGACGACGAGAAGCGCCTCTTCACCGATGGTCTGACCCGTATCCGCGAGGAACTGCTGCGGCCGGCCGACCGCCATAGCAAACAGCTCATAGCAAAGCACATCGAACTGCTGCTCGACTACTGCCTGCGTTTTTACGAGCGGCAGTTTGAAACCCGCGCCTCGGTCAACCGCGACGTCCTGACCCGCTTCGAACACCTGCTCGACGATTATTATGAGGAAGACCTGCCGCGACGCAAGGGCCTGCCCACGGTGAAATACTTTGCCGACCGTGTGTTCCTCTCGTCGAGCTATTTCGGCGACCTTATCAAGCGTGAGACCGGCCGCATGGCGCAGGAGCACATCCGCAATAAAATCACGGAGATGGCCAAGGAACAGATTGCCGGCACCGACAAGTCCGTGGGCACTATCGCCTACGAGCTGGGCTTTCAGTATCCGCAACATTTCAACCGGTTTTTTAAGAAAAACGTAGGCTACACACCCACCGAATATCGCCGCCAGCAGCACTGAAGCCACCGCTTGCGGGAAACGGGACGGAGGGTATGTTTCTGGGCTTCAGATGTGTTGCGCCGGTGGCGCGGCCTGTTGCTTTCGCTCCGGCTCCCTCTGTTTTCGCCGCGGCTCCTATGGCACCGGGCGCTCCGTGACGCCGGCTGTCGTGACCGCCATAGCTTTTTAACACTTCTTGCTTCCGGCCGGAAAATGTTGTATCTTTGCATCAGCGCAAGGGCTGGTCTTCAGGGACCGGCCCTTATTCGTGCGGTGCCGCGGGGCGTTTTTTCAAGACGAAGTAATGGTTTTCCGGAAAAAGTCCGTATTCGCCGTGCGAAAAGCACTACTTGGAATTTAAAAAGCACTACTTGCCGTCAGGAATCCAAGTAATGGTGTCGGAACCACCGGCCGGGAGCTGCCACGAAGCGATAAGGTTTGTTAACAGAAAGCGGCCTCAAAAACGTTTCGGAAGGTTAAATATGTTAAATTGTCAACGACGCCGGGCCTGCGCCCTGACAATTAGGAGGGAGGCGGTGCGGTCCGAACGCTCCGAAAATCGTATATTTGCAAAATAACCATGCCGGGGCTGCTTCGGTGCCGCCCTCTTTATGCCGGGAAGGCGTATTCCCGGCTCAGAAAAAGCCCCTTTGTGCTGAAACAAAACTATTTCCGCAATATGAAAAACCATCTTTCCAAGCAACTCCAGGGCCGCCGCGTGCTGATGGCCGTGCTCGCCCTGCTTCTGCTCGTTGCCGCCGCGCCGGCCCAGACGGCCCGCTTTGTCCGCGGACGGTTCTATCACCTCGTGCCCCTGTCGCAGCCCGCCAGTGTGGTAGACGTAGACGCCGCCGGAAGCGTGCGCCTGGCACGCCTCGACGCCACGCGCTCCGAGCAACACTGGACGCTGACCGAACTCTCCGGCTCGTGGCGCATCATCAACCCCTTCTCGCATCTGGCCCTCCGCACCGAGGGCGATGCCGTGCACACGGGAGCGGACAACGGCTCGGACGAGGCACAGCTCTGGAAGACCGAGCCCGACGGCGATGCCCTGCTGCTCGTACCTGCCAACCGCGCCGACTATGCCGCCGCCGTGACGGCCGACGGCCGCCTCACGCTCCTGCCCAAAGCCCGCGCACGGGGCAACCGCGCCGCCCGCTTCCGCATCAGCGAGGCCGCGGCGGCCGGTTTTGACGACGCGCTGACCTACCGCATACGCGCTGCCGCCCACGACGGTATCGTGCTGGGCAACGGTGATTCGGGCGAAAACAACGCCGCCATCGTGGGCGAGAAGGTCGACGCCAACAACCGCGGCCAGTATTGGAGCATCAAGATGATCGACCTCCGGCAGTGCGTGGTGGAGGGCGCCTTTTACGGACAGAACTTCGACGACGGCGGCGGCAACCCCGCCGTGAAGCACCTCCTGCAGTGGCCTGCCCGGCAAGGGGTGTGGAACAACGCCCGCTTCCTCTTCCAGCCCGTGGCCAAGCATCCCGGCACCTATATCCTCCGCTCCGCTTCCGAAAACCCGCTCAAGGCCGGCACCATGTATGCCCTGAAGGAAGGGCGCCTGCTGCTCCTGCCGCTCGACGAGGCCGACCGCGACGCGTGGCTTACCTTCGAGCAAGTGGAGAAACCCAAAATACAGGCGCCCTACTGGGAGGACGAGACCGTCTTTGCCGAAAACAAGGAGCGCGGCCACGCCACCTTCATGCCCTATGCCTCCGAGGCTGAAATGACCGCCGACCGCGACCGCTACGACTATCCCTGGCTGCCTGCCGCCAGCACCCTGCACCAAAGCCTCAACGGCACGTGGCGCTTCCACTTTGTGAGCGAGCCCGCGCAGCGCCCGCTCGACTTCTTCAAGGAGGGCTACGACGTAAGTTCCTGGGACACGATACCCGTCCCCTCCAACTGGGAGATGCAGGGCTACGACCGGCCCATCTACTGCAACGTGGAATATCCCCATGCCAACACCCCGCCCTACATCAAGGCCCGCCCCGGCTTCAACGACAACGGCAAGAACTACGGCATCAACCCCGTGGGCTCCTACGTGCGCACCTTCAACGTGCCGCAGGAGTGGCTCTCACGCCGCACCCTCATCCACTTCGGCGGCATCTACTCCGCGGCCTTCGTGTGGCTCAACGGCCAGTACGTGGGCTACACCCAGGGCGCCAACAACGTAGCCGAGTTCGATCTCACCCCCTATCTGCGTGCCGGCGGCAACTCGCTCGCCGTACAGGTGTTCCGCTGGTCGGACGGCTCCTATCTCGAGTGTCAGGACATGTTCCGCATGTCGGGCATCTTCCGCGACGTATATATATATAATGTACCCCGCGTCTTCGTGGCCGACCACGTGATCACCTCGCGCTTATCCGACGGCTACCGCCGCGCCACCCTCGACGTGGCCCTCCGGCTCGACGCCCGCGACGGTCTGTCGCAGGCCAAACAGGTCATGGTGCGCCTCCTCGACCCCGCCGGCCGCCTTGTAGGCAAAGAGGTTACCTACATACCCCTCGGCGCTGATTCGTCGCGCGTCCTGCCCTTCTCCTTCGACGTGCCGTCCCCGCAGCTCTGGAGCGCCGAGCACCCCAGTCTTTACACCCTCCATGTCGTGCAGCGCGACGCCGAAGGCCGCGACGAAATGGCCTTCTCCACCAAGTGCGGCCTCTGCGAGGTGAAGATTGTAGGCTCGGAACTCCGCGTCAACGGCCGCAAGGTGTTCCTCAAGGGCGTGAACCGCCACGACACCGATCCCGAGCACGGCCGCGCCGTCCCGGTGGAAAGCATGTTGCGCGACGTCACACTCATGAAGCTCAACAACATCAACACCATACGCACGTCGCACTATCCCAACGACGAAAAGATGTACGCCATGTTCGACCACTACGGGCTCTACTGCGTGGACGAAGCCGACCTGGAGGACCATGCCAACCAGAGCATCTCCGACCGCGCCTCGTGGGTGCCCGCCTTCGAAGACCGCATCGCCCGCATGGTGCAGCGCGACCGCAACCATCCCAGCGTAGTGATGTGGAGCCTTGGCAACGAGGCCGGCAACGGCGAGAATTTCCGCTTCTGCTACGACAAGGCCCGCGAGCTCGACCCCACGCGCCCCATCCACTACGAGGGTACGCGCACCAGCTCGCTGCCCTACGGCGGCAGCCGCTTCTCCGACTTCTACTCGAAAATGTATCCCGGCATGCGCTGGATGCAGCAGAACACCTCGGGCCTTGACAAGCCCATGTTCCTCTGCGAATACGCCCACGCCATGGGCAACGCCGTGGGCAACCTGCGCGAATACTGGCAGGCGATGGAGCGCAGCAACAGCACCATCGGCGGCTGCATCTGGGACTGGGTGGACCAGGCCATCTATGAACCCCGCGAACTCAAGCAGGGTGTGCGTCGCCTCCGCACGGGCTACGACTTCCCCGGCCCGCACCAGGGCAACTTCTGCTCCAACGGTATTCTGCTGCCCGGTCGCGAGGAGAGCCCCAAGCTCGCCGAGGTCAAGGCCGCGCACCAGTTTGTCGACTTCGGCATGCGTCTTGTGGTAGAGGAGAAGAACCTCGCCGTAGTGAATCTGCGCAACAAATACGCCTTCACGCCGCTGAGTGACTTCGACCTGGTGTGGGAAGTAGTGGAAAACGGCCGTGTCACGGGGCGCAAGCGCCAGCGCATTACTTCGCAGAAGCTCCCTTCCGTAGTGAATCTTGACCATGTGGTAATTAGCAAGAGCCAGACCCTGCCGGCCGTCATGCCCGGCGACTCCGTCATGCTCGGCCTGAAGCTGCCGAAGGTGAATCTCCGCAAGGCCCGCCTGGCCGGACGGGAGGTGCTGCTCAACCTCTACGTGCAGCGGCGTGTCGCCACGGCCGGTGAGCCGGCCGGGCACACCGTGGCCCAGGCGCAGTACGTACTGACCGGGCGCGCCCCCCTGCCGCAGCTGTTAGCCGAGGGCGCGCCGCTGATGCAGACGCTCGCCGTGCACGAAACCACCATAGGCAACGACCGCGTGTCGCTCACGGTGGACAACAACACCGGCGAACTTACCGCGCTGGCCTTTGGCGGCCGAAACGTGCTCGCCGCCGGCCAGGGCTTCCGCTACGACAACCATCGCTGGATTGAGAACGACCGCTTCGGTAACACCGGCAACGGTCTCGCCGCCGAGGGCACGGTGGAGATGGGGACCGGGAAGGATGGTTGTGCCGTGGTGCGTACCCGCCGGGACGGTTCGCTCTGTGCCCCCGACATAACCTACACCATTTATCCGCAGGGCGTGGTCGACATGGAGGTGACCTTCACGCCCAAGAGTGCCAACCTGCGCCGCGCCGGTCTGGTGTGTGGCATCGACTCCACGCTCTCGCGCGTCAGCTACTACGCCCTCGGCCCCTGGGAAAACACCAACGACCGTCGCGACGGCGTGCAGCTCGGCCGTTACGCCACCACCGTGGCCAACCTCTTCGTGCCCTACGTGAAGCCCCAGAGCTGTGGCAGCCGCGAGCAGTTGCGCGAGCTGCTCCTTACCGACGCCTCGGGCTTTGGCCTGAAGGTGGAGACCGAGGGTGAGGTGAGCTTCTCAGCCCTGCCTTACACCGACGCCGACCTTATGAACGCGCAGCACACCTGGGAACTCCAGCCGCGCCCTTACACCGTGGTGCATCTCGACGCCTGCTTGCGCGGCATAGGCAACGCCAGCTGCGGACAAGACGTGGGCACGTTGCCCCAATACTGCGTACCCGCCGGGCCGCTGAAATACAAGCTCCGCCTCAGCGCCGTAAAATAAAATAACCGCTAACCCTTTAAAACAAACCGATATGAAGAAATTATCAGTGCTCATCCTGCTCGGGGCGGTAGTCCTCGTGGGACTGGCCGAAACACACGCGGCTGCGTCCGCAGTTCCCGTAGTGGAAAAGATACAGGCCACGGCGGCGAAGTGGAAAAAATACGTTTTGAAGGGTTGCGACGGCCTGGAAGACGTGATGCACACCACTCTGACCGGAGATATGCTGAAGGAGAGAAATGCCAAAGACTTGCCCGATCAGCCGGTAGGAGTGAAGGAGAACCTACTCCGGAATATGGAGGAAATAACCTACTATATGGGTGAAAACAAAAAGTTTCTTCGGAAACTGAGCGACGCGAACAAGCGTCTTGCCAAGCTCCCGGGCTACAGCCGCCAGTCCGGCTTGCAGGAAGACGGTAACGAGGTAAACGTTTACACCTATACCGAGGGCGACCTTATCAGGGAAGTCATCGTTGTCTGCATATTCGACGGCGAATTCGGCATGTTCACGCAGCTGGTCGGTTCGTTCACAGAGGGCGACCTGCCGGAGCTTTTCAAAGGCATGGACGTGTCGCTGAAATAAGGCCTGGCAGCGGCGGAATGATCCGCGGAGCATTTTAACACTATTTGCTTTCGGGCGAAAAATGTTGTATATTTGCACTTGCAGGGGGACGACCTTTCCGGGGCCGTCCCCCTGTTTTTGTAGCGTTTCGGGGGCGCTGCGGCCACACGAAGTAATGGTTTTCGCGAAAAAGCATTACTTCGCGGCGAAAAAGCACTACTTGGAATTTTAAAAGCCCGTATTCGTGTGAAAATTCCAAGTAATGCTTTTCATCCTGCCGGTTCCACCGGGTTTCCGGGGCTTGGTGTTTCTGTAAAACGAGCCCGGCTTTTGGGACGAAAAATGCCTCCCGGAACCTTTCGGAAAGTTAAAAACGTTAAAGTGGAGTGGGCGCGATGGCGCCTCGTGGGCCGGGCAAGCGGCGGAATTATCCGCATTTTCAGGAGAACGTTCTCCGAGCGGCGGCCGGCCGGTGGGGTAGGGGCAAAAAAAAGAGATTGTCATCACGACAATCAATCTTTTCTACTAACCTTAAATCTAAATACCATGAAAAACTGGTGCAAAAGTACATCCTTCCGTATGAAGTTCCAAGTTTACGGCGCCGTGAGCCTGAAACTTTAATCATATTTTAACAATAAAATCGACTTTTGTCTATTCCGGTTAGCAAAACGGGACGTTGTGCGGCCTCCTTTTTTATTGCGGCAAGGTGGGTGGAGGCGGCTTCGTGCGCTGCTGTTCACGATATGCCGCTCCGCGTCATTCGTGCTGTGCGGGTGCCGTCGGGCCAAATGGTGGCCGATGGCAGTGCGCAGGGGAGGCGATGGTGCTGGCAGACCTCTGTTTACGGGCTATGCGGCTCATCTGTACCGGCGTGGTGGAATGAAAAAAAGGCCGCGTGGCAGCCTTCGCAGGGGGGTATAAAAAAAGAGATTGTCATCACGACAATCAATCTTTTTACTAACCTTAAATCTAATACCATGAAAAACTGATGCAAAAGTACGGCTTTGCGCACACACAGCAAGTATTTCCGGTTGAACTTGGCGGGTCGTTAATATTTATTAATCCGTTTTGCCGTGTTTTGTAAACTATATGAGGCAAAAAACAGACTTCCGGTGTCCGGAAACGCATTTGCCAGTGTCCGGGAAAGCCCGCTTTCCGTGGGTCCTCCGCCGGGCGGCCTTCCTTTTTAACATATCGCCCGCCGCAACCACCCGGCATGCGGCCGGTACGGATAATATTGTTACCTTTACCGCCGCAAATCATACCTCCAAAACCATTAGCCGATGAAACCTCTGCATCCCGACATCTTTCTCGCCCGCCTCTGGGGCATCTTTTTTCTGACGGCCCTGCTGTTGCTCCTCTACTGTCTGAGTCCGGTGCTCATGCCTTTCCTTGCCGCGGGTGTGGTGGCCTATTTGCTTAATCCCGTGGTCAACTTCCTGCAATACCGTTGCCGGCTCCGCGTGCGGGTGGTCTGCGTGGTGCTTACCCTGCTGCTGGCGGCCGGTGTGCTCGTGGGGCTGATATGGGTATGCGTGCCCCCCATCATGGAGGAGGCCTCGCACCTGAAGGATGTGGTGCGCCACTACATGGAGCAAGGCGGCATGAGCGGCAATAGTACCGTGCCTCCCGCCGTGCGCGAGTTTTTCGATAACCACTTCCGCGATTCCGATCTATCCCGCCGCCTGAGCACCGGCGACACCGTAGCCGTGCTCAAGGAGTTCCTGCCCAGTTTCTGGACCGTATTCTATTCCACCATGGGCGTAGTGGTCAGTTTCTGCGCCTCGCTCTTCAGCCTGCTCTACCTCTTCTTCCTCATGCTCGACTACGACCGCTATGCCAAAGGCTGGATAACCTTCGTGCCCCGGCGTCACCGTGCCTTCGCCACCCGTTTGGTCGACGACATCGGCTACTATGTGTGCGGCTACTTCAGGGGGCAGTTCGGCATAGCCCTGAGCAACTGCGTCATGTTCTCGGCCGGTTTCCTGCTCATCGGTTTCCCCATGCCCGTGGCCCTGGGCTGCTTCATCGGGCTGCTCAGTTTTGTGCCCTACCTGCAGGTGGCCGGTTTGCTGCCCGCCGCCGTGCTGGCCCTGCTGCGTGCCGCGGAGGCCGGCGAAAACTTCTGGATGCTGCTGGGCGGCGTGCTGCTGGTGTATCTTGTGGTGCAGATTTTGCAGGATGTGGTCGTGACGCCCCGCATCATGGGCCACATCATGCGGCTCTCGCCCGCCATCGTGCTTCTGGCGCTCTCCACCGGCGCCTTCGTTGCCGGCATCGTCGGCCTCATAGTGGCCCTGCCCCTTACCGCCATCGTCTTGAAATACTATAAGCTCTATGTGGTGAAGGAACCTGCCGGCGAAGCAGTGGAATAAGCCGATTTTTTCCTAACTTTGCGCCAGCATAGCCGCGGCTGTCTGGAACGGCCGGCTGCATGCCACTTATCAAAACAGACAACATGCAAGCGGAACAATACCCCTCCAAACTGCTCGAAAAGGCCGTGGCCGAGATGTCGCGCCTGCCCGGCATAGGGCGCCGCACGGCGCTCCGCCTTGTGCTCCACTTGCTCGGACAGGAGAGCCACGCCGTGCACGAGCTCGCCGCCAGCCTGGTGCGCCTGCGCGACGAGGTGAAATACTGCCGCGTGTGCCACAACATTTCCGACACCGATACCTGCGACATCTGCGCCAACCCGTTGCGTGACCATTCCGTGGTGTGTGTGGTGGAAAACGTGCGCGGCGTGCTTTCCATCGAAAACACCGGGCAGTTCCGGGGCCTCTACCATGTGCTCGGCGGTGTCATATCGCCCGTTGACGGCGTAGGGCCTGCCGACCTCGAACTCGATTCGCTTGTGGAGCGCGTGAAGGCCGGCGGTATCGACGAGCTCATCCTGGCCCTCAACCCCACCATGGAGGGTGACACCACTAATTTCTACATACAGCGTCGCCTCGAAGGCACCGGCGTGAAACTCTCAGTGCTCGCCCGCGGCGTCAGCGTGGGCGACGAACTGGAGTTTACCGACGAAGTGACGCTCGGACGCTCGCTGGCCGACCGCCGCAGCATCGGCTGAACCGCCGCCGCGGCAGCTTGAGCTATTGGCGTCGTCGGCTCCGCTCCGTGCGGCCATTCCCGCATTTACTGAAATATATAATATATGTATAAGATTTCCACTCTGCGCCTCTTCTACTCCGTCATCCTCCTGCTGGCGATGATCTGGATTGTACTCTCCGAGTCAGAGATACTGCCGGTGCATTACTTGCACAGCAGTGCGGCGGGCGACTACTGCCTGTCGCTCCTCTCGGCCGTGACCGCGCTCGGCGGTACCTATTGCTGCCTGCGCCTGCCCGCCTTGAAAAGCTCGCGGCGCCAGACGCAGCTCGCCCTCGGGCAGGGCGGCGGCCCCTATGCCGGCCGCTGGCGCTTGGTGCAGCTGGTGCTGCTCGCCGTGGCCCTGTGGACCAATGCTGTGCTCTACTACGCCACGCCCTATTCGCCCACGCCGAAGTATTGCCTGCTCATCGCCTTCCTCACCGCCGTGTTCTGCTGGCCCGCGCCCAACGCGCCGTTGCCGCACGATGCCGGTTCCGACACCCCGCAGTCATGACAGGCCGCCCCATTCCCGTATTCGCCGCCGGCGTCAGTCTGCGGGCGCTCGAACCCGAAGACCTTGACTGGCTCTACCGCCTGGAGAACGACCCCGACCTGTGGGCCGTGGGGGCCGACGCCATGCACTATTCGCGCCATGCCCTGCGTCGCTATGTGGCCGAACAGCCCAAGGACTTCTTCCAGGCGGGTGAGTTGCGGCTGGCCATTGTGGCACCCGGTTTTGAAGAGCCGGCCGGCCTCATTGACCTTACAGCCCGCTCTATGGCCGACGGCCGTGCCGAAATAGGGATAGGGCTGCGCCCAGACTGCCGCGGCCGGGGCATCGGTTCTGCAGCACTCCACGCGCTGGAGCAATACGCCGCCGGACATTTGCGCCTGCGTCTGCTCTACGCCCTCGTGTCGGCCGTTCACAACGAAGCCAGCCGGCGCCTCTTCAGTTCGGCCGGCTATGCCGAGGTGGCCCTGCTGCCGCGCTGGCACCGCTGCAATGGCGGTTTTGAGGATATGGCCGTCTTCCAGAAACTGCTTCCGGGCGATTGAGAATAGTCCCTTTCCGCCTTGACGCACCCTCCCGCCGGGCCCGAAAGCCGCCGAAACGGCGCAGAAAGCGAAAAACAAGCGTTTTTCTTTGCCGGTTATGCGGAAAGTAGTATCTTTGCAGCCGATTCAGACCATTACACGTAATTGCTTCCAACTGTTTACGTAACAAGATAATAATCAAAAAAAGCTATAGCAACAATGAAAAAAGGTATTCACCCCGAGAATTATCGTCCTGTTGTATTCAAAGATATGAGCAACGGCGATATGTTCCTTTCTCGCTCTACTTGCAAGACCACTGACACTGTGGAATTTGAGGGCGAAACTTACCCCGTGGTAAAACTCGAAATCTCCAACACTTCCCACCCCTTCTACACGGGCAAATCCAAGCTCGTCGACACTGCCGGCCGCGTAGACAAGTTCATGAGCCGCTACGGACAGTCCCGCAAGAAGTAAGGGAATGTTTCTCCATAAGAGGAGAAAATATAATTATAAGGGCGGGCGTGTCTGTAAAGATACGCCCGCTCCTGTTTTCAATAGGGCCGGTACCTCCGCCTTGTCACGTCGTGCAAACGCCTCATAGTGCCGTGCAAGCGTTTTGTTGCGCCGTGACGCTCAGCAGATATGTTGCTGCCGCCATCCGCCGCCAAGCCGTTGTCTGCCCTTTTTGCCTAAGAAAAATACTACGCTACCATGAAAACCGTCCTCGAACTGCGTTGTGAGCCTTTGCCCCTTGTGCGCATCGGACTCGTGGGGCTCGGCCGTCGGGGCATGAAAACGCTTGAGCGCTATGCCCACATAGGCGGAGCCGTCATCAACTGCCTCGCCGACACCGACCCGGCCCGCCTTGAGGAGGCGGGCGAGCGTCTTGTGCGCTCGGGGCGTCCGCGGGCCCTGGCCCTGTCCGGAGCCGACGCCTGGCACGAGGTGTGCCGGCGCGCTGATGTGGACCTGGTGTATATATGCACCGACTGGGCCACCCATTGCGAGATGGCCGTGGAGGCCATGCGCTGCGGCAAGCACGTAGCCGTGGAGGTGCCCGCGGCCACGAGTATCGACGAGTGTCACCTGCTGGTGGAGACGGCCGAGGCCACGCGGCGCCACTGCTTCATGACGGAAAACTGCTGCTACGACCACTTTGCCCTGGCCACGCTCGAGATGGTCCGCGAGGGACTGCTCGGCGAGGTGACGCACTGCGAGGGGGCCTATGTGCACAACCTGCGCCGCGACTTCGGGTTGGCGGCCGGCGGCGCCGTAGCCCCCAACTGGATGGAGCGGTGCTGCGCCCGTCACGACGGCAATCCGTATCCCACGCACGGCATCGGACCCATAGGCTGGTTGCTCGGTTTGCACCGCGGCGACCGCATGGACTACCTGGTGTCGCTCACTTCGCGCGGCTGCGGCACGGATCATATGTTGGGCCGCGTCAACTCGACCCTGATCCGCACCGTGCGCGGCGCCAGCATACTGCTGCAACTCGACGTTACCACGCCGCGTCCTTACAGTCGCCTGCAGACCGTGTGCGGCACCGAGGGGTTTGCACAGAAGTATCCGCAGCCCACGCTTCGCACCGCCCGGGCCGAAAACATACTCACCGCCGACGCTGCGCTGGCCGAGGCGGGGCGCCACATGCACTCCCACGCCGCCCGCCTCTGGGCCGAGGGGCACGACCTTGGGGTGCCTAACGAAATGAACTATACAATGGATGCCCGCCTCATTTATTGTCTGCGCCGCGGCCTGCCGCTCGACATCGACGTGTACGACGCCGCCGAGTGGTCGTGCCTGGCCGAGCTTAGTGAACGGTCGGCCAGGGAGGGGAGCCGCCCCATCAGCATCCCCGACTTCACCCGCGGCCACTGGAACGACCTGGCGGCGCACCGCATGTACGCTGACTGACGCCTGGTCCGCCCCTTCCTTCATTTTTCAAGTGTATTTAGCTGAAAAACTCCGTCACGCACGCGTAACGGAGTTTTGTTTCATTTATCATTCAGTTGCTTGTATTTTATTGTTAGTTAATTGTTTACACTGAAAGATGGGGTAAAGAAACGGTGCGGGGCCGTTGGCACGTTTCATGACAAGGCCGGCCAGGAAAAGCGCTGCTTCGTGTCTCAAAAAGCACTACTTGGAATTTAAAAAGCATTACTTGGAGTTTTTACGCGAATACGGACTTTTTAAATTCCAAGTAATGCTTTTGCGCCGCGGCTATTTATTTTTCTGAAAAAAACAGTCGGCTTCTGATTTTTCATGACCCCTTTTCCTGCTGAAAGTCGGCTGAAGTGCTTTTTATCCTATCCTTCAGTAGAAATGGTTGACTGATAATTTGTTACGGGTAACTGAATGATAAAATGTAAAAAAACGCTTACGCGCGTATGTAGGTAGGTACTGGTGAGGTGTGCGGGTGCTGTCAGCCCGGCACGTAGCCGGCGGGCGTGAGGCGCAGCGTGCCGGCCGCCGTCAGGGCTTGCAGAACGCGCTCGCGGGTGTCGGGAGTGCAGTCGAGCAGGGGCAGGCGGTCGGACGGCAGGGGAGCTTGCTCCGCCACGAGTTGCAGATAGCGCTGCGCCAGGTTGTCGGGCTCCGGCTCTTCCTTGCGCCGGCTGATGCACACGTCGCAGTGGCCGCAGTCTGTGGCCGACGGGTCGGAGAAATAGTTGAGCAGGTAGCGGCTGCGGCAGGTGCTGTCGTCGGCGATATAGCCCAGCATGGCGTTGATGCGGGCAATGTAGTCGTCGCGGCGCTCCTCGTAGACACTGCGTGGCAGGTTGGCGCTGGTCAGCCGCCGCAGCGTGTAAGTGATGTGCGGGATGTTTTTGCGCGGAATGTAGTGCAGAATGCGCTGGCGGTTGAGCATCTTGAGCGACTCGTAGACCTCCGTGGCCGTGCGGCCGCAGGATTGCCCTATGAGTTCCTCGTCAATGTAAACGTAGTCGGCGAAGAACCCGCTGTAGTTGCGCAAGACGTGCTGGAGCACTTCCTCGGCCGTCTCGGGCAGGCGCGGCAGGGCGTAGAGCTCGTCGCGGCGGGTGAGAAAGAGCAGGCGCGAGGCGTTGTCGTCCTCCTCCCTGAACAGGATGTAGCCGGCGCGTGTGAGCAGGTTGAGCGCGCTCACCGTAACCGTGGGGAAATGGCGGAAAGCCGTGCAGAAGCGTTCGAGGCTAAACTCGAAGGTGGTGCCTTCGCCGTCGCCTACGGCCAGCTGGAAGTAGCTGCCTAACTCCTCGTATATCTGGTTGACAAACTCCCGCGGCGGGAAGGCCTCGGGAATGCGGCGGAGCATGCGCGTGCGGTCGCCGCTGTCGCAGAGCAATACGGCATAGGCCGTCCGGCCGTCGCGTCCGGCGCGCCCCGCCTCCTGGAAGTAAGCCTCCACCGAGTCGGGCAGGTCGAGGTGTACGACAAGGCGCACATCGGGCTTGTCGATGCCCATGCCGAAGGCGTTGGTGGCCACCATGACCCGGGTTTCACCTTCCTGCCAGGCGCGCTGCCGCACGTCCTTGTCGACGCTTGAGAGACCGGCGTGGTAGTTGATGGCGCTGACGCCGTGTTCGCTCAGCAACCGGGCGCGGTCGGTGGTGCCGCGCCGGCTGCGGGTGTAAACGATGGCCGCGCCCGGCACGTGGTTGAGGATGTGCAGGAGCTCGGCCTCCTTGTCTTCGGTGCGGCGCACCACGTAGCGCAGGTTGGGGCGGGCAAAACTCATGCGGAACACGCGGTGGCGCTGCGGGTCGAACCCCAATTGCGCGCAGATGTCGTCGACCACCCGCGGCGTGGCCGTGGCTGTGAGCGCCAGTACGGGCACGCCGGGCAGCACGGCGCGTATGGCCGCTATCTGCAGGTAGGCCGGGCGGAAGTCGTAGCCCCATTGCGAGATGCAGTGCGCCTCGTCCACGGTGATGAAGTTGATCTTCATGCGCTGCACTTTGGCGATGAAGAGTTCCGAGGCGAGGCGCTCGGGCGATACGTAGAGAAACTTGTAGGCGCCGTAAAGGCTGTTGTCGAGGTGCTTGAGCTGCTCGTCGTGGCTTTGCGCGGCGTGTAGGCAGGCCGCCCCTATGCCGCGGCGGCGGAGGTGGTCCACCTGGTCCTTCATCAGTGCCACGAGCGGCGTGATGACAAGCGTCAGGCCCTCCATTGCGAGCGACGGCACCTGGAACGTGATGCTCTTGCCGCCGCCCGTGGGCATGAGGCCGAGCGTGTCGGTGCCGGCGGCTATACTCTCGATGATGTCGAGCTGTATGCCGCGGAAATCGTCGTAGCCCCAGTGCTGGCGCAATATGTCGCGGAAGTCTGTCACGTTATTGGGAAATAACTCACTCGTAGGGGCGTATGTCCTCGATCTGCAGTTGCACCTCGCCGCGCTTGTGGCTGTTTTCCTCCACGGCGTAGCAGATGTCGAAGGCCCGCTTCGTCTTGATGTAGCGTGCCTGCGAACTCTGTCCGAAGGCGATGCCGTTCATTACATTGTTGCTTTCGTTGTCCACTAACTCGAGCTTGATGTGCTCCTGTCCGCGGCCCACCACCTTGCTCGTGCCGTAGTCGTAGACCCGCCGCGTGCAGAATATGGGGCGCGCGTTGCCCGGCCCGAAGGGGGCGAAGCGCTTGAGCTGCTGGTAGAAGCGGAAGGTGACATCCTTGAAGTCGAGGTAGGCGTCGATGTTGAGGCTGGCCTGCGTCTGCTCGTTGAGTATATGCTCGGCTACGTAGGCCTCGAAGCGGCGGCTGAATTCCGGCACGTTCTCCACACGCAGCGAGAGACCGGCGGCATAAGTGTGGCCGCCGAAGTTCTCGAGCAGGTCGGCGCAGCTTTGCACAGCCTTGTAGACGTCGAACCCCGACACCGAGCGGGCCGACCCTGTGGCCATGCCCTCCGAGCGCGTGAGCACCACTGCCGGGCGGTAGTATTGCTCGGTGAGGCGCGAGGCCACGATGCCGATCACACCCTTGTGCCACTCCTCGTTGTAGATGACGATGCTGCGCTTTTCCTCCACATCCGGCATTTGCCCCACCTGCTCTACGGCCTGTTCGGTGGTCTGCTTGTCGAGGTCCTTGCGCGCCTCGTTGTAGAGGTTGATGCGGCTGGCCTTCTCAAGCGCGGCGGCGTGGTCTTTCTCTATGAGCAGTTCCACGGCCTCGCGGCCGCTCTGCATGCGTCCGGAGGCGTTGATGCGCGGGCCTATCTTGAAGATGATGTCGCCCATCGACAGTTCGCGTCCGCTCAGTCCGCACACCTCGATGATGGCGCGCAGCCCGATGCTCGGATTGGCGTTGAGGCAGCGCAGGCCGTGGCTGGCCAGTATGCGGTTCTCGCCCATGATGGGCACGATGTCCGAGGCGATGCTCACCGCGCAGAGGTCGAGCAGTGGCGTGAGCTTGTTGAATTCAATGCCGTTGTCGGCGGCAAAGGCCTGCATGAACTTGAAGCCTACGCCGCAGCCCGAGAGGTGGGCGTAGGGGTAGTGGTTGTCGCGGCGCTTGGGGTTGAGAATGGCTGCGGCGCAGGGCAGCTGCTCGTCGGGCACGTGGTGGTCGCAGATGATGAAGTCGATGCCCAGCGACTTGGCATAGGCCACCTCCTCGATGGCCTTGATGCCGCAGTCGAGCACGATGATGAGTTTCACTCCCGTTTCGGCGGCATAGTCGATGCCTTGGCGCGATATGCCGTAGCCCTCCTCGTAGCGGTCGGGATGTAGAAGTCAACGTTCGAGTAGTATTGTTGCAGAAATTTGTAGACGAGCGCCACCGCTGTGCAGCCGTCCACATCGTAGTCGCCGTAGACCAGTACGCGCTCTTTGCGTCCCATGGCCTCGTTGAGCCGGTCCACGGCCTCCCTCATCTCGTCCATGAGAAAGGGGTCGTGCAGGTCGGTGATCTGCGGCTTGAAGAAGCGCTTTGCCTCGGCGGGCGAGTAAATGCCCCGGCTGCGCAGCAACTTGCCCAGGGCGGGGTGTATGCCTACCTCCCGCGCCAGTTCTGCCGCGGCCGCCGCCTCGTCGGGTTGCGCCTCTTCGTATGTCCATTTGTAGTTCATGATTATGTCGTTTTTTTTATTATTCGTTTCCTGGGGCGGCATACCGGCCGCGTAGGGGATGTTTGGCACAGGTGCCTTTTATCCCAAATTAGCAAGCTAAGTTATGAAAAAAAAACGACATGGCGGCGGCTTTCTTGTAAAAGCCGCCGCCGATTAACCTAAAAACGGTTGTCAGACCGTCACTTAAAGTTTTTTTAAAAATGCTTTGCGGATGATTTCTTTGCGCAGCCCTGCTCCCGGAAGGTCAGGATTTACTCCCGCTGACCGGCGATGCTGCCGGCAGATGGGCGCGGAGTACCCGTCTGAATTGGTAATATAGCAGGCCGGCCGCCAGGAACAGGCCCACCGAGAAGGCCAGGAAGATGCCGGTGATGTCGAGCCCGAGGGGGAAGGCCAGCACGTAGGCCGTGGGAATGTTCACGCAGAGGTAGCTCACGAAGGCTATCCACATCATCGACATCACGTGTGATGTGCCGCGCAGCACATTGGCGAAACAAATCTGCATGGCGTCGCTCATCTGGTAGAGTATGAGCGGGGCCATCAGCGAGAGTGACATGGCGAGCACGGCCGGGTCTTTGGTGAAGATGCGTATGAGCGGTTCGCCGGCCAGCAGGAATAAGGCTGACGAGGCTACGGCCAGGGCGATGAGCAGGTGGCAGCCGGCGTTGGCCGAGAGGCGCACACGCTGCCAGTCACCGGCGCCTACGGCCGTGGCTACGCGGATGCTCGTGCTGGCCCCGAAACTGTAGTACACCAGGAAGCCCAGCATGCCGAGCGTCATTATCACGTTGTAGCTGGCCATTTGCACCACGCCCAGCCAGCCGGCCATGACGGCGCTGAAGGTGAACGTGCCCGTCTCCATGCCCATCTGTAGCGAGATGGGGAGCGACTGGCGGTTGATGTAGAGCATCTCTTTGAGGCGCAGTTTGTGAAGGATGAAGCCGCGGCGGAACTCCCGGTAGTGGCGGCGGTAGGCGATGCTGCCCGCCAGGATGAGGGCTGTGGTCATGCGCGAGAGGAGTGTGGCGATGCCCGCTCCCAGCAATCCGAGCTCGGGGAAGGGGCCTATGCCGTATATGAGCAGATAGTTGCCTATCACGTTGAGTGTGTTGCCCGTAATCAGTGCCCACATGCCGGTGGCTGTGTCGGTGGTGCCGTCGGTGAATTGCCGCAGCACGTTGAGCAGCACGACGAAAATCATCGATGTGAGAATGACGAGGTAGTAGGGGCGCACCAGCGGCATCAGTTCGGCGGGCTGCCCCAGGCGGTCGATGAAGAAGTAGAGGCCTGCCATGAAGCCCAGTATGAGCAGACCGTAGAGGCCGTTGGTGGCGAGGGCTTGCCTGAGCACGCCGCCGGCCTCGGCCTTTTCGCCCCGGCCCACGCGGGCACTGATGAGCGGCGTGAGGCCGTAGCTGTAGCCCATGAGCAGGAACGAAACGAGGTTGAACAGGTTGGTGACGAAGGTGGCGGCGGCGAGGGCGTCGGTGGAGTAGCGCCCCACCATCATGGTGTCGGCGAAGCCTGTGGCTATTACGCCGATTTGTCCCACGGCTATGGGCAGTCCGAGCCGTAGGGTTTCCTTGTAGTGCGGTATTAATTGGTTCATGTCGGTGTGAAGATGGCCGGATGGCGGGACGTACCCTTTTCCGGCGGGTACGAATCTGTTTTCCGGCAGGCGCAAATCAGTGCCTTCGGCTGAAGGCACTGATTCCTTGCTTGGTCGGCGCGTGTGGCCTTGGGCCTCGCGCGTGTGCGTTTTATAATAGGTGTATGTGTGGCAGGATTTACTTCACGAGCACCACGAGGTAGCGGCTCACGCTCCAGAAGCTGTCGGCGTTGGTGATGCGCAGGGTGTATTGTCCCTGGGCGTCCTTGTCGAGCGAGTAGGAGCCGACGGGATGGTCGGTGAGCAGTTCGGCGCTCTTGGAGTAGAGGGGGATGGACTTCACCACGCGGCGGTCAATTTTGGTGAAGTAGTTGTGGTTGATGTCGGAGGAGCGCATCACGTCGCCTTTCTCAAGGATGTTCTGCTCGCGCAGTTCCTTTTTGGTGCCGTACACGTACCAGGCCGCGTGCAGCTGCTGGTCCTGTTCGTTCACCTTGCGTTCTTTTTCCGCGTTTTTGTCGGTGAGGTCGGCCACGTTGTCGTTGAGCATGTCAATCTGCTCTATCTGGCGTCCGATGGTGCTGTCGCGTTCGGCGAGTTGCTTTTGGAGCGAGCGTATTTCTTCGTTTTTGGCGATGAACTGGTTGTCGAACTCGTCTATCATGGCTTCGTAGGCGCTCTTGGTGTCCTTTGCCGTCTGGTTGGCATTGCGGAGCTGCTCGCGCAGGTTGGCGATAAGTTCGCGGTTGAGGCGCATCTGCCGCTGTATGAAGCGCATGTTCTCCAGTATGACGGCCTCGTCGCTCTCGCCCTCCTGCTGTTTGGTGATGCGTCCTTCGGCGTCGCTGATCTGGCGGAATCCGTCTTTGATCTGCTGTATGGTGCGTGCCATGTCGCCTGTTTCATTGTTGCTTTGCTGTATGACGCGTTCGAGCGAGTCGATTTTGGCTTGCGACTGATCCTTGTTCTGTTCCTGCTCGCGTTTTGACTGGCAGCCGGCAAGTGCGAGGGCGGCTGTGGCTATGGCCAGGCATATGATCTTTTTCATAACGGTAGATGTGTTTATATGTGTGCGGCGCGGGGCTGTCAGTCCGCTCCGTTCCGCAGGTTGTCGTTTTCGGGGGCGTATTTGCTGCGATGCTGCCGGCGTTCGGTTTTGCGGGCCGCGGGGCACCCTTCCACCACGAGTACGAACTCGCCGCGCGGGGCCGTCTCCTCAAAGTGTGCCAGCACTTCGGCTATGGTGCCGCGCACGCTTTCTTCGTGCAGTTTCGATATTTCGCGGCAGGCCGCCATGCGGCGTCCGGCGCCGAAGGCTTCGGCCAGTTGCGCGAGTGTTTTCACCACGCGGTGGGGCGATTCGTAGAATATCATCGTGCGGGGCTCTGCCTGCAGTTCGGCCAGGCGTGTGGCGCGGCCCTTTTTCTGTGGCAGGAAACCCTCGAATGTGAAGCGTTCGCACGGCAGTCCTGAGGCCACGAGCGCCGGGACGAAAGCCGTGGCGCCGGGCAGGCACTGCACCGTTACGCCGCGTTCCACGCAAGCCCTTACGAGCATGAAGCCCGGGTCCGATATGCCCGGCGTGCCGGCATCGCTCACGAGTGCCATCACTTCGCCGGCCGCCATGCGTGCGGCAAAGGCGTCGGCCGTTTGGTGCTCGTTGAATTTGTGGTGGGAACAAAGGCGGTTCTTCACCTCAAAGTGCGCCAGCAACAGGCCCGAGGTGCGTGTGTCTTCGGCCAGTATGAGGTCTGCTTCCTTGAGTATGCGCAGGGCGCGCAGTGTGATGTCCTCGAAGTTACCCACCGGGGTGGGCACTAAATAGAGTGTTCCCATGCTGCAAATATACGAATAAGTGTGCGTAAGGCCAAAGCCCGGGCGTGATTTTAAGTTATGTTCAGGATTATGGGCTGCCGGACGGGGCCCGGCGTCGCTTCCCGCCGGGGCGTGTTGCAACATGGCGGAGGCGTTTTCTGAAGAGCGCGGAGCTATCCTTGCGAAAGTGGGATGCCTTGCCACAAAAGTGGGAGTGCATGCCACAAAAGTGGGCGGCGGTCCCCCTCGTTCTTGCCCGGAGGGCGCGGTCAGGGCGTGTCGCCGCCGGTCTCCCCGGCCTCGAACACACGCCAGAGCGGCAGGGCGGGGTAGGGCGCCGTCACGCTCACGGGCTTGTGGCTGACGGGATGCTCGAAGGCCACGCTGCGGGCGTGCAGGCAGATGCTGCCGTCGGCGTTGCTGCGCGGCGCGCCATACTTCAGGTCGCCGCGCAGCGGCAGGCCCGCGGCGGCCAGCTGGCAGCGTATCTGGTGGTGGCGCCCCGTGTGCAGGTCCACCTCCAGCAGGGCGTGGCGGTCGCTGCGCCGGAGCACACGGAAGTCGAGCCGCGCGTGCTTGCTGCCCGGCACCTCTCGGCGGTGCTGGCACGCCTTGTTGCGCCGCTCGTCGCGTGTGAGCCAGCCCTCGAGCGCCACGCTCCGGCCGTCGGGCGGCAGGGCGGGGCAGAGCGGCGTGAGCGCGTGGTAGGTTTTGCACACCTTGCCCGTGCGGAACATGTCGTTGAGGCGTGACAGCGCCTTGCTGGTGCGGGCAAAGACCACCGTGCCGCTCACCGGGCGGTCCAGGCGGTGCGCCACGCCCAGGAACACGGCGCCCGGCTTGGCGTATTTCTCCTTGATGTAGTCCTTCACCATTTCGCAGAGCGGGCGGTCGCCGGTTTTGTCGCCCTGCACGATCTCGCCCGGCGCCTTGTTCACAATGATGATGTGGTTGTCTTCGTAAAGTATGTTCATGCATCTGGCTGTCTTAGTCGTTGTTTCGCCATGCAAAGGTAAGCATAAAATCCCGCTTGCGGGCAATGCGTGGCCCTGAAGCAAGGTGATGCCGCCCGCGCTGGCCGCTCCGTCAATACACATATATCCCCCTTTTGTGCACTTTGTGCCCGAAAAGTTTGCCGGTTAATCCGAAAAGCCTTAATTTTGCCTCTCTGTAAAAAGGCTGTGCGTGCCCATCGGGCCCCGGCCTTGCTTCAACCGGTAAAATATCAGTCAGGAAAATGTCCATCACCAAGACCCGGCATAAACTTGTGGAAGTGGCGCGCGAACTCTTTGCACGGAAAGGGCTCGAGGCCACTACAATGAACGATATTGCCGCCAACTCCGGAAAGGGCCGCCGCACGCTCTACACCTATTTCCGCAACAAGGAGGACATCTATACCGCCGTCATCGAGAGCGAGCTCGAACGCCTTTCCGAAAAGCTCGACGACGTGACGCGCCTCTCCGTAAGCCCCGAGGAAAAGGTCGTGGCGCTCATCTACACCCATCTGAACATGATACGCGAAACCGTGTCGCGCAACGGCTCGCTGCGCGCCGAGTTCTTCCGCAACATCTGGATGGTGGAGAAGGTGCGCCGCAAGTTCGACGACGAAGAGCGCAGCCTCCTGCGCCGTGTGCTCGAGGAGGGCGTGGCCGCCGCGAAATTCCGCATCGACAACGTTTCCCTCATGACCGATATCATCCATTACAGCGTCAAAGGCCTTGAGGTGCCCTACATCTACGACCGCCTGGGCGAGGGCCTCACCGAGGCCGATACCCACCCCATCGTCATGGGCATCGTGCGCCGTGTCCTCGGCATGCCGCAGTAGGGCCGTGCCTGCCGCCGGGCCGGACGTCAAAGACAAATACCAACTATAACATAACAGATTATGGGACTTTTAAACGGTAAGACCGCATTGATCACAGGTGCCGCACGCGGCATCGGTAAGGCAATAGCCTTGAAGTTTGCCGCCGAAGGCGCAAATATCGCATTCACCGACCTCGTTATCGACGAGAACGGCGAGGCCACACAGAAAGAGATTGAGGCGCTCGGCGTGAAGTGCGTGGCTTATGCCTCCAACGCTGCCGATTTCGCACAAACGGCCGAAGTGGTGGCCAAGGTACATGCCGACTTCGGCGCGATTGACATCCTTGTCAACAACGCCGGCATCACGAAGGACGGACTCATGATGCGCATGACCGAGGCCCAGTGGGACGCTGTCATCGCGGTGAACCTCAAGTCGGCCTTCAACTTCATTAACGCCTGCACGCCTATCATGATGCGTCAGCGCAAGGGCTCTATCATCAACATGGCCAGTGTCGTGGGCGTGCATGGCAACGCCGGACAGAGCAACTACGCCGCCTCCAAGGCCGGTCTCATCGCTTTGGCCAAGAGCGTAGCCCAGGAAATGGGCAGCCGCGGCATCCGTGCCAACGCCATAGCCCCGGGCTTCATCGAGACAGCCATGACGGCCGCCCTCTCCGACGAAGTGCGCAAGGAATGGATGAAAGCCATCCCCCTGCGCCGTGGCGGCAAGCCCGAGGATATTGCCGACGTGGCCACCTTCCTGGCTTCCGACATGTCGAGCTACATCAGCGGACAGGTCATCCAGGTTGACGGCGGCATGAACATGTAAAGCGCATTGCGTGAGAATAGTGCCGGGGGCGGACGGGATATTCCCGTTTGTTCCCGGCCGTTTTTTGTGGCCTGAAGTTTCTGCTCAGCGTCCTGAGGGCCGTTTGGAGTTTAACGTTTTTAACTTTCATTGGGGTTTCCGGGGTGGTTTTATGTTAACGAACCTTATCGCCGCGCGGCAGCTCCCGGCCGTGGCCCTGCCACCACTACTTGGATTTTTGCCGGGAATAAGGACTTTTAAAACGTGAAGTAATGCTTTTCCCGACGCGAATACGGACTTTCCGGGAAAAACCATTACTTCGTCTTCGGAAAACGCCCTCGCGGCGCCACACGAACAGGGACCGGCCTCATCAAGACCGGTCCCCTGCCGGTGCAAAGATACAACATTCCGGTCCTGAAAGCAAGAAGTGTTAAAATCGTAACCGGGCGGCTTCTCCTGGTTATTCCCCGTCTTGGAAAGTTTGCTTTAAATTTTGCTCTGCACTCACTAATTCGTATCTCTGACTTCGTCTTAGATACTTCCGTTCGGCAAAGCAAAATTTAAAGCGAGCTTTATTTTGCTCTGCACTCACTAATTCGTATCTTTGACTTCGTCTTAGATACTTCCGTTCGGCAAAGCCAAAATTTAAAGCGAGCTTTATTTTGCTTTGCACTCACTAATTCGTATCTTTGTCCGTTAATAAAGAAAAAGACATTGATATGAAAAGTTATTTAGTGACGGGCGCGGCCGGATTTATCGGCGCCAACTACTTGAAATACATACTCGACAAGCACGACGACATACGCGTGGTGGTGCTTGACCTGCTCACCTATGCAGGCTACCTGGGCACCATTGCCGGCGATGTTGACAACGAGCGTTGCTACTTCGTGAAGGGCGACATCTGCGACCGCCGGCTCGTCGACAGCCTCTTTGCCGAATATAAATTCGACGTCGTGGTGAATTTCGCCGCCGAGAGCCATGTGGACCGCAGCATCGAAAATCCGCAGCTCTTTCTGCAAACCAACATCCTCGGCACGCAGAATCTGCTCGATGCCGCCCGCGCCGCCTGGGTGACGGGCAAGGACGCGCAGGGCTACCCCACCTGGCGCCGCGGCGTGCGCTTCCACCAGGTGTCTACCGACGAGGTGTACGGCAGCCTGGGCGACGAGGGCTTCTTCACCGAGGAAACGCCCCTCTGCCCGCATAGCCCCTACAGCGCGTCGAAGACTTCGGCCGACCACGTGGTGTGCGCTTACCGCGACACGTATCACATGCCTGTGAGCATCACGCGCTGTTCCAACAACTACGGGCCTTATCAGTTTCCCGAGAAGCTCATTCCGCTCATCATCAACAACATTCTCGAGGGCAAGAAGCTGCCCGTCTACGGCAAAGGCGAGAACGTGCGCGACTGGCTTTATGTGGAGGACCACTGCAAGGCCATCGACATGGTGATTACGCAGGGAGCCGACGGCTGCATCTACAATGTGGGCGGGCACAACGAGCGTCAGAACATCCAGATAGTGAAGATTATCATCCGCACCATTCACGACCTCATGGAGCAGAACCCCGGATGGCGCGCCCTGCTCAAGCGGCAGGAACGCGGCGAGGACGGACAGATACGCATCGACTGGATTAACGACGACCTCATCACCTTTGTGAAAGACCGCCTTGGTCACGACCAGCGCTACGCCATCGACCCCGCGCGTATCAAGGCCGATCTCGGCTGGTATCCCGAAACTTCCTTCGAGGCCGGTATCGTGAAAACCATCCGCTGGAACCTCGAAAACCGCGCCTGGGTAGAGGCCGTGAGTGGCGAGGACTATCAGCTCTACTACGACAACATGTACGGCAGGCGCTGAGCTTGCCGCCACGGCTAAGGACCGTATCAGCATAACAACGCCGGGACATCTCTTCAAGTGAGGATGTCCCGGCGTTGCCGTTGTATGTAGTCCGTCCGGCGTCGTCCGGCGGCCGCGCGGACTTGTGCCGTGCGGAAATCATGCCTTGTCACAAAAAAGTGGGACGCCGTGCCACAAAAGTGGGAAGCCATGCCACTAATCCCCGCCCTGTTTATCGCGCGGTAGCTTCCGGCCGCGGGCCCTGCCCGTCGCTCTCCTGCACTTTGTTGTAGCAGCTGCGGCAGAGCGGTTCGTACTCCTCCAGTTCGCCCAGCAGTACGCGGCGGTCGTCGGCCACGGTGCGGTGCGACACATAGGCCAGGGCGCCGCAGCGCACGCATACGGCGTGTACCTTCGTCACCTCCTCGGCGATGGCGCAGAGCGCCGGCATGGGGCCGAAGGGCTTGCCCTGGAAGTCCATGTCGAGGCCCGCAATGATGACGCGCTTGCCGCGGTTGGCCAGTTCGCCGCACACCTCCACGAGGCCCTCGTCGAAAAACTGCGCCTCGTCGATGCCCACCACCTGCGCCTCGCCGGCCAGCAGCAGAATGCTCGCCGCGGCCTCCACGGGGGTGGAGGCGATGGAGTTGGCGTCGTGCGACACCACGTCCTCCGCCGAGTAGCGTGTGTCGATGCCCGGCTTGTATATTTCCACACGCTGACGGGCTATCCTGGCCCGGCGCAGGCGGCGGATGAGTTCCTCGGTCTTGCCTGAGAACATCGAGCCGCAAATCACTTCAATACGCCCCTGGCGTACGTTGTCTTCCTGAAATAATTGCATGATAGGGAGTTTCTTTCCGCCGGACGGGGCTGATGGCGCCCGGCCGGCGGCGTTATTCTGTTTGCAAAGATAGTGTTTTTGCGGCAAACGGCCCATTACCGGCACCGCGGTGTGCCGCGTGGCGGTGTGGGGTCAGCGAAACAGCACCGCGCTGTCGCGCCGCGCCGCCGCTTCGGCCCAGCTCTCCGGCACAAACTTCCATTCGCCGCGCGGCTGCGGGTGTATTTCCTTTTGCCGGCGTATGATGTCGGTGAGGTAGTGGCGCAGGTCGCGTTCCGTGCGGCGTTCCACGCGCGCCTCAAGGCTGTCTTTCGCGATGCCGGCCCCTTTCGTCAGCAAGTCGCCGCCTCCGCCCGCCCGGTAGGAGTTTATCGCCACGCGGTAGGTGGCGGCCGCCTCGAAGGGGCGTCCGTCTGTCAGACCGGTGATATGGATTTTCTCGCCTTTGGGTTTCGTCACTTCCACCGTGTAGCGCAGGCCCGCCGCCGAGTCGAAGTTGTAGGCCGGGTGGCGCAGCCGCTGCCAGCCCTCGTCGAGTTTCTCCGCGTCGGGGCGCATCTTTATCAGGGCGTCGCCGGGGCTGCGCATCTGCCGTGTCCACAGGGAGTAGGAGTATTCCAGGTAGCGTTTGATCTCTTCGCCCGTGAGGCGCATCACGTAGAGCTGGTTTTCGTAGCGGTAGAGGTTGAACATGTCGCTCACGCGGATGTCGCCCGCCGGTATCTGCGCGTCGAAAGCCAGCGGCGCGCAAAAGGAGATGTCGGCCCCGCTCACCTCGAGCTGCAACGTGTGGATAAAGTCGACGAAGGCCGACGGCCCGAAATAGGCCGGGCGCGTGGAAAGCAACGTGGCGTTGTGCCCGATCACCTCCGAGGTGTAGCGCGATATGGCTTCGTGGTCGCTGCGGAAGGCCGCGATGAAATCCGCGTCCGGTTCGAGCGCGCCTACATCTTCCGTGCGTCCCGCCACCTCTGTTGCCGCGCCGCCGCCCGGTAGCCGTGTGGCACTGACCTCGGCCACCGCCACTTTCAGGCCGTTGGCGCCGGGATTAAGCACCGGCACGCGGCGTCCCGTGGTCTCCTGTTCCACCATGAGCGCCGCCTCGCGGTGGTCGTGTCCGCACACCACGAGGTCGATGCCCTCCACCTGCCGGGCCACCGCCAGCGCCGCGTTTTCCCGCATGGGACTCACATCCTGCGGCGACCCTACGCCGCTGTGCATCAGTACGACCACGAGGTCCGGACGCTCTTCGCGCCGGATGTGGGCCACCCAGTGCCGCGCCGAAGTCACGAGGTCGTCGAAGCGCATGCCGCTCCAGAGCGTCTCGGGCAGCCATTGCGGAATGCTGGGTGTGAGCAGGCCGAGCACGGCTACGCGCAGGCCGCCCCGCTCTACGAGGGTGTAAGGCTGCCAGTAGGGACGATGCGCGGCGGTGCGGATGACATTGGCCCCCAGTACGGGAAAACGGCAGTCGGCCGTCCAGCGGTCGTACACGGCGTGGCCCGTCTCCACATCGTGGTTCCCCACGGTGGCCGCGTCGTAGCCCATGTAGTTGAGCGCCCGGGCGCAGAGATGCGTCGTGAGCGTGTCGACAAAATTGTAGTAGTAGGCCGCCGGCTGTCCTTGCAGAATGTCGCCGTTGTCGAGCAGGAGCACGCGGTCCGCCCCTTCTTTGCGGCGCAAGGCCGATACGTAGGCGTGTACCCGGCTCAGTCCGCCGGCGCAGGGCTGGCGGTTGATGTAGTCGTAGGGCAGGTAGTTGCCGTGCACGTCGCTGGTGGCCACGATGTAGAGCTTACCGGCAGCCTGCGCCGGAGTGGCGGCGGTCTGTGCCGGTGCCGTGGCGGGGAGGATGGAAAGGGCCATGAGGAAAGTGCGGATAAGTCTCATTGTCGCTGATAGTCGGTGAAGGTGAAGGGTACGGCGTGCTTTTCGTCGGGCGTGTGGTGCTCGGTGGCCGTCACCTGCCACGCGGCGGCGTCGAAGGGCGGGAAGAAAGCGTCGGCTGCCGCCGGTGTGTCCTCCACGTGTGTGAGGTAAAGGCGCGATGCCAGTGGCAGGGCTTCGGCATAAACACTTTCGCCGCCGATGATAAAGACTTCTTCGCCGTCGCCGCAGGCGGCCAGCGCGTCGGTGAGCGAAGCGAACGTTTCGGCGCCGGGAAATGAGAGATCGCTTTGCCGTGTGAGCACGATGTTACGCCGGTTGGGCAGAGCCCCTTTCGGCAGCGACTCAAAGGTGCGGCGGCCCATCACGACGGTGTGTCCCGTGGTGAGCGCCTTGAAGCGGCGCAGGTCGGCGGGCAGGCGGTATATGAGCTGGCCCTGGTGGCCGATGGCGTGGTTGCGCGCGAGGGCGCAGATGATGTTGATCATAGTGGTGCGGGGATTAGTGGATGACGGAATGCGGCCGGCCGGCGGGTCACACCGATACGGCGGCGGCTATGTGCGGCCAGGGATCGTAGCCCTCGAGGCGGAAGTCCTCGTAGCGGAAGGCGAAGATGTCCTTCACCTCGGGGTTGAGCACCATGCGCGGCAGGGCGCGTGGCGTGCGTGTGAGTTGCAGGCGCGCCTGCTCCAGGTGGTTGAGGTAGAGGTGCGTGTCGCCGGTGGTATGGACGAAGTCGCCCGGCTCGAGGTCGCACACCTGGGCCATCATGAGCAGCAGCAGGGCGTAGCTCGCTATGTTGAAGGGCACGCCGAGGAAGGTGTCGGCCGAGCGCTGGTAGAGCTGTAGCGAGAGGCGGCCGTCGGCCACGTAGAACTGGAACAGCAGGTGGCAGGGCGGCAGGTTCATCCGCCCCAGGTCGGCCACGTTCCAGGCCGAGACGAGGATGCGGCGCGAGTCGGGGGTCTCTTTGATCTGCCGCACCACTTCGGCTATCTGGTCGATGTGTCCGCCGTCGTAGTCGGGCCACGAGCGCCATTGATAGCCGTAGATGTGGCCGAGTTCGCCCTGTTCGTCGGCCCATTCGTTCCATATCCTTACGCCGTTGTCCTGAAGGTATTTCACGTTGGTGTCGCCGCGCAGAAACCACAGCAGTTCGTGGATGATGCTGCGCAGGTGCAGCTTTTTGGTGGTGAGCAGGGGGAAGCCCTGCGACAGGTCGAAGCGCATCTGGTGGCCGAAGATGCTCTTCGTTCCCGTACCCGTGCGGTCGGTTTTGGTGTGTCCGTTCTCGAGGATCTCACCAAGGAGTTTCAAGTATTGTTGCATATCGTGGATGATTTGTCGGTTGGGGGGATTGCCGGACTGTCGCGCGGAAAAAGTGGGACCGCCTGCCACTTTTGTGGGACGCTTTGCCACTTTTGTGGGACTGCTTGCCACTTTTGCCCGGCGGGCATGATCCGCGGCCGGGAACTGTCGCGCGGCCCCAGGTCAGGCCTTGAACGGCTTGCGCCACGTGCAGCCCTCTTTCCAGCGTGAGCAGCCGTAGGCCGTGTGCCCTTTGATCACTTTGCCTTGTCCGCATGCCGGACACGTGCTTCCCGCGCGGATGCGTCGCGGCTTGGCGGCGGCGCCCGCCGGTTGGGCCGCCGGCCCGCTTGCCGTGCGCCCGGCTTGCAGCGCCGCCTGCAGTTTGGGCGGCAGTGCCGCGGCGTCGGGCGGCGCCGTGACAACGCGCCGGTTGGCGTTATCGGCCAGCACCTGGCGCACGATGTCGTCCACCATCCGCTTGAGTTCGTCGATAAACTGCGCCGCGCTGTAATCGCCGTGCTCTATGCGGCGCAACTTGCGCTCCCATAGTCCCGTCAGTTCGGCACTCTTCAGCAGTTCTTCCTTAATGATGCCGATGAGTTCGATACCGACGGGCGTGGCCACAAGCGTTTTGCGCTGGCGGCGGATATAGTTGCGGCGAAACAGCGTTTCGATGATGGCTGCGCGGGTGGATGGCCGGCCTATGCCGTTTTCCTTCAGTGCGTCGCGGAGCTCTTCGTCGTCGACGGTACGCCCTGCTGTTTCCATGGCCCGTAGCAGCGTGGCTTCGGTGTAAGGCTTGGGCGGTTGTGTGGCCTTTTGCGCCAGGTCGGGACGGTGAGGCCCGCTTTCGCCCCGCACGAACTCCGGCAAGGTGCGCTCCTCGTCGGCAGGCCGTGTCTCGCTGGTGTCGGACACGGCGGCGGGGGCGTCGGTCTTGGCGAACACCGCGCGCCATCCGGCCTCAGTGATTTGCTTGCCCGTGACCTTGAAGGGAACCTCGGCCGCCTCGCCCAGCACCGTGGTGGTGGCAAAGCGGCAGTCGGGGTAGAACACGGCGATGAAGCGCCGCGCCACGAGATCGTAGACGTTGCGTTCCATGTCCGTCAGGGCAGCGGCGGGCACGCCGGTGGGGATGATGGCGTGGTGGTCGGTGACTTTGGCGGAGTCGAATACCTTTTTGCTTTTGCGCAACTTCTCGCCGCGCAGGGGAGCGAGCAGGTCGCCATACTGCCCCGCGATGCCGTTGAGAATCTGCTTGCATTTGGGGTAAATGTCGTCGCTCAGAAAAGTCGTGTCCACACGCGGGTAGGTCGTGACCTTCTTCTCGTAGAGCGCCTGGATGAGTTGCAGCGTCTGTTCGGCCGAGTAGCCGAACTTCTTGTTGCACTCCACCTGCAGCGAGGTGAGGTCGAAGAGCCGCGGTGGCGCCTCCGTGCCGTTTTTGCGGCTCACGGCCGTGACGCTGAAGGGCGCCTCGCTGATGCGCGACAGGGCGGCGCGGCCCTCCTCTTCGGTGGTGAAGCCCCGGCGGGCATTGGCGCTCTTGCGCGAAGCGTCGGCAGAGGGGGCCTCGTCGGAGCCGTCGTCGGTAACGGCGGTGAAGGTCGTGTCGCGATACACCGTGGTGAGCACCCAGTAAGGCTCCGGCCGGAAGTTCTCGATGTCCTGCTGGCGGCGCACGATGAGCGCGAGGGTGGGCGTTTGCACGCGGCCGATGGACAGCGGCGTGCTGCCCCGCTCCCGGCTGCCGTATTTAATGGTGTAGAGCCGTGTGGCGTTCATGCCTAAGAGCCAGTCGCCGATGGCGCGGCACAGGCCAGCCTCGTAGAGCGGCTTGTAGGCTTCCTGTTCCTTGAGGGCGGCGAAACCCTCGCGGATGGCTTCCTCCGTGAGCGAAGATATCCACAGGCGCCGCACGGGACATTTCACGCCCGCCTTCTGCATCACCCAGCGCTGGATGAGTTCGCCCTCCTGGCCGGCGTCGCCGCAGTTGACGATGCTGTCGGCCCGGCTCATGAGGCGCTGTATGACGGCAAACTGCCGCTCCACGCCCTTGTCGCTCTTGAGGCGGATGCCGAAGCGTTCGGGCACCATGGGCAGGGCGCCGAGGCTCCACCGCTTCCATTCGGGGCGGTAGTCCTCGGGATATTTCAGTTCGCAGAGGTGACCGAAGGTCCAGGTCACCTGGTATCCGTTGCCCTCGAGGTAGCCCTCGTGGCTTTGCGTGGCGCCGAGCACGTGGGCGATGTCGCGTGCTACGCTCGGCTTCTCGGCGATGCAAACTATCATGTTGTCGGGGTGTGTGTTAAGAGTGATGAGAGAAAGTTGCCGGGCGAGCCGGGGGCCGGCGACGAGGTGCTGAAGCGCAGCTTGTCCGCACAGAAATGCAGACCCGCGCCGCCGAAGGTACGCCCGATGGTGCCGTCGGCGGCGAGCGCCTGCGGCGTGTCAGCGGCCAGGCCGCCGGGGGTGAGCACCCAGAGGTGCGGCGTGAGGCGGAAGGCCAGTTCGAGGTCGTGGGTGGAGTAGAGGATGGCCTTGCCCTGCCGCTGTGCCAGCGCGGAAAGGAGGCGCAGCGTCTGCACTTTGGCCGGAAAGTCGAGAAAGGCCGTCGGTTCGTCCAGGAGTATGGCCGGCGTCTGCTGGGCGAGCGCCTTGGCTATCATGACGCGCTGCCGCTCGCCGTCGCTCAGCCGGGCAAACTCGCAGCGTGACAAATGGGCCGCGCCCGTGAGGTGCAGGGCCTCGTCCACAATGGCGCGGTCGGCCGGTGTGAGGCGGCCGGCCGGCCCCGTGTGGGGCATGCGCCCCATGGCCGCTATCTCGAAGGCCGTGAGGCCGTTGGCGGAGGGATGGGCGGTGAGCACCACCGACACGGTGCGGGCCAGCTGGGCCGCACTGCTGCCTGACAGGCTTTGGCCTTGCCACGAAACGCTGCCCGAGAGCGGCCTTTGCAAACCGGCAAGTGTGCGCAGAAGCGTGCTCTTGCCGGTGCCGTTGACACCGACAAGAGCTGTGACGCCCGCAGGCGGCAGCGTGGCGCTGAGACCCGACGAAACGACGCGGGTGCGGCGACCGGCGCCGTAGCCGATGGCGAGGTCCGAAAGGCGGAGTAGGGGTTCGCTCATATCCGGCAAAGTTACGTTCTTTTGCCGAAAGGGCAAAACCCGCATCGCTGCCCGCCGGGGCTCGCCGGCCGTGCTCCGCCACCGTTGCGGGGGGTGGGCGCCGCAATGCCGGAGGCGCGGGGCACACGGACGCATGGCGGAAAAACCGAAAAACAGAACAATTGTTTTGTCTTGTTAACTTGCTGTTTTATAAGTTGTTGTATGAAGCGAAAAAAGCAAGTAATGCTTTTGCCAAAAGTCCGTATTCGTGTTTAAATTCCAAGTAGTGCTTTTTAAACGCGAATACGGACTTTTTTTATTCGGAATAATGGTTGAAACAAAAATGAGTGTCCGGCAGTCCGTACGTTATCGCGCTTTTTGCCGGCGGGGGTATAAAAAAGCGTGAAAAAACTTTTTCATATCGAAAGGATGGGATACTTTTGCAGATAATTAAGCCCCGCCGCTTACAATTGAATAACTCACTATCTATGAAGAAAAAAACTCTACTCTTTACGCTTGCCGTCTGCTTGTTGCCTCTGGGACAGTCTTGCTCGTCCGACGCCGATGAACTGGCGGCCGACATTCCCGTACAACCTGTGGCTCCTGCCGGGCAGGAGGCCGACGCCGCCTACTATCCGAAAGACGACGGCGCCGAGGCGCTGCCCTACGATCCGGCCGAGGCCTTGTCCATACTCATGGAGTTTGTCCACCCCAACCAGGCGCTTGAAATGGGCGAGCTCAATATCACTGAAACGCAGTTGGCCGAAATAAAGGATTTTGTGGATAAAAATCTTGCCAAGAGCACCACGCAAGCCACGTATCAGGCTATATTCAGATGGGTGGTGGCTAATTGCAAATGGTCGCCCGAAGGCGCGATATATGTCGACCCCTATGATGTGTTCATCAATCGCACCTGCGTGTGCCAGGGCTTTGCCAATTTGCTCAAGACCATGCTTATCACGCAAAACATACCGTGCTGCACCGTCAACGGATATCTCAACGGCGCCGGACACGCCTGGAACTATGTGAACATAGACAGCGAGTGGTGGGTGAGCGACCCTACCAATAATCAATACTATCTGATGAGCAACCTGAATGCTTACCGCAGTGTTCTGATGCCGTTGCGCACGGATATAGACAGCTTCTTCGAAGACGCCCATTGCGCCTACGGCTTTCAGAACGGCCGCCTGACGGTTGTGAGCGTGAAGCCCGGCGAGGACGAAGTGCTTGTGGTGCCCTTCAGCGCCGGCGGCTACCGCGTGACGAGTTTCTCGCCCTTAGTTGAATTGCCCGCCAACTACAAGACGGTCTATCTGAGCTCCTGCATCTCGGACTTCGGTCAGTATGTACACTCCACGGCAGAAAAGCTGCAGCATGTGGAAAACGTTTACATCGACCCCGCCAATCCCGCCTATGAGGTGTACAAAGGCGTGGTGTACCAGCGCTATCAGGACGCTCCCTATCTGATTCCCGGCGGCATGCGCCGCGTGGAACTCCGTGTGATGAAGTGCATGGAGAAGAACACCATTTACAATCTGCCCAACGTGGAAGAAATCGTCATCGCCGACGGAACGGAAGAAGTGGAGGCCTATGCCATAGAAAACTGCCCCTTGCTCAAGCGCGTTTACGTGCCCGAGTCGGTCAAGGTATTCCCCGACAACGCGGTGTACGGCTGTCCCGCCGATGTGGAGATAATCCGCGGTTCTACAGGCATCGGACACATCCGCCTGTAGTTCACCGGCTGGAAAGCAACGCCCGCGGGCTAAAAAAGCTGATTTTCGCTTTGCCCGTAAGCGGCCTTGTGCTAACTTTGCATTCTGAAAGAAAAAAACCGGGGCGGCACGGGCCGCTCCGGCCTTGTTGTAGAAAACATTAAGCCTCATAAAAATATGTCCGGAATCAAACCTATCAAAACGGCCCTCGTCTCCGTTTTCCACAAAGACGGCCTCGAAGAAATACTCGCCAAGCTGCATGCCGGCGGCGTACAATTCCTTTCGACCGGCGGCACGCAGCAATTCATCGAATCGCTCGGCTATCCCTGCCGCAAAGTAGAGGATGTGACCTCTTACCCCTCCATCCTCGGCGGACGCGTGAAGACGCTCCACCCCAAAGTGTTCGGCGGCATACTCGGACGCCGCGCCCTCGAAGCCGACAAGGAACAGATGGCCCGGTATGACATTCCGGAGATAGACCTCGTTATCGTCGACCTCTATCCCTTCGAGCAGACCGTGGCAAGCGGTGCCGCCGAAGCCGACATCATCGAGAAAATCGACATAGGCGGCATTTCGCTCATACGGGCCGGCGCCAAAAACTTCAACGACGTGGTCATCGTGCCCTCCAAAGCCGAATACGCCCTGCTGCTCGACATCCTCAACAAAAAAGGTGCGCAGACCGACCTCAGCGACCGTCGCCTGCTGGCAGAGCGCGCCTTCGGCGTGTCGAGCCACTACGACACGGCCATACACGAGTGGTTCGCACGCTGAAACGGTTTACTGCAACGAACCGCACGATACGTTCACACATTATATATATAAGAAAGCGTATACTAAAAATAAATGGGCAGATTTTCAAACTTATTTTCCTTTACGCAGGATCTTGCCATTGACCTCGGAACGGCTAACACCATTATCATCAGCAACGGCGACATCGTCGTTGACGAGCCCTCGGTGGTGGCCCTCGACCGTCATAGCGAGAAAATGATAGCCGTGGGCGGACCCGCCAAGCGCATGTATGAGAAAACCAACGATAATATCCGGGTTATCCGTCCGCTGCGCGACGGCGTCATCGCCGACTTCAACGCCTGCGAGCAGATGATGCGCGGACTCATCAAGAAGGTGCACGGCGGCAAACGCCTCTTCTCGCCCTCGCTGCGCATGGTTATCGGCGTGCCTTCCGGCTCGACCGAAGTGGAACTCCGCGCCGTGCGCGACTCTGCCGAACATGCCGGCGGACGAGACATATACCTGCTCTACGAACCTATGGCCGCGGCCATAGGCGTGGGCATCGACGTCAACGCCCCCGAGGGCAATATGGTGGTTGACATAGGCGGCGGCACCACGGAGATTGCCGTGATTTCGCTCGGAGGCATTGTGGCCAACAATTCCATTAAGATGGCTGGTGATGTGTTTACTTCCGACATCCGTGAATATATGAGCCGGCAGCACAACATGAGGGTCAGCGAGCGCATGGCCGAACGTATCAAGATACACGTGGGCTCCGCGCTCACCGATCTCGGTGCCGAGGCGCCCGAGGACTACGTGGTGAAGGCGCCCAACCGCATCACGACCATGCCGATGCAGGTGCCCGTGTGCTACCAGGAGATAGCACACTGCCTCGAGAAGTCCGTGGCCCGCATGGAGCACGGCATCATCGACGCCCTTGAGAAAACGCCGCCCGAGCTCTACGCCGATATCGTGGACAACGGTATCTATCTTACCGGCGGAGGCGCCCTGCTGCGCGGACTCGACCGCCGCTTGACCGACAAGATAGGCATTCCCTTCCACGTGGCCGAGGATCCGCTCCTTTGCGTAGCCCGCGGAACAGGCATTGCCTTGAAGAATGTTGACAAGTTTACCTTCCTGATGCGATAAGCGGCGGCCTTCGTCGCGCAAGAGATGTATTTCCTCCTCGAATTCATACGCAGATACCATTACGTATTGCTCTTCCTTGTGCTGGAGGGACTGAGTTTTCTGCTGCTCTTCCGCTTCAACAACTATCAGGGCTGCGTGTGGTTTACCTCGGCCAACACCGTAGTGGCCGAGGTGAACCGTCGTTATGCCGACCTGATGTCGTATCTCGACCTAAGGGATGTGAACCGTCACCTCACTGACGAGAATCTGCGGCTGCAACTCGAGACCGACCGCCTGCGCGAAGCTCTCGGCGAAGCCACGCGCGACACCTCGCACACCGAACGCGTGGTGAAGCGCCTGCTTGAGAACTATCGGCTCATACCGGCCGAAGTCGTGTCGAACTCGAAGGAGCGTGCCGACAACTATCTCGTGATAGACCGCGGTACGGCCGACGGCGTAGTGCCCGAGATGGGTGTAGTGGGCGGCGGCGGTGTTGTCGGCATAGTCTACCTGGCCGGGCCTCATCACTCCTTGATTATTCCGCTGACTAACCGGAAGTCGAGCGTCAGTTGCCGCGTGCGCGGCCAGCGTTACTTCGGCTACCTGCAGTGGGATGGTAAGAATATGCGGGCTGCCGGTCTTGACGACATTCCCCGTTATGCCAAGGTCAAGGTAGGCGATGCAGTGGAAACGAGCGGCTATTCCGCCATATTTCCGCCCGGCATATTCGTAGGGCGGGTAGCCGGCATCAGCAATTCGGCCGACGGGCAGTCCTACAGGCTGGCCGTGAATCTGGGCACGGACTTCTCCAATTTGCGCGATGTCAATGTGATTGCCACGCCCTATAAGGCAGAGATAGACACTTTGCGCGTCAGGGCTGAAAAAACCTTGCCTCCGGCCGACGGATTGTAGGCGTCGTGTTTCCGCAGTCAGCCGTTTTAATCACCAAGTCAATTCCCCACGATGTTCCAGACATTCCTTTCCCGTCTCGGCTGGTTCGTTCTGCTGCTCCTGCTGCAGGTGCTGGTGTTTAACCACATCCACATCTCAGGCTATGCCACCCCGTTGCCCTACGTGTACTTGTTGCTCATCCTTTCCGACGCTACGCCGCGCTGGGTGTATATAGCGGTAGGATTCCTTTTAGGGCTCTGCGTGGACCTCTTCACCACGACGCCCGGTATGGCGGCCGCCTCGCTCTGCGCCTGCGGCCTGTTGGCCCCCGTCCTGCTGAAAGTCTTTCGCCCCAAGGATACGGCCGACGAGAACATATCCCCCTCCGTCCGGAGCATGGAGTGGGGCGGATTCCTCCGCTATGCCTTCTGCCTGGTGCTGCTCCATTGCAGCCTTTTCTTCCTTATCGAAGCCTTCTCCGTAGCGCAGTGGCGCGTCCTGCTGGCCAACATCGGTGGAAGCACCGTGCTGACGCTGCTTGTCATAGTGGGTTTTGAACTCATCACGGAGCATAAGCGCCGTTGATATGTCCGTCGGGCACGCCGTCGCAGCTGTGTTGAAAGCAGCAGAGGTTTGGCAGATCGTCGCTTGTCTTTAAGGCAGTGCCGTTTGCCGCCAAGGGCTACGCCGCTTATCGCCGGCCTTTGGCTCCCTGTCGCGCTGCTCCCGTGTCCGCTTGTTTCCGGTCCGCGGCCCTTTTTCTTTATTTCCGCCTGGCGGAAAGTTTTTTCAGATTGTATGAAATATGCCTTTTAGCTTATTGATATGTCAAGCGAACTGAACTTCTCAAACCGGAAGTTTGTAATCTCCGGCATCATCATCGTAGTGGTCATCATTTATCTGTTGCGTCTTTTCACCTTGCAGCTGATGAGCGATGACTACAAGAAGAATGCCGATTCCAACGCCTTCCGTAAAGACATACAGCTTCCCTCGCGCGGCCTTATTCTCGACCGCAAGGGGCGCCTGCTCGTATACAACGAGGCCTCTTACAATATCATGGTCGTGATGAACGACCAGATAGGCATAGACACCCTTGAGTTCTGCAAAATGATGGGCTTCACGCCCGAGGACTACGTAGCCCGCATGGCCGAAATCAAGGCCCGCCCCACCTATTCCCGTTACACGCCGCAACTCTTTCTCAGCCAGATACCCGCCGAGGAGTTCTCCGTGCTGCGCGAGCAACTCTACCGCTTCAAGGGCTTCTCCGTGCAGAAGCGTGCCATACGCCGCTACACCTCCGGCATAGCCGCCCACATACTCGGCGATATGGGCGAGGTGAGCGACGCCGACATTGCCGCCGACAGCTACTATCAGGGCGGCGACTACGTAGGCAAGCTCGGTGTGGAACGTTCCTACGAGAAAGAGCTCCGTGGCGAGAAAGGCATGCGTATCATGCTGCGCGACGTTCACGGCCGCACGCAGGGCCGCTACAAGGACGGGCAGTACGACAAGCAGCCCGTGCCCGGCAAGGATGTCACCCTGAGCATCGACATGGAGCTCCAGCAGCTCGCCGAGCGGTTGCTCGAAGGCAAGCTCGGCGCCATTGTGGCCATAGAGCCCGCTACGGGCGAGATACTCTGCATGGCCTCATCGCCCTCCTATGATCCGCGCCTCATGTCGGGGCGCGACCGCGGCGAGTATCACCGCCAGTTGCAGCGCGACCCCATGAAACCTCTGCTCAACCGTGCCATCATGGGCATGTATCCGCCCGGCTCCACCTTCAAGATAACCCAGGCGCTCCTCGGCCTGCAGGAGGGCAGCATCACCCCCGGCATCTCCTTTCCCTGCCACCGCGGTTTCAATTACAAAGGTCTGCATCTCGGCTGCCACGCGCACGGTTCGCCCATTCCGCTGGTACCTGCCATTGGCACGTCGTGCAATGCTTATTTCTGCTGGAACCTTTACCGTATGTTCAACGACCGGCAGCGCTTCCGCACCACGCAGGAAGCCATGACGCGCTGGAAGGATCATCTCGTGGCCATGGGCTTCGGCTACAAGCTGGGGGTGGACCTTCCCGGCGAGAAACGCGGCATGATACCCAACGCCGATTACTACGACGACCACTATAAGGGGGCGTGGAACGCCCTTACCGTCATTTCCATCTCCATCGGGCAGGGGGAGGTGACGGCCACTCCGCTCCAGATAGCCAACCTCGCCGCCACCGTGGCCAACCGCGGCCATTACTACGTGCCCCACGTGGTGCGCAGCGTGGCCGGCAGCCGGCTCGACCCGCTCTATTCCACGCCCAAGCGCACGATGGTGGACCGCCGCTGGTACGACTATGCTGTGGCCGGCATGCGGCGCGCCGTGACCGGCGGTACGTGCAGCCGCGCCGCCCTGCCCGGCATTGAGGTGTGCGGCAAGACCGGCACCGCCCAGAACCGCGGCCACGACCACAGCGCCTTCATGGGCTTTGCCCCGATGAACGATCCGCGCATCGCCGTTGCCGTCTATGTGGAGAACGGCGGTTTCGGTGCCGTTTACGGCGTACCCCTCGGGCGTCTCATCATGGAGCAGTATCTTACCGGTGGTCTTTCGCCCGCCTCCCAGGCTGAGGCCGAAAAATTCCAAAACAAACGTATCGCTTATGGAGACTATGTCAGATAAAGGAAGCCGCTATCCCGTTTTCCGGGCCGACTGGGTGGTGGTGATCATCTACCTCGCCTTGCTCGTGTTCGGCTGGCTGAGCATCTGCGGCGCCATCCACGAGGTGGGCGACACCGACTTTCTGAGCTGGCAGACGCGCACCGGCAAGCAGCTCGTATGGATAGGCCTCAGTCTCGGCCTGGGCTTTGTGCTCCTTATGATCGACGACCGTTACTTCGATTCCTTCGCCGACTTCATATACTGGGTGTTTATGGTCGTGCTGCTCGTCACGCCCTTTCTGGCCAAGAATACCAAAGGCTCCTACTCCTGGATAAGCCTCGGCCCCGTGAGCCTGCAACCGGCCGAGTTTGCCAAGTGTGCCACGGCTCTGGCGCTGGCCAAACTTGTAGGCGCCTACGGTTTCACCCTCGACAAGATGCACCACTGCCTGAAGGCCGCGGCCGTGGTGCTGCTGCCCATGTTGCTCATCGTGCTCCAGCGCGAAACCGGTTCGGCCCTGGTGTACCTGGCCTTCTTCCTGATGTTTTACCGCGAGGGCATGTCCGGCAGCTTCCTTTTCAGTGCCGTGGCCGCTGTGGCCTACTTCGTCATCGGCATCCGCTATTCGGCCGTGCCGCTGCCCGGCACCACCGCCACCGTGGGCGAGTTTGCCGTGCTCGTGCTCATACAGGTGTTCACCATAGGCCTGACGGCCGTTTACCTGCCCCGCACCCCCCACGCGCGGCGTCTGGCCCTTTGGGCCCTGTCGGTAGGTGGCGCCGCCCTGCTTTTCTCCCATTTTGTCCTGCCCTTCGATGTGGCCTGGGCGCTTATCGCCTCCTGCGTGGGCATGGCCCTCTACTTAGGCTGGCAGGCCGCCGGCGAGCGTGTGGGCAAATACGCCTTCATCGCCCTCTTCACGCTCGGCTCCACCGCCTTTCTCTATTTGGCCGACTATGGGCTCAACCACGTGCTCGGCGACCACCAGCAGAAGCGCATCAACGTGCTGCTCGGCATAGAGGAAAACATCACCGGCGCCGGCTACAATGTCAACCAGAGCAAGATAGCCATCGGTTCGGGCGGCCTCGAGGGCAAAGGCTTCATGAACGGCACACAGACCAAACTCAAGTACGTGCCCGAGCAAGACACCGACTTCATTTTCTGCACCGTGGGCGAGGAGCAAGGTTTCATCGGCTCGGCCGCCGTGCTGATACTCTTTCTGGTGCTCATTCTGCGCATCCTCTACCTGAGCGAGCGGCAAACCACCCGCTTCGGGCGCATCTATGGCTACTGCGTGCTGAGCATCTTCTTCTTCCATCTGCTCATCAACGTAGGCATGGTCATGGGCATCATGCCCGTCATCGGCATTCCGCTCCCCTTCTTCAGCTACGGCGGCTCCTCGCTCTGGGGCTTTACCCTGCTGCTTTTCATCTTTCTGCGCGTCGATGCCGGCAGCAAGGCGCAGAGGCGCTGATACCAATTTATTTTTTTCTGAAAAAACGAATCATCATGAATATGCGTCACTCCAATCACGACAGGCTCCGGAGCCTGCTTTTCCTCTTGGCCGCCGTGCTGCTTTTCGGCGCCATCGTGCTGCTCAAGCGCGGGCTGGGCGACAAAACGGCTGCCGTCTCCGCCGGCGGGCCCGCCGGTGAGGCACCGGTGGTGCGCCCCGACACGAGCGTGGCCGCCGAGGTGCGCGACATCATTGCCGCGTCCGACTCCGTTGTGACCGCTCCGGCCGACTCGCTCGGCCGCGACCGCCGTCCGGCCGGTGAAGCCGGCGCCGAGGACGGCTATTGGGACGGCTATCACGACGGCGTGGACGGCGCGGTTGCCGATGGCGGCGATTCCGGCAGCCGTTTCCCTACATCGGCCGAGCGCGCGGCTTATGCCGACAGCTACACTGACAACTATCATCGCGGCTACCGCGAGGGGCGCCGCGTGGCCGCCGCGCCCTGACGGGGGCGGCGGACGGAAAGTGCCGCGCGGCCGGCTCGTGCGGAGGGTGTCGCATTTTAACACTTCTTGCTTTCCGCCCGAAAATTTAGTATCTTTGCCGTAGCAAAGGGGCAGACTACCGCGGTCTGCCCTTATTTGTGCCCCTTCCGGCCCCTTTTCCGGCCAAAAAGCAAGTAGTGGTGCCGGCAAAAGCACTACTTGCCGCCGCCACACCCCTTATTGCCGTCTGAAAAGCAAGTAATGCTTTTCGCAAAAGGGCGCCGCGAAATGTTGCGGAAGGTTAAATATGTTAAAGCTGCATCCGCCGCGCGCGGCGCCGCGGCCCGGCCGTCCTCCTCCGGCGTAAATCTAAAAAAATAGGTAAAATATTAGGGCGGATATTTGGGATGTTCCGATTTTTGTGTAATTTTGCACCGTACTCACGCAATGTGCCTTCGTGAAATGTGGAGGTAAGGTTGGGCTGGGTGCATATAACATATATATGGAAAGGCGTTTGCTTAACGCTTGTTCTTGACGTTCTGAAATCTCGCAAATTTCAAGAAGATGTAGTCGGGGGCAATGCAGCAGTAGATGTCACGTGGTATGATTTTTTATTATGCCTTGAAGCCCGTCAGCCATTATTGGCTCCCGTCGCTTCTGTTGGCGTAAACGATAATCATATATTGCGTGGGCTTCTCGTGTTGCTTGTTCAACTACATCAGGTAATGCGAGAACCTCAGAACGTGGAATGGGCAACACAGCACAGATTCCCACGTTTTTTTTGTATATACACGTTAGAGAAAACTTTTCAGACTATTGCCGAATTCGGGGGATTTATAGGCATCATTAAATTACTCTAATATGAAGAGGAAATTTATTAGTGCTCTCTTGTTCGGCGCATTATGTTTAACGCCGACAAGCACATTTGTTTCTTGCTCGGACTACGATGACGACATCGAGAACCTGCAGAAGCAAATCACCACGAACGCGGCCACACTCAGCGAACTGGCTGGCGAGAAGCTCAAGAACGTGGAGGTGGAAGTAGAAGCCCTCAAGAGCGCCCAGAAGGGACTTGAGGACGCCTACAAGCAGGCCGACGAAGACACCCGCAAGGCCAGCATCGCTGCCGCACAGGCGCTTGTTGACGAGGCTGTGAAAAATCTCCAGGAGGCACTCGACGCCGCCGGCGCCCGCCTCGACGGTCAGGAGAAATCGGTTGCCGCCCTCGTGGAGGCCGACGCCCAGCTCCAGATCGCCATCGACAAGGCTGCAGCCCAGGCCAACCACGCCTACACACTGGCCGAGCAGGCCCAGGCCACGGCTAAGGAAAACAAGGAGGAGCTCGCCAAACTCGCCGAAAGCCTCAAGCAGATCCGCGAAGGCCTCGAGCAGCAGATCAGCGTACTCGACGGCAAGGTGACCGACCTCTCTGGCCGCGTAGGTAGCCTTGAAGGCGCCATTGCCGCCCAGAAGGCCGCCCTCGGAGAGCAGGCCAAGACCCAGGGCGAGAAGAACGCCGAAATCGAGAAGTCTGTCAAAGACCTCGAAGCCAAGGTCAACGCCAACAAAGCCGCTCTCGAACAGCTCGTCAAGAATGAGATCCAGACCGTAATGACCAAAATTACGGAAGTCAATACCCGCATCGACAACGTCGAGAAGGCTTATAAAGCCGCCGACGAGGCACTGGCTGGCCAGATCAAGGCGCTCGAAGACAAACTCAACGACTCGGAGACCGGACTCGCAGCGCTCTCCAGCAAAATCAATAGCGTGGAGGGTCTTGTCAACGTGCTCTACTCCAACCTCTCGAACCTCATCACCGGTGTCGTGTTCCAGGACAGCCAGCTTGAGTTCGTACAGGCAAAGGTCGTAAGCGACGTCAACAAAACCGGCCTCAGCAAGCAGTTCACCACGGTGCAGAACAACATCACCACCGTACACTTCCCCTACGTGGGCGCTGCCGGCGCACAGACGCTTGTTGCCGACCACTATAACGTAGAGAAAAACGGCGGACTCATCTACGTGACCATCAACCCCACCAGCGTCAACTTCGACAAGAACGCCGTGCTCAAGCTCGAGAACAGCCTCCAGGCCGCTCCCAAAACGGCTACGGGTGAAATCAATGCTGGTGTGCCCGAAATCGCTACCGGTCACCTCATCTCCCGCGCTACCGACGGCAACAAGAACGGCCTCTACCAGGTGCGCCTGAGCTACAACAATACTGACGAGACCAAGGCTCCCGCAGCTTTCGACAACGACTACGCCGTGTTCTCCGAGTATAAGTCGACCGACAGCAAGGGCAAGGAAGTCACCAAGAAGGTCTATTCCAAGTACGAGCTCAAGCTGAAGCTCACGTCGGCTGTCGAGGTGCAGGACCCCAACATCGAGGCTGTTAAGTCCGACAAATCTATTCCCGGAGTAGTGGATGAAATTCCCGGAGTAGTGGACTATCGTTTCATCAACGACGCCTTAAAGGGCCGCTTCGACCTCAACCCCATTGCCGACGTCTACGGCAAGGCGCCCAAGGTATTCCGCAAGTATGTTGAAATCGTCGGCGTGAAGAACTCCCGCAACGTGGAACTTACCGGCGCACAGATGACCACAGTTATCGATGCCGTCAAGAACTACGGCAGCAACGGCGCCGCGCTCAACACCGTACTCGAGGAGCCCGCCGGCAAGGCCCAGAACGTAGATGAAGAGCCCAACGGCTTCGACCGCATCACGCTCGAGATTCCCGACGCCTACAACGGCTACACCTTCACGCTCCGCTACTTCGTGCAGAACTACAACGGTACCATCTATGCTGTCGAGAAGAAAGTCCTCTTCACCCGTCCGCTCTTCCAGGAGAACGGCATAGCCATGGAGCACACGCCGGAGAGCGCACAGTCGCAGGAGACGAAAAAACTCGAGTCGGCCTTCAACAAGGGTGCCAACTGCGTCATAGTGGCTAACAGCAACAAGCTCTGGAAGGAGAACACCGCCCGCATCGAGGTAATCAAGCCTGCCGGCGTAGGTATCACTGCTGTCAACTTCTACAACGCTCTGACAGGTACCGGCAAGCCTGATATGATTACCGGTGTTGCTTTCTCTCAAAATAGTGATACGAAAGCTTCTGTAGATAACTTGACGCAGACTCAGGTAGGCAACATCAAGAACATGACTATTGTTTACAATCCTGCCGACCTTGAAGTTGAGAAAGAGTATGAGCTCACTGTTAATTCCTATGACCTCAACGGTAACATCGTAAGCACATTGCCCGTCAAGTTCACCATGAAGTATCCCACGAGCTGCGCCGGCCTCATCAAGCCCAACCCCGCTTTCTTCACGCCGTATAACCGTGACCTGAAGGTGCTCAACGGCGAGACTTACACGGCCTGGGCTGTCAAGAATACGGAAGAGGGCGTGCAGGGTTCCGGTATATTCACCGCCAAGTACGACATCAGCCTTGGCTTCAACAAGGACTACACGGACAATCATGGCTGCGCTATTCAGTTTAATTACGCAACGCCGGCCGACTATGCCCTCAACGGTGACAACTACAGCTATAAAGCTACTTCGACTGTTCCGTTCCGTGATAACTACACGATGTCTGTTCCTTCGAAGGCTGTCAAGTACGGTGCCGAACACGAGTATGCCATGAAGGTTGGTGTCAACTACTTCAACGTGGAGAGCCTGTGGTACGCTCCCGCCGCCCAGCCCTTCAACCTCGTCTTCAAGTCACCTATCGCTTACACCGAGCCTAAGTTCGACAAGAGCAGCTATGCTATCGGCTATCCGGAACAGAGCATAACGATCAGCGATGCCAACATCGTGGCCGACGATCCTTCTACTTCGGCCGCCGACGACATCACCCTCTTCGGCACAGGCCGTGACGCCCGCGTGAAGAACGTGTCGGTTGAGCTCGTGGAAAAGCAGTTCGCCAGCTTGTTCAAGTCGGCCCAGGTTACGGCCAACGGTATCGAGATCGAGACTTCCGAGGCTCCGCTCGATGGTGTAGGTTCTATCTCGACCGAGCCTATCACCTTCAAGCTGATTATCGAGGACTTCTTCGGTAACAAGCGCGAGCACACCTTCAAGGTGAACGTTGATCCCAACACCAAATAATCTTTAAAACCGTTTCCTTGATTTTTTGAAAGGGGAGGCCTGGCCCGTCCGGGTCTTCCCTTTCTTTGGAAAACATTACCTGAAAGTCATGAAGTGTAAGATCATAATGATGCTGGGCCTGCTGGTGGCCACTGCGGCCTGCACCGGCGGCAAAGACGGCGGGAGCGAGACGATGCGAGACACCGTGCCCGACTCCACCATGTATGTGGTGCTCGACAATCTGACGCCCGATTCGCTCTTTGTCACGCTTGTGGAAACCAGCGGACACCGCACCTTCAGCCACAAGGCGGCCGCTGCGGGCGGCAAGGTGCACGGTTCGCTCACCGTGGGCGACACCCTGGCCCTGGTGCCCGACTTCAGGGAGCGTTCGGCCCTTTCGGTGGTCAACGTGTCCGAACTCACGGGCCTTTGGTTCTACGAGGGCGGTTCGGGCAGCGGCTTGTTGCTCGGGCGCGACGGGGCGGCCTGTGCCGTGGGCGAGACCGACGGCGCCACGCTCACCACCTGGAAGGTAAAGAACGGCGCTTTCATCCTCTACTACGTGAGGAGCGACGGCAGCGACTACACCGAGCGGGCCGACACCTCGGCCATACGCCGCCTTGACAACGGACATCTCGTTTTCACCCTGCGCGGCAAGGCCTACAATTGTGTGAAAGCCACGCGGCAGCGCACTTCAGACTGACCGCCGTGCTCCGGGGGGCCTTCCGGTGCCCCGGAATGAGGTTGCGCCGTGAGGCGGAACGGTTAATACAAAAACTTCGTTTCTTAGTATATGCAGGAAAAGGACGTTCGGAAGCAGCGGCTTCCGGCGTCCTTTTCATCTGGCGGTTTGCCGATAGCCCTCCGGCCGTGCCGGAGCAGTGTTTTTAACACTTCTTGCTTTCGGCTGGAAAATGTTGTATCTTTGCATTAGCGGAAGAGGCGGCCCCACCAGGCCGCCTCTTATTTTTAGGCCGCCGCGGGGCGTTTTTCCAAGACGAAGTAATGGTTTTCCGGAAAAAGTCCGTATTCGTCGTGCCAAAAGCATTACTTGGAATTTAAAAAGCATTACTTGCCGTCCGGAATGCAAGTAATGGTGTCGGAACCGCGGCCGGGAATAGTCGCGCGGCGATAGAATTCGTTAACATAAAACGGCTCCGAAAACGTTTACGGAGGTTAAAAACGTTAAAGTCGGTCTTGCGCCGCCGGGGCGTAGCCGCCGCTTGTTTGAGCCCTGCTTACAACTGGCCGGAGCGCCGCTTACCGGCCTATGGGCTGAATCTTGGCGCGCACGGCCTTCGATATCTCCACAAACATGTAGCCCTGCCGGTTGGCGCGGATGGCCTTCTCGTGTTTGTGATACTCGCGGTTGGCATATTCCTTCGACTTGCTGAAGGTGAGTTTCGACATCTCGCCCTGTGTGCGCCCCCGCATGGTAGAGTCGAGCCGCTCTTCGGGAAAATAATCGTCGAGGTCCACGTCGCCGATCATCGTCGTCTCCAGGAAGGTCAGGTCCTTCTGCTCCTTGTCGCGGTAGTAGCCCACAAACATGTGGCCCGGCATCTGCACCAGCACCGGCGTGATGTTGATGGCCCGCAGCAGTGAGGCGAAGAGCACACTGCCGTCCACGCAGTTGATCTGCGAGGCGCTCAGCGCATCCTCGAAGGTGCGCACGCGCTGCGAGTAGACCACATTGCTCGAGAGGCTGCTGTTCGACACCGAACTGTACTTGAAGCCGCGCTTCTGCAACACGTGCCACAGGGCATACACCTGCTTGTCCACCGTCTCGGGGTTGCCCGACTGGTAGCCCAGGAAGCGGCGCACGATGCGTGTGTTGAGCGCTTCGCGCAGCACCTTGTCGATTTGCGGGTTCTCCTCGTTCACGTAGGCCGCGAAGAAGAGGCGTGTGCTCACGAACGTGCGGTGGCCGTCGGCGTGCAGCGCGTTGTAGCCCAGCAGACACTCGTTGATGCTGCGCACGGAGTAGGTGCGCGTGCGCTGCCCTAATTTGCGGCCGTTCATCTCTACCGACGCCACGATGTTCACCGGTTCGGCCTGCGCGTTGTCGCGCAGCGCGTCGTAGTGCCACAGGATGTCGGGATAGATGGTGTATTCCGTGCGCGCCTCGGGCAGGATGAATTCCGACACCGAGTGGGAGAAGAAAGGCGTCTCCTCCAGTTCCACGCGCACCACGCTGCCCGGGCGCCCCGACTTGAGGCGGATGGCGATGCACGACTTGGGGCTGCCCACGTAGGCCCCGTCGGCCGGACGGATCACCTGGGCGTCGGTCGTGGCTACCGAGAGGATGGACGAGGGGAATATGTTGCCGCCCAGCTGGTCGGTGATGTCGAACTGCGGCGCCTCGGGGCGGCGCAGATACCACGACAGCGTCAGGCCCGCCGCCAGCAGCAGCGCCGCCACGCCTACTGCCAAGCGGTGGCGCATCAGCAGGGCGCCGAAGCGCCGTAGCCTTTGCCGGAATGTGATATGGGTTGCAGTCATGGGGAGGTAGGTCGGGAGGTCAGAAGGTCAGGGCGTGCCCTGACACGGCCACAGCGTGTCAGAACACCGCTATCGTATAGAGATAAAGCACGGCGGCCGGTATGGCCAGCAAGGCCGAGTCGAAGCGGTCGAGCATGCCGCCGTGGCCCGGCAGCAGATGGCCGCTGTCCTTCACGTCGAGCTGGCGCTTGAAGAGGCTTTCCACCAGGTCGCCCCACGTGCCGAACACACATACCGTCAGGCCCAGGCCGCACCAGTGGGCCCAGTCCATCACGCCGAACAGGCGCCACAGCACCGTGGCCGTGCCCACGCAGAGCAGGGCGCCGCCGATGCTGCCCACCCACGACTTGTTGGGCGACACGCGCTCGAAGAGTTTGGCCGGGAAGTATTTGTGCAGCAGGCTGCCCACGCAGTAGGCCCCCGTGTCGCTCGTCCAGAGGAAGAGGAATACCGAGAGGGGCACGATGGCCAGATACTCCGTGCGGCCCGTGTAGCCGTCCTGCTGGAAAGCCAGCACGTTGAGCAACGCGAAGGGGAGCGCTACGTAAAGCTGTCCGGCAAAGGCATAGGCCCAGTTCTTGAGCGGGTCGGGCTTGCGCAGGTAGAGCTCGCTGACGGGCAGGTAAATGAGCGTGACGAGGTAGGGGATGAACACCCGCGGCTCGTGCGTGCCCGTCACGTAGCCCGAAAAATAGTAGTAGAAGGCCAGGAAAAGATACGTCCCCCCCACGGTCGAGATGAGGCGGTTGACCGACGCGCCGGCATGGGCGTTCACATTGCCGGCGTACTCCCATAGCGTCAGGGCGGTGATGACGGCGAAAAGTACGGCGAAAGAGGTGTGGTGCCATAGGATGCAGCCGGCCAGCACTACCACAAAGAGCACGCCGGTGAGTGAGCGTAGTATGAGATTGTTCATCGCTGTTTGTTGTCGTTGGTTGCTGTATCAGTGTTGTCTGTTGCCGTGTCCGCGCTATTTGTTGCTGTGTCCGTGCCATTTGTTGCCGTGTCCGCGCCATCTGTTGCAGGCTGGGAGGTCTCCGTCGCGTTTTCGCCGGCGGCAGTTCCCGTCGCGTCGGCTCCGCTTTGTGCGGCGGCTTTCTGCTCTTCTTCCATTATTTCGTCGGCGCGGCTTTTCCAGGGACGTTTGCCGAAGATATTTTCCACATCTTCGGTGAAGATTACCTCGCGGTCCATGAGAATCTGTGCCAGGCGTCCGTGTTTCTCCGCGTTGTCTGTGAGAATCTGGCGGGCGCGGGCATACTGTCCGGCTACGAGCTGCTTCACCTCGGCGTCGATTTTTTCGGCCGTCTTCTCGGAGTAGGGCTTCGTGAAGTTATACTCCTGGTTGTTGTAGTAGCACAGGTTGGGCAGGTCGTTGCTCATGCCCAGGTAGGCTACCATGCCGTAGGCGCGCTTGGTGACGCGTTCCAAGTCATTGAGGGCTCCGCTCGAGATGTGTCCGGTGAAGAGTTCTTCGGCGGCGCGCCCTGCCAGCGTGGCGCATATTTCGTCGAGCATCTGCTCTTTGGTGGTGATGCTGCGCTCTTCGGGCAGATACCAGGCGGCGCCGAGGGCTTGCCCGCGCGGCACGATGGTCACCTTGACCAGGGGGTTGGCGTAGCGGAGCATCCACGATACGGCGGCGTGGCCGGCCTCGTGGATGGCGATGGTGTGCTTTTCCTCGCGGGTCATGACCTTCGACTTCTTTTCCAGTCCGCCGATGATGCGGTCTACGGCGTCGAGGAAATCCTGCTTGCCCACCATGGCGCGGTTGTGGCGGGCGGCGATGAGGGCCGCCTCGTTGCACACGTTGGCTATGTCGGCGCCCGAGAATCCCGGCGTCTGGCGGGCCAGGAACTCGATGTCGAGGTTCCGGTCGAGCTTGAGCGGGGCGAGGTGTACGTTGAATATGGCCACGCGTTCGGCCAGTTCGGGCAGGTCTACGTGTATTTGCCGGTCGAAGCGTCCGGCGCGCAGCAGGGCGGGGTCGAGTATTTCCACGCGGTTGGTGGCGGCCAGGATGATCACGCCCGAGTTCGAGCCGAAGCCGTCCATCTCGGTGAGCAGCTGGTTGAGGGTGTTCTCGCGCTCGTCGTTGCCGCCCATGTTCGGGTTCTTGCCGCGGGAGCGGCCCACGGCGTCGATCTCGTCGATGAAGATGATGCAGGGAGCCTTTTCCTTGGCCTGGCGGAAGAGGTCGCGCACGCGGCTGGCGCCGACGCCCACGAACATCTCTACGAAGTCGCTGCCCGCCATCGAGAAGAACGGCACGTCGGCCTCGCCGGCCACGGCCTTGGCCAGGAGGGTCTTGCCCGTTCCGGGAGGGCCTACGAGCAGCGCGCCCTTGGGAATCTTGCCGCCCAGGTCGGTGTATTTTTTCGGGTTTTTGAGGAAGTCGACAATCTCCTGCACTTCCTGTTTGGCGCCTTCCTGTCCGGCCACGTCCTTGAAGGTGACGTGTGTGCCGCCCTGTCCTTTCTCGAAGAGGCGGGCCTTGCTTTTGCCCACGCCGAACACGCCGCCCGAGGGGCCGCCGTTCGAGCCGTTCATGCGGCGCATCATGTAGAACCATAGTCCCACGAGGAGGAAGATGGGGAGCAGGCTGCTCAGGAGGCTGAGCAGGAAACTGCTGGAGGTCTCGTAGGTGACGGGCACGCCGTGCTTGTCGAGCAGGGCGCTGAGCGAGGCGTCGGGCAGGGGCGGACATTCGGTCGTGACGGTGGGTGTGTTGCCCGTCTTGTCGAGCCCTTGTCCGAAGATGCGGCGCACGTTCTCGCTCTCCGGCTTGAGTTTCATCACGGCCTTGTCCTCGGTTTTGTTGATGACAACCTCTTTGGCGTATCCTTTTTCGAGGTATTGGCGGAACACGGTGTAGTTCACCTCCTTATTGGCGCTTCCGGGGTTGTTCTGTCCTTGGAAGAACATGAAGCCGAGCCCTGCGATGATGGCTATGTAGAGCCAGTTGAGGTTGAAGCGCGGCATATTGTTCCTTTTGTCTGGTTGTTGGTTGGGTTGTGGCATTGCTGAGTGGGATGGGTGAGAGTTTGGGGTGGCCCGCCGGGGCGGGACGCGGGTGGCGGCGGTGTCAGTCCAGGTCGGGCACGTTGCGGAGCGTGGCGTCGTCCCACAGGTGCTCCAGGTCGTAGTGTGCCCGGGCCTCCTCCACAAAGATGTGCACCATTACGTTGCCGTAGTCCATGGCCACCCATAGGGCGTTTTCGCGTCCGGCTATGGCGGCGGGTTTCTCACCGGCGTTCTCGCGGGCGAATTTCTCCACGCTGTCCGTCACGGCGTCTACCTGCTGGGGCGAGCCGCAGGTGCACACGACGAAACTTTCGCAGGGTGCGGTGTCTATTTGCGAGAGGTCGGCCACGACGATGCCGCGGCCTTTCTTTTCCTGTATGCCATCGATGATGTGGCTGACGAGTTTTTCCGTTGCGTTCATTCTTTTCTTAGTGAGTGTTAGGGGAGTTTTTGAAGTGCAAATTTAAAATGAATATCCGACAGCACCGCGGCGCGGAGGCCATAAAATCGTCTTTTTTGGACTTTTTAGCGAAAAACGCCGCCGCGGGAGCACCCCGTGTGCATCTGCCGCGCGGCGGGGGTGCGGATTTAACATATTTAACTTTCGTAAAGAATTGCGGAGTGGCCTGCGTGGCAAAGCATTACTTCGTGTGCCGACGACAAGTAGTGGTGTCGGGACGGCAAGTAATGCTTTGCCCGACGCGAAGTAGTGCTTTTGGGCCGTGAATGGTCCGTTTTTGGCCGCGGCGGGGTGCCCGGGGACCAATAATAAGGGGCAGACCGACGCGGCCTGCCCCTTGGCTGATGCAAAGATACAAATTTTTTCGCCCGGAAGCAAGAAGTGTTAAAATCCTGCGGCTGGGATTTCCGCGGCCTTCTGCCGGCGGGTATGGCGGGCGGCGGCGCTTTACACGTTGGCCACGCGCATGATGTCGGCAAACACGCCTGCCGCCGTCACGTCGGCGCCGGCGCCGTAGCCCTGTATGAGCATGGGATACTCGCGGTAGCGCTCTGTGGTGAGCGTGATGATGTTGTTAGAGCCTTCGAGGTCGTAGAAGGGATGTCCCTCAGGCACCTCGCGCAGGCCTACCGAGGCCTTTCCGCCGGCCCATTCGGCCACGTAGCGCCAGCGCTTGCGCGCTGCCTCGAGGCGGCGGCGCTCCTGTTCGAAAGCCTCGTCGAGCTCCGGCAGTCCGCGCCAGAAGTCGTCGGTGCCGCCCTCGAAGAGCGCGGCCGGAATGAAGCTGCGGTTCTCCACCTGCTCCGCCTCGAGGCGGTAGCCGCTCTCTCGCGCCAGTATCACCAGTTTGCGCGTCACGTCCTTGCCCGAGAGGTCGATGCGCGGGTCGGGCTCGCTGTAGCCGTTTTCTTGCGCCAGGCGCACGGCCTGCGAGAGGCGCACCTCGGCCGAGAGCGTGTTGAACACAAAGTTGAGCGTGCCGCTCAGCACGGCCTCGATGCGCAATACCTTGTCGCCCGAGGCAATGAGGTCGCCGATAGTGTTGATGACGGGCAGGCCCGCGCCCACGTTCGTCTCGAAGAGGAACTTCACGCCCCGTTCGCGCGCCGTGCGCTTGAGTCGCGCGTAGTTGTCGTAGGGTCCCGAGGCCGCTATCTTGTTGGCCGCCACCACCGACACGTTGTGTTCCAGCAGCTGCCCGTAGTGGGCCGCCACCTCCGCGCTGGCCGTGCAGTCCACGAACACCGCGTTGGGGAAGTTCATGTCGATGATTTCGGCCACCATGCGCTCCACGCCGCCCTGCTCGCCCTGCGCCATGGCCTCGCGGTAGTGCGCTATGTCGAGTCCGTCGCGGTTGTAGGCCGCCTGCCGGCTGCCGCTCACGCCCACTAAGTTCACCTTCAGGCCGTGGGCGCGCATCAGTTCGTCGCGCTGGGCGGCCAGCTGGTGCAGCAGGCTGCCGCCCACCGTGCCCGTGCCGCACAGAAAGAGGTTGAGCTCCTGGTAGTCACTCAGAAAGAAACTGTTGTGCAACACGTTGAGCGTCTTGCGCAGTTGCCGGCCCTCCACCACCAGCGAGAGGTTCATTTCGGGGGCTCCCAGCGCCGTGGCGTAGATGTTGATGCCGTTGCGGCCCAGCACGCTGAATATTTTTCCGGCTATGCCCTGCGCCCCCTTCATCTGCTCGCCTACAGCCGCCACCGTGGCCAGGCCCTCGGTGAGCAGGGTGGGGTTCATGGCGCCGTCGGCTATTTCCGCCCCGAACTCTTCGTCGAGCAGGCGGCGCGCCTTGAGGGCGTCGGGCGGCGTCATGCAGATGGAGGTGCTCGTTTCCGACGACGTCTGCGCTACCATGAAGACACTGATGCCGCCGTCGGCCAGCGTGGTGAATATGCGGCGGTTCACACCGATCACACCTACCATCGACGGACCGTTGACCGTGACCATGCTCATTTCGTTGACCGATGATATGCCGCGCACCGGGCGCGCCGAAGTCTCTACCTCGCGGCGTATCACACTGCCGCCGGCCGAGGGGTTGAACGTGTTTTTGATGTAAATGGGAATGTCGGCCGAGCACACCGGGAAGATGGTGGGCGGATACACCACCTTGGCGCCGAAGTTGCACAGCTCCATGGCCTCGCCGTAGGAGAGCTGCGGAATGGTGTAGGCCGAGGGAATGATGCGCGGGTCGGCCGTGAGGAAACCGTCCACGTCCGTCCATATCTCCAGGGCCTCGGCCTTCAGCGCCGCCGCCACGATGGCCGCGGTGTAGTCCGAACCGCCGCGGCCTAAGTTCGTCGTCACACCGCTGTCGCGGTCGGTGGCGATGAAACCGCCCGCCACGGCTATGCCGGTGACGTGGGCAAACGTGTCGCGCACGAGGCGGTTCGTCGTGTCAAAGTCCACCACGTGGCGCGCGCCCTGCTGTGTTGTCTTGATGAAACTGCGGGCGTCGTAGTGGCAGGCGTCGGGCCATAGGGCCGCGCAGATGAGCGACGAGAGGCGCTCGCCGTAGGCTACGATGCCGTCGGCCGTTTTCTGCGTGAGTTCCTGTATGAGGCTCACGCCGTGCAGAATGCTGCGCAGTTCGCCGAAGAGGCCGGCGAGCTGTCCGCGCAGGGCCTCCTGCCGCTCCGGAGCGATGACGTCGGATACGAGGCGGTCGTGGCGCTGCACCAGGGCCTCGGCCTCGGCCTGCCAGCCGGTGTCGCCCTGGGCCGCCTGGTGCGACATGGCGATGAGGCGGTCGGTCACGCCCCCTAAGGCCGACACGACTACGACGACGGGCCGCGCGGTGCCCTCCACGATGTTTCTGACGCTTTCTATGCTTTTGGCCGTGCCCACCGAGGAGCCGCCGAACTTGAGTACTTTCATCCTTGCTGTATTGTTTGTGGTCCGAAAATATTGGCCTGTGGCCGGAACCTTGTCTTGTCGCTTAAAGTCTGACCTTCTCTTTCGCTTTCTTCGACTCGTTTTGCAAGCGGTCGAGCGCTGTCACTACGTAGGTGTATCGGCGCTTGCCGTCCTCGTAGGGCAGTCGCAGCATGGTGTGCGGCGTGATGCAGAGCAGGTGGTCGGCCGAACTGATGTCTATGCGCTCGCCCCTGGCGAAGCGGTACACGGCGTAGAAGCGGGCCTCGTCGAGCACCGTGCGGGCCTTCGGGGCCGTCCAGAACAGGTAGTAGCCGTCGGGCATCCACAGCGCCTTGACATGGCGCGGCTTGCCCGGTGCCTTGCCGTCGATGAAGGGCATGCTCGGCTGCAGGGCCGGCGCCGTGTGGTAGCGCTCGCGCAGTGCGGTGGCGTAGCGCCCTTCGTCGCGCACTACGGCTGCCGAGTACCACAGGCAGCTGCCTGCGATGCCCGGCAGGGAGCGCTGCAGGTGCATCTTGGCCGGCAACTGGTTGATGGCAGGGTTCCGGAGGTCGGGCGCCTTGACGGTGCGCTCCACGTCCTGCCCTATGACGAGGGGGCGTTTTGAGGCATGGCGCGCCCACCAGCGTATCAGGCAGTCGTAGTCGGCTGTGCGGTGGCCTATCTCCCAATACAGCTGCGGTACGGTGTAGTCCACCCAGCCCTTGTCTATCCATAGCAGCACGTCGGCGTAGAGGTCGTCGTAGTTCTGCAGTCCGCCTGTGGCGCTGCCCGGCACGCTGCTGCCGGCGCGCTGGTTGTGGTAGATGCCGAAGGGCGACACGCCGAACTTCACCCAGGGCTTCACGGCCTTGATGCTGTCGGCGAGCATGCTGACAAAACGGTTCACGTTGGCACGCCGCCAGTCGGCGCGGTCGGTCTGTCCGCCGCTGAGGCGGGCAAAGGTGGCGTCGTCGGGGATGGGGAGCCCCGCGGCCGGATAGGGATAGAAATAGTCGTCGATGTGCAGCCCGTCCACGTCGTAGCGGCGCACGATGTCGGCGGCTACGCGGCAAATGTATTCACGGTTCTCGGGCAGCCCCGGGTCGAATATAAGCAGCCCGTCGTAGGCAAACACACGTTCCGGATGCCGGCGCGCCGGATGGCGGTCGTCGAGCTGCACCGTGCCTTTGGTTTTGGCGCGGAAGGGGTTGATCCACGCATGCAGCTCCATGCCGCGGCGATGACACTCCTGCGTCATCCACGCCAGGGGATCCCAGTAGGGCGCGGGAGCCTGTCCCTGGCAGCCCGTCAGGAAGCGGCTCCACGGCTCGTAGGGACTGGCGTAGAGGGCGTCGGCCTCGCCGCGCACCTGGAAGATGATGGTGTTTACCCCGCAGCGCTGCAGCTCGTCGAGCTGGTGCGTGAGATTGGCCTGCATACGGTCGCGGTCCATACCCTGGAACTGTCCGTTGATAATCTGTATCCAGGCGCCGCGGAACTCGCGTTTGGGTGCCGGCGATACCTGGGCTTCGGCCGGGAATAGTCCGGCAGTGAGGACGAGTAGGGATAGAGTGACCAGAAGGAGCGGAATTTTTCGCATGATGCTTTCGGTATTGATTTTTTTAGCGGTGAGAATGATTGTGCCGACTGTCAAAATGATTTTTTAGAGCCGTTGAATTGAATTTTTTGCCGTGAAAAACGGCCGGTGAATGAGTATTGCGCTGACAAAGGTAGTGAGAAATGTTCAAAAAGTGTATTTCCTGCCCATAAAGTGTGAGTATTTTCGTAACTTCGCGGCTGAAAATATATAAACGAACAATACATATCATTACGTCATGATGACAGCCAACGAAATCAGAGAATCGTACAAAAAGTTCTTCGAGGGCAAAGGGCACCTTATCGTGCCCTCGGCGCCTATGGTTATAAAGGACGACCCCACGCTCATGTTTACCAATGCCGGCATGAACCAGTGGAAAGACATCATACTCGGCACCCGCGACCCCGAGCCGCGCCGCCGTGCCGACTCGCAGAAGTGCCTGCGCGTGAGCGGCAAGCACAACGACCTTGAGGAGGTGGGACATGACACCTACCACCACACCATGTTCGAGATGCTCGGCAACTGGAGCTTCGGCGACTACTTCAAGCAGGAGGCCATCGACTGGGCGTGGGAATATCTCGTGGATGTGCTCCACCTCGACCCCGCCGACCTCTATGCCACCGTATTCGAGGGCTCGCCCGAAGAGGGCCTCGGCCGCGACGACGAGGCCGCCAGCATCTGGCTCCGCCACTTGCCCGCCGACCATATCATCAACGGCAACAAGCACGACAACTTCTGGGAAATGGGCGACACCGGTCCCTGCGGCCCCTGCTCCGAAATCCATCTCGACTCCCGCTCGCCTGAAGAGAAAGCTAAGAAACCCGGCCGCGAGCTCGTCAACCAGGACGACCCCCAGGTTATCGAGATATGGAACATCGTGTTCATGCAGTTCAACCGCAAGGCCGACAGCTCCCTCGAACCCCTCTCGATGAACGTAATAGACACGGGCATGGGCTTCGAGCGTCTTGTGCGCGCCCTGCAGGGCAAAAACTCCAACTACGACACCGACGTGTTCCAGCCTATCATCCGCAAGATAGCCGAACTCTCGGGCTATGAGTACGGCCAGGAAGAGAAGGTCGACGTGGCCATGCGCGTCGTGGCCGACCATCTGCGCGCCATCGCCTTCTCCATCGCCGACGGCCAGCTCCCCTCCAACGCCAAAGCCGGATACGTGATACGCCGCATCCTGCGCCGCGCCGTGCGCTACGCCTACACCTTCCTGGGCCGCCGCGAGGCTTTTATCCACCAGCTCGTACCCACGCTCGTGGCCGAGATGGGCGGCGCCTATCCCGAACTGCCCGCGCAGCAGCAACTCATCACCCGCGTGGTGAAGGAAGAGGAAGAGTCGTTCCTCCGCACCCTTGCCACGGGCATCTCGATGCTCGAGGGTGTCATTGCCGGGACGCGCGCCGCCGGCGGCAACGTGGTGGACGGCGGCAAGGCCTTTACCTTGTTCGACACCTACGGCTTCCCGCTCGACCTCACGCAGCTCATCTGCCAGGAGCAGGGCCTCAGTGTGGACGAGGCTACCTTCAACGCTGAAATGCAGAAGCAGAAGGAGCGCGCCCGCAACGCCGCCGCCGTGGAGGCCGGCGACTGGGTGATACTGGCCGAGGGCGAGACCGAGTTCAAGGGCTGGGACTACACCGAGCATACCTGCCGCATCCTGCGCTACCGCCGCGTGCAGCAGAAGAAGCAGGCTTACTACGAACTCGTGCTCGACACCACGCCTTTCTATGCCGAGATGGGCGGACAGGTGGGCGACCGCGGTGTGCTTTGCAACGAGACGGAGACCGTGGAGATATTCGACACCAAGCGCGAGAACAACCTCGCCATACACCTCACCCGCGAGTTGCCCGCTCATCCCGAGGCCGAGTTCATGGCCTGTGTGGACCAGAAAGCGCGTTGCGGCAGCGAAGCCAACCACACCGCCACGCACCTGCTCGACCAGGCCCTGCGCGAAGTGCTCGGCACCCATGTGGAGCAGAAGGGCTCGCTCGTCACGCCCGACTACCTGCGCTTTGACTTTTCCCACTTCCAGAAGGTTACGCCTGAGGAACTGCGCCAGGTGGAGCGCATTGTCAACGCCCGCATCCGTGAGGACATTCCCCTCGACGAGCACCGCGACCTCCCCATGGAGGAGGCCCGCCAGCTCGGTGCCATCGCTCTTTTCGGCGAGAAGTACGGCGACCGCGTCCGCGTAGTGCAGTTCGGTTCCAGCGTGGAGTTCTGTGGCGGTTGCCACGCCAGAAGCACCGGCCGCATCGGACTTTTCCGCATCGTGAGCGAGAGTAGTGTGGCCGCGGGAGTGCGCCGCATCGAGGCCATTACCGGCGAGGCCGCCGAGGAGAGCGTCTATGCCCAGAGCAATATGCTGGAGAGCCTGCGCGCCTTTTTCAATAATGCCAAGGACCTCACCGCGGCCATCCGCAAGACCATCGAGGAGAACGACGGTCTGCGCCAGCAGGTCGACGAATACGTGAAGAAAGGCGTGGCCGAACTGCGCGAGCGCCTTGTGGCTTCGGCCACGGAGCGCGAGGGAGGCATCAAGCTCGTGCGCGGCGTGTTGCCCACCGCCATCTCGCCCGACGCCGTGAAGGACCTCGCCTTCCAGCTCTCGGGCCAGTTGCCCGAAAACATGTTCTGCGTGCTCGGCAGCAGCCATGAGGGCAAACCGCTCCTTACGGTCATGATCAGCAAGAACCTCGTGGAGCAGCGTTCGCTCAACGCCGGCGCCATTGTGCGCGAGGCGGCCCGTCTCATCAAGGGCGGCGGCGGCGGTGCCCCCCACTTTGCCACGGCCGGCGGCAAGGACGTTGACGGCCTTGAGGCCGCTGTGGCGAAGGTACTCGAAGTAGCCGGCATCTAAGCGTGCCGCGTCCGCATCATCCTTAGCAGCGGGAGCAGCTCCTCCGGGGCTGTTCCTGCTATTTCTTTAATAGGTGTAGGATTGATAAGGTTCATGCGCCGCATGTGGTTGGCATGACAGGCAGGCATAAGTTTTGTTATCGCCTGCTGTTAAGCATTATTAGCGATAATGTTGCCGGCGTTTTTCCGAAAATGCCCTAACTTTGTACGTGTAGAAGAAACATCTATATTAACCCTCAAAAACTCATCGTTATGAAGAAAATCCTACTCCTTATTTTTGTGGCTCTGGCAACACTCGGTGTCCAGGCCCAGCGCACGCCTCACGCCATCGGCGCCCACTTTGGCGGCTCCACCATGGACCTCGAGTATCAGTATCATTTCAACAAGAAAAACTTTCTCGACGTGACAGCCGGTGTATTCGATCTCGACGATGGCTTCTCCTTGCAGGCCGTTTACAACTGGAACATCCGTCAGTGGCCGTCGTGGACCCCGCGTTTCGCCACCTGGAAGTTCTGGGGCGGCTTTGGCGGCGGTGTCGGTTTCTATGACGACGACCACGGACACGACGGTTTCTTTCTCGGTCCTGTAGGTACGCTCGGCTTCGGCTTCACGCTCAAGGATATCCCTCTTACCTTCGGCGTGGACTACCGTCCCATGGTAGCGGTCAACTTCGGCAACAACTGCCGCCTTATCGACGCGGGCTTCAAGAACCTCGGCGTGACGTTGACCTACCGCTTCTGATTTTTTTCAGGCCGGTCTGTGCCCCCGGCCCAGCTGATGCCGGATGCAGCAGTAGTTATCCGATTACATTTGATTCTAAAAACAACAACACAAAATACTAAAAACGCATTATGGTTAAAATCACGAAAGAGGCCGCCTTGCTCTATCATTCGCAGGGCCGTCCCGGCAAGATTGAGGTCGTACCCACCAAACCCTACAGTACGCAGACCGACCTGTCGCTGGCTTATTCGCCCGGTGTGGCCGAGCCTTGTCTTGAAATCCAGAAGAATCCCCACGACGCTTACACCTATACTAATAAAGGCAACCTCGTGGCTGTTATTTCCAACGGTACGGCCGTGCTCGGTCTGGGCGACATCGGCGCCATGAGCGGTAAGCCCGTGATGGAGGGCAAGAGCCTCCTTTTCAAGATTTATGCCGGTGTCGACGCCTTCGACATCGAGCTTGACGAAAAAGACCCCGACAAGTTCATAGCCGCCGTCAAGGCCATCGCGCCGACCTTCGGTGGCATCAACCTCGAGGACATCAAGGCTCCCGAGTGTTTCGAGATAGAGCGTCGCCTCAAGGAAGACCTCGACATTCCCGTCATGCACGACGACCAGCACGGCACGGCCATCATTTCCGCCGCCGGCCTGATAAACGCTCTCGAGGTGGCCGGCAAGAAAATAGAAGAAGCTAAGATTGTGGTCAACGGTGCCGGTGCCGCCGCCATCTCCTGCACACGCCTCTACTGCGCCTTCGGAGCGCGCCGCGACAACGTGGTGATGCTCGACTCCCGCGGCGTTATCCGTGCCGACCGCCCCGGCCTGACGGCGCAGAAGCTCGAGTTTGCCACCAGCCGCGACCTCCACACCCTCGAGGAGGCCGTGCGCGGCGCCGATGTGTTCGTCGGTCTCTCCAAAGGCAACGTGCTCACGCAGGACATGGTGCGCTCCATGGCCGACAAGCCCATTATTTTCGCTTTGGCCAATCCTGTGCCCGAAATATCGTATGAGGACGCCATGGCCGCCCGTCCCGATGTGCTCATGAGCACGGGCCGCACCGACTATCCCAACCAGATAAACAATGTCATCGGTTTCCCCTACATTTTCCGCGGAGCGCTCGACACCGCCGCCCGGGCCATCAACGAAGAAATGAAGATGGCCGCCGTGCGCGCCATAGCCGATCTGGCCCGCCGCCCTGTGCCCGACATCGTGAACCGTGCCTATCACGTGCGCAACTTCACCTTCGGCCCCGACTACTTTATTCCCAAGCCCGTTGATCCGCGTCTCATCACCGAGGTGTCTATGGCTGTGGCCAAGGCGGCCATTGAGAGCGGTGTGGCGCGTAAGCAAATCACCGACTGGAAGGCTTACCGTCAGTTCCTGCGCGAGCTGATGGGGCAGGAGAGCAAGTTCACGCAAAACCTCTACGACACGGCCCGTCTCTCCCCCAAGCGTGTGGTCTTTGCCGAAGGCACCCATCCCACCATGCTCGAGGCCGCCGTCCGTGCCAGGGAAGAAGGCATCTGTTTCCCCATACTTCTGGGCAACACCGAGCATATCCGTCAGATGGCCGAAGAGCTCAAGCTCAACCTCGACGGCATCGAAATTATCAATCTCCGCGATGAGTCGCAGAGCGAGCGCCGCGCCGTCTATGCCGCGCGCCTGGCCCGCAAGATGGAGCGCAAGGGCTATACCCTGCAGGAGGCCATCGACAAGATGTATGAGCGCAACTACTTCGGCATGATGATGGTGGAGACCGGCGACGCCGACGCCTTCATCACCGGCCTCTACACGAAATATTCCAACACTGTCAAGGTGGCCAACGAGGTTATCGGCATCCGTCCCGGCTTCAACCACTTCGGCACGATGCACCTTGTCAGTTCCAAGAAGGGCATCTTCTTCGTGGCCGACACCCTTATCAACCGCCACCCCTCCGCCGAGGCGCTGTTCGACATCGCCCGCCTCTCGGCCGACGCCGTGCGTTTCTTCAACCGTCAGCCGGCCATCGCCATGGTGTCTTACTCCAACTTCGGCACCGACACCGACGGCAGCGCCGCCAAAGTGCAGGAAGTCGTCGGCCGGCTCCACAACGAGTACCCCGACCTGGTTGTCGACGGTGAGATGCAGGTGAATTTTGCCCTTGATAAAGAGCTGCGCGACGAGAAGTATCCCTTCAACCGCCTCAAGGGACTGGATGTCAACACCCTTGTGTTCCCCAACCTCACGGCGGCCAACTCGTCCTACAAGATGGTGAAGTCGATGATGGAGGATGGCGAGGTGGTAGGCCCCATCCAGATGGGATTGAACAAGCCTATCCACTTCACCGACTTCGAGAGCTCCGTGCGCGACATTGTCAACGTGACGGCCGTGGCCGTGCTTGACGCCATCGTGCAGGAGAAGAAGGCCGGGCAGTAACACGCCGCTTTCCGTATAAACCGACGGGCGCGCCGATTCGCTATGAATCGCCGCGCCCGTTGTTGTGTGTCCGGTGCTGCCGCAGGGTGGGGGTGTGTCAGCGTTGGCGCCGCTCCAGTTCCTGCAGTTCCTCCATCTTCTTTGTGGCCAGGAACTCGTAGACGCCGCACAAGTGCTCGCGCACCCGTCCGTTCCCGAACTCATACACCTTCGTCGCGAGGCCGTCGAGGAAGTCGCGGTCGTGGCTCACGCAGATCAGCGTGCCGTCAAAGTCGCGGAGCGCCTGCTTGAGTATATCCTTCGTCTTGAGGTCGAGGTGGTTGGTGGGTTCGTCGAGAATCAGCAGGTTCACCGGTTCGAGCAGCAGTTTGAGCATGCCAGGCGCGTGCGTTCGCCGCCCGAGAGCACCTTCACCTTTTTGGTGCTCGCCTCGCCGCCAAACATGAAGGCGCCCAGCAGGTCGCGTATCTTGTTGCGGATGTCGCCCTTCGCCACATCGTCAATCGTCTGGAACACCGTCAGTTCGCCGTCGAGCAGCGAGGCCTGGTTCTGGGCGAAATAGCCGATGCGCACGTTGTGTCCCAGCGTGAGTGCGCCCTCGTGGTCCAGCTCCTGCATGATACACTTCACCAGCGTCGACTTGCCCTCGCCGTTGCGCCCTACGAAGGCCACCTTGTCGCCGCGCTTCACCGTGAGCGACACGCCGCCCAGCACCCGCTTTTCGCCGAAAGCCTTGCCCACACCCTCCATGATGACGGGATACTGCCCGCTGCGCGGCGAGGGCGGAAACTTCAGGCGCAGGGCCGAGGTGTCCTCCTCGTCCACCTCCACCAGTTCGAGTTTCTCGAGCCATCTTCACGCGGCTCTGCACCTGGAAGGTTTTGGAGTATGTGCCCTTGAAGCGCTCGATGAATTCCTTGGCTTCGGCTATCATCTTCTGCTGCTCCTCATACTGCCGCAGCTGCTGTCCGCGGCGTTCGGCCCGCAGTTGCAGATATTGCGAGTAGTTCACCTTGTAGTCGTAGATGCGGCCCATCGTCACCTCGATGGTGCGGGTGGTGATGTTGTCGATAAACTTGCGGTCGTGGCTGATCACCACTACCGCCATGCCGTTTTGCACGATGAAATCCTCGAGCCAGCCTATCGACTCGATGTCCAGATGGTTGGTAGGCTCGTCGAGCAGCAGCACGTCGGGGTTGCGCAGCAGCATCTTGGCCAGTTCGATGCGCATGCGCCAGCCACCCGAGAACTCGCTCGTCTGCCGCCCGAAGTCGCTCCGCCTGAAGCCCAGGCCCAGCAGCGTTTTCTCTACATCCTCCTCGAAGTGCGTGAGGTCTATGGCATAAAACTTCTCGCTCAGTGTGGCCACCTCCTCGATCAGTGCCATGTAGCTGTCGCTTTCATAGTCCGTGCGTTCGGTCAGCTCCCGGTTCATCTCCCCGATGCGCGCCTCCATTTCGTGCAGGTGGGCGAATGCCTGGCTCGCCTCTTCAAACACCGTGCGGCCGTCCTCCGTCATGAGGTGCTGCGGCAGATAGGCCACCACTGTGCCGCGCGGGGCCGACACCGTGCCGCGTGTGGCCGTGCGCTGTCCCGCCAATATTTTGAGCAGGGTGCTTTTGCCCGCACCGTTCTTTCCCATGAGGGCGATGCGGTCTTTCTCGTTAATCACGAAGGAGATGTCTTTAAACAGGGGCGTTCCGCCGAACTCGACGGTCAGTCCGTCTACCGATACCATAGGCTGAATGTTTTTTAGAAGAATGATTTTGCGGCTGCAAAAGTACGATTTGTTTTTTACATGCCGCCTGGTGTGTGGATGATATTGCCGGCGCCATCCTGAAAAACGCCGGGCCGGCCTCTCTCCGCCTTCCGCCTCCCGGCCGCCCTGTTGTCCGGAGCGTTCCCTCGCCCCGCCCTGAATGATGCACGCCTCGCGCACGCGCGTAAACGCTTTTCATATTTTCTCATTCAGCAGGTCGTAATCGTTTGTCGTTTAATCTTTTCAGCTGAAGGATGGCCCAATTCCCATTCAGCCGCGGTGACAGGTTCTCACATCCGCACCCGGCCCGAAAAGTCCGTATTCGTGTGCCGGAAAGCATTACTTGGAATTTTTACGCGAATACGGACTTTTTAAATTCCAAGTAGTGCTTTTTGAAATCCGCCGCCGGCCCGGGGGCACCAATGGCAGCCATCAGAAAAGTCCGTATTCGTCTGTCAAAAAAAACACCGCCCGCAATTCTTTTATGCCTTCGCCCCCTCTTCCCCAAAAGCGCAGCTGAAGGTTTTTTTGCCTATTCTTCAGCTGAACTCTTTAAGCAGTAGGCGATTACAGCTTGCTGAATGATAAAAGCACAAACATTGTTACGCGCGCGTATAGGCGTATGTTATATGTACCGGGGGCGCTCTCCCCGCGGTTGCCGCCGCTTGGCGCCCGCTCACAACTTGTGGCGATGCGGGACTTCGTATAGATAACCGCGAGTTTCCTGCGGGACGCTGCTGCGAAGTCCTGCGGCTGGATGACTGCAAAGTCCTTGCGTGGAGTCGCTGCGAAGTTCTTCGGCTGAATGACTGCAAAGTCCTTGCGCGGAGTTGCTGCGTAGTCCCTGCGGCTGAATGACTACAAAGTCCTTGCGCGGAGATGCCGCGGAGATGCTGCGAAGCTCTGCGGCCGGGCGACCGCAGAGCGGTCTGGTGATGTTAACCCGGCATAAGACGACCATAGGGAGGCGCCATGCCGGGATAGGAGTGGGAGATAAACGCACCCCGGAGGGTGTGCCGTAGCAGGGAAAGAAGGGTGGAGAGGAAAGGTAGAAAGGGGTGGATTGACAACGATGCTGAAGTAGACTGGCGGTAAGTTCGCACTGACGGCACACCCTCCGGGGTGCTCTCTCTTCGCGCACCATAGCCCCCCGGGAGTCGCCTCCCTGCGGTCGTCTCGCCCGGGGTTAACATGACCTGACCGCTTTGCGGTCTTCATCGCGCAGCCCTGCTCATAACCTGGCAGTGTTGGCGTCGGCCCATAAGTTGCGCCGATGTGGGCCTTTCTATAGAGAACCGCAGGGGCCTTGCGCGGAGTTGCTGCGAAGCCCTGCAGCGGAATGACTGCAAGGTCCTTGCGCGGAGATGCCGCGAAGCCCTGCGGCCGGGTGACCGCGGAGCGGTCAGGTGATGTTAACCCCGGGTAAGGAGGACGAAGGACGACGGCACCCGGGGATTACGACGCCCAAGAGAAAGCACCCCGGAGGGTGTGCCGTAGCAAGGGGATAAAGGGACAATGGAAAAAAGGCGTGGAGCAGGTGTCTTCGGTACTTCCGGCGAACCGCCTAATCCTTAAAACATATACTCGTCAGGCACAAGCCCATGCGTACACAATATCTTCCGAAACTCCTCCTCGAAAGAGACGGACTTGTGATGTTCCTCCTGCCCGATGATATAGTTGCGTATATGTTCCACCTCGTAATAAGACACCGAGAAGGAGGCGTAGCCCACTCCCCAACCGTCAAAAGCCGGGAAGTCACGGTGATGCTGAAAAGCAACGCTACTGCGCTTCTTGATTTCCCTGACGGCGTCGGAGACGGGTACCGTGACAGGCAAATCAATGAGCAGATGTACATGATTCCGATAGCCGTTGATACGCTCCAGATGCCAGCCCTTACGCTGGCACAGCATGTAAATGAACTTAAACAACTGACGTTTATGTGCCTCTGGAAGACTTTTGACGTTCGCCTTCGTGCGGAAGACAATGTGCTGATAATTCCTGCTGTAACTCATAGTGCCGATTTTTGTACACAAAGATAAAGATACTTCTTTGATTACTTCCGTTTTCAGGCAGTTTATCTGCGCAATAGTCGGTAGTTCCGTACTTCGCCGCACCAGGTTCCTTTGTTACGGCACACCCTCCGGGGTGCTCTCTTGCGACCATGTTAACCCCGGGAGTCGCCTCCCTGCGGTCGGCTCGCCCGGGGTTAACATGACCTGACCGCTCTGCGGTCTTTATCGCCTGGCCCCGCTCATAACCTGGCAGTATTGGCGTCGGCCCATAAGTTGCGCCGATGTGGGCCTTTCTATAGGGAACCGCAAGATCCTTGCGCGGAGATACCGTGTAGTCCCTGCGGCGGAATGACTGTAAGATCCTTGCGCGGAGATGCCGCGAAGCCCTGCGGCCGGGCGACCGCGGAGCGGTCAGGTGATGTTAACCCGGCATAAGCCGACCACAGGGAGGCGACATGCCGGGATAGATATGAGCGATGGACGCACCCCGGAGGGTGTGCCGTGGCAAGGGAGTCTGATGCGCCTGTAGTTCTACACTACGGCTATTGGGCAGATGAAGTCTCGGCCGGTTCTCCTTTCCGCCTTTTCGCTAATGCGCCAATTAGTGGTTTTTAGTTTTTTTTGTGCGGTTTTTTGCCGTTAATTGTCACGATTCGGTGCCTTTTGTGGGGACGTTCCGCGTTTTTGTTGCACTTATTTGTTCTTTATTCCGGCTTTATTATAGTTTTGTTTTGCGGTTAATCAATTGATTATTAAAGAAAAAAAGAAAAAAAGAAAAAAAGAAAAAAAGAAAAAAAGAAAAAAAGAAAAAAAGCGTTACTTAAAGAATAAATATATATATTTGCAATTCCTTAGAGGTTAAAAACCATTTAATGGCACCGGATGCGGACTGCTCCCTCTACATGAAAAAAACTATATAGAATAGGCGGGGCAGAACCGCTTTCTTTGAGAGACGAAGGATCTTTGTCCGCATTGGTGTATCTCCCTCCCCCCCAGGAAAAGTGCGGTTGATGGTTTACCCCGATGAACAAACTTATGCGACAAGTATATAAAAGAGTATAAAAGGACGATGACGAATTTCAGAACCTATATCGCGGTGTGCCTGCTGGCTTTAGGGTGCGCGCTGCCGGTTGCCGCGCAGCGCGTGGCTGTGAAAACCAACCTGCTCTACGACGCCACCACCACCCCCAATCTCGGTCTTGAGGCCGCTTTAGGCCGCAAGCACACCGTGCAGCTCTTCTACGGCCTCAACCCCTGGGAACTTAAGGAAGGCAAGCAAATGAAGCACTGGCTCCTCATGCCCGAATACCGCTACTGGCTCTGCGAGAAATTCAACGGCCACTTCTTCGGTGTGCACCTCATGGGCGGAGAGTTCAATGCCGGCGGCATCGACCTCCCCGGCGGCCTCTTCAAGTCGCTCAAGGACAACCGCTACGAGGGATGGTATGCCGGCGGCGGCATCACCTACGGCTACCAGTGGATGCTCTCCCGCCACTGGAACTTCGAGGGCTCCGTCGGTCTGGGCTATGACCATATCAAGTACAGGCAGTATCCCTGTGTGGAGTGCGGTGCCCTTAAAAAGCGCGGCCGCTCCAACTACTTCGGCCCCACCAAGCTGGCCTTGAGCCTCATTTACGTGTTCTGATGATAAAAGCCGCCTCTCACACACTTCTGATATATATATTACATAGAAAATAATCTCAGTATGAAAAGACTCCTTCATATTATATATACGTGTTGCCTCGCCGCCACGCTGGGCGCCCCCGCCCTTTGGGCACAAGGCTCCGGCCAGGTGGGCCGGCTGGCCACCACGTGCCGCCCTGCGGGTTCCGACCTCGTGCTCAAAACCACCCTCGTGCTCGACAGTCTCCGCCTCGGTGCCAACCGCCAGATGGTCATCATGCCTCTGCTCGAAGGCCCCGACGGACAGGTGGCCGCCTTCCGTCCCGTCATGCTCAACGGGCGCCGCCAGCACATCTACTTTCAGCGCAACGGCAGTGAGCGCTACCCCGACGCCATCGAGGTGGAGCGCCAGGCCGGCAAGGCGCAGCGCGTGAACTATCTCGCCACACTGCCCTACGAGGCCTGGATGGACGACGCCACGCTGCGCTTCGCCACCGACACCTGCGGCTGCGGCAACCTTCTCGGCTCCGCCCCCGGCGAGGCGCAGCCCGTCAATCCCCACCCCGAGCGCGGCATCCGCCTGGCCTTCCTACCCCCCGTGGCCGGTCCCGATCCCGTGGTGGCCATCACGGGCAAGGCCTATCTTGACTACCCCGTCAACCGCACGGAACTCTATCCCGACTACCGCAACAACCCCCGCGAGTTGCAGAAAATCATAGCCACCATCGACAAGGTGCGCAGCGATACCAACGTGGTGATTACCGGCATCGGCATCCACGGCTACGCCTCGCCCGAAGGCTCCTGGCAAAACAACGTGCGCCTCTCCGTGGGCCGCGCCGCCACGCTCAAGGACTATGTGCAGCAGTTGCGCCGTTTCGACGAGCACCTCTTCACTGTGGCCAACACCCCCGAGGACTGGGACGGCCTCGACTCGCTCCTGGCCGGCAGCAACCTCGACCACCGCGACGAAATTCTCGCCGTGGTGCGCGACCGCAGTCTCGATCCCGATCTGCGCAACGACAAGATTATGAAGACGTGGCCCGAACAGTACAGCTTCATGCTCAACACCTGGTATCCCGCCCTGCGCCACTCCGACTACACCGTGGCCTACAAGATACGCCCCATGAGCGACCGCCAGGCCGCCCGGTTGCTCCACTCGCAGCCGCAGCTCCTCTCGCTCAACAAGATGTTCCGCATAGCCAACCTCTACGAGCCAGGCAGTGATGAGTTCAACGAGGTGTTCGATATCGCCGTGCGCATCTATCCCGACGACCACACGGCCAATGTCAACGCCGCCAATGTGGCCCTCAAGCGCGGACTGCTCGACCAGGCCGCGGCCTACCTCGATAAGGCTGGCATCGCCACGCCCCAGGCCGTCCACGCCGCCGGTGTGCTCGCCCTGCTGCAGGGCCGCCTCGACCAGGCCGAACCCCTGCTGCGCGCCGCCTCGGCCGCAGGCATACCCGAAGCTGAGAAAAACCTCGGCGTGTTGGCCCTCATGCGCGACCTGCGCGACAACGGCCTCTGATACAATCTGATAAAAACAACTTTATTAATATTAAAAAAACTCTGATTATGAAAAAAATGAATTTGTTTGCAGTAGGGTGCGCGGCTATCCTGATGGCCGGTTGCTCCTCCGACGATATCACGCCCGGTGAGGGTGGTGGCGCTGGCTCGAACGGAACTTCCTATGTAGGCCTGAGCATCACGCTGCCGAGTACTTCGGGCAACCGCGCCGAAAGTTTTGAATCGGGCACGGCCAACGAGTATAAGGTGAACGACCTTTCCATTTACTACTTCCAGGGTGGTAAGTGCGTCGGCCAAAACGACTATACGGCCGAACAGCTCAACTGGTCCACGCCGCCTGCCGGAAACAGCATCACGACCAAGGCTGTTCTTCCCGTCGAGAAGGTGAACTTCGCCGGAAATGTGGAAGTTTTGGTGGTGGCTAATGCCAAAGGCAAGGATTTCGGTTTCCCTGCGGTGAACGGAGTATGGGAAAATAAAGCCGCTACTGCCACGGCGGAAGGCATTACCGGTGAGGAACTTGACAACTTCTTCATGGCCAACACCGTTATGAACGATGGTTCTTCGCTGGTAACCGTACAGACTTACCCGAGCGAGAACGAGGCTCAGAACAATGCTTCCAATCATAACATTTATTTAGAGCGTGCTGCCGCTAAGGTAACGCTTGAGGCTAACAAAGCTAATTCGTACACTGTAGAGAACACCAAGGCAACCGTAACGATTTCCGGCTGGACGCTCGATGTTACGAATAAGTATATGTACCCCGTCCGTAAATTTGTAAATACCAAAGATTTCAGTGCCGACAACGGCTATGCCCGTTTTTATAGTAATTTGTATGATTATCGCACTTATTGGGCCGTGGATCCCAACTATGATGGCACTAATTTAGATAATCAGTTTAATGTAATTACTGATACCGCCGCTATTAACACGAAAGTAGATGAAGATAATTACGAGTACTGCCTTGAGAATACTTTTGATGTAAAGAACCAGCGCCAGAATCAGACGACCCGCGTATTGATCAAGGCCGTTTATACGCCGGCTGACTTCACTCCAGGTTCCAACTGGTACACGCTTGGTAACTCCAGCGCTGCGCTCTCTGCCGAAAAAGTCAAGGAGCTGATTGCAGGTGTAGTGAACGCCGGTCAAGAAACTAAAGCTGAGGTCGTTCTTGTAGAGGACGAAATCGCAGCCGGTAAAGCGGAAATCAGCGCAGCAATGTTTACAGTTGATAATAATGAACCGACCGAAGCACAGGTAAAAGCAGTGCAGTCCGCGCTTGGCAACATCACGGCCTACAAGAATGGCGTTTGCTTCTATGTAGCCCGTATCAAGCACTTTGGTGATGACGTTTGTCCCTGGGGTAAGGACAATGGCTATCCTACGTATGTAACCGGAGGAGAGGGAATGTCAGAGACTTTCCTTGGCCGCTACGGCGTGGTGCGTAACAACTGGTATAAGGTGACTATCAACAGCATCACCCAGCCTGGCGAACCGACCATTCCCGAGCTCAAGACCGAGCAGGACGATGAACACGCCAACTACATACAGACCACCGTCAACATTCTCGACTGGGCTGTACGCACGCAGGGCGTTGACCTCTGATAGGCTCTCTGCCTGAACTGATAAAGCGTCTGCGGCCGGCTGTCCGGCCGGACGGCATGGCCGCGGACGCTCTTATGTTTTCAATATATAAAAACAAAACTCTGTTAAGAAATGAATATTTCGCGCTTACGTAACATCCTCGCAACCGCAGTAGTGGCTTCGGCGCTGGCTTCGTGCTCCATGATGGAAGAAGACCTCTCCGGCTGCCCCGACGGGCTCGACATACACTTCAAGTATGACTACAACACGCAACGGGCCGACATGTTTGCCGACCACGTGGGCGGCGTGACGGTGTACGTATTCGACGAGAATAACCGCTTTGTGACCCAACGCAGTGCGGCCAACACGGCGGCGCAGCAGCCGCTCCGGCAACACGGGTTCGCCATCCATTTTGACGGCGCCGAACTCCGGCCCGGCCGTTACCGCCTCGTGGCCCTGGCCAACCAGAAAAGCTATGAGGAAACGCTCGCCACGTCGGGCGCCAAATTCCGCCGCACGGAGCTCACTCCCGGCGACGACATCGGAAAACTGCAGGTGAGGCTCGACCGCGGCGCTGCCGACGGACTGGGCATCGCACCGGTGGAAAACGGGCACGTGCCGCTCGACACCCTATGGCACGGACAATCCGAACACATGGTGGAACTGCTCCCCGACGGGAGCGTCGGCGGCGTGTTAGCCGCTGTGAAGGACACCATATCGCTTACACGCGACACCAAGCAACTGAACATCACGCTGCGTCAGAGCGAGGACGAGGCAGAAATGCTCGCCGAAAACTTTGACGTACGCATTATTCATAAGAACGGGCTGCTGCACCACGACAATATGCCCGACACCCAGGACAACACCCTGGAATATACGCCCTACGCCGCCTGGGAAACCGACACCGACCCCGGCACGGCGCCCGACTATGCCGGCGCCGTGGGCCTGCAGGCCGCCCACTACGAGCTCTTTACCTCGCGCCTCATGCACCACGGGCGCGGCGGGGCTGACAACCCGCGCCTGGTCATCACCAACCGTCTCAACGGCGAGAAGGTGGTCGACATCGACCTGGCCTACTACCTCACGACCGACCGCGACGCCTTCTCGACGGTGCACTACGGCGAGCAGGAATTCCTGGACCGCGAGTACCGCTACAACCTGACCTTCTTCCTCGTGGGAGGGCGCTGGAAGACATTGGTTCTCTCGGTGGGTATTCTCGACTACGCTGTGCGCTATCAGAACGAAGACCTCTGACCCTTCCCCGCCGGGGCCTGCGCATATTCTATTATAAGTTAGGAAAAAGATTCTCGTGAAAGATATAAGACATATCATCCTGCATGTGCTGCTTGCAGTGCTGACTGGCGGAGCGGCAGTGGTCCTGACGGCCTGCCGCGACTCCGCGCCGGAACAGTATGAGCCCCGCGGAATGTACTTCGAGGTGACGGTACGTCCCACCGGCACCGCGCCCTACCGGCACCGCGGTCCGCAGGGCGGCAACGCCGGCGACGGACGCGAATGGGGACTGGAAAACGAGAACGAGGTGCGCAACGTGACGCTCCTCATCTACCGTGACCAGCAGGGCATCAACGGCAGTGCCGCCACACCCGTGGAGCTGGCCCTTTACGCCCCGTTGATGAACCTTCAGGACGACGGCTCCTACCGCTCCGACCGCCTGCACTACGACCGCCCGCTCCCGGTGGGCAGTTACCACGTGCTGGCGCTGGTCAACGTGGGCGACCGCACCGACCTCATGGGGCGCCCCCTCGGCGAGGTGCGCGAATTAGTGGCGGATGCGCCCTTCGACATCGACCGCGCCGCCGACGGCCGCCCCCGTGTGGAGACGGCCCGCCGCTTTGTCATGACTTCAGCCGAGGATGTGACTTTCAGCGTGGGCTACGGCGCGAGTCTGGAAACACCCGTCGGCGTGGAGATTCCCGTGGAGCGTCTGGCCGCGCGCATCGACTTCTCACCCGGAACAATCAAGAGCCCGGCCGGCGCCGGGGTCTGCGAGTGGGTGACGGATGTGCCCGCGGAAAGCGAAGGGAAGCCGCTGAGCCTGACGGGCTACCGCTATACCGTGCTCGACGGTGCTACCGGCGAGCCTACAGCCGACCGTTACATCCTGACCGGGGCAACACCTTTCAACTGCCTCTCGTCGGGCAGTTATTTCGTGAAACGTGTGGAGACGGACTTTACCGGCGCTTCCGGCGTGGAGTATCTGGGAGACGAACAGGTGGGAGGCGATGACAACGCCAATAATTGCGTGCTCGATCCCTGGACACACCGGAAAACCGATGGCCGTCCCGAGGGCCTCTCTTACCGCAACTCCCAGACAGGCGGCAACGCCAACGCCACCACGCTCGCCCCGTGGCCGGTGAAGGCAGGGAAGGAACTGTTCACTCCGGCGCGCTACAATCCCGAAGGCCTGCGCTACTATATCCTCGACTACACGCTCGAAAACACCATCCTGCCCGGCAGCCGGAAGGAACTGTTCGCAACGGGCATCCTCTTTAGCGGATATTACGGAAAAGCCGGTGCCGACGGCAGCATGAACTATCACCCGCAGAATTACTTTTATTACATCCGCCATGTCGACCCGAACGATTCGAGCGACGAGGCCCTGCCGATGAAATACGGTATAGTGCGGAATAACATCTACCGTGTGCACATCAACAGCGTCAACTCGCTCGGACATATAGAGATAGTCGTGAACGACTGGCGCCACATCGATGTGCCCGAGATACAAATCTGAACCGTAGCCGGACTGCCGGGCGGACATTCCCGCCCCCTCCCGCTCTTCCGCAGGAGGCGTTCCGTTACAAAGGCGGTGGGTGCCGCATCTGCGGGAGAAATCCCGTTTAAGTGGCAAGGCGTCCCACTTTTGTGGCAAGCATTCCCACTTTTGTGGCAAGGCATCCCACAATTACGCTGATGCGTCCCGCTTCCGCCCGTCCGGCCTGTCCGCCCCGTGCGGCGCAGGTGTCCGGCTGATCCGGCATAAAGTAAAGTCAATCATGATACGTACATTCAGAAAATATCTGCTGATTTGCTCGCTCGCCCTGCTCGCGGGCTGTTCGGCCGACCTTGCCGGCGACGATGCCGGCCTTCCCCCCGGTCATTCCCGCGTGTGGCTCTCGCTCAGTGCCGTCGGCCAGCAGGCGCAGCGCGCTTCCTGGAACGATGTAGACGCCCTCGACGGCGAAATGATGAGGAGCGCGCTCGTCGTGATGAAGAACGACGCGACCGGCCTGGTGGAGCGTATCATCCCCGTGCAGATGGACGCTGCGGCAGAGCATGAGCGGCACGATGTGGGATACATCATGACCGAGAAAGGCAGCTATACCTTCTATTCCTTCGCCAATATTCCTTACACCACTACTACGGGGGCTGACGGCAACTGCGCCACGGCCGTGATAAACGGACTGACCTTCGAGCGCGGAGAGGTTCTGCCCGGGGGACTGGAAGAGAGCGTCTATACCGCGGAATTTAACAATTATGACCTCGCGGCGCACAAAGAAGGCATCCCGATGACCAATAAGGAGCAATACACCATCGACAACAGCACGAGCATCACGCTCCATCTCTTCAGGATGCTCTCCAGGATTCAGTTCGCTTTTTCCAATAAAACCGGTGCGGACATGCAGCTCCGGAAGGTGGTGCTCGGCGAGGTGACCGCCAACGGCCAGTCCCTCTTTTTCCTGCCCCCGAAAACCGGCGAGACCATCGTCAACGCCTTCCCCGAGAAGCCTAAGAACGTCGACCTCACGGTCTTTGCCAGCGACGAAGGCCTCAACATCCCCGCCGGGGAGAGCAGGCAGCCGGTCGTGCTGTCGGCCTATCTCAACGAGAGCGTATCGCAGCACGTCACGGGCCAGGTGCCCTTCCGCATAGAGCTGGAACGCAAGGACGGCAGCGCAACGGCCGTCGACCTGCGTTACGCCATCATGCAGCTTTCGACCCTGCCCGCCGTGTCCGCCGTTCCGCGCAACGCCGTAGTGGCGGTGCCCGTCAGCCTGACCGACTACATGCTGGACCTCGAGGCCTTCTTCTACGCCCCCATTGGCGGCTATCCGCCCTATTCCGTGGAGCGCGACAAAGAGAACTTCTATTGCCGCTTCACAGGGGCCGGCGATTTCGTGCTACGGCCTTTCGTCTACAGGTATGAAGACCGCGACGCTCCTACCAAATGGTTTGACCTCAACGACCGTACCAAGGTGAGCAGCTACACCGTCACGGTGGCCGACCCCCAGGACATTTTCAGTGAGCAACCGGCCTTCTCGGCCTCCGGCGAGTTGCTCGGTACGCTCAACGGCCACTCCGGAATGGCCTCGGTACGCCTCACGGTGAATCTGCTTACAGGAGCCGAGGGAGTTGCGCAGGTTTACAACCGCACTATTTACGTCATTGCGCAGTAAACGCATCGCCGCGTCGCCACGATTACTTGAAAAACAATAAGGCTGCATTCTCGAAGACTGCTGTACCTTTATATATATAATAATGTCTGCCCTGCGCGGTCCAGGCAATAGAAGATAAAAACTTACGCTGACTTTTTTCTGTTATGAAACGCTTGCTACATAATCTGTCACGCCTCCTCGTTCTGCTTGTAGTGTTCAATTTTGCCGCGCGCCCTGCCGCCGCTGAGAATACCTCGGATGAAATAAAAGTATCCACTGCCACCCACGAATATTGGTACACCATCCGTTTTTGCAGGAACAACATTTACGGCATCCATCCTGACGGCGATATGCTCAGGTTGGGTGCCTGTGACGACACGGAGGAGTATCAGTGGAAATTCGTAGCCGCCCCGTCTGTTGGCTATTATTATCTGGTAAACAGGAACGGGCGCTATATGGATTACTCTGACAGCCGTTTCCGACTAACCGATTCGGCTCCCGAAAACTGTGAGATTCATCTCATTACGGAGGCGAATAATAGCTCGGCCCCCGACGAGTGGCAGATTCAGCGCAATGGCAGCTCCAATAGCATGAATGCCGTCGGGAACGTTGGTGAAGGCAAGGAACTGGGTGAGTGGGGCAAGACTGACCCGAACAATCCCGTGATTTTTACCTTGGTGGATGAAAATCTTGCGGATGCATATCTGCAATTCAGCTCCTACGGCCCCCTGGCGCTCTATGACGGCGGCGCGGGCACGGCGCCTGTGGCCCGCAATTCGGCTGGTACGCCGCAGCCAGCCGACGCCGGCTTCCGCTGGAGCAAACTGCCGGTCGAAGGCGGCTACAACCTGCGCAGCGGCAACGGGAATTATCTGGCTCTGGCCGCCGACGGGGCTGCGCTGGAAATGACCTCCGATGTCGCCGCCGCCCTTACTTTCACCACGCCGCTCAACGATTATGTCAAGAACGTGAACGGTGTGACGGGGCAGCCCGTCGAGCGCCTTAAATACCTGACCGCCGGCAAGGCGATCAGCGTAGACGCCGCCAGCGGCACCGTTACGCTGACGGACCGTACCGACAGCCGTGCCGCACTGCTCCGCGAGACGCAGGCCATAGACGGTGTGGTGCCTCCCGCTGTTGTTGGTAGTGGCGACGAACCGGTGTGGTATTGGATTAATTTCTCTACCGCGGGCAGGAATCTCGCCATTGGTACCGGCAATAATCACCCGGCCCTGGTGGGTGAGCCGAATCCATCGCTTTACATGTCTTCCATGCTCTGGTGCCTCGAACGTTCGGATGAGAACGACGACGACTTTTTCCTCCGGAATGCCGAGGGCATGTATCTCTACTGGAACATGACGGTGGAGAGTGACGCCGGCAATGACTTCTTCGCCGCTACAGCCGACCGCACTGCCGCCAGCCTTTTCCGCCTGTCGGAATATACCGACTACGGCGACGCCCGTGGCAAGTGGCTGCTCCATTATATCGGCGCCAAACGGTCGTTTCCCGATTTTCAATACCTTCGCCCCCGCGACAACAACGCCAAGGTCAAGCTGACGCCGGTCGGCGACCTCCAGGATGCAGCGCTTACCTTCGAACAGGCGGCTTACTCGCCCGATCTTTTCTCTCTCCCGCAGATCTATGTTTCCACGCCTGAGCATGAATATTGGTACAACATCCGCTTCGCTGCCAATCAGAACCTCGCCCTGCATCCCGAGGACGGGATGCTCAAGAGCGGCAACTTCGCCGACGAGGATCAGTATGTGTGGAAATTAGTCGCCGCGCCTACCGACGGTTATTGCTACCTCGTCAGCAAGACGGGGCAGTATGTCTCTTTCTCGGACAGCCGTTTCCGGATGACCGAGAATCCCGCCGAGGCCTGCGAGGTGCGCCTGGTGAACAATCTCAGCAATCGTTATCCCTATGACTGGCAGATTCAGCGCCAGGGCACTGCGAACACGCTTAACCCCTCCGGAGGTTTGAGTGCCGGCAAAGAGATGAGCGAGTGGGGATCCGGCGATCCGAACAACCCTTTGATTTTTACGTTGGTGGAAGACCTTCCCGTGGATGTCTACCTCCAGTTCAGCTCTTACGGTCGCCTGGCGCTCTTCGACAACGGTGCTGGCAACGCCCCTTCGGCGCGTGAGCCCGGCAATAACGTTACGCGCCCGGCCGACAAGGGTTACCTCTGGACGAAGATAAAGACGGCCGATGGCTACATCCTGCGCAGCGACCTGGGCAACTACGTAGCTCTGGACGCCGGAGGAAACGCCCTCGTGACAGTGCCCGAGGCCGAACGCGCACTCCATTTCACCCTTGGCGAAAACGACTATGCCAAGGATGTGAACCGCACCGGCGGCTATCCCCTCCGACGCTACTGCTACATGGCCGGCGGCCGTGCGCTCGGCGTCGATCCCGTCAGTGGCGCAGTCGGCCTGACCGACGCCACCGGCCTGCGCGCCACAATTCTGCGCGAAACGCAGGAAATTGACGGCGCGGAACCTCCAGTCATGACAGAAGCCGGTGATTGTCCGGTGTGGTACTACATCAATTCCTCGGCAAACGGGTTGGCGATGTCGTTGCCCACAGCCAATGGCTCCGAACTTACGTTTGCCGAAAAGTCGTCCTCGCTCTTTAACCATTTACAACTCTGGAGTTTCGAGATGGCCGGGCAGCCTGACGAGTTCTACCTCCGCGCCACCGATAACCGCTATCTCGGCTGGAGCGCCAATACCGCCACAGCCGATGGCGAGGGGTGCTTCATCCTTGTTGCCGACCGCGCCGCCGCAGCCCCCTTCCGCCTTTCGGAATTTGCCGAACAGGGAGCTGACCGCGACAAGTGGATGCTCCACTACGCAGGGCCCAAGCCGGTGCAGCCCGCCTGTCAGTATCTCCGCCCCGCCACCGACAACCTCCATGCCCTGCTGGCGCCCGCCACCGCCCTCTCTAAATCGGGATTTTCCTTTGTATTGTGCAATTCCTCGCCCGACGGCTTGACTGCCGGCGACCACCTTTGGCGCCGCATCTACTTCCAGGGGCAGAATCAGGAGTTCGCCGACCTGCTGGTGGCTGCCGGCGGAAGCCCCGTGGCTGGCGACGCGATTGATGAAGCTGCCGTTCTGTGGAAAAACATCGGAACGGCCGATGATTTTATCCTGCTCAATATGTGCGGCTCCTATATCGCGCTCAACGATACCCGGGATGGTTACCGCTTTACTACCGATATCAGCGCCGCCGCCCATTTCTCGGCGCGACAGGCCTGTGGCGTCCAGCCCGCCGTGGGATGGCAACTCACCGATTTAGCCACAGGGAATGTCCTGGCCAAGGGCGACGAAGGCCGCCTCGTATTGCTATCGCCCGGGGAAGTGGACGAGACCAACGGGGGAAATACCATTCTTGTGTTCGACGAGATCCGCGTGGAAGGCGACTACTATGTGAAAATAGGTAGCGGCGACAAGTGGCTGTGTGACGGCCTCGGCGATGTCTACGACGCCGTAAGCAGCCCCCTTGGCAGAATCAGAAACGGAACAGTCATGACCGATGATTTCCTCTGGAGATTCGTTGAGGCCGGCGACTACGCTTTTCTGAAAAACCGTAACGGCAACTACCTCGTCTGGAACACCCAGGGCGATGCCACCTTCGCCATCTCCAAAGATGAGGCCCGGGCGGCCCATTTCCGCTGGGCGCCCGGCGCCGATGCCGGTACCCGAAGCATTATCCTTGTAGGCGGCGAGGGAGTCGGCGAGGGTGATACGGACAAGTATCTGACCTTCGACACCGCCGGCAACGCCGTGCTCTCGGAGACCGGTACCGCCCTCACCGCCGAGTCCTTCGTGATAATCCCCGCCGAGGACTATACGGCCTACAGCATACTGCCCAAGCGCTCCTGGTTTGTTAGATTGACCGACGATCAGGAAGAAACCTCCAACTCCTTTATTCACTCCACCTCCGACGGTAGTTACGGCCGCAAACCGTTTACCCTTTCCGACGGTACAACTATCCTCCGCCAGAACACCAATGACTACCGCATTGTGCGCTATGTGAAGCGCAACACCATGCGCGAGCTCCGTCTGCCTACCTCCATGTATGCCGGTGATGGCACCGCCACCCGTGTCAAGGCCTATACGCGTTTCTACGACTACAACACAGACGGCCGTATTCCCGACAACCTCGTACTGCTCAACCAGCAGAGCCGCCGTGACTACCGCAACGGCACGGTCATGGGCAGCCTGCTCCCGCTCAATGGCGCCACTTCCGGCGATTTCGTGCAGTTCGGTTTCAACTTCAAGATGCCCGACGACGCGCCCGACGACTACGAGTTCACCGTAGGCCTCGACGCCTCGCTCTACACCGACTTTGTCGATTATTATGGCGACAATCCCGGCACCACCGCTCATCCCCTCTCGCAGATAATCAACAGCACGCAGGTGCCCGTCGACGCCGACCTCATCGAACCTACCCTCACCGGCCGCTGCATCTACGTGGTGCGCAACGCACACATCATGGCCCGTCAGCTCACCGCCCTGCCCGAGTCGCAGGACAAATGGCTGGAGGAATATAACGTCAACTTTCCGGCGCGCAAGGTAAACCTGACGGATTGCGCCCTTATGCTTGAAAACGAGTTTGCCAACTATTGGATTTACCGTGGCGGCGAGCCTGCCGAGGAAAACCTCATATCGCTCACGCGCTATGCGAACCTGGAGTTCCGGGTGGTAAACAACACGGCCGGCATCAGTTTGATAGAGTGTCCCGTCAGCGGAGGCGGTAACGCCAACTCCGACCTTTCCACGCTCCGCTTCTTCCGCTTCAAATACCCCAGCGCCAACGGCGAGGAACGTGTGCCGAACAATAGTTCCGCCGATATTGAGGTATATGCAAAAGACGGCACCAACCGTTACCGGCTCGCCACCTACCATCTCACATTCGTAGACGGCACCGAGGCCCGCCCTTACACCGAGATAATCGGTCTCAAGCCCGACGGAACGCCCAAGTCGCGGCGTTCGCCCCGCCAGTTGCGCCGCGACCTCGGCGAGCCCAAGGCCCACATCAACTTCGACTTCAAGAATTACGAACCCTTCCTGCTGCCCCCGGTAGGACGGAACACAGCAGCGAAGCAGGACAACGGCGCCCCCGGCGGCGAGTTGCCCAACACCTACCGCTATCCCCTGCGCTATGAAAACTCCGCCTATCAGTTCCAGCCGACGAGAATCGGCAGCAACGGCGTCGTCGATGAAAATACTTTCGGCTCCTATACCATCGCCAAGACCGTGCGCTTCGGGTGGAACAACAAGGCCCGTTTCTATCCTGTCACCAAGTATTATGCCGACGAGTATCCCGACGAGGGGTACGACTGGGACAATGCCGGCTTCCTCTACATCGATGCCTCCGAGTGTCCGGGCCGTATCCTCTCGCTCGACTTCGACGGCAACATCTGCAAAGGTTCGCGTATCACCATCTCCGCGTGGATTTCCTCGCCCAACAGTCCTAACCGTATTGCGGCGGAAGCTTACGCCAATGTATTCTTCAACATTCTGGGTTACTACAAGGACGCGCAGGGCGTGGAGCATGAGGAAAAGATTTATACTTATTGTCCCGGCCCCATCGGCGGCGACGCCAAGTGTGCCGACGGTAGCATCATTGAGAGTACTGAAGATGGTATCGGCGTGTGGCAGCAGATTTATTTCAGCTTCATTCCCCGCTCGGAGCACATCATATCGCGCTTTGTGCTCAACGTGAACAACGGTTGCACGAACTCGGCCGGCGGCGACATCCTCCTCGACGACATTGAGGTATATGCCGCCACGCCCACCGTGCGTGTGGCCAACAGCCTGCCCGTATGCCATTCCGAACTCACCCTCACGCAAATCGAGGCCGACTACGAGGTCCTTCTCGACGCTCTTGGCCTGGAGGAAGACAAACTATCCGAACTTCGTCCCTCCATCAACTATTGCGTGGTCGACTACGACCTCTACAACAGTGAGAAAAAGCGCCTTGAAGAGGCTGGTGCCCCCACGCCTGCCAACACCGCCATGGAACTGGCTGCCGTAGGCAACATCCGGCGTGCCAATATCGACCAGGCTTTCGACCAGCTTCCCGCCTTCACCCATGCCGGAGCTTTGGGGGTGAAAGAGCCGACCGTCTGGGCGCGTACCGACGACGGCGGTATACGCCAGATTGTCATCAGCGACAAGATTGTTCACGAGAAACTCCGTCCCGGCAAGCGCTACTACCTTGCCGCCTATATCACCTACTCTAACGAGCAGGTGGACTTCAGCAACTTCCAGGTAGGCACCGACTGCAGTGTGAGCACCCAGTTTGTCACCCACAAAAGTTTCACCTTTATCATCGACGGCGCCACCGAGCTGCCAGACGGCGAGGAAGCCAGTGTCTGTGCCGGCTCCAATGTAACTCTCAGCGCCAGGTTCCGCGGCATTGGCGATGAAAGCGGGCTTGAAACCTCCCGCGTGTTGCCCTGCGACTGGTGGCTTAATTTCTATGGCGGCGATTTCGATTCGGCCTATATCGACGATCAGGGTAATTTCCTGCGCGACTACGCTCCGCAGCCCGGCAGCAGTTCCTCTGTCACCAGCGTCAGTCAGGCGCTCTCGGCCTTCCGTTTCTTCTATCCCGAGGCCCTGGCGGTCGACTCCACCTGTAAGGCCGCCTATGAGCCCACTACGAACCACAGACTCACGAAAGCCATGCTCGACGGTTTGCGCGCCCTCTCCGAGCCTGTGCGCGGTGCCGGGGGACGTCCCGCCCTGCTGCAACTTTTCCGCCGCACCATCAACCTTCAGATTCCGGCCTCCATGCAGGCCGACGAGGAGTACATCGTAAGCCTGCAGCCCATCAATGGCCTCATCGAGGCCGACGAGGATCTCAAGGACTGCATCATCTGCTTCGACGCCAACTCCGTGGCCATGCGTGTCAACGGTCAGGCTCCTGGCCTGCTCGCCGGTTTTGGCGATGTAGTCTATCCGTCCTACATCACCAATGTGCCCCTTCGCCTCACGCTTGAGCAAGTGGGCGGCATGCGCACCCAGCCGCTTCGTTTGCCGCTCCGTGCCATACGTCCTGTTACCGAAGGTGCCCTCGGCCTTACGAATATTCCGCTTGCCGATACCGACGGTACATTCTATACCCCCGTTTATCTGGCCGGCACCTCCGACCCGTCGCTGGCGTCCATAGCCTCCGAGGCCGGTTTGCCCGAAGTTGGTCGTCTCATGGCAATGGAAGCCAAGGCCGGCCAGCAGGAGGGATATGCCGACATAAAGTTTCTGAACGGCTTTACGCCCCGCGAGGGCTACACCTACACCTTGCGTGTGGACTATCAGGAAGATTTGCCCGAAGGCGTGCTTGCCAACACCTGCAACGGTTCCTTTGTGACCGATGTGAAGATTGTGCCGCGCTACGTGGTGTGGACGGCCGCTGCCGGCAACACCGACTGGACCAACGACCTTAACTGGCGCCGTGCCGACCGTTCCGACCTGCATTTCGATACCGCTTCCGACATCAGCTATGTAAGTAATGCGTTCAACGGTACTGCCGCCGCCTTTGTGCCTGCTGCCGGTACGAGCGTCATCGTGGCTCCGCACGACAAGTATCAGCCCACGCTCTATGCCGCCGAGGCCGAGGGCGACCACACTCTGCTTGACTTTACCGGACACGAGGATGCCGTGACCGCCGATATCGCTTACGATCTCCTGGCCCGCACAGCCGACGCCTCCGGCAGTTCATACGTTTGCCAGGCCTTCCGCACCAACCGCTGCGACGGTATCGTGCTTCAGGCCGGCGCCGAGTTGCCGCAGGCGCAGCACCTCCACTATCAGCGCGCCTGGACCGAGCACGAGGTGGATGCCGGCCGCTGGTACACCCTTGCCACTCCCTTGCAGGAGATATACGCCGGCGACTGGTATGCCCCCACCGCCACCGGCCGCGAGGATGCGCCTTATTTCCGCGACCTCACTTTCTCCGCCGGTCGCAACGACCGTTTTGCTCCCGCCGTATATCAGCGTGGCTGGGACAAGGCCGAGGCCAAGCTCCATTACCTCAGCAATCCTGCTGATCCCGGCAGTGGAGTGCAGGAACTCGATGTGGCCGTCAGGGCCGAGTGGAGCAGCGTTTATAATGAGGTGAGCGTACCCTATTCCCAGGGCGGTTTCTCGCTCAAGGCCGAGAAGCCTGGCGACGGCAAGCTCCTTTTCCGCCTGCCTAAGGAAGATGTGGCCTACGATTATTTTGTGAAGGATAACCCCAACGGTAGCAACCGTACCGAGATAGCCCGCACCGCCGCCCACCACCGCCTCTGGACCGACAGCCTTGTCACGGCAGCCGCCTTTACTGTCAAGGCTCCCAACAACGTGCAGGCCAACAACTACCACTTGATAGGCAATCCTTTCCCCTGCGGGCTCGATATGGGCCGCTTCTTCGAGGCTAATGCCGGCAAGTTTGAGGCACCGAAATACTGGGTGCTCACCGCCGGCGGACAGACCGCTGTGCTGAAGGACACCGGCAGCGGGCAGTGGATCAGCGTGAACCAGTCTGCCGATGCCGCTACGCCGCAAGTAGTGGCGGCGGGCCAGGGCTTCTTCGTGAAGCTCAGGGACGGTCAGGAGCCCGAGTTCAGTTTCAGTGCCGACATGATGGTTTCGGCCACTCCGCAGCGTGTCGGTCTCAAGGCTCCGCAGCGCCGCGCGGCCGCTGTGCCGGACAACCGTGTGCTCCGCATACGTGCCGGGCGGGACGGTCTGGCCAGCGAGGCCCTGCTCATGCAGGATGCCGCCGCCACCGACACCTATGATGCCGCCGAGGACATTGAGACCCTGCTTGACGGCAACCTCGACGCCGCTCCCACCGTTTACACCTTGGCTGGTAACCGCGCCGCCACCTTCAACCGCCGCCGCACCCTGGGCCGTGTGCCTCTTGGTGTGACCGGCCGTAGCGACGGGGAGGTGACTCTCACCTTCACCGGTATGGACAACTTCATGGAAGAGCTCTCGCTGCTCGACGCCGCCACCGGTCAGACCACGCTCCTCTCCACCGGCGAGGATTCGGTAAGCGTGAGGGTGCCCGGCCGCACGTCCCGCCGTTTCTTCATCGTATCCTCAGCCTTCGGCGGTGACCTTGACGACGCCGTGGGCGAAGCCATCCGTCTGGAGGCCAGTCACGGCGAAGTGACCGTGACAGCGCCCGGCGGGCAACTCCTTGAGCAGGTGAGCGCCGTGGCTTCCGACGGCCGCACGTACCACGCCTCACGTCCCGCTAAGGCGGTGCATAGCTTCCGCCTCGAGCCCGGCATTTATGTTATCACCGCCCGCACGGCCGAGGCCGCCACCACGCGCAAACTCGTTGTGACGCCTTGAACTATAGACTGGGCCTGCCAGCCCTCTCCTACGGACTAAAATGATTGATACCCCTGATATGGCAGAGGCCCGCCACAAACATAGCGGGCCTCTGCCGCTTTCTCTCTCCCTCTTCTTCCCCTTGCTACGGCACACCCTCCGGGGTGCATCTGTCGCTCATAGCCATCCCGGCATGTCGCCTCCCTTCGGTCGTCTTATGCCGGGTTAACATGACCTGACCGCTCCGCGGTCATCGGACCATAGGGCTTCGCGATATCTCCGCGCAGGAGCCTTGCCGCACAGTCCATTCAGTTTTCCCTACTATCTACCTTTCTTTCCTTGCTACGGCACACCCTCCGGGGGTGCGTTTATCGCCTACTCCTATCCCGGCATGTCACCTCCCTTCGGTCGGTTTATGCCGGGTTAACATCACCTGACCGCTCTGCGGTCATCGGCTACAGGGCTTCGTGATATCCGCATAAGAGCCTTGCCACTATCAGCCACAAAACTTCACATCAGTTCGCACAGAAGCCTTGCCGCAGTCCAATTGCAAGACTTCGCATCACCTCCGCATCAAGTACTTTGCTATTTTTCATACAAAGGCCGCACCGCCACAACTTATGGGTGGACCGCCAATACAGCCCGACTTATGACCTGGGCCCTTGTGGCGAAGACCGCGGAGCGGTCAGGTGATGTTAACCGCCGGAGAGCACCCCGGAGGGTGTGCTGTAACAAGGAAACCTGGGCCTCGCAGCGGCCCACGCAAAGACCTTGCGGTTCTTTATAGAAACTCCTACATCGCCACGGGTTGTGAGCGGGCGCCAATACTGTCCGACTTATGACCAGGGCCCTTGTGGCGAAGACCGCGGAGCGGTCAGGTGATGTTAACCCCGGGCGAGCCGACCATAGGGAGGCGACTCCCGGGGATTACGACACCCAAGAGAGAGCACCCCGGAGGGTGTGCCGTCAGCACGAAGTTGTCGCCTGCCTGCTCCTGACCGTTGTCGCTTCTGCTTTCCCTACTATCCACCTTTCTTTCCCTGCTACGGCACACCCTCCGGGGTGCATCTGTCGCTCATAGCTATCCCGGCATGTCGCCTCCCTTCGGTCGTCTTATGCCGGGTTAACATGACCTGACCGCTCTGCGGTCATCGGCTACAGGGCTTCGCGATATCCACATAAGAGCCTTGTTGCTATCCAGCTACAAGGCTTCGCATCAGCTCGAACAGAAGCCTTGCCGCAGTCCAATTGCAAGACTTCGCATCACCTCCGCATCAGTACTTTGCTATTTTTCATACAAAGGCCGCATCGCCACAACTTATGGGTGGACCGCCAATACTGCCCGACTTATGACCGAGGCCCTTGTGGCGAAGACCGCGGAGCGGTCAGGTGATGTTAACCCCGGGCGAGCCGACCATAGGGAGGCGACTCCCGGGGATTACGACACCCAAGAGAGAGCACCCCGGAGGGTGTGCCGTCAGCGCGAAGTTGTCGCCTGCCTGCTCCTGATCGTTGTCTCTTCTGCTTTCCTTACTATCCCCCTTTCTTTCCCTGCCACGGCACACCCTCCGGGGTGCGTCTGTCGCTCATAGCTATCCCGGCATGTCGCCTCCCTTCGGTCGTCTTATGCCGGGTTAACATGACCTGACCGCTCTGCGGTCATCGGCTATAGGGCTTCGCGATATCTCCGCGCAGGAGCCTTGCCGCACAGTCCATTCAGCTTTCCCTACTATCCATCCTTCTTTCCCTGCTACGGCACACCCTCCGGGGTGCGTTTATTGCCCACTCCTATCCCGGCATGTCGCCTCCCTTCGGTCGTCTTATGCCGGGTTAACATGACCTGACCGCTCTGCGGTCATCGGGCTACAGGGCTTCGCGATATCCACATAAGAGCCTTGTCGCTATCCAGCCACAAGGCTTCGCATCAGCTCGCACAGAAGCCTTGCCGCAGTCCAATTGCAAGACTTCGCATCACCTCCGCATCAGTACCTTGCTATTTTTCATATAAAGGCCGCACCGCCACAACTTATGGGTGGGCCGCCAATACTGCCCAACTTATGGCCAGGGCCCTTGTGGCGAAGACCGCGGAGCGGTCAGATGATGTTAACCCCGGGCGAGCCGACCACAGGGAGGCGACTCCCGGGGATTACGACACCCAAGAGAGAGCACCCCGGAGGGTGTGCCGTAACAAGGGAACCTGAGCCCGCAGCGGCCCTACGCAGGAAACTCGCGGTTATCTATACGAAGTCCCGCATAGTCACAAGTTGTGAGCGGGCGCCAAGCGGCGGCAACCGCGGGAGAGCGGCCCCGGGATATATAACAATACGCCTATACGCGCGTAACAGTGTTTGTGTTTTTATCATTCAGTATGCCGTAATCAGCTGTAGTTTAACCGGTTCGGCTGAAGGATAGGGCGAAAATCCTTCAGCCGCGCGTGGGGAGGAAAGGCGAAGGCATTAAAGAAATTGCGGGCAGGTGTTTTTGACAGACGAATACGGACTTTTCAGATAACTGCCATGGGTGCCCCCGGGCCGGCGGCGATGTCAAAAAGCATTACTTGGAATTTAAAAAGTCCGTATTCGCGTAAAAATTCCAAGTAATGCTTTCCGGCACACGAATACGGACTTTTCAAGCCGAGCGAAGCCGTGGAGACCTGTCACCGCGGCTGAATGGGAATTGGGCCATCCTTCAGCCGAAAAGGTTAAACGACAAACGATTACGCCCTACTGAATGAGAAAACATGGAAAGCGTTTACGCGCGTGCGTAAGCGTTGCTTGCCTGCTGATCCGTCAGAGTTGATTTTTTATAGGAAAATATCGGGCAAAAGATTTGGTTGGAATAATTATCTGTTGTATTTTTGCAATTGAAATAAATATGTAATAATTACAATTTAGTTAACGCATGGAGCCAAACGATACCATAACCTGCCTTTCGGCCTACGGCATCAAGCCGTCGGTGCAGCGTATGGCTGTGTTGGACTACCTGCGTACGCACCGCACCCATCCCACGGCCGATGAGATATACTCCGCGCTGGTTCGGGATATGCCCACGCTCTCTAAAACGACCGTGTATAACACGCTGCGGCTGCTTGTGGAGAGCGGCGCTGTGCGCCAGTTGTCGCTCGACGAGCATGGCGCCAGTTTCGACGCCGACCTCCGGCCGCATGCCCATTTCCTGTGCCGCTGCTGCGGCGCTGTGGTCGACCTGCCCTGCACCGGTACCTGTGGGCTGGAGGGAGTGAACCTGCCCGAAGGCTTTGTGTGCGAGCAGAGCAACGTGACGCTCCGCGGCCTTTGTGCCGCGTGTGCCGACACCATAGTGGCCGAATCCTAACCGATAATCATTGACAACAATAACAATTTAAATTCAAAACATTATGAAAAAGAAATTCATCTGCACCGTTTGCGGTTACATCCACGAAGGCGATCATGCTCCTGAAAAGTGCCCCATGTGCGGCGTGCCCGCTTCCAAGTTTAAAGAACTCGCCGAGGAGGGCTCCCTCTCCTTTGTGGCTGAGCATGAAATCGGCGTGGCCAAAGGCTGCGACGAGGAAATGATCAAGGACCTCAACGACTCACTTCATGGGCGAGTGCACCGAGGTGGGCATGTATCTGGCCATGTGCCGTCAGGCCGACCGCGAGGGCTATCCCGAAATCGCCGAGGCCTTCAAGCGCTACGCCTGGGAAGAGGCTGAGCACGCCTCGAAGTTTGCCGAACTGCTCGGCGATGTGGTGTGGGACACCAAGACCAACCTTGAGAAGCGCATGAACGCCGAGAGCGGCGCTTGCGAGGACAAAACCCGCATTGCCAAGCGCGCCAAGGAACTCAACCTCGACGCCATTCACGACACGGTGCACGAAATGGCCCGCGACGAGGCTCGTCACGGCCGTGGCTTCGAAGGACTCTTCAAGCGTTATTTCGGCAATAAGTAAGCTGTGGCTCCGGCCCGCTTGCTGTGAAAGAGAACCGGCATCCGGTCTGCCCCTTGGTGGGGTGGGCCGGATTTTTTTGTGAATTGCCTGGCGGCGCGGGGGGCATCTGCTTTGCAGCACTCCCGCACTTTGCCGCTTTTTCCTTTATTCCCGGCCTTTCTTCCCTTGCCGTATCACACCCTCCGGGGGCGTCTGTCCTTCATGTCTGTTCCGTGGTGTCGCCTTCCTTCGGGCGACTGACCACGGGGTAATGCCAACAGACCGCTCCGCAGTCGTTCCTGCATCAAACAGACCGGCCGGCTC
>JAAGKN010000213.1_pt1 | contig 166683 bp, 124 predicted proteins | sample 6206371 | NCBI WGS metagenome assembly JAAGKN01 (sample SAMN11533720, study PRJNA540317) | gut metagenome | isolation source: fecal pellets from male and female animal of same cohort | host: Peromyscus leucopus | place: USA:CA | collected 2017 | reverse complement strand
GACACCTGTGCACCAAGGTGCGTCCTAATCACCCCAGTTCCCGCATTGGCGGATATGTCTTCCAGTATTTTCGGACGCACCAAGGTGCGTCCCTACAAAGATTGCAAACCGCTTCTTTGTATCGGGAGGCGAACCATAAATGAGACAATACATCACATATCCCCTACATTTCGGCGGCCTTTGAAAACGAAATCCCGCGTTGTTGACAATGCAGTACCTTCTGCACCGTCAACAACGCGGGATTTATCTTTTGTCCGTTACGTTCACTTGTCTATGCGGAACCAGTCAACATCGACCCATCCGCGCACTTTCTTGCCTGCCGGTTCAGCCGCACAGATGCCGACCTTGGCACCTATCCACTTGCCCTGACGCATGGTGAAAGGCTCGCCGCAAGGCGTGAACTTCTTGCCGTCCTTTGAGTAGGCGAACGTGACACGGGCCTCATGCTTGTTCTCGCCGCTCTTGGTCTGGCCGCCGATGTATTCCACTTTCAGACGCATATACAGTTGGCAGTGGATGGAAGGCTGGTAGTCAACCTTGTCAATGGCTGTCGGCGGAAGCGTGGCCAGCACCTTTATGTCTTCCGGCTTGCCCTTGTCGGCCTGCTTGCAGGTAATCTGTTGCAGTTCGAACTTGTCGCCCACACGGCGCAATACGATAGAGGAGTAGTCCATACCCATCACTATCAGGCCGCCATACTGCTGTTCGTCCTTCGCGGTAACGGTCAGCTTCGTGGTGGCGGTGAAGTTCTCCGCCGGTGTCTTCTGCAACAACAGGTTGCCTGCTTCCCAAAGGTTCTTGAAGCCTTCGCTCTGTCTGTGGCAGAACACACGGTAGTAACCGTAAGGCGTAGGCATACCGAACGTCTGGTCATAATTGGCGTGCCACTGCCACTGTTTGCCCAAAACGGGAGTGTTGAACTCGTCACTCTCCACGGGATTGTTTATCGGGTATGTCTTGCCCACGTTCGGTTTCTTGTACGTCAGCACCGGTTGGCCGCTGTATTTCTCCGTCTTTCCGTAAGCCTTGACACCTTGCTTCTCGCCCATCACAGGCCAGTTGTCCTTCCATGTCACCGGTTCCAGCCATACAACGCGGCCGTATGCCTCCTTGTCCTGGAAGTGCATGAACCAGTCTTCGCCCGAGTTCAGGTGAATCCAGCCGCCTTGGTGAGGACCGTTCACGTTGGTAGTGCCGCGCGCAAGCACCGTCTTGCTCTCATAAGGACCGAACGGTGACTTGGAGCGCATGGCCAGCTGATGGCCTACGGGCACACCGCCCGCCGGGCACATTATCCAGTACCATCCGTCACGTTTGTAGAACTTCGGGCCTTCCGCGGTGCGGTCGTTGGTGCCATTGCCGTCAAACACTATCACGGGGTCGCCTATCGCCTCCATGCCGTCGGCAGACATCTCACGCACTGTAAGCACGGAATTGAACTGGCAACGTGAGTTGGCCCAACCGTTTACGAGGTAACATCTGCCGTCATCATCCCACAACGGGGTGGTGTCTATCATGCCCTTGCCGGATATGACGCACTTGGGTGCGGTCCATTCGCCTGCCGGGTCCTTTGCCGTAACAACGAACACGCCGAGGTCAGGGTCGCCCCAATATATATAATAGGTGGCGTTGTACTTGTTGTAACGTATGGATGGTGCCCACACGCCGTTGCCGTGTTGCGCCACGGCGTAACGCTCTTCCGGCAGTAACTTCTTGATAGCGTGTCCCACTATCTCCCAGTTTACAAGGTCCTTGGAATGGAGTATCGGCAGACCGGGAATGCAGTTGAAGGAGGATGCAGTGAGATAGAAGTCCTCACCGCTTGCGCCTACACACACGTCAGGGTCGGAATAGTCCGCGTTTATCACCGGGTTAGTGAATGTTCCGTCGCCATTGTCCGGACACCAAACCTTTGATTTGTACTGTGCAGACAGCACCAAAGGCACTGCAAGCAGCAAGGTAAGGATTGTTTTCTTCATAAATTGTCATCAGTTATAGTTATGTTATATGATTTATTCTCAAATGTTATGCCCATGGTTCCCGTGTGTCCGCGACTTGACAAGGCCAGTGCCACGTGCCCCATGGTGCGTCTCAGGTTTATCTCCACGCACGGATTGAGCAGGAATCCCGTACCCTCCGCGCCGTTATCGCCTTCCGTTATCATCATGTCAACGCCCAACGGCCCGGTATATGCGCCGCCAATGCGGTCTGAAAGGAAGTTCTCTATCTTCTCCGTGACACCGTCAAGCAGCGTCAAGGGCAGGTACCGCCCTATCATAGTGCGCTTCTCTTCCTCGGAGGCAAGCACGTTTCCGGTGTATGTCCCGCCGGAAGTGGTGAACAGGGAGAGCCCTGTGGCGCTGACTGTGGCGTCTTCTTCCGCCATGAACTCAACGGCAAAGTCCGCCACCTTGCGGCATCTTACCTCCGCCACAACGCTTTGCTGCTGGCTGATGACACGCAGAATCCAATGCGAGTCGTTGTCGGTCAGGGTACCGTTGTCGATATACCGCACTCCCCTTCCGCTGCAACTCCACGGTGCCTTGACCACGGTCTCCCTGTGTTTGGCAATGAACCGCAGCACATCATCGTATGTATTGCACACACAGGACAGCCCCGTAACGCCATGTTCTGCACCCAATGCTGCAAGCAACTCTACCGCCAGACTGCGGTTTGAAAGGCTGCGGATGGTGTCGAGCGCATCCGTTGACGGCATTGTCTCCGCCGGAACACCGGCTTTAAGCAGTGCCTTTCTGACGGTCTTGTCCCATCCCCACGGGCTGACCGTAACGTCCTTCCCGCAGGCAAGGAGGCGTTTTATCGTGTCCGGCGTGGCAAACTCCACTGCAGAACGATGCCGCAAGTCGAGTCCGCACCATGCTTTCTCCGCCGCAACAGCGTCCTCCACCATCACTATATCGCCGTCTTCCGCCCACAAGGCGGGCAGGAATGACAAGTCGGAACGTAGCTGTCGGGCTGCCCGTGGCGGCGTAAAGCCCTCCAAGTCGACCGCAAGAGCGTGCTCATGTTCAGGGTTAAAGATATGGATTGTCACCTTTTCAACAGCTGTGGGGTTGCTTTCAGTGCCGCTCCTATCGCCGTACAGAACTCCGAATGCTTGGGGATTATAAAGCGAACGCCATACAATGGTTCGAGAGAGTCAAACACCCAACGCGTCTGCGGAATCTTGGTCAGGTTGCCAATCATCACAAACTCCTTGAAGTTGTTGGCCTTGCTGGCCAGCACTGTGGCCGACCCTATGGTCTGAACAACCGTCCACACCAGCCCGAGGGCTATGTCTTCCGGCGATGCAAGGTTCGTAACGTTGCCGAAAAGCGACGCGGTAGTATCCAAAGGAAGCCCCGGTAGCGGGTTGATGCTTATGTCCCCGATGTTGAGATTGATGTTGGCAAGGTTTCCCTTTGCCGCCATCTTTGATATTTGCTCAACGTCACTGGTGCCGAGAAGGAGCTGTGACAGGCCGATAAGCGTACCCCCTCCCATTCCGAGACCGCCGAGATGCTTCACCTCTTCGCCGCGTACCTCGATGAGAGTGGTGCCCGTTCCCATGGAGACCACAATCAGATTGTCCAGTCCGCTGCCGTATTGCGCGCCGATGGCGTCGGCCTCGAACTCACCGACCCGCTCCGTCGGAAGGCCGTAAATGCACTTATCTACATACTCGGCACCTACTCCCGCCAGCATCACCTGCCCTATATCGGCAAGGCTGATACCGTTGTCGTAAAGGTATTTGCCAAACGCCCCGTACAGGGAAGTGACCGGATCCATGGCCTTTATGCGTGTCGGCGCAATCACCTCACCGGCCTTTACGCCCACGATTTTCGTCGTACTGGCGCCTACGTCTATTCCTATTACTATCTTATCCACTACTCTTTATCTTCGTTTATGTATGATGTGAGGAACTCATCCTCGCCTACTATCTTCACTCCCAGCTTCTGCGCCTTCTGCAATTTGCTCGGTCCCATGTTGTCACCGGCAAGTATAAAGGTGGTCTTTCCGCTGATTGACGACACGTTCTTGCCTCCATGACGCTCTATCATGAGCTTATACTCGTCACGACTGTGCCTTGAAAACACTCCGCTTACCACCACATTCATGCCCGCCAGCTCGTCACCCGCAGCCTCACCGGCTTCCTTATCGACGCTCATCCGCACCCCGTAAGATGCGAGACGGCTCACTATCTCGCGGTTCTTGGCGTTTTGGAAGTATGAAACCACGCTCACCGCGATGGCTTCTCCCACGCCATCTACCTCCATAAGCTGTTCCACCGTGGCGCGGCTCAGGCTGTCAATGTCCCCGAAGTGGCGTGCAAGCAGCTTGGCGGTGGTCTCTCCCACCATCCTTATACCAAGCGCAAACACCACCCTTTCAAACGGAACCGTCTTTGAGTTTTCTATCGCCGAGACAATCTTCCGCGCCGACTTGTCGCGTGTTCCGTCCGCGTTTATCCGGTCAACGGTAATGGCATACAGGTCAGCTACGTCGTGTATCAGCCCATCCTCATAGTAATCATCCACCGTTTCGGGGCCGAGGGAATCGATATTCATCGCCTTCCGGGCTATGAAATGCTCTATGCGTCCCTTTATCTGGGGCGGGCAACCGGTGTCGTTAGGGCAGTATGTGGCCGCTTCCCCCTCGTTTCTCCGCAGTTCCGCACCACATTCCGGACAGCGGGTGACAAACTCCACCAGCTTGGCACCGGGCTCACGCCGTTCCTCATCCACGCCGACTATCTTCGGGATTATCTCCCCTCCCTTCTCCACATACAGCCAGTCCCCCTCGTGTATGTTGAAAGAACGTATGAAATCGGCATTGTTCAGCGTAGCCCTGCGCACCTTCGTGCCGGCCAACTGCACCGTCTCCATGTTGGCGACGGGTGTCACCGCCCCAGTCCTGCCCACCTGATAAGTCACTCCAAGCAACTTGGTGCAGGCGCGTTCCGCACGGAACTTGTACGCGATAGCCCACCGCGGCGACTTTGCCGTGAAGCCGAGATGGCGCTGCTGTCTGAACGAATTGACCTTAAGCACTATGCCGTCAGTCGCCACAGGCAATGCCTTCCGGGCGCTGTCCCAATGGTTTATGAAAGCGTATATCTCTTCCAGAGAGCGCATTTTCTTCAATCCCTCGCTGGTCTTGAAGCCCCACGCCTTCGCTTTCTCCAGCGACTCATAGTGTCCTTCCGCCCCTATTCCGTCGCCAAGCAGGTAATACAGGTAAGCATCCAGGCCACGTTCCGCCACGATTCGCGAGTCCAGACTCTTCAATGTGCCGCTGGCGGCGTTGCGGGGATTGGCAAACGGCTGCTCGCCTATCTCCTCCCGCTCCTCGTTCAGGCGGTCAAACGACTGCCAAGGCATGAGTATCTCCCCGCGTATCTCAAACGTATCGGGATAGCCCAGTCCCTCTTTCAGCACCAAAGGGATGGAGCGTATGGTGCGGACATTGGCCGTAACGTCATCGCCCTGCACACCGTCGCCACGCGTGACAGCCTGCACCAGCCTGCCCTTCTCGTATGTAAGGGAGATGGAAAGGCCGTCATACTTCATTTCGCAGCATACCTCGAACTCCTCGCCTTCAAGTCCGCGGCTCACCTGATTGTACCATTCCGCCACGTCACCCTCACTGTATGTGTTGGCAAGTGACAGCATGGGATAGCGGTGCGGCACCTGACGGAACTCCTTGGTGATGTCACTGCCGACGCGCATGGTGGGCGAATTGGCGTCATACAGTTCCGGATGCCTCGCCTCAAGGTCCTGCAACTCGTGCATCATGAAGTCAAACTCCTGATCGGATATTACCGGCTGGTTGAGGACATAGTACCTGTGGTTATGCTCGTGCAGCTGTCCTCTCAATATATATATACGCTCCTGTTCTGTCATGTTAGGGTTAGTTTTTGAGCCGTCGCCACCTGTTTCCGCTCCGCACTCTGTCTGCAAAGTTAACTATTTTTTATGAGATACACCGCACTTAACACCCGATTTTCTTCCCAGATAATGAAAAAAGCGTTACCTTTGCACCATAATTAACTCAAAATTACACCTATGCGAATAGACATCATCACCGTTTTGCCGGAAATGCTGGAAGGTTTCTTCAACGAATCCATACTTGCCCGCGCCCAGAAGAAGGGTCTTGCGGAGATACATCTGCACAATCTGCGCGACTACACGCTCGACAAATGGAAGCGTGTGGATGACTATCCCTACGGCGGTTTCGCGGGGATGGTGATGCAGTGCGAACCCATCGACCGCTGCATCTCGGCCTTGAAGGCGGAACGTGACTACGACGAAGTAATCTACACCTCACCCGATGGCGAGAAGTTCGACCAGCATATAGCCAACGACCTGTCGCTGAAAGGGAACATCATCATCCTCTGCGGCCACTACAAGGGCATCGACCAGCGTGTGCGCGACCATCTCATCACGCGGGAGATAAGCATCGGCGACTTCGTGCTTACGGGCGGAGAACTGGCCGCGGCGGTAATGGCCGACGCGATAGTGCGCGTGATACCCGGCGTGATAGGCGACGAGCAAAGCGCACTGTCGGACTGTTTTCAGGACGACCTGCTTTCCGCTCCCATCTACACCCGCCCCGCGGAATACAAGGGATGGCGTGTGCCGGACATACTGCTGTCAGGCCATGAGGCGAAGATAAAGGAGTGGGAGATGGAGCAGGCCATGGAGCGCACAAGGCGTTTGCGCCCCGACCTTTTGGACAAATAAAACCCGTCGCCACGGCACGGCTGTTTGCCTGCATTGTAAAAGGGTGCTGATTACCGTGTAATCAGCACCCTTTTACAATGTAATCAGCACCTGTTCGCACGGTAATCAGCACCCTTTCAGAAAGTAAGTGGATGCGGCATATAGCGGGATGTTTGTCATCCACCCCTGTTCCCGGTAGTCTGACATGGAAAAACGCAGGCCGTGCATACCCTGATGCGCCGCCACAAAGGTTGACAACGACTTTGAACGCAGGTTCTCTTCCGCCCTTGCCTCAATGGGAACAATGTTGCTGCCATGCTGAATCAGGAAGTCAATCTCCAGCTTCGCTTCGTTGCTGAAATAAAAAACAGATGTATTGTATGCGGCAACCAACTGGCTCATCATGTAGTTTTCGGTAAATGCTCCTTTCGCTTCCCCCATGCCATTGTTTGCCACAAGCATTATTTCAGGCGGCGTCTCGCTCATGGCACCCAGCAAACCGCAATCAAGCAGGAACAGTTTGAAGCTCGAAATATCGGCATAAAACTTCAAGGGCATCTTGGGGGTGGTAACTCTTTCTGACTTATATACCAGTCCTGCGTCTATCAACCACTGTATGGCGACCTCGAAATCTTTGGCCCGTCCTCCGGGTTTTGCGACACCATAGATGAACTTCTTGTTCTCCTTTACCAGTTGTGAAGGCATGGACTGCCACACCATATTAATGCGGTTGGCCTCGCTTGTCGGCACATGCTTTGACATATCTTTCCGGTAAGTGTAGAGAATGTTGTCCTGTATTTCCCTTACCTTGTTGGCATCGTTGGTTTCAATGAACCCCTGTACCGCTTCGGGCATGCCTCCGACGAAATAATATTCGCGCAGACACTTGATGTATTCCGTTCTCAACAGCCTTATGGTTTCCCAGTCTTTGCTCCTCAATATATCTGCCATCTGCCTTTGCCCTTTGGCCAACAGGAACTCATCGTAGGTCATTGGGTAGATATTCAGTATGTCAACCTTGCCTACGGGGAACGATTCGCCCTTGTGCATGGCTATGCCGAGCAACGAGCCTGCAACGGCGACATGATATTGCGGAGCGTTCTCGCAAAAGTATTTCAAGGCCGACAAGCCCCTTTTCGACTCCTGAATCTCGTCTAATATAATCAGTGTCTTTCCCGCTTCGATAGACTGTCGCGTTATAGCCCCTATTGCCAAGACTATGCGTTGTATGTTGTAGTCCTGCGTGAACAGGTCTTTTGCCATCTCATTGTCATCGCAGTTGATGTAAGCCACGTTGGAGAACTCCTGCTCGCCGAAGCGTTTAAGGATATAAGTCTTGCCCACTTGGCGTGCTCCGGACAGCACAAGCGGCTTGCGATGCTCTTTGTTCTTCCATGCTTTGAGCTGTTCTAAAATGTTTCTATACATCTGGTTTCTATGTTGTTTCTGTTACTTTCCGATTGCAAAGATACACTTTTCCTACCGAACTTGCAAGAAAAAGTCACACTTTTCCTACCGAACTTTATACAAAAAACAACACTTTTCCTACCGAACATATATCATTACGACATAAAGACAGTAGGCTATAAGGCGGATTTAGGGCTACTTTCCCGCATCCATGAGCCTTTGTCCGCATCAGACCGGCAGTTAACCGGATGTTTAGAAGTCCGTTATTTCATGCTGTTTCTACATACTCCCGAAAGCCGTTTGTAATCAGTTGATACCCAATGGGTAAAAAGTATGATTGTAATCAGCACCTGTTTACCTCGTAATCAGGTGCTGTTTACACTGCAAAAGGGTGCTGATTGCAATGTAATCAGCACCCTTTTGTTTTACGTCCCGACAGTAGGCACGGCAAGATGCCGTGCAAGCGCCTTCTGCACAACACGTTATTTGTTCTTGCCGCCTTTGTCCGTTGCATGGCAGGATGCCGTGCCTGCTTTGTCCCAAAGCGCAGAAACGAAATGCAAGGCGTATGTGACGCCACCAAAAACATGACAGACACACGCCAGTAGGCACGGCATCTTGTCGTGCAACGAACGAGGAAACACCTTGTCGCAGCATCTTACCGTTTCCGGAACACCACCTTCAATATGGCGAACTGCACAAGCATCGCTATGCCCATCACGACGAAAGGAGCGACAAGACGGTGCACGCCAAGGCGGAGACACAGTGCGAAGAGGACTATGTGAAGCAGAAAATTGACGGCGTGACTGCCTGAGAAGCCGATGAAACGGCGCAGCGTAGGCGAGGCGCGGAATGTGAAGACGCAGGTGAAATAGAAGTTCACGGCGAAGCTGACGACGTAACCTATGGCGTAGGCCGTGCTTGTGGCGGTGTCACGCGAGGCCACCTTATTTATAATGTCGATGTAGTTGTCTATGGCAATGAGCAACAACAGATACACGCCATAGTGCACAGCGGCGGACAAGCAGCCGTTGATAATGAAGCGGACGAACTGCGCCTTGCCTGCATCTCCGTCCTTTATACGGGTAATCTTTTGCTTTAACGACATAAGTATGGTATGGCTTTTTATGTTTCAGGTTTCAAAGGTACACACTTTTTCCGACATGACAAAGGGGAAGGCGGATAATATGAAGAAAAAGTGCCTGCCCCATGCCTCCGCAAAAGGGTGCTGATTACCTTGTAAAAGAGGCCTGATTGCAGTGTAATCAGCACCTGTTTACTGTGTAATCAGCACCCTTTTACTTTGCGGCTGAAAAACAGGCGTAAAAAGGGAGAGAACGGATTGTAACAAAATTTTAACTTGTATAATTTGCGCATGATAATTGTTTTGCATACCTTTGCCGGTATATTTATCGACAATCCCAAAACTTTCAGACGATATGAAGATACTTGTGGTAGATGACGAACAGGACCTTTGCGAGATTTTGCAGTACAACCTTGAGACGGAGGGGTATGAGGTGGATACGGCCAACTCGGCTGAAGAGGCGATGCAAATGCAGTTAACGGACTATTCCCTGCTGCTGCTCGACATAATGATGGGCGAGATGTCCGGCTTCCAGATGGCGCGACGGTTGAAGGAAAGGCCGGAGACGGCACGCATACCCATAATATTCATCACGGCACTGGACAACGAGGACAACATAGTAAAGGGGCTGAACATAGGGGCGGACGACTATATCGCCAAGCCTATCAGCATAAAGGAACTGAAAGCCCGGGTGTCGGCGGTGTTGAGAAGGGTATATGGCGACAAGGGGAAAGACACTGCCGCCGAAGAGGACGACAGCGGGATTGTGGAGTACAAGACGCTGCGCGTCAACACGGTTTCAAAGACCGCGACGCTTGACAACGTGAAGGTGGCGCTGACAAAGCTGGAGTTTGAGCTGTTGCTGCTTTTCCTCAGAAAGCCCAACAAGGTGTTCACACGCGAGGAACTGCTCAAACGTTGCTGGCCAAGTGACGCCTACGTGCTTGACAGGACGGTCGATGTGAACATCACACGGCTGCGGAAGAAGATAGGTATTTACGGCAAACAGATAAAGACACGGTTCGGTTATGGCTATACATTTGAAGAGTAAGTCCTTCCAATACAACCTGCTGTTCAGCATAGGCGGCATATTCGTGACATTCGCTGTGTGCTTCGGAGTGTATCAGTTCAAGCGTGAGAACGAGTACAAGATAGACATCATGCACTCGCGTTTGCAGATGTATAACTATGAACTGGCGCAATCCTTGGGAGACTCCATAGTGAGTCACGACGCCTTCATGCGCTACATGAACCGTCACAGCATGAAAGGAGTGCGCACAACCGTTATCGACGGCAGCGGCAAAGTAATCCTCGACAGCCGTCAGGAGGATGTAAGCGGCATGGAAAACCATCTGCAACGCAAGGAGATACGGCAAGCCCTGAGGCACGGCAACGGCTATGACATCAAGCGAACGTCACTACATACGCACGAGACTTATTTCTATTCTGCCACCGCCATGCCGAAAACAGCCGGCCATAAGGACGGTATCGTGATACGCTCAGCCGTGCCTTACTCGGCGGAGATAACGCAATCGCTGCAAGCCGACAACTCATACATCTATTTCACGGCCGCACTGACCGTCCTGCTCGGACTGGCGTTGTACTACAACACGTCACGCATAGGCAAACACATACGTTACCTTTACGAGTTCGCAGTGAAGGCCGAGGAGGGCGATACGCTTGACCATGAACTGGAAAGACAGCTGCCCGATGACGAACTGGGGGAAATATCGCACACCATAATAGCCCTGTACTGGAAGCTGCGGCACTCGGAAGAAGAGAGAGTACGCCTCAAACAGCAACTGACACAGAATGCGGCGCATGAGCTGAAGACGCCTACCGCCAGCATACACGGCTACTTGGAAAGCATACTTGCGAACCCGGATATGCCGCAGGAGAAACGGCAGCACTTTCTCGAAAGGTGCTATGCGCAGAGCGAACGTATGTCAAAGCTGTTGCAGGACATGGCCACCCTGACCAAACTTGACGAGAAAGACGTGTCCGTAGAGCAACGGAAACTGGACGATGTGGTGGTGGATGTGCGGACAATCATCGACAACGTGCTGGAAGATACCGCCCTGCAACTGGCGGGAAAAGGCATCACTCCACATCTTGAAGTGCCTGAACCGACGCTTGTTCCGGGGGATGCCGGCCTGCTTTACAGCCTGTTCCGTAACATCGTTGACAACACAATAGCATACGCACAGGGGGCGGACACGCTGAAAATAATATGCAGGCAGGTGGAAAACGGGGGCGGACAGTACTACGAATTTACCGTAAGCGACAACGGTGTGGGTGTTGACCCTGTTCATCTGACACGCATATTCGAACGCTTTTACAGGATAGACAAGGGACGTTCACGCAAACTTGGCGGCACGGGACTGGGTCTTGCCATAGTGAAAAACGCCGCCATGGCGCATCATGGCACTTCAAGGGCGGAGACAACACCGGGCGGCGGGCTTACAATCATATTCACTTTACACAGATGAAACAATTTCTTAACAGCGGAGTAACCATTCTGTAACAATAGAACCGTATCTTTGCAACAGAAGAATTAATAATTAAAAGATACGACAGTTATGGACATGAAGAAAGCATTAAGAATACAGAGAGTTTACAACAACGTGAGGATTGCGCTGCTGGCGGCCATGCTTCTGGCTATGTTTCTGGCTCTCGGCACACAGTAAACAGAGTGAAATCCACCGCAAAAGTTTGTGGATTCCAAATAATCATTGTACTTTTGCACCCAGAAACAATAACTGAGGACAAACGACATGACACTCACTGCGGACGGCGGAAGCACCAAAACGACTTGGAAGACAGAGGGGAACGGCTGTAAAAGGCTGTTCCGCACGCAAGGACTGAATCCTTTTCACCAGACGGAAGAGGAGATATTGCGCATCATCAACGATGAATTGCTGCGGCAAGAGGGCTTTCCCGACGCTGCAACCGTGAGCACCATACGCTTCTATGGGGCCGGATGCACACGGGAAAAGGCACCCGTACTGTGCGGGATATTGCGTGATGTGTTCCCCAATGCGCGGGAAGTGGAAGCGGGAAGTGACATTCTCGGTGCGGCAAAAGCGTTGTTCGGAGACAAGGAAGGCATAGCGTGCATACTCGGGACAGGCGCAAATTCCTGCCTGTATGACGGCAAAAGGATAGCGGCCAACGTCTCCCCCATGGGCTATATACTCGGAGACGAGGGCAGCGGAGCGGTTCTCGGCAGGACGTTCCTGAACCGTTTATACAAGGGCGGACACCCGGATATGGCGAAAACGTTTGAAAAAGAAACGGGACTGACACCGGCCGAAGTCATCGAGAGCGTATATCGCCGTCCCACCCCAAACCGTTTTCTCGCGTCACTGGCACCGTTTATCAAGCGGCATATTGGCGAACCGTGGGTGGAGGAGATGGTAATCGGGTGTTTCAGGGAGTTCTTCCGGCACAACATATCCCACTACGCACGCCCCGACCTGCCGTGTTCTTTCGTAGGCGGCATAGCCGTTAACTTTGAGAAGCAGCTGCGCATGGCGGCAAAGGAGGAGGGGTTCCTCATCGGAAAGCTGATGCAGGAGCCATTGGTCATATAGGAAACAGGCCGGAATCAACGTATGTTGGTTCCGGCCTGTATGTATGTCTTGGTTGCAATAAACCTATTATTCCACCTCCATTCCCTCGTATCTTTCCGCGCTTGTGGCACCGAAGTTACTCAGTTTCATCACCACATAGTAGAACTCCTCGTTGCTGTCGTCCGGCGAACCCACACTGACTATGAAGCGGAGGTTGTTGCCTTCCGCCTTGTCGAGGTTCATCCCAAGCAGCACACCGTGCTCCTTGAACTGCGAAGGAAGTATCGGCGAGAAGTTTTCCTTGGTAAAAGTCTTCTGGAAAAACACCGTACCGTCGGCACGAAACACGGACAACTGTATGTTATTGTCATGGTATTTCCTGCCGTGGTTCTCCACAACAGGCAGCGAATTGTCCGTCGCACGCACTATACTGTACGAATATTCCGCTCCGCCTATCCACGTAACGGAACCGTTACGCTCGTCACGCTCCATCCGTCCCGACTCGCTCTGCGGCTTCGCCACGACCTTTTCGACGATGATGTCCTCCTCCGTCTTCTTCCTTTCCTTACATGAAAGGAAAGAGACAGACAGGGAAACGGCGAGAATTGTTATGTAGAAGACGCTTTTCACTTACTTTGTCGTGCGCTCGATATACTTGTCAATGTCGTATGCCGCACTGCTGTTGACATACTTGGCCTTTACATCTTTATATATGGCGAGGGCGTCTTCCGTCTTGCCTTGGCTCTCCAACAGACGGGCAGCCTGTATGAGGAACGTCGGGGAGAGGCTGTTGTTGACACCCTCCGCAGACTCTGAATCAGCCATCTTGGCTGCCTTTTCCAGCGTGCTGACAGCCTTGTCAATATCACCGGTATTAGCCAGTGCGTTTCCAAGTGCAGCCGTTGCGGCGGGGCTTATCATGGCATCGCCGCATGAAGAGAACCCGTCAAGATGCTTGACGGCCTCCTGCCACTTGCCAAGGTTCGCATAGCACAGTCCGGCATACAGCTCGGCGAGGTTCGCAGCGTCCGTGCCGCCGTAGTTATCAGCCACGGCAAGGAATCCCTCCTGTGTCTTGTCACCGTTGAGAGCCTTCTGATAGTCTCCCTGTCCGAAAGCCTCCTGCGCCTTGGCGAGAGCCGTTGACGCCTTGTCCTCACGCGGAGCGGAGAAGAAAGAGGTGTAAATCACATAGCCGGAGACAGCGATAACGACAGCTGCCACAGCAATAAGAATCTGTTTGCGATACTTCAAGAAGAACGCTTCCTGACTGTTAAGGCTCTGCTCCTGTACGGCAGCCGCCCCATTGTTGTTTGATTTTGCCATTTATATATTTGTTTTTATTTTCTTAAAAGCGCATAAAATCGCTGCAAAGTTAGCACATTTTTTTGACATAAAAGAAATTATTTCCTATTTTTTTGCGTCCAAAGGCATTACCGACGCAGTTTTTCCGCAAGCGGACATATAATTCCGCACCTGTCGGCCATCTCCCGTATGCACGCCGGCACACATACGGCTGCCGCATTGTCCACGCCTTTCAAAGGCTTTTGAGACAAAGCATAACCGGCCGTTCACAATCCGCGCCACAAATGTTAAAGTTTCCTTAATCACAAGAAAAAGCGGTATTTCTACTGCAATAAAAGCACTTCCAACCGCGAATTATCGCATTTTCATGCCACAACCTACACGCTTTGGAGCGGTAAAACAGTGCCGTTAACAATGCAAAACGGTGCTGTTCACACTGTAATCAGCACCTGTTTACAGCTTAACAAGCGGCATTAAGAAATCCCGGAAAATGCGCATCCCGTTTTTGGAGGTTTACAGCCGTTCTGAAAGCGCCAGTCCTTTTGCGGCACATTGTCCCGCCGCAAACAATTTAACACGGCAGAATGAGTTTTCTCCAAAAACCGCATTCCTAAGTGATTTTTTTGACATTTCTGTCACTTTTATAAATTAGGCGGACGCAAACGGCGCACTATGCCGCCGGGCTCCAAGTTATATTTTTGACATTTATGTCATTTTTATCACTTAGACCGCACCGCCCGAGATTTTGCGCACTGCGCTTTTTGTGTTACAAAAACATAAAACGCTTGTAAGATACGGAAACTTTTATTAACTTTGCAACTGGTTTTTGTCGATATATATGCAGAAAACAAGGATTTTCATACTTATCGCCCTGATTCTCAGCACAGCCTGCGGAACGGCGGCCGCAAAGCGGTTCACCGTGGTCATTGACGCGGGACACGGCGGGCGTGACGCCGGAGCATTGGGGACTTTCTCGCGGGAGAAAGACATAAACCTGCGCACCGCACTGGCTTTCGGCCGTTACATAGAGAACGGATGCCCCGACGTGAAGGTGATATACACACGGAAAACGGACGTGTTCGTGACACTGCACGGACGGGCGGACATAGCGAACAAGGCGAAAGCCGACCTGTTCATAAGCATTCACACCAACTCTCTGCCGTCACGCCACGTGGCAAGAGGCTTGGAGACATACACGCTCGGAATGCACAGGGCGTCCGACAACTTCGACGTGGCGAAGCGGGAAAACAGCGTGATTCTTGTGGAACAGGACTATAAGGAGCGTTATCAGGGATTCGACCCGAACTCGGCGGAAAGCTACATCATATTTGAGTTCATGCAGGACAACAATATGCAGCGGTCCGTGGAGATGGCGAAGCTGGTGCAAAAGAATGTGTGCAGCATCGCCTCACGGCCCAACAAGGGCGTGAAACAGGCGGGATTCCTTGTGCTGAGGGAAACGTCAATGCCGAGTTGTCTTATAGAATTGGGGTTCATCTCCACACCGGATGAGGAACGGCTGCTGAACAACGACACGCATATCGACAATATGGCAAGGGGCATTTACCAGGCGTTTCTCGCTTACAGAAACAAATATGACGAGAACATTAACACGCCGTACAAGAATGTCGAGCCTCCATCGCCTGTGATTCAGGACGCTACGCCAAGCAAGAAGAAGGCGAAAGCCGCAGAGGAAAACAAGGCGCACGAGGAAGCCAAGATGCCAAAGGCAGCGGAACGCGACGACAACAGCGCCGCAGAAGTGCGCAAACAGGAAAATGCCGACAATGAGAAACCGGTGTTCAAGGTGCAGATTTTCGTGGCGGACAGAGTATTGAAACCCGGCGACTCACGATTCAAGGGTGAGACGGAAGCACAATATTACAGGGAGGGCAATATGGTGAAATACACCATCGGGGCCTCCACCAACTATAACGAGATATATAAATTAAGGAAGACCGTGGCGGAGAAATTCCCCGGATGCTTCATAATAGCCTTTAAGAACGACGAGAAAATGAACGTGAACGAAGCGATCAGAGAGTTCAAGGCAAAGAGATGAGAATATATGGAAAAGGTTTTTACAAAAGAAGTGAAGATTGCGATAGTGGCAATCATCGGCATAGTGGTGCTGTTCTTCGGCATGAACTTCCTCAAAGGGCTGTCACTGTTCAGTAGCAGCAACAGCTACCTGATGTCTTTCCAAGACGCGAAAGGACTCGGAAAGTCAACGGCCGTGTTTGCCAACGGATACAAAGTGGGCACGATAACGGACATCTCCTACGACTATGAAAATGCGGGAGGCATTACCGCCAAGGCGGACATAGACCCCAACCTGCGCATCCCGGCAGGTTCAAAGGCGCTGATAGAATCTGACCTCATGGGCAACATGAAGGTGTCCCTGATTCTCGCGACAGGACAAACGGAAACCATCAAACCGGGCGGAACAATACAAGGCGTCAACGAAGACGGCACAATGGCGGCGGTGGCGGCGATGATGCCGCAGGTGCAGGCGATGATACCGAAACTTGACAGCATAATGACATCGCTCAACACACTGCTTGCCGACCCGGCATTGGCCGGAATGCTGCACAACGTGGAGGATATGTCAGCAAACCTGAAACAGTCAACGGCCGAACTGAACACCATGATGGCAGGCATGAACAAGACCCTGCCGGGAATGATGCGGCACGCCAGCAACACCCTCGCCAACACCGAGGCTCTGACAGACAACCTCTCGCAAATAGACCTCAACGCCACGATGGCAAAGGTAAACCGGACACTTGACAACGTGGAGAGAATGACAGAAACGCTCAACAGCAAAGAGGGGACACTGGGACTGATGATGCACGACAGGACATTATATGACAATCTGAACAACGTTGTAGGCGATGCCGACTCGCTCGTACAGGACTTGAAAGCGCACCCGAAGCGCTACGTGCACTTCTCTGTATTCGGGAAAAAGGACAAATAGTATTTTCTTTCAAAGACGAGGGCTATGCGGCAGTACGGAAAACGCCGGTATCGCCTGACTACATTTACCATCGGCGGGTTACAGAAAAAGAATCCGCCTAAAACAAATCAGCTTTGCTACAAGACACCAAGTCTCTCTGGGCTTCATGCCAGAAATACATAAGCGAGAACGTAACTCCCGAGGATTACGCCAGATTGTTCTCCCACGTTTCGTTGCAGACGTTCAAAGTCGCGACGAAAACCCTTGTGCTGCAAGTGCCAAGCTCGTACATCTGCGAGGAGATAGAGAACAAATATCTTGACGTAATGCGCGTGGCCATCTTCAACACCTTTGGCAAAATACGCCTCGACTGGAGCATCCTGCTGGTTGAAGAGCAGCCGGGAAAAGGCAAGGGGCTGATAGTCGAGGGCAACGACGAGACTCTCGCGCCGGACGGCAGCATAACGGCGGCAAAGCAAAACCTGAAAGTGGCGCCGGGAACGGCGGCAACAAACAACCTGCCTCCGATAGACTCGCAACTGAATCCGAGCCAGACTTTCCGTACTTTCATAGAGGGCAACAGCAACAAGCTGTCGCGTTCGGTGGGTCTGTCCATTGCGGAGCATCCGCAAAGCACACAGTTCAACCCGATGTTCATCTTCGGACCGTCGGGGTGCGGGAAGACACATCTGGTCAACGCGATAGGCAACCATTGCCGAAAGATGTACCCGCAGAAAAGGGTGTTGTATGTAAGCGCGAGAATATTTCAGGTTCAGTACAGCAACGCGGTCATGCAGAAGCAGATAAACGACTTCATAGCTTTCTACCAAACCATCGATATGCTCATAGTGGATGATGTGCAGGAGTGGATTTCCGCCAAAGGAACGCAGGACACTTTCTTCCACATCTTCAACCACCTGTTCCGTAACAACAGGCGCATAATACTCATAAGCGACCGCGCTCCGGTAGAGTTGGAGGGTATGAACAAACGCCTTCTGACACGTTTTTCCTGCGGACTGATGGCGGAAATGGAGAAGCCGAACCTGCAACTGTGTATTGACATCCTGAAAAAGAAGATACTGCGTGACGGTCTGAAAGTGCCGGACGACGTGGTGCATTACATAGCGGAGAAGGCAAACGGCTCGGTACGCGACCTTGAAGGGGTTATAAACTCGCTCATGGCATACAGCGTCGTCTATAACTGTAACATAGATATGCGGCTTGTGGAGCGTGTGGTACAACGTGCGGTAAAGACGGAAGACAACACGCCGCTGACCGTTGACGAGATACTCGACAGGGTATGCCGCCACTACGAGGTCACCCCTAACTCCGTAAAGGGGCGTTCACGCAAGAGAGAGTTTCTGCTGCCGCGCCAGCTGACAATGTTTCTTGCAAAGAAATACACCAACATTCCTGCTTCACGTATAGGCAGAATGATAGGCGGAAGGGACCACAGCACCGTGCTGCACAGCATTGACCTGATAGAAAAGAAGCTCAAAACTGACAAGGAATTTGCCGCTGAGGTGGCGAAAATAGAGGATGCCCTGAAAGTAAAGAAAGAGCAATAACCGACGATTTTAGTTGACAGGCAGACGGAAAACAACGCTTTTCTGAATGTCATGTCAACCTGACAATGCTGAAAAACACATCATATTTCCGGGGTGGCGATAACCGGTTGTGCGATAATACGACGAGAAAATGGTACGCACAACAAAAAAAGCATGAAAAATTAGCCTATATAATTAATTTTTATTACCTTTGCAAGATGGAAGTGCCCTTTGGCTTTTCCACTATTTTTTCGTAATAAACAAACAAAAATATATGCTAAAACAATTCTTGCAAATAATGGCGCGATATTTGAAACCATACAGAATGTACCTCGTATGGTCTGTCGTGCTTAACTTCTTCTCACAGTGGATGAACGTGTTTTCTTTCGTTGTACTCATCCCCATCCTTAACATTCTCTTCAAGATTGACCAAACGGTATATACCTATAAGCCGTGGACGTGGAAGACTTTGGACAAAGACCTGGTGGTGAACAACGGCTATGCGTATGTGCAGGAACTGATAAGCAACCACGGCGCATTCCTCACGCTGGTATTCATGGGACTGGCACTGATAATAATGACAGGCATAAAGACGGCAGGATACTTCGCTTCAAGTTCTGTGATGGTGCCGTTGAGAACCGGCATTGTGCGTGATATAAGAACAGATCTATACAACAAGGTTCTGAAATTGCCGCTCAGTTTCTTCTCTGAGGAAAAGAAGGGCGACATCATTGCCCGCATGAGCGCAGACGTGCAGTGTGTGGAAAGTTCGGTAACATCGTCCGTTGACATGCTGATACGCCAGCCGATTGCCATACTCGTGTGCTTCTTCACGCTGTTCACTGTAAGCTGGCAGCTGACACTCTTTGTACTTGTCGTTGCGCCGGTGGCCGGATGGATAATGGGCAAAGTGAGCAGAAAACTGAAAAGTCAGTCCGCAGCGGTGCAGGGGCAGTGGGGTGATATAATAGCGCAACTGGACGAAACGCTTGGCGGACTGCGTATAATAAAAGCCTTCATCGCAGAAAACAAAATGGCGCAACGCTTCAAATTCATAAACGATGAGTTCCGCCGCGGCATGAATGACATGGTAATAAGGCAGAACGCCGCCCACCCAATGTCAGAATTTCTCGGTACAATAATAATCGTAGTGGTGCTGTGGTTCGGCGGATGGCTTATCCTTGAAGGCTCAAACCTTATCGACGCGTCAACATTCATATTCTACATGGTGATACTATACAGCGTCATCAACCCGTTGAAGGAGCTTTCCAAAGCCACCTATCAGATACCGCTTGGACTGGCTTCTATGGACCGTATCGACTTTATACTGAAAGCGGAGAATCCGATAAAGGAACTGCCGCAGCCGGAACCGCTTACCGGCTTCGAGAAAGAGGTGGAGATAAAGGACGTTACTTTCCACTATGTGGAGGGGCGTGACGTACTGAAACACATCAGCCTAACCGTGCCGAAAGGCAAGACCATAGCACTCGTAGGACAGTCAGGCTCAGGAAAATCGACATTGGTGGACCTAATACCGCGTTACCACGACGTGTGTGGCGGCCAGATTCTGATAGACGGAAAGGACGTGCGCAACGTGGGAATATCAAACCTGCGCGCCCTCATCGGCAACGTGAACCAAGAGGCGATACTGTTCAACGACACGTTCTACAACAACATCACGTTCGGTGTAGATAACGCCACCATGGAGCAAGTGATAGAAGCGGCCAAGATTGCCAATGCCCATGACTTCATCATGGAGTCGGAACATGGCTATGACACGATGATAGGTGACCGCGGAGGACGCCTGTCCGGCGGACAGCGTCAGCGCGTAAGTATCGCCCGTGCCATATTGAAGAACCCGCCGATACTCATTCTTGATGAAGCAACATCTGCCCTCGACACAGAGTCGGAGCGTCTGGTGCAGGAAGCTCTTGAGCGTTTGATGAAGAGCCGCACCACGGTAGCGATAGCCCACCGGCTGTCAACCATCAAGAACGCCGACGAGATTTATGTCCTTTACGAAGGAGAAATAGTTGAACGCGGACAGCATGATGAGCTGATAGCCAAGAACGGCTACTACAAACGGCTGTATGATATGCAGCAGTTGTAAGGCTTTTAGCACATTGTTCTTTTGAAGTATCTAAGGATTGCAGCCAGTAAAATTATATGACCATGCGAATACTTGTAGGAAATTACTATTTACAGAAAACCGGAGGCTCAGAGAACTACACATACGCACTTGCCACAACTTTGAAGAAGATGGGGCATGAAGTGGAATATTTTGGTTTCGTATTAGGAGAAGTTTCCAAGAAGTTGGAAAGCGAGGGCATCACATTCATGCACAACAAGCAGTATGATCTTATATTGGCCAATCATGTTCCTGTGGTAGAACGTCTGTTCCTGCATGGTTTTACCATACAGACATGTCACGGAGCCTTGGTAGAGTTAGAGCAACCGTCACCATACGCAGATGCTTATGTAAGTGTAACAGAAGAAGTACATAATCACTTGAAGGAGTTGGGCTTTGACTCTGACATAATGCTTAACGGTATTGACTGCGAACGTTTTTCTCCAAAACGTCCACTGCAAAAAGAATTAACAAACGTTTTGTCGTTATGCCAATCAGATGAGTCTAATACTTTCCTAAGAGAGTGCTGCGAAAGCATTGGTGTAAATTTCTCTTCATGCAACAAACATACAGATAATGTATGGGCGATTGAGGAAGAAATAAACAAAGCTGACCTTGTTATCGGCATCGGGCGTTCTTTATATGACGCCATGGCTTGCGGCAGGTGTGTTCTGTCGTTCGATAACAGAGACTATGTCAACCAAGCATTGGGAGACGGCTATATAAACAAGGACAACATTTCAGAAAGCATAAAGAACAACTGTTCAGGAAGAAGATTCCGAAAACAATTCACAAAAGAATCGCTTGTTGAAGAGCTAAGAAAATATAATCCAAATGATGGTCAATGGGCAAGAGAATATGCTCTTGAACATCTGAACATGAAGAAATCCGCTGAAAGATATATATCCTTATATAAGAAAAGGAGCAAAGACGACCTAACACAGTTATACGGAAACAAATTACCCTCACTAAGAAACATAATCGATTCCAATACCAAAGTTTTCCACCTTGAAAATGAACAAAACATTGCGATAATTCAAAGAATACAACAGGAATGCGCTATAATCTCTAACCAGATAACCGACATCAACAATAGCGTCCAAAATAACACAAGCAATGTCAACAATCTTTACTGTACTATAAGCAGATTAGAAAACGAACTCAAGAAAAGCAATAACAAACGAAACAAATACCTAAGAACAATAAGGCTCATAATATATATTCTCTCTATACTAATTATAGTAATATTGACATTACACATCTTTATGTTTCAATCATTATGACTTGAAAATATGTAATCACTCACTTTTCATAAGTCATTAAAAGAAAGTTATATAAAAATAATATGATTATGAATAAATTCACAACTAATCACGTCGTGAAACAACAGGTATTCCAAGAGAATATTCCTCAAAAGATAAAGCGTGTAGCAATCTTTGCCTCATTCAGCAAAGATTACACCATACATGATTATGTTATTTTTTACCTAAAAGAATTAAAAGCAATAGCTGATGCTATCATATTTATAAGCGACAACGAAATATTGCCGAAAGAAATTGACAAGATAAAAGACTTGGTAATATTTGCCCAATTCTATAAACATAATGAATATGACTTCGGCTCATATAAACGTGGATTTCACTGGGCCCTCGAAAACGATATTATGACAAAAGCAGAGGAGCTAATATTTTGCAATGATTCATGTTACGGCCCTATTTTCCCTTTTTCTGAATATTTTGACACTATGCAAAATGTACAGACCGATTTTTGGGGAATGGTACGTTCACAAGAAATTAAAGAACATTTGCAATCATATTTCCTTGTGTTCAAGAGGAATGTGTTTTTGTCTCATACATTCCAAGACTTTGTAAATCATTTTGAAAAGCAAGAATCACAGGTTATGTATATTCTGGAATATGAATTGAACTTAACAGAAATCCTTAAAAAAGCAGGATTCACATATACATCATATTTAGATATACAGAAACATGCAGAAGCAAATGATATAATAAAGAATAATCCAACCAAATATCCTGAATCTCTTTACCGAATGCGTATGCCTTTAATAAAAAAGAAATCATACTTGATAGATTTTTCTTTACAATTAAAGGAATCAATAATATGTGTACATAATATACTCGCTAAACACAATTCTGAATTATACAACGCAATCAGTAAAGATATTAAGCAGTATTATACAACGAGCAGCAATTATAAAACAAAAGAATGGCTGACAATAGCTCTTTCATCTATTGATAAGGAGCACGTTCTCGACTTTGCAGCAAATACTGCAGAACACTATCTTGAAATGCTTGGCGAACTACAATGGGAAAAAACTTTTTCCTACCGACAGAATGAGTCAGAGAAGAGTTGCCTAAAAAAAATAGTAACAATAATAAGGCGGAAAAAACTTTTTTTATCTATCTTCATTGCTATCAACATAATTACATTGACAATTCTAACACTTTCTACTACATTGTAATAAAAGTTTCACAAAAGCACCAGACATGAAAAGATATACTGTTCTCACATATATAATTAATAACTACGAAAAAGTTCATGAGATAAAAAACAAAGATCCGGAGGCTGAATATCTCTTGATAACAGATGACAAAAATTGCACATCTGGCACATGGACTGTTGTATATGATGCTGACTTAGAGGGATTGTCTACCTTTGACAAATGTTACGCGATAAGACTCAATTGCTTCAAATATTGCCACACAAATATATGCGTTCGTATAGATGGCAGTATAGAAATACTACATAGCCTCAAGCCACTCATAGATGTGTTTGAAAACGGAAATTACGATGCCTGTTTAATGCCTCATCCTTTTCATCATAACTTTATAGATGAATACAATATATGGGTACAATGGAGAGGGTATGACAAAGCACAGGCTGAGCGTTGTATAGAATCTATGCGAAAAAGAGGATATGATTTCAATTATAAGGGATTATTTCAATGCTGCTTTTCTATACAGCGTAAAGGAGAATTGACAGACAAGATAGACAAAATGACACTTGACTATCTTAAAGAACTTGGTATCGGCAATAATATAGAGAGAATTGACCAAATACCATTCTCCTATATACTAAATACTTATTTCAGCAATATCAAGATTCTGCCAGTCAGCGAACAGATACTAAGATCGTACTATCTACAATGGTACAAACATAATAGTACAGAAACCAACGATATAGCATTCTATGACCTAAGAAAGGATAACATCAAATATATGTTCAACAAACCTGTTAAATGTTTGTATGCAACAGCCCCACTATTAGAGTATGCAGTATTAGATACCTACAAAGATACAATAGAGATTAGTTTGCCTAAAAACAAGAAGATTGCTGTCCATATTCACATCTTTTATATTGATCTGCTCAATGAATTAATAATATACCTCAACAATATTCCTGTCTTATTCGATTTATTCATTTCTATTCCAGAAAACGTACAATGTAATACGAGAGAACTAAATCAGGTATTGGCAGACATAAAGAATGTTAACGTCATTGATATTCAAATTACTCCAAATGTAGGACGCGACATAGCACCTTTACTTTGTACATTTGGCAATAAACTAAAGCAATACGATTATTTTGCACATTTACATACTAAAAAGACATTAGAAGACATAACACTAAAAGATTGGAGAGAACACATTTTATCACATATAATGGGTTCACCTGCAATTGTGACCCAAATATTGAATAGTATAAGCAATAATACAGGAATGGTTGCACCACCTGATTACAGCTCTTGTTGGGACGTATCCGGATGGAGTTCCAATCTTAAAACTGCCCAAGACATAATTAACAAAAGTTCTTTGAACATAAACTTAGAAAAAGAATATCCAGTAATATCATTTCCACAAGGAACAATGTTCTGGGCAAGGACTGACTTCCTGAAAAACTTCTTCGAATTACCTCTTAAATATCAAGACTTTCCCAAAGAACCTATTGCACGAGACGGTACCAAAGCACATGCGCTTGAACGCTTGTTCTTCGTTTGGGGAAGAGATACCGGAATGAAAGTACAGAAATTCTTTATTTCAAAAGAAGAATACAAATGTTGGGTGCACATGAAAGCTATGATGGTAAACAGAGAATGTTATTTACAAGACGCAATAAAACATACACAAGGTATCGAAAACAATACCTGCAAAACAAGAAAGCACCTTAAAACAATTAGGGCATTAATTTACGGGCTCTCTATATCATTCATCACAATTATTATATTAATAATTTACATCATACAAAAATAAAGAATGAGGATAAGAAAATATATACAGCTGCTAATAGAGAAGTTATTCGCCCCCCATATCATCAAACAATCAGGTCTTTTTGATGAAGATTGGTACGTATCAAACTATTCTGATGTAAAAGAATTACATATATCTCCACTAAAGCATTTCTTAACAATCGGATACAAAATTGGGTACGACCCGTCTCCTCTATTCTCTTTTGAAAGATATGACACCGCATATCCAGATGCAAAGAAAGAATATCCCAACCTGTTATATCATTACCTATATAAAGGTAAAAAACAGGGTTACAACATATACAGCGCAAAGAATCCCAATCCCAAAAGCAATATAAAAAAATATATTACACCTTTTATCTCTATAATTGTCACAAGCTACAATTATGAACAATTTATAGCAGAAACACTAACATCCTTATGCAAGCAGTCGTATAAGAATTTCGAGGTTATTGTTGTCGATGATGGTTCCAAAGACAATTCCATCAACGTAATAAAACAATTCACTGAAAAATATAAAAACATCAAACTGTACACACATGACAACAACACTAATAAAGGCATTATTGCATCAATATTACTTGGACTGAGAAAAGCAAAAGGTGATTATATCGCATTTTGTGAAAGCGATGATTACTGGACAACAGACCACCTCGAAAGAAAAGTAGAATTAATCCAAACACAAGACAATCCATCTATAATTTCCAACAACATAGAACTCTTTGGGGACAAAGAATGTGTAAAGGTAAGACAAATATACATCAATCATATCAATAAACTATTAAGATATGGTTCAAATAAAATAGACATATACAATAATCAGAATATGAACTTTATTCCTACCCTCTCTGCTGTAATGATAAAAAGAAGTATTCTGCAAAGTCTGAATTTTGAATCTCCTATACCTGCGTGGATTGATTTCTGGTTATATCGTCAAATATTGAAAAAACACACATTGCTATACTATGACGGGAAAATAACCTTTTGGAGGCAACACTGCTCCTACAATGGCAATCAGGTAGCAAATGAATTCGAGAAGAAAATAGAAATTTTCATGTCAGAAAGCAATAAACTGTTGGATATAAACAAATAAACACTCATATATACGACTTATGAACAATAACAAACGTGTCATAGCAATTCATCTACCACAATTTCACCCTTTCAAAGAAAATGACGAATGGTGGGGCAAAGGATTTACGGAATGGACTAATGTTACCAAGGCAAGACCTCGTTACGAAGGGCATTATCAGCCACACCTACCATCCGATACTGGTTTCTATGATCTACGTTTGCCAGAAGCACGACAGATGCAAGCAGACTTGGCAAAAGAATATGGTATATACGGGTTCTGCTATTACCATTATTGGTTCAACGGAAAACAGTTAATGGAACGTCCCGTAAATGACATACTGGCATCCGGAGAACCAGACTTTCCTTTTATGCTATGTTGGGCTAACGAAAATTGGGCTCGTAATTGGGATGGAGGTTTCACTAATGTACTGATGAAGCAAGAATATTCGCATGAAGATGACATTGAGCATATGCGTTGGTTATGCAAAAATGTTTTCTCCGACAAGCGTTATATACGAATATCAGGCAAACCTGTGTTTGCAGTATATAGAATAGCTTTGTTTCCAGATTTCAGAAATACCACAGCTATATGGAGAAAGGTGGCAAAAGAAGAATTTAACATGGAGTTATATCTCTTAGAAGTCATGTTTCCAGGAAGCCCCGCACACTCCACCCCCACAGAAGGTTGCGATGCCGCTATGGACTTTCAACCTATCGGAGTCATGATTAGTGGATTACCTCAAGTAAATGTAAAGTCCATTGACCCACAAGAAACGGAAAAAGACAGACCTACGGTTTACAATTATTCAGACTATGTAGATTACTGTTGTGCGCAAGAACAAACTAAGAGATGTTATCCATGTGTCTCACCGGGGTTTGACAACTCACCAAGAAGAGTAGGACGCACATTTCTCTCGTTTACAGAACAAACACCTGATAATTTCGGAAGATGGCTATTTGATGCGCTGTGTAGGAAAACCGGGTTCACAGACTCTGATGAAAATCTCGTATTCATCAACGCATGGAACGAATGGGCAGAAGGTAATCACATAGAGCCTGACCAAAAGTGGGGGCATGCATATCTTAAAGCAACAAAAGAAGCAATAGAGAAATATAATAAGAATGGTTGTCCCAATAACTACGATGCCCAAAAGAAAGAAAAATACGAACGTATTGTAAGAATAATAAGTCCTGAAAAAGATAAGCTGCAGAAAAAAAGTATATACAACGGATGTAAGAATGCCATAAAGAACAAGAACATCACATCATCACAGGCGTATAACATTATAAAAGAGGCTAAAGAAAAACTACCAAGGGGCATGTACTGCAAACTAATATACAAGTTACTGTTTTACAGGCTCTTCCGCCACTGACACATTATTAACCCTTCCCACATTATGGCACACAGCATTTCTCCTCTCGTTTCTGTTATCATCCCCGGTTATAACCATGCCCCTTTCTTAAAAAAAAGGATAGAGGGGGTATTGGCACAAACTTATCACAACATCGAGGTGATAATGCTTGATGACTTTTCTACGGATAACAGTGCGGAAATAATGCAGTCATACAAAGAGGATGAGCGGGTCAGTCATATTATAATAAACGACAAAAACACCGGCAACACCTTTAAACAATGGGAGAAGGGCATATCGCTTGCAAAGGGAGAATACATCTGGATAGCAGAAAGCGATGACGATGCAAGTCCCGACTTTCTCACTTTCTTGATGAAGAAACTATTGGAATACCCTGACGCCACATTGGCATTCTGCCGCAGCCAAATGATAGACACAGACGGAAAACCACTAAATTACAGTTGGGATGAGACTAAACGGTATAAAGGTCGAGGAGTGTATGAAGGCAAAGATTTCTGTCTGCACCGCATGGTTTACAAGAATCTCCTTTATAACGCCTCAATGATTGTATTCCGCAAACAATTCTACCATAACATAAATAATGCATATCAGAACTACCGCCATTCTGGTGACTGGTTATTCTGGTTTGAGATGTGTATGCAGGGAAAGGTCTGCGAGGTGCCGGAAGAGTTAAACCGTTTCCGGCAACATCCTGCAAAAGTAAGCAATGAAGCCCTTGAGTGTAAGGATCTCGAAGAAATCGTAGAGATACAAGAAATTATATCATCCAGACTGCAACTTTCCCATTATCAACGCAGTTGCCTCAGAGGTCGTCAATCCAAGCGATTAAACAAGTCACGCTATAAGGACAAAGCCTACCTGCGCATGAAATACCCGGATATTTACATGGCCACGTTCATTGACTATATGACATACAATTTTGACAAGATATTTAATTTCTCCGGGCTACAAAAATAAGACAAACGGTGCCAAGACTAATATGTCTTGACACCGCTTGTCTTATCGTAACCATACCTATTCTACAAATGACAGGAAATAGGCGTGAACCCTCGTATCATCATTCAGTTCCGGATGGAAGGCGGTGACAAGCTGGTTTCCCTGCCGGGCAGCGATGACACGCCCGTCAACCGTAGCAAGGACATCAACACCTGTGCCAGCCTCACTGATATAGGGGGCACGGATGAAAGTCATTGGTATCGGCGAGTCAATGCCCTTAAAGTCCGCCTCGGTATAGAAACTGCCGAGTTGACGGCCGTAGGCATTACGCAATGCCGTGATGTCCATTGTGTCAAGGTGCTCCCTGTCAAGCAATATCAACCCGGCACAAGTCCCGAACACAGGCAGTCCGCCGCGTATGGCTGTCTGCAACGGCAGGAACAATTCCTCATCACGCATGATACGCATCATGGCCGTGCTCTCACCGCCCGGTATCACCAATCCCTTCCCGCTGTAATCACCCGTTTTCAGGCTATTGCCAAGAAAGACATTCCAGTCGGCAAGATTACGTATCTGCATCGTCTCCACTCCTAACAGTTGGAGCATCTGCTCGTGTTCGGCAAATGCTCCCTGTAAAGCCAATATAGCGATATGCTTCATTTACTTTCCTCTTTCTGCCATCAACAGCTCTATCTCGCTCTCGTTGATGCCAACCATAGCCTCGCCGAGGTCTTCTGACAGTTCTGCGATTATCTTCGGGTCATTATAGTTCGTCACAGCCTTCACAATAGCCTGCGCGCGCTTCTCCGGGTCACCGCTCTTGAATATGCCGCTGCCCACGAATACGCCTTCCGCACCAAGCTGCATCATAAGAGCAGCATCGGCAGGAGTTGCCACGCCACCGGCCGCGAAGTTCACTACCGGCAGTTTACCGTTGTCATGCACATACTGCACAAGGTCAAACGGTACACGCAGTTGCTTGGCTGCCTCATACAACTCGTCCTTGGCCATAGAGGTAAGACGACGCATCTCACTCTGCATCATGCGCATGTGGCGAACAGCCTGAATAACATCGCCTGTTCCCGGCTCACCTTTTGTACGTATCATTGTCGCGCCTTCGTTAATACGGCGCAATGCCTCGCCGAGGTCTTTCGCACCGCAAACGAACGGCACCTTGAAGTCACGCTTGTTGATGTGATATACATCATCAGCCGGAGAAAGTACTTCACTTTCGTCAATGTAGTCTATTTCGATTGCTTCAAGAATCTGGGCCTCAACAAAGTGTCCTATACGGCACTTTGCCATAACCGGAATGCTCACTGCCTCCTGAATGCCCTTTATCATCTTCGGGTCACTCATGCGGCTCACACCGCCGGCAGCGCGAATATCAGCCGGTATGCGTTCCAATGCCATCACTGCGCAGGCTCCGGCAGCTTCTGCTATGCGTGCCTGCTCAGGCGTTGTAACATCCATAATCACTCCGCCCTTAAGCATCTGTGCAAGGTTGCGGTTGAGGATAGTCCTGTCTTCCATTGTCTTTTTGTTTTATGGTTTATTTGTTATTCTTTCTTTTTTCAAAGTGCAAAGTTACTAACAAAAATGGGAACAGACAAATATCTGCTCCCATTTTCCAAAACATTTCTCTCAAAAACTAATGTGTATCAACCCCTCACCTTACTATATGGCGAGGTCTTTTTTAACTGTATCTGAGCAGTTGTCCCGGACGAACCTTTATATCCCTCGTGAGATGATTCATCCTGCACAGTTCGTCAACCGTAACTTTCCTGCGTTTCGCAATGCTGTAAAGCGTTTCTCCGACAGCAACCTTGTGGTATCTTATCTCCGCATTCTTGCTCTCCTCATTCTTATTTTTGGCTTCAGCATTACGTTTGCCCGGTATTGTCTCGCCCCTTACGTCAGAAGCCACATAACCTCCGTTGCCGATTTTCCCGCGCAACTGATTGGCCACTACCGACTCCTGCTCATACTTGTTCTTACGGAACATATAGTAATCGTCCACCACATCCTGGTTGCGGAAGTCGAACATCAGCGCCGGGTTAAGCGCAACGCCACACAGACGGGTCTCGAAATGCAGGTGCGAACCTGTGCTTCGTCCTGTATTGCCACCCAGTCCTATCGGCTGTCCGGCCTTCACCACCTCGTTTTCTTTAACGAGCCAGTCGCTCATGTGGCCGTATATCGTTTCCAAACCGTTCCGATGGCGTATCACGACATACTTGCCATAACCCGCGGCCTCATATTTCACCATCCGTACCTTTCCTGAGAACGCCGCACGTATAGTGTCGCCAATATATACCTTTATGTCTATTCCCTTATGTGCCCTACCCCATCGTGCACCAAAATTACTTGTCACGACACGGCTTTCCGTCGGCATACAAAAATGTTTAAGGTTAATGCGGAAAGAGTCGGGCAACTCCGTCGCACGGTGTGCGTATGTATTGTTCCAGTCGTCGTACAGAGCATTGGCGGTAAGGCGTGCCTCCTCGTTCTCCATAGCCGGGCGCAGAGCCAGAGTGTCCACCATTTTCATACGCCTGTCAACAGGCGCTTGCTTGGCCAGCAAGTCCTGCGCACAGGCAGGAACCGAAATTATTGTCAACAATGCTACTATACATACAAAACTGATTTTATTCAGACTCATTGGTTAGTATCTCCTTAATTTAGATCAATTTTCGCCCCCAACACAAGCCACGTCGGACGAAAAGTATTGTTAAAAAATAAAATTCCGTTGCAAAGGTACTAAAAAAAATCTAAACAGCCAACCTTTATTTTGCATTTTGCCATCTGCGGTTAACAAATCGGGATACTTTTATTGTTTTTTAAGATTTAAGAAGATTGTCCTGCATTCTCTGCTTCCATGAGCCACACACAACGGTTGGGGGTGCGGCAAAAGAGTTTCTTTTCTGCCACACCCCCTTAAATTTCAGACAAATATCCGTTGTCTGCCGGCCTGGTATTACTTGGTTTCTTTTACGGTATCGCCCTTGGATTCGGCCGCAACCTTAATTGCTGTGGCAAGAGCAACCTTTGCGTTATTGACATTGGCGGTACTTGCAATTTCCGGATGCAATATCTCCATGATAGATAAAATTGTGTTTATTGCATTGTCAAAAGAGTCGTTCAAGGCCTCCTGCGCATTGTTAAGGTTCTTTTGCTCATTGTTGACCACGTTCTGCGCATCCACAAAAGCAGCGACATTGTTGAACTTCTGGTCAGCGGCTCCGGCCACGGCGTATATCTGATTACCCAACACCGTTGTCACATTTGCAAGACTGTCGATGGTGTTTACCATGTTCCCGGATATGGCGACAGCCCCGTCGTTGAAGGTTATTTCCTTAATATCATTGTGCCCAAGCGTTACGGTCGTGCCGTTGTTGAGGGTTATCACCATGTTATACTCCTTCTGTGCCAATGCGTTAACGGTAGTCATCAGCATCATGACAATAGCGAGCAATATATTCTTTTTCATAGTTTTTCTGAATGTTTTTTAGTTGTTTGTTACTTTTTAATCTTGAAAGAGCCCTTCTCTGTCTTTATGATATAGACACCATCGGGCAGTTGGCCGAAGTTGATTTCCACTTTACCGTCGCTTCCGGCGTACACGGTCTGAACGGTGTTTGCGTCAAGGGACAGCACTGCCACCCGCGAACCGGCTTTCAGTCCGGACATCATCGAGCCGAAACGTCCGTCAGACTTTACCGCGCCAACACCCGTCTCGTCTGACGAACAGAACCTAAATTCCTTCACATCCGCCGCTTCCAGTGACACAGAGCCATCCTTGTCGCTCACGATTACCAGCAGGTTGTCCTGATAGGTGATACGCGGCTTGGCAGAAATGTAGAACTCGAATGACGAGCCGGCAAATGTACTGACCACCACTTTCGGCTCCGCATAAGCGTGAGCGATGAGCGGTGACATCATGAACCCGCAAGCAAACAAAAGTCTAAGCATTCTTTTCTTGTTAAACTCCATTATAAAAAATATTTGCCTTTGCCCATAGACTCTCCGAAACAAGCAATTAATAATAAGATTTTGTGTAATGTCTATAAACAAAAAAAGCGTGAGAGTCTGATCCTGTTACTCGTCCCACATTCCGAGGCTTCTCGCATTGCCCTTCCAAGTTGGACGAGCAACAGCAAGATACCCACGCCGATGAGATATACGATACCTGACACATCACACCACAACACGGCTTTACATGATAAAGCGATGGCATGACATAGCCAGGCGAATATACGTCACCTATGAGCATCTACCTGCTGCTACTGCCCTGACTTGGAAGAAATTTTGCGAGAATTTCGGAATGTCAGAGACATAGCGCACGATAAACGCTATTTCCATAAATAGAGGTTTCCGCTGCACTCCACCGTGTTTTCCGCAGAAGAGAACAATGGTAAACCGCTGCAAATGTACGCAAAATAATCAGAACCACCAAATTTTTCCCGCTTTTTAATTTAATTTTGGAAAAATCGATGATAGCACTTTATCGGGGCGATGAGGTTCATCGTCTCTACAAGGCGCGGCAGTATAAGGTGTGTCAAAATGTGGAAGTTAGCTGGAGTTAACGGAAGTTATGCGGCTTGTGCCGCATGAAGTTAACGGACAATAGCCTGAATGTCAAGTTGAAAATCATTTGTCCGCTAACTCCCTGTAACTCCTAAGCGGAGCATTAACTCCTGTTTAATTCATTCTGACACACCTTATACTTTTCGTCACCACACGTCACACTGCTGTCTCTCCGCACTTTCGGGCAACACAGACGGCAGATTGACACCGCCAACGGTGCAATCATTGAAAGTGCAGCGGCGCGTTTGGTAGAGGTAATGCGGATGGGGAGCGTTGCCGACAGAGAAGTTGCTGACGGTAATGTCGCTGACAGGCTCTGCGGCGTTGCCGTCAAAATATATGGCATACGCCGATGACGAGCGCGCAAAGACATTGCTGATGCGGAAGTCCGAGTAGCGGGCGGGGAAGTTACCGCCACGGTATCCAAAGTAATTGGTCTCAAAGCGCAACACGGCACCCGCCACGTCGCCGATAGAAATAGAATCCACGAAAACGTCCTCTATGTACCCTCCACGGTCAAGGTTTGACTTAAAAAGCAATGCGTTCTTCACGTTCCCCACCTCAATGTCGGTCATATACACGCCCCTTACGCCGCCTGACATCTCCGAACCGATGCAAAGTCCGTTGCACTTGCTGTAAAAACGGCAGCGGCGTATCACTATGTCCTCCGACGGGCGGGCCACACGCCGGCCGTCGGCGTCACGTCCTGCCTTTATGGCCACCGCGTCGTCACCCGTGCGGAATGTGCAGTCCTCTATGAGCACACGGCGGCTTGACTCCGGGTCGCAGCCGTCATTGTTAGGAAAATGGGAGTCTATGGTCACACGCCTCACCGTCACATCCTCACAATACAGCGGGTGTATGCACCAGAACGGGCTGTTTTTCAGCGTCACGCCTTCCACCAATACCCGGCTGCAAGCATTAAACTCCATGCCGCAGGGACGCAGACGAGTACCCTTGCCGAACACCCTTTCACTGACCGGCGTAAGGTCATCGCCCATCTGCCGGAGACGGTCCACATCGGCTTTCTCCGGCGTTTCCCCGTGAGTGCCGTGTATATTCTCCTCGAAATCCACCGTACCGACGGGCATACCCCACCGTGCCATAGTGCCGCCACCGCAGTCTATGACCGCCGACCCCTCGCCTGTCACGGCGATGTTATGCTGTCCGTGGGCGTGAATCATCGACGAACGCCCGTACAGCTCCGTGCCCTCCCAACGCGTAAGGACAGCCGGCAGGTAAGCGTCCGGCTCGGAAGTGAAACGCAACACTGCCCCGTCCTTCAAATGCAGGCGCACCCCGCTTTTCATTTCCAGCGGCCCGTCCATATAGTATTCGCCCGCCGGCATCGCCACAGTACCGCCACCTTGTGAGGCGACGCTGTCTATAACGCCTTGCAGATGCCGTCTGTCCCACTGCCCCGCAGTAAGGGTGAACACGCTCTTCGCTATGGACGGCTCTCTGACGCTGCCGGCAATGAGAGACGCCTTGCGACGGTCGCCGATGCCGTCAAGGCGCAGTTTCTCCGTGTTCAGCGTGGGGCGCACCTTGCGTATGGTGCCGTCGGCGTTGTAAAACAGCGAATCCACGCACACGGAACGCCGCACGCCGCAGTGGTAACCGGGCGCAAGGCTGCGCGAGATGTCCGCCGTATGATAGAAAAGATAGTCCTGTCCCTTGTAGTTTACGATGGAATGATGGTTCGTACCACTGTTCACCGGGTCGAGTATCACGCCCTGATAGGTGTAAGGTCCCAATGGAGATGTGGCGGTGCAATAGGCTATCCGCGGCTCATGCCCGCGGAAAGGACCGTCGGAATAGGACATATAATAAATGCCGTTACGCTTGTGTACCCATACGGCCTCAAAGAAATCCCTTACGCCTTCGATGATATGCACCTTGCCATCGTATGACACCATATCGTCATTCAGCTTGATACAGCAGACGGTGTTCTGCCCCATGAAGAGGTAAGCCTGCCCGTCGTCGTCGATGAACACGGCCGGGTCGATGAAATCCCTGTCGCATACCACGCCCGGAGTGTCTATCGAGATGAGCGGATGACCGAGCGGATCACGGAAAGGCCCGTATGGGGTGTCGCCCACGGCAACGCCTATATGCCGTTTGTCGGTAGGATAATACAGGTAGTATTTGCCGTTGCGGAAGATGCAGTCGGGAGCCCACGCCGCACTCTTCGTCCACGAAGTCTGGCGTATGGGATTGAATATCACGCCGTGGTCACGCCAGTTCACCATATCGGTAGTGCTGTAAGCGTGGTAATCCTCCATGGAGAAAGAAGCGGCATCGTCCTTGTCATGGCTTGGAAACACCCACAGAGTGTCGCCGAACACGCGGGCGGACGGGTCGGCAGAATACGCGTCCGTGATGATGGGATTGCCCGGTTGCGAGAACGCCGGGACAGCAATAAGGATGGAAAGAACAGTAGTCAGTAGTTTCATATAGTGTATATAAATTTACCTATTATTATCGTGCCCACTCCGCCGGGCACTCTATCCGCACCGTTTTTCCTGTGACGGGGTGGGTGAACTCCAGCAGCCGGGCGTGGAGATACATACGTTCCGCAGGGACATTCCCGTAAAGCGGGTCACCGAGTATGGGCATACCAAGGCCGTCGGGGTGCGCACAGTGCACGCGAAGCTGGTGTGTCCGGCCTGTGAGCGGCACGAGACACACCTCGCGCAACGGCGTTATCCCGTGGCGGGGCATACGCGACAGCGGCGACGAGGTGAACTCATAACGTGTCTCGGCGGTCTTGCCACGGGCGTAATCCACACGCTGCCGCGGGCGGTTGAGGTAGTCGGGCGACAACGGCAGGCGTATGACCGGAGGGGCGTCACTGCGTCTTTCCGCCCCCACAACGATGGCTACATACTCCTTACGCACCGCATCATGGCGGGAAAAGAGAGCCTGCATGGCCGTATGCGTGGCCGCATCCTTTGCCGCAAGCAGCACCCCCGAGGTGTCCATGTCCAGCCTGTGCACCATTTTCAGGAAGCCACAACCGGGGCGCAAGGCCTTCAATGCATTCTCGGCATCGGGCTTTCCGTCCCTGCCCGGCACGGAAAGAAGTCCCGATGGCTTGGAGATGGCAACCAGCCAAGCGTCTTCATAGATTACGGTCACGTCCGTTTCCGCCGTTTGCGGGGTGGCCAACGGCTGCACGCCACGACCTGTCAGCACCGCCAGAGACGGTTCGGCGAGTGCCCCGAGTATAGGGACGCACTTGGATTGGCACGGCTCATAGAACTGTCCGTGGTGCCGTATCTCACCCTTTGGCGATGCCCCGTACCAAAATTCCGCAAGCATCAGCGGCGTAAGGCGGTGGGCATTGGCGTAGTTAAGCAGGCGTGGCGCACAGCATTCGCCCGTGCCTGAGGGCGGAAGCGTCTGCCGGCTGCCGGTGCGGAGGGCGTAGTCGGTGAACACTTTGAGCATGGAACGTGTCTCGCCTGTGGGCGACACGAGGCGGTGCCGGGTGAAAAGCCAGCGTTGCAGGGCGTCAGAACGGCGGCGACGCTCGGTCTTCATACCGGCGACGTCACGCTCCACCGCATCTACCGCAGCCTGCGCTTCCGCCACATCGGCGGCCGCCTGACGCCTGATGCGCCTAAGCTCCGCATTCTGATATTGCGCCTCCTCCACGGTGCGGGTTGCCTTTTGCGACTGCACGAAAGCGCGGTATGCGGCCACGTCACGCTCCGTCCGCGCCTTCACCTCGGCCAGAATGCGGCGGGCGTCGGCCATGGCGGGAGACTGTTCCGCCTCGTTCACCTTACGGTTCAGCTCCGTTATCCGCACCTCATGACGTTTGAAATAGCCGTCTTCTTGAAGGTAATCGAAGATGGCCGGCACGTAACCGTCCCAGTCGCTGCGCCCGAGTATCTGGCCGGAATAGGCGAACAGTGCCTTGACACCGCCCACGTCATGCAGCAGGGGGAGGCTGGCGGGGGGAGCATCGCCGGCGGAAGCGACGAGAAGAACGCCGAACATCTTGCCGTGCGACACCTCCTCATGCCACTCCGGGCGTGAGGCGATGTCGGCCATGACAAGGTCTTTGGCCACGTTTATGTACTCCGTGTTTTCCGTTTTGCCGTGGTTTTTAGTCTTGCTTACGCCCTGCAAAGTTAGGAATATTATCGGTAAAGGACAAACTTTTCATGCGTTTTCTCTTTTGTATCATTAATTCTTTGTAAATTTGCACAATAAAATACAAGGCGAAATGAAACCACTGATACTTATAGCAAACGATGACGGCTACCACGCAAAGGGGCTGAACCAACTGATACAGATGCTGAAAGGCACGGGAGACATAATAGTCTGCGCCCCGGAAAGCGCGCGTTCGGGCTACTCGAGGGCGTTCAGCACCACCACCCTGACCCTGAAACACAGACGGCACGAGGACTACGAGGGCACGTCCATCGACGTATGGAGCTGCTCCGGCACGCCGGTGGATTGCGTGAAGATGGCCTACGCGAAGATATGCCCGCGCAAGGCGGACATACTGATAGGCGGCATCAACCACGGAGACAACGCCAGCACCAATGCGCATTACAGCGGAACGGTGGGCATTGTGGTGGAGGGGGCACTGAAAGGAATACCGTCCGTGGCATTCTCCCTCTGCGACTATGACGACGACGCGGACTTCGAGCCTATGCGCCCGCTGGTGACGCAGGTGGTAAAAAAGGTTCTTGCCGAGGGACTGCCGCACTATGTGTGCCTCAACATCAACGTCCCGAGGGAGTGGAACGGCGAGGTGCGCAACTGCCGGATGGCTTTCGGGCACTGGCGTAACGAGGTGGATGAACGCAAACATCCGGCAACGCGCAAGCCGTACTACTGGATGACGGGGTATTATCAGAACGATGAACCGGAGGCGGAGGACACCGACGCTTGGGCGATAGCACACGGATATTGTGCCATAACACCGCTGACGGCGGACATGACGGCGGACTTTTCTTTCGGAATTTATAATTGATAATGTATAATTTATAATTCCGGAACCCGCACAAATGCCACCCGCCTCCCGCCACGGCAATCATAAACCGACCTTGTAGGGACGCACCTTGGTGCGTCCGCCAACACGGGAAATGCGCCAGTTCGGACGCGCCAAGGTACGTTTCTACAAGATATTGTGATTCAAGTGATTACAAAAGCCGCAGTAAAAGGGTGCTGTTTATCATGCAATCAGCACCTGATTACAATGCAAAAGGGTGCTGATTACAGTGTAAAGAGGTGCTGATTACAGTGTAAAGAGGTGCTGATTACAACGGCGGCAGCAACCCGACACCCGACAAGACAATAACAAACCACCATGTAGGGACGCACCTTGGTGCGTCCGCCAACACAGGGAAAGCGCCAGTTCGGACGCACCAAGGTGCGTCCCTACAACGCGGTGCAATTCAAGACAATTACAAGAATACCGCAAAAAAGGTGCTGATTGCAACGGCGGCAGCAACCCGACACCCGACAAGACAATAACAAACCGCCATGTAGGGACGCACCTTGGTGCGTCCGCCAACACGGGAAATGCGCCAGTTCGGACGCACCAAGGTGCGTCCCTACAACGCGGTGCAATTCAAGACAATTACAAGAATACCGCAAAAGAGGTGCTGATTGCAACGGCGGCAGCAGCCCGACACCCGACAAGACAATAACAAACCGCCATGTAGGGACGCACCTTGGTGCGTCCGCCAACACGGGAAATGCGCCAGTTCGGACGCACCAAGGTGCGTCCCTACAACGCGGTGCAATTCAAGACTTGATTGTCAGTCCTTAACTCTTAACCGTTAATTAAAAAGAAACAATGAGATATTACCTTATAGCCGGAGAGGCGTCGGGCGACCTTCACGCCTCACACCTGATGAAATCGCTGGCGGACGTTGACAAGGAAGCGACGTTCCGCTTCTTCGGAGGCGACTGCATGACAGAGGCGGCGGGTGAGCGCGGCGTGAGGGTGAGGCATTACCGCGAACTGGCATACATGGGTTTCATTCCCGTACTGCTGCACCTGCCGACCATACTGCGCAACATGAAGATGTGCAAGCGGGACATCACGGAGTGGAAACCGGACGTGGTGATACTCGTTGACTACGCCGGCTTCAACCTGTCCATAGCCAAATTCCTGCACAAACGCCCCGTGACGGACAGGCCGAAGGTGTTTTACTACATCGCCCCCAAGCTGTGGGCATGGAAGGAGTACCGCATAAGGAACATCAAGCGTGACGTAGATGAGCTGTTCTCCATACTGCCGTTTGAAAAGGATTTCTTTGAGAAGAAGCACCATTACCCCATCCATTACGTGGGAAGCCCTACGGCTGACGAGGTGAGGCGGTTCAGAAGCGAATACAAGGAGACGTTCAGGGACTTCTGCCTGCGCTGCGGCCTTGACCCCGACCGCCCTGTAATAGCGTTGCTGGCAGGCAGCAGGAGACAGGAGATAAGCCTCAACCTGCCCGCAATGATGGAGAGCATAGAGGGAGAACGCAAGCTGGACGGATACCAGACGGTCATTGCCGGCGCGCCGGGAATAGAGCGGGAGTATTACGACCGGTTCGTGAATGCGGGCGGATGCCGCATAGTATATGGCGAGACCTATCCGCTTCTCGCCCACTCCACCGCCGCACTCGTGACCAGCGGCACGGCGACACTGGAGACGGCGATGTTCAATGTGCCGCAGGTTGTGTGCTACCGTATGTCAACGCCAAGGCTGGCCCGATGGGGATTCGACCACATACTGAAAGTGAAGTACATCTCACTCGTCAACCTGATAGCCGACAAGGAGGTGGTAAGGGAACTCTTCGCCGACCGTTTCAGCGTCAGGAACATAAGGGAAAGCCTGCTGGCGATACTTCCCGGCACTGCCGCACGCCGGCAGATGGAGAACGACTACGGGGAGATTCACCGCCGCCTTGGCACGGAATGTGCGCCGGACAATGCGGCAAGGACGATGGTGGGACTCGCCCAAAAGACAGACAACGAAATAACAAAAAGTAACCAAGATGATTAGACTTGCCATAGTTTCACCATGCTATAACGAAGAAGCGGTGCTGGAACAGGCCGCCGGGAAAATAGCGGAAGTGATGAAAAGCCTCATAGCGAAGGGCAAAATCGCGGGTGACAGTTTCGTGTTATACGTAAACGACGGTTCACAGGACGCGACATGGGACATCATAACGAGGCTGTATGAACAGGGAAATATGTTCTACGGCATAAGCCTTGCACAGAACGTAGGGCACCAGAACGCGCTCATGGCGGGGATGATGACGGCGAGAACGATGGCCGACGCCGTGATAACAATGGACTGTGACCTGCAAGATGACGTCAATGCGATAGAGGAAATGATCGACAAACATTCAGGTGAGGGGGCAGACATTATTTTCGGAGTGAAGGTAAGCCGTGATGCGGACTCAAGGAGAAAGAGGTATTCCGCGGAGCTGTACTACAAGGCATTGAAGGCCATGGGCGTGAAGACCGTATATAACCACGCCGACTTCCGGCTGTTGTCACGGCGGGTATTGGACACGCTTGCCCTCTATCCTGAGCGCAACCTGTACCTGAGAGGGCTTATAACAAGCCTCGGATATAAGACGAGTACGGTGGATGACGTGATACAACCGCGGCTGGCGGGGGAGTCAAAATACACGTTGCGGAAGATGATACGGCTTGCCTGCGATGGCATAACCAGCTTCTCCACACGCCCCATAGAACTGATAATAACCGCCGGACTGGCGATGATGTTCATCGCCTTGTGTATGTTCGTGTATGTGATTGCCTCTATATGTATGCAGCACTACACGGCCGGATGGGCATCGCTGATGATGTCGTTGTGGTTCATCGGCTCGGTAGTGACCATTGCGATAGGCATTGTCGGCATATACATAGGCAAGATATACATGGAGGTTAAGCGGAGACCGCTATATACCATTGCGCAGAAACTGATAAAAGACAACGTATGAAACGAATAAGACAGCTGATACAAAGCCCGTGGCTGCGTGACGGCAGGGTACTGTTCGCATTATGGACGGTGCTCGGCATAGTCGGCGCATTGGCCAAACTGAGGCATCATAACAACTATGACATATTCCGCTATGTGTTCTACAACACATGGAACGGGATGTCATTATACCGTCCAAGCATAGATGGCGGCTACTGGGACACTAACCATTACGGCCCTTTCTTCGCCACAATCATCGCCCCGTTCGCCGTGTTGCCCGAATGGCTGGGACTTTTATTGTGGGACGTGTGCCTCGCAGTGTTCCTGTATTGGGCTGTAAGCCTGCTGTGCAAGGGGCTGCCGCGGCTGAAAGTCTTTATCGTATGGTTCTGCGCGCATGAGCTGCTGACGGCATTGTTCATGCAGCAGTTCAACATAGCCATTGCCGCAATAATCATACTCTCCTACTGTTTCGTGGAGAAAGAGCGTGACGAATATGCAACGTTCTTCATCGTGACAGGCACGCTTGTGAAGCTGTACGGCATTGTGGGACTGGCGTTCTTCTTATTCTCACGGCACAAAACGAGGTTCATATTGTCCTTATTGCTCTGGAGTGTGGTGCTGTTCGCGTTGCCGATGGCGTTTTCTTCGCCTGAATACCAGTTCCAACAGTACGCGGAGTGGTATCAATCGCTAAGCGGAAAGAACGAGGAGAACATACTGTCGGCCGCACAGAACATCTCCATCATGGGCATGATAACGAAAATCGGGTATGGCCTGACAGAGGGACACGGCCATGTTCTGGCAGTGATGCACGACGGCGCGAAGCCCAATATGGCCAACTGGTGGGTGCAATCATTCAGCATGCTGTGGGTGATGGGGGCCGGATGCGTCATCGCCGCACTCGGTTATTTCCGCATTCCGCAATGGAAAAACAGGATGTTCCGCATGAACATACTCGCCATGGTGCTGATGTTCGTGGTGCTGTTCTCCACCGGTTCCGAGTCCAGCGGCTACATAACGCCGTTCATAGGGTGCTGCATCTGGTACTGCTGCGTGCCTTGGCAACGCGGAAAATGGGACACGGCGCTGCTCATTGCGGTGTTCATCATATCGTCAATGTCACCAAGTGACCTGTTTCCGGCGTTCATAAGGCGCGACTGGATACAGCCTTACGCCTTGAAAGCGTTGCCGGTCACGCTGGTATGGCTGCGTCTTTCCTTTGAGCTTATGACGAGAGACTACCGGGAAGAGGTAACAATCAGAAAACAATAATCAAGAGTTATGATTCTACTTAGCTTTGACACAGAGGAGTTTGACGTCCCCCGTGAGCACGGAGTGGACTACGATACATTGAAAGAAGGCATGGAAGTGTCACGGTATGGCACCAACCGCATACTGGACTGCCTTAAAGAATGTGGTGTGAAAGGTACTTTCTTCTGCACCACAAACTTCGCGGAGAACGCGCCGGAGGTGATGCAGCGCATCATAAACGAGGGTCACGAGGTGGCTGCACACGGCTGCGACCACTGGCAACCACAGGCGGAAGACGTGGTAAACTCCAAGAGAATACTGGAAAAACTGACCGGAATGGAGATCAAAGGGTACCGACAGCCGAGGATGTTCAAGGTTGATATTGCAGAGCAAGCGCGTCAGGGGTACACCTACAACGCCTCACTCAACCCGGCTTTCATACCGGGCCGGTATATGCACCTCACCACTCCGCGGACATGGTTCGTACAGGAAGGCGTGATACAGATACCCGCTTCTGTCAGCCCTTGGTTTAGAATACCTATGTTTTGGCTGTCACTGCACAACTTCCCGCTATGGCTTTACAAGGCTTTGTGCCACAGAATAATAAAGCATGACGGCTATTTCAACACCTATTTCCACCCTTGGGAGTTCTTTCCCCTTGGCGAACACCCGGAGCTGAAGATGCCTTTCATCATCAGAAACAATGCCGGACAGCCGATGTACGAGCGTCTGAAACACATAATACAGGACTTGAAGGCACGGGGAGAGGCCTTCGGGACATACAGCGAGTTTTGCTCTTCAATCATAAAACAAAACCGGATTAAGCCATGATATTCGTAAGAGACAAGGGACAGATGTGCAACAACATTCTCCAATATGCCCATGTATATGCATGGACAAAGGAGAACCACCGGCACAGTATGTCCATGCGCTTCGCATACAAATACCAGTATTTCAAGATCTGCAACACCAAGAACCACAACTTTCTGACGTACATTGCAGGCAAGTATGGAGCAAAATACAAGATACTGCCTGTTGTTACATACGATCTTGGCGAGGAGGGGAAGGCCGAAAAGGAGGCTTTCACCCTGTCACACCGTAACGTTATCATCGAAGGATGGGGCGTAAGGTATTACGACTTGTTCATAAAATACAAGCAAGACATACTGGAACTGTTTGACTTCAAGGAGGAAATACACCACAAAATAAACGAACTCCTTGCAGAAACGTCCGATGACAACACCATAAAGATAGGGGTTCACATACGCCGCGGCGACTACCTTACGTTCTTCAATAGCATATATTACTTCTATGATTATGCCTTTATGCACTACATCAAGCAGATTATCGCGATGTTCCCGGGCAGGAATTTCACGGTATATATCTGCGGTAACGACCCGGAACTGAACCGGAAGTACTACATTAAGGAGCTACCTGAGGCGAAAGTGGTGTTCCCCAACGGCAATGCAGGCGAAGATCTCTGTATGTTGTCAGAGTGCGACTACCTTATAGGACCGCCAAGTTCCTACTCACTTGTAGCCGCCATGTACGGCAAAGCCAAGCTGCACTGGATGACAAACGACCATGGCAGCGTGACCCTTGATGACTTCAAGGACTTCGACACGCTCTTCCGAACCTTTGACAACTACTGGATTGATCCGCCGAAGCTGCCGAAGAAGGTGCTTTTCCTTATCAGCCGTTTCCTTGACGGAGGCATAGACACGGTGCTGGTGGAGTACATCAACAACTTCTGCACGCTCACAAGTCACCAGATTTCGCTTGGCATTATGCTGAAGATGAAAGAGTTTGAGGTGTTCACCAACCGGCTTCCAAAGAACATCAACGTCTTCTACCTTGTGCGAAACAAGCTGCTTACATGGTATAAGAAGCACAGCATCATGTCGAAGAACAAGAACATGGGGCCTCTTGACGAGCTGTTCCTCAACCCGATACGCAGAATATCCACCATCTGGAAGCTGAGAAAGATCACAAAACAGTTTGATGTCGTGATTGACTTCGACTCCACTTTCAGCTCACTCATAAGCACCAAGGGCACGGCCAAGAGGATAAGTTTCTTCCATTTCAGCTTTGCGACCGAACTGCAACGGGACAAACGCCACATGAAGCGCAGGCTGGACAACATGAAGAAATATGACCATGTGGTGACGCTCAGCAACGCCATGCTTGAAGAGGCGCGGCACGTTGCCCCGGAACTGGAAGACAAGTTCGTCAGGATATACAACTCCGTCAATCTCCACCGAATACACGTAAAGGCGAAGGCACCCGTCGAAGACCCGCGCATCAACGGCGAATACATACTCGCAGTGGAACGGTTGGAGGAGACGCAGAAAGACATCACCACCCTCATCGACGCATACGCGATGCTCGATCAGAAGCCGGGCATCACGTCACTGCCGCCACTATATATAATAGGTGAGGGCAAAAGCCGCGACGAAATAGAGCGGCACATCAGCGAACACAATCTGAACGAAAAGATAGTACTGCTCGGTTTCATTGAAAATCCTTTCCCTTGGATGGCCAAGGCACGGCTGATAGTCCACAGTTCCAAGTTCGAAGGGCTGCCGACGGTATTGATAGAGGCTCTCATGCTGAACAAGATAATAGTGTCAAGCGACTGTCCCACAGGGCCGGACGAGATATTAAAGCACGGAAGAGCCGGCATTCTCGTACCGGTAGGCGACGTAAACGGGTTCAGCAATGCCATGGAGCGCGCCCTGTATGACAAGCAGCTGCAAGGCAACCTGCTGCACGAGATAAAGAAACACAAAAAGACTTTCATGGCGGAAAAGAACATCTCCACACTGGAACAGCTGTTCTGAACCGGGCAAGGTATGCGGTAAAAGGGTAAAGGTTGAAGGTTGTAGGTCTTCCACCTGCATACATCACTTAACCTACGCCTTAAAACCTGAAACCTAAAACCAAGCACCGCAAAACGTTGCGCAACCTAAAACCCACAAAGAAAAATGATTTCCATCGTTATCAACACATACAATGCGGAAAGACACCTCGCAAAAGTACTGGAATCGGTAAAGGATTTTGACGAAGTGGTCATCTGCGACATGGAAAGCACCGACGGCACGTTGAGCATAGCCAAAAGCTACGGTTGCAAAATAGTGACATTCCCAAAGCAGAACCACACCATCGTGGAACCGGCACGTAACTTCGCCATACAGTCGGCAACCCACCCATGGGTGCTTGTCGTTGACGCCGACGAGACAGTCCCGAAGGCACTGCGCGACTACCTGTACCGCAAGACATCACAGCCCAATCCGCCTGACGGGATATACATACCGCGCCGCAACTACTTCATGGGAACGTTCATGCACTCCCTCTACCCAGACTACATCCTGCGCTTCTTCCGCAAGGACAAGACGGAATGGCCACCCGTCATTCATGTGCAGCCCAACGTAAACGGCACCGTAATACACGCCCCGAAACACAAGGGACTGGCATTCGAGCACCTTGCCGACGACAGCATATCCGACCGTTTGCGCAAGACCGACACATACACCGACTATGAGTGCATGAAAAAAGCGGGCAAACGGTATGGCGCATTGGCGTATCTCGGACGCCCGACACACCGCTTCATCAAGAGTTATATCATAAAGGGGGGATTCCGTGACGGGTTTCCCGGCTTCATCTACGCCTGTCTCGAAGCGACATACCAAATCGTCATGATGGGGAAATTAAAGGAAAGGAAACGTCTATAAGACACCAACGATGCCGCGAACACCGCCATCTCCCGATGCGATGGTTACAAACGTCGTTGCGAATGCCATCAACCTCCCGATGCGATGGTTACAAACATCGTTGTAGGGACGCACCTTGGTGCGTCCGCCGATGCGGGTGAATGCGATAATTCGGACGCACCAAGGTGCGTCCCTACAAAATATCGCCACGCAAAAACATTACCAACGCAACAAAAACATGGTATGATGAACCCCGAAGGGGTGAAATATCCAAGCACAGGGTGTAAACCCTGTGTTACCATTTAGGACGAAAAAATTGTATCGGAAACCCCGAAACCGGCAGGCGAGGAGCACAACGTGCGACGAGGGGTGACACAACACTGCAAAAAAGCACTACCATATATTCGTGTCGCAACACATGATATACGATAGGTATTTCACCCCTCGGCGGCCAATACCCGCCTCGCCTATCGGCTTCGGGGTTCCCAATACGTTTTGCGAGCATCACATCTGAACACAGGGTTTACACCCTGTGCTATATTCTGTCACCCCTTCGGGGTTCGGAGGCGACAATCAACGGCATCACAATAAGGCGCTGACTGCGACAATAGGCACGGCATCCAGCCGTGCAGCAAACAAGGCATATAAGGACAAATAACGCATTGGGCAAAAGGCACTTGCACGGTATCCTGCCGTACCTACTGTCATGCCGCAAGACAAAAGGGTGCCGATTACACCGCAATCAGGTGCTGATTACCATATAAAAAGGTGCTGATTACAGTGTAATCAGCACCTTTTTACAAATACGGCAAATACAGGACTTCACGGAAACGGCCTTGTCCCTCTCATCAACACGCCGCCGCACGTTACGGCAAAGCCTCACCTGTCCGCCCTGCCAAGGTCGTCATACAGCTTTTGAAGGAACGCCTGCGCCTTCGGCAACAGTCCCTCCGACCGGTCGCCACCGGCGGCTACGACCTGCCCGGAGGTATTGTCATAAAACATAAAACTGTCACCTTCTACCATCCCCATGGCGTCCGGGAAGGTGAAAAAGGCGTAATGTGGAGCGGCGGCATCCATCAAGTCCTTTGAATATAAAAACTCATCATGAGGGCGTCCCAGCATGGCAAGCACCGTGGCACTGATGTCTATCTGCGAACCTACAACCGGAATACGCCGCGGTTCGGTTATCATTCCGCCCAGCATCACCATCGGGAGTTCATAACGCCACAACCGGTAATTGTCCATCTCAGGCGGATATGCACCGAGATGGTCAGGCACTATCACGACAAGGGTGTTCCGCCAGCAGGGCATTCTCCTCAGTTTCCCGATGAAATCCCCAAGGCAATGGTCGGTATATGAAAAGGCATTCAGCTCCGGCGAACTCAGTTTCCGGTAGTCGGGCACGTCAAAAGGCTCATGGCTGCTGCTCGTCATGAAGACCTTGAAGAACGGCTTTTCTCCCTGCTTTGCCTCACGCCCTATATCAGCCAGCACCCGGTCAAACACCGGACCGTCCGCCACTCCCCACTTGCCGGTACTCTGTTCCGGCGGGAAATCGTACTGTGAGGTGATTTTCTGAAACCCTGTGCCGACAAGGTATGAACGCATATTGCTGTAATTGGTATCGCCTCCATAATAGAAGTGCGTCACATAGCCGGTCTTTCCGAGCGACTTGGCGATGGAAGGCAGTGACGTGCTGATGCGGGGCATATCCATAACGCTCATCGTTGGCTGCGCAGGCAGACCGCTCAATACCGACACCAACGCCCTGTCCGTGCGGAAACTGTTGGCGTAGAAGTTAGTGAAATATATGCCTTCACGTGAATAACGGTCAAGGTTCGGTGTCACTCCGCTGACGTGACCGGCCTCTGTCATGATGTATTTGGAGAAACTTTCAAGGCAGACCAGCACCACATTATAGTCTTTCTTTACAGCATCCGGACGCAACACCGTATGCGTCAGCCCCGCAAACAGGCTGTCGGCCTTGTCCGGTTCCATAAAACGATAACGCCCGGCAATGTCCTCTTGGTGCATGACCGACTCCAGAAAACTGAATATAGGATTAACGGCGGCATGATTAAGTCTCACGTCCTGCGAGAAATATACGTTGCCCGTATGGTTGGTTCCGGTGCCGAAGCCGCCACGGATGGGTATTATCATGGCGGCGGTAACAAGCAAAAGGAAGACCGAAAGGCCAATACGCCGGGCGACAGTAACGGCCGGAACGGCTAAGACTTGCCGCCTCAACGCACCGAAGATTTTATAAAGACATACCGTACCGCATATCATAACGAGCGGGAACAGCACCATCTGCCACACCGACATACTCGCCATGGCCGCCGAAGGAGAGGTCTTTATGTAAAGCAAAGGGGTGCTGTCAAGCGGGAATCCCCAATAGGCGTACAGCCCAAGATTGCTTGTATAGGCAAGGAAAGAGGCGAAAGACGTGACAAGGAAGTAGCCGTTCCACAGCCATTTCCACCATTTTCCCGTCGTCCACAGGGAACATATAAGCATCAAACCGGGGATGATTGAGAAATATCCGGCAATGGCCGCATCAAGCAACAGGCCGTGCCACAACACGGAAAGCCACCCGGCCACCGAACCGGTGTCCGCACAATACAGCGTGAGAAAGCAGACTTTGCTGAGCACACCCGGCAAAATCCAGACAAGAAAAATGACTAATATGGCGTAAATCCTATTCATCTGCCCATTCTGTTGTCAGTCGTTAACTATGACAGCACCGTAGGTGCGGCATAATAAAGGATAGGGTGTAAGCCCTATCTATGCGCATAATCAATAATGAATCAGCCCCATCTTTTTCAGCAACTTGCGCAACCATGTGTCCGAATGCCCGCGTTTCTTGAAGTGACGCATATACGATCGTCCCAAGACTTTCTCCTTTGTGGCGAACACTATCTTCGCCGTGTGCCTCTTGTCACGGTGCTCCGGCCTGCCGTAAGTGCTGTCAACGAGTTTGCATTTGCGCCCCTGCATATAAGCATTAAGTGCCGATTCGTCATGGGCTGTCGGCACATACCCGTTATGAAAGTCCCTATCCACTATCTCATGACAACCCTCAAGCAGTTTGATGAATTCTTCACAGCTGCCACCATTAAGTGTTCCTTGATAGTATATCTGCCTTGTTCCAAAAGGAACACAAGCCGCTGACTGCGGTCTTCGCTCAAAAGGAAAAGTATCCGGGTCTGCATTCATGTCCTGCCACGTCAACATCAACAAACCGCCATCTTCATTTGTCGGTACTATCTCCTGCGGAGTGATTGGTGCTTTGAAGCGAGTATTGGCGTTACAGAAGTAAATATAGTCATAATTCCTTAGTTCTTCCTTCACTCTTAAAAAGAACATGAACCGGTACATGGTGTTACAAGGCCAGCCAAGGTCTTCCTGATGAATCAAAGTGACATTATTTCCAACTTTCAGTTGAGCTTCCATGTCTGTCGCAAAGAAATAATGTTTTTCCGCTTCCGGAAGAAAATTCCGCTCACAAGTGTTGTAAAACTCTTCCCAAAAACATGAATAACGTCCTACGCCTATATATAATAACGCTACTTTCATACTTTATTACGTATTATTTATAATTTACTTAACACCCTGTTTCTCTCCTTTTCATCAGGATAGAATTGGCAGAAGTCCTCCCAAGTGCGCTTCCACCTGTTGTGGCTCCAGAGCCAGTACGGCGGGTTTTCCCTTATCGTTTCCTCAAGCAGGCGGTAGTATTTCTCCGTCAAGGAGAACTTGGGCTCCTCCTTAGCGTTATCACACATCTTCACGAGTGTGGCTACATAGTATCCGCGCTTGGGGCGTTTTATGTCCATATAGAACGCCGCCCCGCTAAAAATCTTGGCTATTCTCTCCGCTCCGGAGTATGTAGGCGTAAGCTGATTGAGGAATGTCGGCCAGTAGTGCATACTGCTGAAGCCGGGCACTTGGTCCGAGACGAAGCCTATGACCATGGCCTTCTGTTCCTTGTGCCAGCGCGCCAGCGTAGGCAATGTGTCCTCCATCTTCACGCCATGCGCTCCGAAACGTGTGCGTAGTTTCAGGAAAATCCTGTCCGCAGTCTTGCTTTCCAGTTCGTGATACAGGTTTCCGCACAGGCAGTCCGGGGCGTGCATGGCAAATGTCGTGACCCATTCCCAGTTGCAATAATGGCCGAGATACATATAAATCGGTATCTTGCGGTCCATGAACACGCGGGCTTCCTCCATGCCCTCGAAGCGCATTCGCCGCGCCATCTCTTTCTTGCTGATGGATGTCAGCTTTATGGTCTCGAACACATAGTCGCAGAACCAGCGGAAGAACTTGCGCTCTATGCCCAGCATTTCCTTCTCCGACATTCCGGGAAAGGAGTTGCGGAGGTTCTTGCGCACTACTTTCTTGCGGTATTTGGTGAGGTAATATACGATAAAAAAGGCGATGTCTGAAAAAACATACAGCACTCCCAGCGGCAAGAGAGAGAAGGCATAGAGAGCGCCATACATCAACTTATATTTTATATCTGCCAACATTATTAGTATTATAGTTTGGTGTTTTTGTCCTCCGGCAGCCCCGCAACGTTAGGCGAAACGGCCGTTTTCTGCTTTGCAAAGGTAGATATTTTATTTATAATATGCAAATAAATGTATGATAAAAGAATTTAACGCGCCGTAATAAACACGTCTGCGGACTCTCTGTCCGGGGGCGGGTGTATGCCTGTCAGCAGTCAACTTTGTTGAGAAGGTTGATACATCGTCCCTACATGGCTATGGCTCGGAACGCCAAATATAAAGGAATGTCAGAAACAGCGTTGAACCCCAAAGGGGTGACAGAATACAGCCCGGGGTGTCAACCCCGGGGAAGAGGACGGTGAATGCAAATAACAGTATCGGCACCCCGCAGCCGGAAGGCGAGATGCCCGCAGGGCAGCGAGGGGTGAAAAATGGTGCGAGGAAACAGAAACGGCCACACAGGAAAAACAAAACCACGATAAACAGAGATCCAACACCCCTCGTCGCACGTTGTGCTCCTCGCCTGCCGGCTGCGGGGTGCCAATACGTTTTATCGTCCAACGCTACAATTCCCAGGGTTGACACCCTGGGCTGTATTCTGTCACCCCTTCGGGGTTCACCGCCTGTTGCATTATTATTTTGTCACATTCCCAGCCTCCGTCAATGGCAATTCCGAACAGCACGGCGAAGAAACAGGCACGGCATCCTGTCATGCAAGCGCCTTACAGACAAGGAAACGTTTGCTGCACGGCTGAATGCCGTGCCTACTTCTTTTCCGTATTCCTATATGACTGAAAAACAATATCATACGGATGCCGCCGTAATCAGCACCTGTTTACCGTGTAATCAGCACCCTTTTACACTGCAATCAGCACCGGATTACCGGGTAATCAGGTGCTGATTGCAAAACGTGTCGGCGGATGCCCTCCACCAAAGAGGACATCCGCCTTGAAGAAAATGATAATTATAAGAGAATGGATGATTCTTTCATGGTTGTAGGTTGATGGTTTTAGGTTATAGGTCTTTCGGCTTGGAACAAGACAAACCATGACCAAGCGTAGCGCAACCTGAGACCTAAAACCTACAACCTGTCCATCGGCTACCCCAAATACGCATCTACTTTCCTTGCCGCATCCCTGCCGCTTGCCATGGCACGGACCACGAGTGACGCTCCCGATGCCGCGTCACCGCAGACGAATACGTTGTCGGCGAACTTGGGTTGTTCCGGTTTCAGGAAGCCCATGGCGAGGAAGCAAATCTCGCACTTGATTACTTCCGGTTCTCCTGCCGGCACCATCTTCGGCCTGCCGCCTTCCGGATTGGGTTCCCAGTCGATCGGCTGCACACGCACACCGGTCAGTTTGCCGTCCTTGCCGAGGAACTCCAAGGAGTTGATGTTCCAGCGGCGCACGCAGCCTTCCTCGTGTGATGAGGTGGTCTTCAGTGTGCGCGGCCAGTTTGGCCAAGGGTTGGCGGGGTCTTCCGGACCCTCCACGGGCTTCGGCATTATCTCTATCTGCGTCACGCTGAGGCATCCCTGACGGTGTGATGTGCCTATGCAGTCAGAGCCGGTGTCGCCACCTCCGATGACAAGCACGTCCTTGCCCTTGGCCGTCACACGCTCGTCCTTGGAGAACTCCATGCCCGCCAGCACGCGGTTCTGCTGTGAGAGCAGTTCCAAGGCGAGGTGCACGCCCTTCAATTCGCGGCCGGGGATGTTGAGGTCACGTGCCACCGGCGTGCCGGTGCTCACCACATACGCGTCAAACTCGCCCTGCGGCAGGCGGCCGTCGGTTGCAAGCTGTTGCAGGTCTATTTCCGTTCCGAAGACGAACCGTATGCCCTCCTGCTCCAATAGGTTCATACGGCGGTCTATAACCTTCTTGTTCAGCTTGAAGTTAGGTATGCCGTAGCGCAGAAGACCGCCCGCAGCCTCGTTCTTGTCGAACACGGTTACGGTGTAACCCATCTTGTTCAGGCGGTTGGCGGCGACCAGTCCGGCCGGCCCTGCGCCTATGACGGCAACGGTCTTGCCATTGCGTTCGTACTGCTGCGGCTGTATAATGTTCTCCCGCCATGCGCCTTCCGTGATGGCACACTCGTCCTCGCGGTTGGTGGTCGGCTCATGGTCGGTAAGGTTCAGCACGCAGGCCTTCTCGCAAAGCGCCGGACATATCCGCCCGGTGAACTCGGGAAAGTCATTGGTAGAGTTGAGAAGGCGGTATGCAAGCGCCCAGTCTCCCCTGTAAAGGGCATCGTTCCACTCCGGCGGTTTGTTGCCGAGGGGGCACGCCCAATGGCAGAACGGCACTCCGCAGTCCATGCAACGGCTTGCCTGTAACTTGCGGTCGTGAGAGTTAAGCGTCTGTTCCACCTCGCCAAAGTCCTGTATCCGGTCATGAAGGTCGCGGTAGCCGGCCTCCTTTCTATGTATAGTCAGAAATGCTTTTGGATTTCCCATTGTTGTCATTAATTGTTTTGGCAGCCCCCACCCAACCTCCCCGAGGGGAGGCGTGGTATGCTTCATACCCGTCTTTACATTCTTCTCCTCCCCCTCGGGGAGGTTGGGAGGGGGCCGTATTTTAGTTATTTATCAACTGCATATTTGCTATTTTCTCCTGTAACACACGCATCTGCTCTTCCTGCAACACACGCTTGTACTCGATAGGCACGACCTGTATGAAGTCTTCCACGTACCTGTTCCAGTCGTCAAGCATCCTGCCCGCCAGCGCGGAACCGGTGTATAGGTAGTGCTTGCGTATCAGTTCTTTCAGTTCCTTGCGGTAGGCAGCCTCCTCAACGAGGTTTATCTCCACCTGATCCATGTTGCAGTAGTAGTCGAAATTATGGTTCTTGTCCCATACGTATGCTACGCCTCCCGACATTCCGGCGGCGAAGTTACGCCCTGTCTCGCCCAAGACCACCACACGGCCGCCGGTCATGTACTCGCAGCAATGGTCGCCCGCGCCTTCCACGACGGCCATGGCGCCGGAGTTGCGGACGGCGAAACGCTCGCCCACACGGCCGTTAACGTACAGTTCACCGGTTGTGGCGCCGTAGAGACCGGTATTGCCCGCTATGATATTATCCTCCGCCACGAAGTCGGCATTGGCTCTGGCAGGAGGCAATATGGCTATTCTTCCGCCTGAAAGTCCCTTGCCGAAGTAGTCGTTTGCCTCGCCTTCCAGCTTCAGGTTCACGCCCTTCACGGCGAAAGCTCCGAATGATTGCCCAGCAGAGCCCTTGAACTTGATGTTTATCGTGCTGTCGGGCAGGCCCTCCTCACCGTACTTCTTGGCTATGACACCTGACAACATGGTGCCCACGGCACGGTCGGTGTTCTTGATGGCGTAATCGAGATTCACCTCTTCCTTGTTGTCAATGGCTTGCGCGCAGGCCTTGATGATGTCAAAATCCTTCACGCCTTCCACCTTGGTGAACGCCTCACGGTCCCAGCACAGGGGCTTGTCCGTCCCGGGTTTGTAAAGCAAACGCGAGAAGTCTATCGTGCCCTGCTTGGTTGTCGGGTCTGCGGCATGAACCTCGATAAGGTCTGTACGGCCTATTATCTCTTTCAGATTCCGCACCCCTATCTCCGCAAGATACTCACGGGTACGCTCCGCAAGGAAGGTAAAGAAGTTCACTACATACTCCGCACGGCCGCGGAACTTGGCGCGAAGACGCTCATCCTGCGTCGCTACACCCACCGGACAGGTGTTGGTGTTGCATTTGCGCATCATCAGACAGCCAAGCACTATCAGCGGCAACGTGCCGAAAGAGAACTCGTCCGCACCCAACATCGCCATCAGAATCACGTCGCGTGCCGTCTTCAACTGGCCGTCAGTCTGCAACCTTACTTGGTTACGCAGCCCGTTCATCACAAGCGTTTGCTGTGTCTCGGCAAGCCCTATCTCCGGTGATATGCCAGCGAAACGCATGGAAGATGCAGGAGATGCGCCCGTTCCTCCCTCCGCTCCGGAGATTACTATGAGGTCGGCCTTGGCCTTGGCAACGCCTGCCGCGATGGTTCCCACGCCGCTTTCGGCAACGAGTTTCACAGAGACGGCAGCCGTAGGATTGATGTTTTTCAAGTCGAAGATGAGCTGCGCAAGGTCCTCGATGGAGTAGATGTCATGATGAGGCGGCGGTGAAATCAGCGTGATGCCGGGTATCGCGTTACGTGTCTTGGCTATAATCTTGTTCACCTTGAAGCCCGGCAGCTGTCCGCCTTCGCCCGGCTTGGCTCCCTGAGCCACCTTTATCTGTATCTCCTCGGCATTCACAAGGTATTCGGCCGTTACTCCGAAGCGTCCTGATGCTATCTGTTTCGTCTTGGAAGAAAGGCTCACCCCATCGACCATCGTGTGGTAACGTGCATTGTCTTCGCCGCCCTCACCGGTGTTGGAGCGTGCCCCGAGCTTGTTCATCGCAAGCGCAAGAGCCTCGTGTGCCTCTATGGACAGGGCGCCAAAGGACATGGCTCCCGTGACAAAGTGCCTGACAATGGACTCCACCGGCTCCACTTCTTCCAGCGGAACAGGCTTTGCGGCCTTCCTGAAACCCATGAAGTCACGCAGGAATATCGGCCTTTCCTTCTTGTCAACCATAGCCTCCCACTCCTTATACTTCTTGTAAGAGCCCATCCGTGTGGCCAGTTGCAGGTTGGCGATGGTATCAGGATTCCACGCATGATCAATGCCATCCTTGCGGTAGTTGAACAGTCCCGTGTTGGGAAGGAAGCCGTCAAGCCGCTTAGGCAGGAACGCACTGTCATGCAGACTGACGGCGTCACGGGCGATGTCACGCAGCCCTATGCCGCCAATCGTTGACTTGTCAGTACCGAAATAGGTCTGCAACAGCTCGTCGGAAAGGCCCACCGCCTCGAATATCTTGGCTCCGCGGTAGGAGCGTATGGTCGATATGCCCATCTTGGACATAATCTTTTTCAGTCCTTTGTCAACCGCCTTGATGTAGTTTTTCTCCGCTGTGGCATACTCTTCCTGCACCTTATGCTTCCTGACAAGGTCGTCAATGACGGCGAATGTCATGTAAGGGTTGATGGCGGACGCGCCATATCCCAGCAGCAGCGCGGCGTGCATGACCTCGCGAATCTCGCCGGACTCAACGATAAGTGCGGTCTGCACGCGCTTGCCGACGGATATAAGGTAGTGGTGTACGGCGCTGACGGCGAGCAGAGACGGTATCGCCGCCCGGCTGCCGTCAATGTCACGGTCTGACAGGATGATGTAGTTCACGCCGTCATCCACCGACTGTTCCGCCGCCTTGCAGAGGTCATTGAGGGCTTTGCACAGCCCCGCCTCACCATCAGTAACGTTGAACAGTATCGGCAGTTTCTTTGTCTTGAACCCCTTGTAGCGTATGTTGCAAAGGATGTCAAGCTCCGTATTGGTCAGCACCGGCTGCGGCAGACGCACCATCTTGCAGTTGCTTTCGTCGGGATTGAGTATTCCCGAGCCCACGCGGCCTATATATTCCGTGAGCGACATGACCAGTTCCTCGCGTATAGGGTCTATGGCCGGGTTGGTAACCTGCGCAAACTGCTGGCGGAAGTAGTTGAAGAAAATCTGCGGTTTGTCGGATATTACAGCCAGAGGAGTGTCGTTACCCATTGCCGCCACAGGCTCCTGTCCGTTGGTACACATCGGCACTACGGTCTTGTCTATGTCCTCCTGTCCGAAACCGAAGGCTATCAGCTTGCGTTCAAAGTCGCTGACGGCGTTGTCAACCTTACGTCCTGACTTCAGTTTCTCCAGCTGTATGCGGTTCGTTGACAGCCATTGGCGGTAAGGATGTTCACCCGCCAGCTTCTCCTTTATCTCTCCATCATAGTATATTTTGCCCTCAAGCGTGTCTATAAGCAGTATCTTTCCCGGTTGCAGGCGTCCCTTGCTTACCACGTCACTTGGTTCAAAGTCCATCACGCCCACCTCCGAGGCAACGACCATAAGGCCGCTCTTCGTGATGGTATAGCGCGACGGACGCAGGCCGTTTCTGTCAAGCATTCCGCCCGCATAGCGTCCGTCAGAGAACATCAGTGCGGCAGGCCCGTCCCACGGTTCCATCAATATCGAGTAGTATTCATAGAAGGCCTTGAGGTCTTCCGAGATAGGATTCTTGTCGTTGAAGGACTCCGGCACGAGGATGGCCATGGCCTGCGGCAGCGACATCCCGCTCTGGACGAGGAACTCGAACACGTTGTCAAGGCTGGCGGAGTCAGACATTCCCTCCTGCAATATAGGCCGGAGGTTCTTTATGTCGCCCAAGGCCTCAGACGAAAGCACGCTCTCGCGGGCCTTCATCCACCCGCGGTTGCCGCGCACGGTGTTTATCTCTCCGTTGTGACAGAGCAGGCGGAACGGCTGCGCCAGTTTCCACTTCGGGAACGTGTTGGTGGAGAAGCGAGAATGAACCAGCGCCAAGCCGCTCGTGAAGTAATTGTTTGAAAGGTCGGGGTAATAGCGGCGCAGCTGCCCTGAGGTCAGCATTCCCTTATAGACAATGTCCTTGCTGGACAGCGAACAGATGTAGAAATCTTCGTCGTCAATGCGCCTCTCTATCTTCTTGCGTACCTTATATAATATACGTTCAAAGACTTCCGCATTGTCGTCAGACACTCCCGTGACGAAGACCTGCTTGATGTCAGGCTCCACATCACGCGCTCCCACACCCAGAACCTCCGGACACGTGGGGACATTGCGCAGGTGCATCAGCGTCAGTCCCTCACGTTCTATCTCCTCAATCATAACGGACAGAATCTCGTCCTGCCTCCCGCCGTCTTTCGGCAGGAAGACAAGCCCCGTCCCGTACTTTCCCTTCTCAGGCACGGGAATGCCTTGCAGCAGGATGAACTCATGAGGAATCTGCAACAGTATGCCTGCACCGTCGCCCGTCTTGTCACGGGTTTCCGCGCCACGGTGCTCCATGTTCTCAAGCACCCTCAAGGCATTGTCCACCAAATCATGGCTTTTGTTGCCGTGGATGTTAACCACCATGCCCACGCCGCAAGCGTCATGCTCATATTGGGCATCATACAATCCTTCTCTCATAATCGGTCAAATGTTTTATGTGTTGTTGTCTCTTCTTACCGCTTTTACATTGCATCATGTCATAAACAAGCGGCTTTTTGCATCATTTCGTCTGCAAAATTACATATATTCTTTCTTTTTGACAAATCTTTCGACACGTTTTTACAGGCTTTTTACCTATCAATCGGGTAAAATTTTCAATCTGTAAGCAAAATAACGCCGTACAATTACAAATTGTAACTATACAGCATTATTTTACTTACAGATTTACTTTTTCTCGTCATTTGTTAATTCTTGGCGTAAGAAATCATTGCTCCGCCAGTCCAAAAGTGGACGGGAAGCCGTACCCGCTTAATGCAAACGATGTTGTAGGGACGCACCTTGGTGCGTCCGCCAGTGCGGGATGACATACCCGCCGATACGGAAAAACGTTGTGATTCGGACGCACCAAGGTGCGTCCCTACAAAATATCGCCGTACAAAAACATTACAAATGCTGCCGAGGTCACGTATAATTGCCCGCGCGTAGAGACGATGTACCACATCGTCTCGGCAGACAACGGCGGACGACAAAGATAATGAGACGATGTAATACATCGTCTCTACATGCGCCGACAAAATGACCGAATACAATAAAAGAACGCTGATTGCGACAGTAGGCACGGCATGCCGCAAAACAAAAGGGTGCTGATTACCTTGTAAAAGAGGCCTGATTGCAGTATAATCAGCACCCTTTTACAAGGTAATCAGCGCCCTTTCACGAAGGCATCATGTATATACCTGACTGCCTGCGCATTACAAACGAGGCAAACGGACTATGCCCTTCACTTCTTTTTCACGGGATCACAGGTCAGTCCTACGCCGAGTTTCTTGAATATCTTGCGGTCAACCTCTGACAGCATCACCGTGGAATGCACCTGACAACCGCGCAATGCCGGCAACTGTTCAAGCGCCTTGCGGCAATCCTCGTTTGCCTGGCTGAGCACTGACAGCGCCACAAGAACCTCGTCAGTGTGCAGACGCGGGTTGTTACCGCCAAGGTAATCTATCTTGGTTTTCTGTATCGGCTCTATCATGTCCTGCGGTATGAGGCGCACATTATGGTCTATTCCCGCCAGATACTTGGTGGCATTGAGCAACAGTGCGGCGCTCGGCCCGAGCAGTTCCGTTGACTTTGACGTTATCATCGTGCCGTCGGCCAGTTCTATCGCGGCGCATGGCGTGCCCGTCTCTTCACGCCGTTGCTTGGCCACGGTGGTCACCTTTCGCGTCGCCGTGCTGATTTTCGCCTGATTGAAGAGCAGCTGTATCTTCTGCACCTCGTTCTCATTGTCCGCCCCGTCGGCAAACTTGTTTGTGGCATCGTAGTATCTTCGTATTATCTCATCTTTGGAAGCGTCGCAGCATACCTCGTCGTCATTGATGCAGAAGCCCACCATGTTCACGCCCATGTCGGTCGGTGACTTGTACGGGTTGGTGCCGTAGATACCCTCAAAGAGAGCGTTGAGCACGGGGAAAATCTCTATGTCACGGTTGTAGTTGACCGCTATCTTGTCGTAAGCCTCAAGGTGGAACGGGTCAATCATGTTGACATCGTTAAGGTCTGCCGTAGCCGCCTCGTAGGCAATGTTCACCGGATGCTTCAAAGGCAGGTTCCATACGGGGAACGTCTCAAACTTGGCGTATCCAGCTTCCACGCCCCTTTTGTGCTCATTATACAGCTGGGACAGGCATACGGCCATCTTTCCCGAACCCGGTCCGGGAGCCGTCACTATGACAAGCGGACGTTCCGTCTCCACATAGTCGTTCTTGCCGAATCCATCATCGCTGGCTATCAGCGACACGTTGTGGGGATAGCCGTCGATAAGGTAATGCACGTATGACTTGACACCCATGCGTTTCAGCCGTTGGCGGAACGCGTCGGCGGCATGCTGCCCGTTGTAGTGGGTTATCACGACGGAGCCTACAAAGAAGCCGCGGTTGGCAAACTCGCCGCGAAGGCGCAGCACATCCTCGTCGTATGTGATGCCAAGGTCGGCGCGAACCTTGTTTTTCTCTATGTCTTCCGCACTGATAACGATGACAATCTCTATCTGATCGCTGATCTGTTTGAACATACGCAGCTTGGAATCAGGCTGGAATCCCGGCAGCACACGGCTGGCATGGTGGTCGTCAAAGAGCTTCCCGCCGAGTTCAAGGTATAGTTTTCCCCGGAACTGTGCTATGCGTTCCTTGATGTGTTCGGACTGTATGCGTATGTATTTTTCGTTGTCGAAACCTAACTTCATTATCTCTTCTTGCTTAGAGGGCTTTGTTAAGGTTTATCATCTCGATGGCGGAAATCATGGCGTCAGCCCCCTTGTTGCCGGCCTTTGTGCCCGCACGCTCTATCGCCTGCTCTATGCTGTCGGTGGTAAGTATGCCGTTCAGCACCGGAACACCGCTCTTCATGGCAGCCTGCGCGATGCCTTTCGCCGACTCGTTGGCCACCATGTCGAAGTGCGGAGTGGCCCCGCGGATAACCGCCCCGAGGCATACCACGGCGTCATAGTTGCCTGATTCCGCCATCTTCTGTGCCGTTACAGGTATCTCGAACGCCCCCGGAACGTAGGCAAGCGTAAGGTTTTCGGTGTCGCCCCCATGGCGCACGAAGCAGTCTTCGGCGCCGGTTATGAGGTGAGAGACGATGAAGTCGTTAAAGCGGGAGGCCACTATGCCTATCCTTTGGCCGTCAGCGGCCAGTTTACCTTCAAGTATTTTCATTGTGATTGATTGGTGTTTTTGTCGTTTTATTGTTGTGTCAATTGGCGGATTGGCGGCCTTTTCCGCTTCGGGAAACGCCGTGCGCCGCCGCATTATTTTCCTTTCGGCTTCTTCACGTGCAGCAGATGCCCCATCTTTGCATATTTGGTGTACATGTAGAACTCGTCCTTTTCATTGCAGGTCATCTCTATCGGCTCACGTCCTACCACATGAAGTCCGAAGCCGTCGATACCTGAAATCTTCTGGGGATTGTTGGTCATGAGTATCAAATCGCGTATTCCGAGGTCGGCAAGAATGCTCGCTCCCGTTCCGTATTCGCGCAAATCGGCGGCGAATCCCAACGCGATGTTGGCCTCGACAGTATCCATTCCCCCGTCTTGCAGATTGTAGGCGCGGAGCTTGTTGATTAGTCCTATGCCGCGTCCCTCCTGCCTTAGGTACAGCAACACGCCCCTTCCGCGCTCCTCTATGCGGCGCATCGCCTCCGCAAGTTGCTCTCCGCAGTCGCAACGCAGGCTTCCGAAGGCGTCTCCCGTGAGGCATTCGGAGTGCACGCGGCACAATACCGGCTCCGGAGTAGTGACGTCTCCCTTTACCAAAGCCACGTGATGCTCGCCCGTTACCTTGTTAATATATCCGTAAGCACGGAACGAACCGTATTTGGTTGGCAGTTCGGCGTCGGTCACACACTCTATAAGTTTCTCCGTGCGGCGGCGGTATTCCACGAGAGAACGGACGGTTATGCAGGTCAGGTTGTGCTCTTTCGCAAGTTCTTTCAGTTCCTTCGTCCGCATCATCGTGCCGTCTTCGCGCATTATCTCGCAGCACAGTCCGGCTTCCGTCAGCCCCGCCAAGCGGCAAAGGTCAACGGTAGCCTCGGTGTGTCCGGTGCGTACCAGCACGCCACCGTCCCTCGCCTGCAACGGGAACATGTGTCCCGGACGGCGGAAATCGATGGGTTTTGAGTTGGGGTCGGCTATGGCACGCGCCGTGATACCGCGCTCTACGGCGGAGATGCCGGTTGTGGTCGAGATGTGGTCCACACTGACCGTGAACGCGGTCTGGTGGTTGTCACTGTTGTGCATCACCATCTGCGGGAGGTCAAGACGTTCACACAGCTGCCTGCTCATCGGCATACATATCAGTCCCTTGGCTATGCTTGCCATCATGTTGACATTCTCCGTGGTCGCGAATTGCGCCGCACAGATGAGGTCTCCCTCGTTCTCACGGTCGGGATCATCTATTACGAGCACGCATTTTCCGGCCTTCAAGGCTTCAAGAGCTTCATCAATGGTATTGAGCTTAAATTCTTCTTGCATAGTATCTCCTGTTTGTTAAAACCATAATCTACACCTTATGGTTCATGAAACTGCGATAGATTTCCAGTTTCCTGTTATCCATTACTTTGTCATCCGAGTTGCCGTCAGTGTCTCCTGAGGCCTGTTGCGTGAGCAGTTTCTCCACATATTTGGCTATGACATCCGTCTCCAGATTCACCGTGTCGCCCACTTTCACCGAGTGCAGCGTGGTCTTTCCCTGTGTATGCGGTATCAGCGAGACGGCGAATCTGCCGTCTTCCACCTTGGCAACGGTAAGGCTTACCCCCTGAATGGTGACGCTTCCCTTCTCTATTATATGGCGCATCAGGGCGGCAGGGCATTCCACCCACAGCCACACGGCGTTGTCATCGCTTGTGCGGCGGCATACCTTTCCCGTCCCGTCAACGTGTCCCTGCACTATGTGTCCGCCCAGACGCGACTGCAATGTCAACGCCCTTTCGAGGTTAACCTCACTTCCCGCCCTCAGTTCCGCGAGCGAAGTGCGCGCCACTGTCTCCGGCATCACGTCGGCAGTAAATCCCTGCGGGGACATGGTTGTCACCGTAAGGCACACGCCGTTGGTGGCGATGCTGTCGCCAATCCGTGTTCCCTGCATGACGAAAGGCGCCTCCACGTCAAGTGTAACGCTCTTCGTCCCACGCCTTACAGACTTTATCCGTCCTATTTCTTCTATTATTCCTGTGAACATTCTCTTCCTTGCAGGCCGTCTTTCCGCACCAATCCGCTGATGAGCACGTCGTCACCAACCGGCACAACGACCCTGTCTGTCAGTTCTATCGCTTCCGACATCAGTTCCAGCCCGTCACCTTCCACGGGTGTGGTGGCTGTCTTTCCGCCTATAATCTTCGGCGCGACGAACGCCATTACCTCGTCAATCAGTTCCTGTTTGAACAGTGCCTCGCTCAGCGTTCCGCCGCTTTCCAGCAGTATGCTGTCTATCTTTTCCGCCCCGGCACGCTGTATCAGCTCCATGAGAGTGTTGCAGTTCCACAGCACCACGCCCGCTTCCCTGAGCATTTGCAGTTTCTCTTCGTCCGCTCCGTCAGCGTAAGCCACCACCGTAGCGAACTCTCTCGCGGTGCTTACCAGCTGGCTTTCCATCGGTATCCGTGCCTGCCTGTCGGCTATTATGCGTATCGGGTGGCGCACCTCGTGCTCTTTCAGCCCCATGCTTTCCAGCACTTCCGGCTTCAGCCGCACATTAAGCATGGGGTCATCCGCCAACACCGTGCCTATGCCGCAGAGTATTCCGGTGTTCAGCCGCCTCACCTTGTGCACGTATTCCCGTGCCGGTTTCCCTGTCACCCACCGACTGTCACCCGTTACGGAGGCAATCTTCCCGTCCAGCGTCATAGCCCATTTCGCCGTCACCCACGGTTTTCCCGTTGTCATGAATTTAAGGAACACCCTGTTCTGCATCCGCATCTGCCTTACAAGCGCCGCGGCCATAGGCTCTCCCTCCATCACATCTACATCTATACCCGCTTCCCGGAGTATGGCGATGCCCTTGCCTGCGACAAGCGGGTTGGGGTCGTTCAGGCCGACAACGACGCGTGATATGCCACGTTCTATTATCGCATCGGTGCAGGGCGGCTGCTGCCCCTCATGGCAACAAGGCTCCAGTGTCACGTACATTGTGGTGCCCTTGCAGTCGGCGTTGCGCTCATCCGCATCCCTGAAGGCCATTCTTTCCGCGTGCAACCCTCCGTATCTTGCGTGATAACCCTGTGCTATTACCTCGTCATCCTTAACTACCAACGCCCCGACAAGGGGATTGGGATTGACCATCCCCTCCCCTTTTTGCGCCAGAAGCATGGCGTCCTGCATCAATAATAAATCGTCGTCTGTCAGCATATCGGTATTATGCGGCTACATTACCGCAACATAATATATAGTTTGCAAAGTTAGAAAATTAATCCCAAACGGCAAAATTTCGCTATGTTTTTTTGTCTTTTTTACCTAAATATGGGGGCTAACGCATTATGGCTGTGCCTTTTATTTGTCAGTGTCAGTTTTTTTTCTTACCTTTGCCGAACTATTTTGTTTCCCTGCGCGGCAGGCTTTCGCAAAACGCCTGATAACCAAGCGGAAAGGGACGGCAAACGAATAAAACAAAAACTGATTTCCGACATGGCATTAAAGAACAGCCTTATAGCGGCTCTGATAGGCGCAAGCGCTTGCGGAGCGGCTGACGCACAGACACAGCAGGAACAACGATTATTCAGGAACGGCATATTCAACCACATTGACTTTTCCGTGACCGGCGGTACGAGCGGCATAGGTTTCGAGTTTGCCACACCCATAACGGATATGTTCCGGGTAAGAGCCGGCGGCGTGTTCCTGCCACTGACCCACCACGAAGCGACCTTCGGAATGGAGGTGGCGGAGGGACTTTCGCCCGGCGTGAGCAACGAAAGGTTCGACAAGCTGTCGTCCATGATGGAGACGTTCACCGGTTACAAGCCCGAGAAGCAGGTGCAGATGGCGGGTGACCTGAGCATGAACAACTTCAAGTTCCTCGTTGACATCTTCCCGTTCAAGAACAACAGGCACTGGCATGCCACCGTAGGCTTCTATTACGGCAACGGCACTCTGATAGAAGCCAAGAACACTGCGGAGAGCATGAACACACTGACGGCGGTGGCGACATACAACACCATGTACCGGAGGACATTGGAAAACAAGAGCCCGCTGGACCTCTCGTCAATAGGAATAGACCTCGACAACTCTGAAATAACGCAGGTGCAGGAGTACAAGGATAAGCTGAGGAAATGGGGTTCAAGCGGCAAAATAACAGAATATACCGTGAGCTATGAATACGACAACCTGCTTGACGGAGAGCATTACACTGACGGCGAGATAGTATTGAAGACAGGGCCGTTCTCCGAACACGGCATCAGCATGCCGGTAGGCAAATACGCTCGCGACGTGATAGCGCAGGAGGATGTTTACTATGACTACACGGAGAAACTGTATCAAGAGCTGAACACGGGAGACATCAATCCCCTGCACCAGAACATATCGATTGATGTGGAAGCCGACGAGTACCACTATCAGAAGGACGCCAACGGACGATACATAAAGAAAGGGGAGATAAGGTACAGGAAAGGCGAGGTGATGCACAAGGCGGGCGAGACCTTCCGCATGATACCGGACGAGAACAACACGGTGTCCGTAAGTGCCAACGCGGCCAAATTCAAGCCGTACATAGGCATCGGCTACGAGTTCTCCATCAACAACGACAAGCGTTTTAACGTTGGTGTGGATGCCGGCATAATGTTCTGGGGCAACCATCCGTCGGTGGATGTAAGCACGCCCATCGGTGTCAACGCGCAGGGGGAGACCATATACATGACGTATGACATGACACGGGACCTTACGGATCTGCCGGGCAGCGTTGACCATTATGTGAGTTCGGTAAAGCAGTTCCCCGTATTCCCGGAACTGAGTTTTAGACTGTCTTACCGTCTGTGGTAAAACGGTACATAACCAATGGATTTACAATCAGGTGCTGATTACATTGTAATCAGCACCTTTTTATATGGTAATCAGCACCTGATTGCAGTGTAATCGGCACCCTTTTGTTTTGCGGCATGACAGTAGGCACGGCAGGACGTCATGCAAGTACCTTTTACCCAACGTGTTATTTATCCTTATATGCCTTGTTTGCAGTTATCGCAATCAGCGTTCTTTATTGTATTCTGTCGTTTGATTGGCGCATGTAGAGACGATGTATTACATCGTCTCATTATCTTTGTCATCCGCCGTTGTTTGCTGAGACGATGTGATACATCGTCTCTACAAGCGGGCAATTATACGTGACCTCGACGGCATTTGTAATGTTTTTGAATGGCGATGTTTTGTAGGGACGCACCTTGGTGCGTCCGAATGGCAACGTATTCCATACCAACAGATATATTCACCCGCAACAGCGGACGCACCAAGGTGCGTCCCTACAACGACGTTTGTAATCATCATATCGAACCATTGGCAGTATTTGCAGCGTTGTTTGTAATGTTTTTGTGTGGCAATGTTTTGTAGGGACGCACCTTGGTGCGTCCGAATTACCGCATTTCCCGTATCGGCGGGTATGTTATCCCGCAACAGCGGACGCACCCGCTCGGCTTTGCCGCTTGCCACAAGCAAGAAGGTGCGTCCCTACAACAACGTTTGTAGCCATTTGTATCGGGAGGTTGATGGTGTTCGCAACAACGTTTGTAACCATTCGCATCGGGAGACAGACTACATTACGCCATTAAACGAGAAAAGCGCGGAAATAATATTCCGCGCTTTTCCCGTTTAATATGCAAATATACCTATGTCATCTCGTCACCTGCGTGAAGGAAACCTGCACAGGATTGTCAATATCTCCGTATGCGGTTTCGCCCTTGTAGGTTGCGGTCGCATCGGTACGGTACATGAATCTTGACGCCGCGGCATAATACTTGAACGTCAATACATCGCCGTCATTGCCGTACACTAATCCTATCCACACTGACTTGCCATCGGCAACGCTCTCCTTGTATGCCACCCCACGGCACTCGTCTCCGCAGAATACCGCCACCTGTGTGGCCTCTTCGGGCACGGAGAGATACACGGTCATGCTGCCGGAGAACGTTCCCTCAATGCCGCGCACGGCGTTCTCCCACTGCGGGTCGGGGAAAGTGTTGTCAACAGGAGCGGGTGTGTCTCCACCCGGTTCAGGCTGATTGGGAGTGTCCGGCGACACAGGATCATCGCCACCGCCGCCACATGACACGCAGACAAGAGAGAAGATGGCAAGAAGAACCATCGTAATAATATTTCTTTTCATCACTTCTTTGTTGTTTTTATTATGTTTGTCTTACCGTCAGCCACTGCATATACGATGTATGTTCCGGCCGGAAGAGAATTATAATTGGTTGTGTTCACCTTCTTGCCGTCTGCCGAGTAGATGGCCGCCACATTGCCGCCGTTGAACGGCAAGGCTGTATCGTCATCCTCAACGAATGATATTGCGGCTGGATTGCCAAGCGAGCCTACTACGGCGTCAACCTCATAGCAGAGCGAAGTGTTGGCTGTGGCAAACACTTCACCGCCACGCAACAGGGCTATTGACACAAGTTCGGCACCGCTTCCCTGCACGGTGAGGATGGTTGTGCCGTCCTCTGATACGGCGGACGTGCCGCGGATCTCGCCGCGGACGATGGCGGCAAGGCTGTCACCGGCCTCTGTCTCTACGCCGGCAAGGGTGGCTACCACGGTCATGTTGTCCGCATAACGGTTTGCTGTCCCTGCCGTTGGCTGTTCCTCAACCTTTGTCTGCGCCTCGTTTGGATAACGGAAAGTGACGGGGGTGCCGGCATTGCGCATAAGCATATATCCCTGCTCCGGCTCAAGTACGGTGAGTTCGCCTTCCCATCCCTTGGCATTAGAATAGAGACTTGAAGCCGTTTCAGACTTTATCACGTCGCCGTCGGCGGCCGGATAGTTGGCAAGTGCCTCGGAGAGGAGCATCGGTTCTGCCGGGAGATAGGAGATATGGTTCCATCCGCCGTTGACAGTCACGTTCATCTCCGCCGGTACTGTCACCCTGCCTTCCTTCAAAGCCACGCCTTGTGTCTTTGCGGAACGGATTTTATACATGACGGTGCCGCTGAGTTTTGTCTGGTGTGCCAATGCGCCTAACCACTTGGCGTTGCGCTTGGAGTATGCGGCCACGGCGGTCTTTGACTTCACCTCGTCGCCCAGTTCCCATTCACCGTTCCCCAACAGGGTGTTGATGTCGGTCATGTCTTCGTCCATCATCGGTATGGAAACCCAGTTCCAGCCCTCCGACAGTGATATGTCGTAACTGGTCTTGGCAGCCCGCCATACCGCTTTCACGGTGATGTTCTGCGCCGGAACGGTTGCCGGCAACTCCGGTTCCCAGCCTGCGAACGTGTAACCGAACTTCGTTGGCGCATCAGGCGCGGACACTGCCGTGCCGTAATCCAGTGTCATGTCACTGACAGCAGAACCGCCGTCGCTGTTGAACTTGATGGTGTATTGGTTTATCTGCCATTTGGCTTTCACCGTCATCCCGTCCAAAGGCATTGTCTTCGGCAGTTCAGGTTCCCAACCAAGGAAGGTGTAGCCCTCCTTAACCGGAGCGGCAGGAGCGGTTATTGCCGTGTTATAATCCGCCGTTATGGGGCTGACAGCAGAACCGCCGGCGGCATCGAAGGTGATGGTATATGCGTTAGCCTTCCACTGAGCCTTAACGGTAATGTTGCCGGCAGGCATCGTCTGAGGCAGTTCTGGCTCCCAACCCAAGAAGGTGTAGCCTGCCTTGACGGGGGCAGCAGGCTTCGGCACGGCTGTGCCATAGATAACTTTCATAGGCTCCATCTCACCAGCCCCGTCGGTATCAAAGGTGATGGTAAACTCACTTCCTGTAAAGACTGCGGTATATACCACGTCTTTGGCGGGAACTGTGGCATCCACTTCCGGTGTCCAACACAAGAAAGTCTCTCCTGTCTTTGTTGGATTCTCAGGCACGACGATAGGCGTTCCGTATTCTTGTGTGGTTTCTTTCAAGACCGTATTGTCGTCCATCAAGAACTTCACTGAATATGAATTAACCTGCCACTTGGCCTTTACCGTGACATTCTCCGCCGGCATTGTGGTTGGCACGGCAGGCTCCCAGCCCAAGAATGTGTGTCCGGTCTTGGTCGGAGCGGCGGGGATTGCGACAACAGTACCATAATTCTGCGTTACAGGAGCGACCTCATTACCTCCGTCCGAGTCAAAGGTTATGGTGTATTGGTTTATTGTCCACAGAGGTTTTACCGTCTTGCTCTCTTCCGGGAAGACATCGGTCAGGCCTTCCCAACCTGCGAAGGTATATCCTGTTTTGGTTGGTTCGGCCGGCAGTGTTATCTTATCTCCGGGGAAACCCTCGATGGTTGTAAGTATTCCGCCTTCGTCATTAAGGAACGTTACGGTCACAGGGTCTGCCTGACCTTCTTTCATTGTGGACGCATAACCTGCCGGAACAGGAAGGTATGACTGGTTGGCATTAAGGCAGGTTATTCTCTCTTTTGTGCTAATAATTACCTTTGACAAGGTACTGGCGTCATTAGACAATACCAGTTCATCGTTCACAACATTCCATATACGCATAGTTTCCGGATTAAACTCAGTAACTGCGTTTTTATATAACGTTATACTCAGATCAGGATTGCGGAAATATATACCTTTCAATTTATTGTCTGCGACCCTTACGCCACGTGTTCCCGGCTCGTGAAGTTTAAGTCTGTTCTTTGAAGGGTCATCTGAACTGCACTCTATCAGCACCGGTGTCGCAGCAGGAACAATACCCTTTATCTCCTCCAACGTATAGCCGCTCTTGTTCATTTTGGACACATAATACACCTTCATGCCATCTGATGCCGTCTCGAACGGGAAAGACACATAGAACGGGGCATAATACTTTCCTTTCGCGGACAGTGTTGGTTTCACACCGAAATAGTTTGTCGCACTTTCGCTATCGACTTTGTCCGCACCCCAAAACTTATATGAAGTGTCACTATTGTAGGATGTAAGAACATAATATGTCGGTCCATTGATACCGGACTTTTGCGATGTACTATACACAGGAGTTTCCACTCCCTGCACCTTTCCGGTCAATACATAATTGCCATCAGTGTTTCCTGACAGCGTAAGGGATGACCCATCAAGCAGCTGTGACACCCAAACGCCCTGCGCACTCAGGTCGAACTTATGCGTAGCGTCCGGCATCTGCACATAAATGATAGCCGCCGGATCGGTAAAAGAGTACTTTTCCGCATACAACGGTATGGAAGTTATGTACTGTGAGGTGCCTGCCGAAGTGTTCATATAGAACGCATTATATGTCACGCAGCAATAGGCCTTCTCCTTGTTTTTGGCCAGTACCGCCGCATTCCATATACGGTAATACCCGCTTCCTTCCAGTTTCGCCGCCACATAAAGATGTGACAACATGGCAAGAAGCAAGAGAGAGAATATCCTTTTCATATATTTATTTCTGTATTCCATTAACATTGACAAAGCCCTATCCTTGACTTTCTCCCTCCATCAGGGGACAGACATTCAAGGATAGGACCTGTATTATATTATAAACAAGATTTGCTTACTTTACCACACAGATGCTGACACGGTTCAACTCCGGTATGGTGTAAGGCTGCTCTGATGAGCCTTTACCCTCAGCAGTGATACGGCTTGCGTCTATACCATGCTGCTTCACGAGCATATCCTTAACAATCTCTGCACGCTTCTTTGATAGAGGAATGTTGATTTTGTCGGTACCCGTGCCCTTGTCGGCAAGACCTGTTATGACAACCTTGGTCTGCGGGTACTTCTTCATGTAAGCGGCAACCTCGCCAACCTTCTGCTGTTCGCTGGCAAGAAGCTTGAACTTGGCAATGTTGAAGAAGATGTCCATGCGCAAAGGCTCTACCTCCGGCACTACTTTCTTCTCCACAGGCTTCTCGACTATCTTCTCGACTATACGGTCACGATACACAATCTTCGGCTCAACCGGCTCTATCTTCTTCTCCTTGTAGGTGTCGCCGAAAGAGTACTTCACGCCAACCAAACCATTGAAATACCAGTCAACGTTGCCGGCTTTCTTTGAGTTATAGGTGTCAGAAAGGAAGTTTGCGGCGATTTCCGCGCCAACACTGAGGTTCTTTGCGACCTTGAAGTCAGCGGCAAGACCTGCATGTCCGACTGCACGAGCAGAAGTATTGCTCCACAGATTGCGGAGATACTGGCTCTTCTCGTATTCTGTTGCGTTGTAAATATTGCCGTAAGTGGCGCGGAGCTGATTGTCAACATCAACCGCCTCGTCGTTATTGAAGGCGATATTCACGCCTCCACCGATGAACGCCGTCACGTCAACAAGGCGGCAAGGGTTCACTCCTGAGATCAGGTTTGATATGTTGAAAGTAACGTCCACCATCGGAGCGACGTAGTTATACTTCCACTTGTACGTCTCACCCATTATCTCTGAGCCACCTTTACTCTGCCATGCGTTTACAATGAAACGCGCACCTACAACCTTACCGAAGTTGTAGCCCACACCGAGTTGTGCATTAGGGGATATGAGTTTGCCCATGCTCACCTCGCCAAGGGTATATTGTGCACCGAACTGTCCCTGCACATACCAATGCGGCTGGAACACATACTCCGTCTTTGCGGCCTCCTGTGCAGATGCACCGAGGGCAATGCCGGCAAGCAGTGTTGCAAATATTGATTTCTTAATGTTCATAATATGAATCCTTATAAGTAGTTTGTTTATATGTACCTTGATAAGATATACGCACCCTTTACAGTCTATTTCCCCTCATAGATAAGCGGTTTGTCTGACGGTCTGAGGCATCTTAGCCTCTCTCCCCGGAACTGTATTATGAGTTCTTTGGGGTTAAGTGTCGTGATATACGCCTCCTCCACCAGATACTGCTGCCTGTCACTTGCCACCTGTTGCAGGTCAACGTAGTATATATACATCTTCCCGTTTAGCAGTTTCCATTCCCGGAAGCAGATATTTCCTGCATTAACGCTTTCCATTCCGCCCCCTTGGTTGAAGGCCAGGCCCCTGTGTTGCTGTTGGTCATAGACCCATCTTCCGCTCAGTTCGGTGGTATTCACCGCAATGGTAACGGTCTTTCGCCTGTTGTCCGGCAATAAAGAATAGGTGTCACCCTTCCTCATCGTTCCGTGGAACATTCCGTTAGCCATCGCCTCACCGTATGCGTAAGCCCCTTGTCTGTCCGAAGAGGCCGGCGTGACATACATGGAGTCACTGTCAAAAGAGTTCAGTCTGACGAGTACAGCCTCATCGGGAGTGTCGTCCAGCCGAGCCACCATGGGGTTTATCGGGCTTTCCTCCCCTTGCGTCCGCTTCTCCTTGTTCCCGCCACATCCCGTACATGAGATGCCGGAAGCAAGCAGAAGCAGACCCAATGAGAATGCGGGTACTATATATAATAGCCTGCGGTACATTTATATATTAATGGTACACCTGATATTATTCAAGCCACAAAACGTATTCCTTTGTGATGATATTTCCAGTGTAGTCCATTGCCTCGTAACGGACTGTGTTCTTCTCACCCTTAACCAACTGGCTTGTGATGTCAAGAGTGCGAGAGTCGAGTATCTGGCCCTGGTTATCGTTAACACGGATATATCTCTTGTAGATAGGCGCGAGAAGCTCGGCAGAGTATGTTGTCGGAACGACTGTAACCTGACCTGCAACAGTTGACGGTGCACCCTCGAAGCCGGCTACGCCGAAGCCCTTGTCTGAGTTAACGAGCATTACAGGCTTGAACAATGCAGGAACGGCATTCGCGAACTTGTTAGCGAACTTGTCGAGATAAGCGAACACACGGTTGAGGTATGTAGCGTTCTCAAGTTTGTCTTCCAGATTGTTAATGTTATCAATCATAGTATTAACCTGGTCGATAGCGTCCTTGAACGCGTAAAATACGTCTTCAATCTTATCATAGTTATTGTTGATGTTGGCGATAATAGGCTGGAAAACTTGTGTAAACTCTTCCTTGGTCATCTTTACCTCAGCGTTAACAGTCTGTGCAGGAACGGTATGTTCAACATGAACCTTTCCGCCGCTAACGGTCGGGTTGCCTGCAAATACGACCTCTTTCAAAGCGGTAGTCCACTTACCTGTCGCTGGATCATACACGTCAGGAACCTCAACATATATCTTTCCTACATTAATATCCTGATCTGTAACCGGCACATCGAATTTCAACTTTATTTCAGGAATCGTTACCTTGGCAGTCATGGTCACATCTCCGAACTGGTCCATGTCAATGCGCTCCAATTCGTCCAGCTTAGCCTTAATATCCGTAAGCATACCACCAAACTCATTCAGCCCGAACTGCTTGTCTATCTGGTCAGCGATTTTCTTGCCGACTTTCTTGGCCGCCCTTGTCACGAAGTCCTGTATCTGGTCGTATGCACGCCAGAAGAATCCGTTTCCTTCCTTGTCGAATACTGCGTCAACAGAGTTGAAGCCAAGAGGCTGAACAGCCACAGCAGCCATGTTATAGTTAGAATATACGGCGTGCTCACCGGCCTTATCCTTCCATGGGCACTTAACGGCAAGAGCTTCAAGTCTCATAGCCTGCACAACGTCTATCGCTACCTTGGCAAAATCCTTGAGTGCTATCTTAGCGGAAGCACCGTCCCTTATCGCGATGAAGTCAGAGAGAGCGGTCTTGACAGCGCTCTTGTCAATGTTGATATGAACATTAGGATCTGCGAGAGCTTCTGCAGAAATAGATGCCGGAGCCTCATAGAATCCGTTATCAGCGGCACGAGTGTAGCCTGAGTTCAGCACTGCGTCAGACTTTTTGAATGTGCCGAGCTTCACGGCAGACTCCCTGTCCTGGCTGTTTACGAGTTTGAGACCGTCAAGGCCGTCGAACTCAACATCGTTAGGATTGATTGTGAGATATACAGTACCTGCGTTAGCCTCGTTGTCAGAAAGCAAAGTCTCACCGTCAAATATCAGTTCCTTCTCGCCGGTATAAGCCTTATCCTCCGGGAATGACTTTGCTATGTTAGCAGAGCCGAAGTAAGCCACGAGGATATTGGTCTGCACGTTTGTCACAAGAGAGTTGTAAGAACCGAATGCCGGATTGTGAACCTGCTGCACGATGATGCCTGTTATCTGCTTCTTGCGAGCGTCCTCAAGCACATCGAGTCTTTCGCCAAGGTCCTTGGTAATGCCTGCCAGGCTGTCAACCCTTGCATTCATCTTCTTGTCAACACCCTGCAATACATTAGCGACAGAGTCAACATACCATTTCACGGTCTTTCCCTCAGGAATATCACCGATGGTCAGCTTTATCTGGTCGTCAGTGTACTTCTTGTATCTCTCGTTGACCTTGTTGATGCTGTCCACCAATTCTTTTCTATATACAAAGCCCTTGTCGCCTTCCACGTTGTGCTCATTATACCACTCGTTGATAGGCTTGATGCTGTCCCTATAAAGACGGTCCAGGCGTGTGCCCAAGCCCTGAATGGTGTCCACGAGAGACGTTCCGCCAAACTCGGTCAGGAACAACGTATTGTTCCTAAGCAGCGCCTCCACTGTCTTTCCGAGGTTCTCGGACTGCAGAGCCTCCTCTGTTTTCTGCACACGCTGTTCCAGCGCTGTCACCTTCGCCGTGCAGTCAGAGCAGTCACCGCCGCCTTGTTCCTGGAGAGCCTTAATGGCAGCCTGCATATCCGCCAACTGTTTTCTCAATGCCTCGTCAATAGTGCCGGGATTGTTCAGGGCCGCATTAGTGTAGTTGTCCTCGTCATAGTCCTTACAAGCCGTAAAGGCCAACGAGCCAACAAACGCAAATGCAAGCATGATTTTTGTAATGATTCTCATTGTTGTTTGTTAATTAAATGATTAATACGTTTATATTTTGTCTCTTATTTGTTTCGTGCGATTCCTGCGGCCAGTACCGTTCCGGCCGGCAACACGGCAAGACAGTCCGTGCGTCATGGTCCCAATCCCGCGCTTTCCGGTTTTCATCCTGTCCTTTCCGTCCGTTTCGTCTTCTACTCTCCTTTTTCAAGTATATAGCACGCCCCTTACTTTAAGTATATAGTACTGACGCGCCCGCGTTATACAATAGGCATCATTCGGTTGCAAAGTTAAAGAAAAAATAAAGAACCTGCAAACTTTTTGGCGTTTTTTTCGTGAATTATGGCAAAACAATATGCCAATCCGCTCTTTTTGGATGTAAACAGTTCCGTATTCCCCCGGCAGCGGCATTACAACGGGGATCCCCGCGAAATTGCGCCAATCGCGATGCAACCGTTGCCAATCTCCCGGCGCGAGGGGCACAAACGGCGTTGCAGGGACGTACCTTGGTGCGCCCGAATTATCACATCCTTCCATCAGCGGACGCACCAAGGTGCGTCCCTACAACAACATTTGTAACCATTCGCATCGGGAGGCTGGCGGCGTTCGTGACATCGTTTGCGTTAAGCAGGCACGGCGTCCTGCCGCGCCTACCATCGCGCAGGAACAGCCACGGGAAAGAGATTAACGGAATGTCATTTTGTTACTTTTACCGCATTTTTACTTACTTTTCGATTTTTCGCAACAACAAACAAGCGGCATTACAAGAACCGAAGGGCATTTTCAAACGAAAAACGCATTTTTCCGATAAATCCGCAACCCGTTAAGCGTCGGAATATTAAGGAAAACTCGTTTTCCGACACACCGGTTCTCGCGCCATAAAAGACGGCATTTTGCACGAAAAACGACGGTAAAAAGCGGAGCAATCAGCACCTGACCGTAATGTAATCAGGTGCTGATTGCATTGCAAAAGGCATCAAATTGCAATACCAACAGGGGCAAATCACGAAACAAAGGCTGTTTTATCGTGTTACAATCACTATTTTGCGTCCCATTGCACAAGCCTGCAAAATATCATAATGTCACATTTCCCGCAATACAACTAACATTTTGCAATATCGCATTCGTGAGATTTGTAGGGACGCACCTTGGTGCGTCCGAATCATCATGTTCCGTGCATTGGCGGACGCACCAAGGTGCGTCCCTACAATTGCCGGTGCTAATTTCCTGCAAAGCAACAGTCGTTTTCATACGGCAGAAGCACCCGTTTTTATCCATTTTATTCACCGTATTGGATAAAAAACGTACTTTTTTATCCAATACGGTTTTTTTATTGAACAAAAATCACTATCTTTGCAATCACAAAACCATAACTGAACAATGAGGGAAATAATACAGAACCAACGCAAGGAACGTGACGAACTATTGTCACGGCCATACATAACACGCCATACGCACCACGATGACGAGACGCTTTTGAGCAGCCCCATGATAAAACTTATAACCGGCCCGCGGCGCGTAGGGAAATCGACGCAGGCCCTGCTGATGCTCAAAGGCAGGAACTTCGCCTATCTTAACTTCGACGACAACAGCCTGCTCGCCGCATGGGACGAGAACAAGGTCATGCGCACTTTGGACGAAATTTATCCCGGTTACGAGTTCATGATGCTCGACGAGGTACAGAACCTCGACAAATGGGACGTATGGGTAAGCACACTTTACAGGCGCGGCAAGAACCTCGTGATAACAGGAAGCAACGCCAAGATGCTGTCAAGCGAGATGGCCACGATGCTCACGGGGCGTTACCTGCAAGTGGAAATGATGCCGTTCAGCCTTGCGGAGTTCAGGGAGTGGCATCACTCCGGAAACGACGGCAAAGGGATTGCGGCAAGCACGGACACGGAGGCACTGACCAACGACTACCTGCGCAACGGCGGTTATCCGGAGACACTGGCGGCACGCAGCATAACTGGAAGCTATCTCGGCACGCTGTTCGACTCCATTATCTGGAAAGATGTAGCACACAGGCACCGTGTCCGCAACATCACGGAGTTGAGCGACATGGCGGCATACCTGCTGGCCAACCTCTGCAACCCGCTAAGTGCTAACAGCATAGCGGACGCATTGAGCATGACAAGCGTCAGCACCGTGAAGAAATATATGGGGTATCTGCATGAGCCGTACCTGTTCTTCTACCTGCCCCGCTACAACAACAAGATGAAAATAATGCAGAAAGCCCCGCAAAAGGTGTATGTGGTAGATAACGGTTTCGTTACGTCCAAGGCGTTCAGCACGAGTGAAAACCTCGGGAGAATGCTGGAAAACCATGTGTTCACGGAACTGTTAAGGCGAGGCTACGACACGGAAAGGACGCTGTTCTACTACCGTTCGCGAAACTACAAGGAGACGGACTTCGTGCTGCGGCAAGGCAATCACGTGGAATGCCTTGTGCAGGTATGCTACGACATGAGCAGTCCCAAGACGGAAAAACGTGAAGCGAACAGCATAACGGAATGCGCGGAGGAGCTGGGATGCGACAACCTCGTGATCGTAACACGCGACGAAGAGAAAACGATACAGGAAAAGGGATATACGATAAAGGTTGTGCCGATAGACAAATTCTGACCGGACAAACGTGCGTGGAGACGCTTTCTACGCACGCCCGAACAATATTATTATGGCCGGGAACGATATTTTTCGCACACAAAATTAGGTTTTGCGGAGAAAAATTCGTACCTTTGCACCAAATTACACTTTTACGATTACAACAACAGATATGAATCTCGATTTACTTACCGCCATCTCACCGATAGATGGCCGTTACCGCGGAAAGACAGAAGAGCTTGCACGTTATTTCTCCGAATATGCCTTGATAAAGTACAGGGTGCGCGTGGAGATAGAATATTTCATCACACTTTGCGAACTGCCCCTGCCGCAGTTGAAGGACTTTGACAAGGAGGTGTTCCCGCTGCTGAGGAACATTTACGAGGCGTTCTCAGAGGAAGACGCGCAGAGAGTGAAAGACATCGAGAAGGTGACGAACCATGACGTGAAGGCGGTGGAGTACTTCATAAAGGAGAAGCTCGACGCCCTCGAAGAGGAGAAACTGGGCAAGGGTTACTTCGGGCAGAGCCGCGAGTTCATCCACTTCGGCCTGACATCGCAGGACATCAACAACACCAGCGTGCCGCTGTCCGTAAAGGAGGCCTTGGCGAACGTGTTCGTGCCGCAGGTGGAGGAGCTGATTGCGCAGCTGACGGCCTACGCCGAGGAATGGAAGGATGTGCCCATGCTGGCCAAGACACACGGCCAGCCGGCGTCACCGACACGTCTGGGCAAGGAGATAATGGTGTTCGCATACCGTCTGACGGAACAGTTGGAGGTGCTGAAACAGTGTAAATATACCGCCAAGTTCGGCGGCGCGACGGGTAACTTCAACGCGCATCACGTGGCTTACCCGCAGTATGACTGGCGGGAGTTCGGCAACAGGTTCGTCAGCGAGAAACTGGGACTGGAAAGAGAGCAATATACCACCCAGATTTCCAACTACGACCACCTCGGCGCGATATTCGATGCCGTGCGCCGCATAAACACCATCATCATCGACCTTGACCGTGACTTCTGGATGTATATATCCATGGAATACTTCAAACAGAAGATAAAGGCCGGCGAGGTAGGGTCAAGTGCCATGCCGCACAAGGTGAACCCGATAGACTACGAGAACTCCGAGGGCAACTTGGGCATAGCCAACGCCATCTTGCAGTTCCTCGCCCAGAAGCTGCCCGTGAGCCGTTTGCAGCGTGACCTTACCGACTCCACCGTGCTGCGGAACATCGGCGTGCCTCTCGGACACAGCGTGATAGCCATACAGAGCACCCTGAAAGGCCTGCGCAAGCTGATACTTAACGAGGAGGCCTTGCAGAAAGACCTTGACAACACATGGGCGGTCGTGGCGGAAGCAATACAGACCATCTTGCGCCGCGAGGCTTACCCGCACCCGTACGAGGCGCTGAAAGCGCTGACACGCACGAACAAGCACATGGACGAGGAGACGATACACGACTTCATAAGGACACTGGACGTGAGCGAGGCGGTAAAGGCTGAGCTGATGAGCATAACGCCGGGAAACTATACGGGCATATAACACAAACGCAAGACAAGCATTACATAAACCGGCCGTGAGGCCTTAACATCATTTACATAAACAATATTCATCACAAAAAAACTTCCTACACCAATGGAAACAGAGAACGAGAAAATTCAGGAGCAGGACTCTAACTACGCAAACAACGAATCCGCCCGTGAGGGTAACTACCAGCCGCGCCAGCCGCGTCAGCGCGTCCGTATAGCCACATCACGCAACAACTACGGCGACAGACAGCAGTACGGCGACCGGCAAAGACCTGCCTACAACCGCAACAACAGCGAGGGCGGCTTCATGCCTGAGGGCTTCGGAACGGGATTTACAAGTGACAACCACCACGAAAGAAGCGAGGGTGGCTACCAGCAGCGTAACAACTACCAACGCAGGGAGGGCGGTTACCAGCAGCGTAACGGCTACCAGCGCAGGGAGGGCGGTTACCAGCAGCGCAACAACGGCTACCAGCAGCGTGGAGGATACGGACAGAACCGCGGAGGATACGGACAGCAGGGCGGCTACGGACAGCGTCCGTACAGGCCATACAACGCCGGCAACGGAACGGGAGACGCACAAGAACAGGGCGGATTCCAGCAGCGTAACACCGGCTATCAGCAGCGTGGCGGATACGGACAAAACCGCGGCGGATACAACAACCAGCGTGGCGGTTACGGACAAAACCGCGGAGGTTACAACAACCAACGCGGCGGTTACGGGCAGAACCGTAACGGATTCGGCAACCGCCAGCATACGGCTGACTATGACCCAAACGCAAAATACTCACACAAGAAGCGCATAGAATATAACGAGAACAACATAGACCCGACACAACCGGTACGCCTTAACAAGTTCCTCGCCAACGCCGGAGTGTGCAGCCGACGTGAGGCTGACGACTTCATCGAGGCAGGCGTGGTGACGGTGAACGGCAAAGTGGTGACGGAACTCGGCACGAAGATAATGCGTACCGATGAGGTGAAGTTCCACGACCAGCCCGTAACACTGGAGAAAAAGGTGTATGTGCTGCTGAACAAGCCAAAGGATTGCGTGACGACAAGCGACGACCCGCAGCAGCGTCACACGGTGATGGACCTCGTGAAGGGGGCTTGCCCGGAAAGGATATACCCCGTAGGACGCCTTGACCGCAACACTACCGGCGTGCTGTTGCTCACGAACGACGGCGACCTCGCGTCAAAACTGACGCACCCGAAGTTCCTCAAGAAGAAGGTTTACCACGTGTATCTTGACAAGAACGTGACGCTGAACGACCTGCGCCAGATAGCGGAAGGCATAACACTGGACGACGGCGAGATAAAGGCTGACGCCATAGAATATGCCCATGAGACCGACAAGAAGCAGGTGGGAATAGAGATTCACTCCGGAAAGAACCGCATAGTGCGCCGTATCTTCGAGAGTCTGGGCTACCGTGTGATAAAGCTGGACCGCGTATTGTTCGCCGGTCTCACAAAGAAGAACCTGCGCCGCGGAGACTGGCGCTTCCTGACAGAGAAGGAAGTGGATATGCTTCGGATGGGAGCTTTTGAATAAACGAAGCCATACACCTTATTATATATAGGGTGGCTGCGGGTTGACAAACAGACAAGAAAATATTTCTTTTTCATGAAAAGGACAAAAATCGTTGACGCTCTTGCCGAAAAAGACTTCGGCAAAGCAATAGATGTAAGGGGATGGGTGCGCACCCATCGCTCAAGCAAGGCGGTGGATTTCATCGCCCTTAACGATGGTTCGACCATCAACAACATACAGATTGTCGTTGAACCGGATAAGTTTGACGCGGAAACATTGAAGAAAATAACGACCGGTTCGTGCATCCACGTGACGGGAACACTGGTGGAAAGCCTCGGCAAGGGGCAGACTTCGGAGATACAGGCCGAAGAAATAGAAATATACGGCCTGTGCGGTAACGACTATCCCATGCAGAAAAAGGGACAGTCATTCGAGTATATGAGGCAGTATGCACACCTCCGTCTGCGTACAAACACATTCGGAGCGGTGATGAGAATACGCCACAACATGGCAATGGCGATACACACCTACTTCCATGAGCATGGATATTTCTATTTCAACACTCCTCTTATAACGGCCAGTGACTGCGAAGGAGCAGGCCAGATGTTCCAAGTCACGACGAAGAACCTTTACGATCTGAAAAAGAACGAGGACGGAAAGATTGACTATTCCGACGATTTCTTCGGCAAACAGACCTCTCTCACCGTGTCAGGACAGCTGGAAGGCGAGCTCGGAGCGACCGCACTGGGAGCCATCTACACCTTCGGCCCGACGTTCCGGGCTGAAAACTCCAACACGCCAAGGCACCTTGCGGAGTTCTGGATGATAGAACCCGAGGTGGCGTTCATGGACCTTGAGGAGCTGATGGACCTCGAAGAGGACTTCATAAAGTACTGCATCAAGTGGGCACTTGACAACTGCAAGGACGACATCGAGTTCCTGAACAAGATGATAGACAAGGGTCTGAAAGAGCGTTTGCAATCCATTCTCGACGCGGACTTCGTGCGTCTGCCTTACACCGAGGGCATCCGCATACTGCAAGAAGCCATCAAGAACGGCAAGAAGTTTGAGTTCCCATGCGAGTGGGGCGATGACCTTGCGTCGGAACATGAACGCTATCTCGTGGAGGAACACTTCAAGAAACCAGTCATCATGACCAACTATCCGAAGGCGATAAAGGCTTTCTACATGAAGATCGACGAGGAAGAGTCCGGCTATAACGGCAAAAGCGGACAGACAGTGCAGGGCACCGACGTGCTGTTCCCGCAGATTGGTGAGATAATCGGCGGCTCCGTGCGAGAGGAAGACTATGACAAGCTGATGGGAGAAATAACCGCCCGCAACATCCCAATGAAGGACATGGAGTGGTATCTTGACACTCGTAAATACGGTTCATGCCCACATGCCGGCTTCGGATTGGGCTTCGAACGTCTCATTCTCTTCGTGACAGGAATGCAGAACATACGCGACGTGATACCATTCCCGCGCACTCCGAACAACGCGGAGTTCTAAATACAAAGGCAGGCTACAGTCTGTGGAAACAGATTGCAGCCTGCCTTGCCATAATAACCATACTGAAACAGATTGCAAACCACTACTACTAACCATTAACACTAACTGCAATGAAGAAACAATTACGCTCTATCGCCGCCGCAATGTTCACCCTTTTGAGCACCACGGCAAACGCTACCGTCGCAGACATCAGTGTCGGCGGATGGTTCGAAGGAGGCTATGTAACATGGACAAAGGAGGCAAACTGCTCCTACAACGTCTATGTCCGCAACACAGCCGAAAGCACATGGACCCAGCTTGACACCGAGCTGGTTCGCGAATACGCCACCTACGGCCGTGCCGATGCGGTGGGTCTGAAGGCCGGACAATACCAGTTCAAGGTAGTGCCGGTGCAGAACAACGCCGAAATCACGGCCGAAGCGACAGAGACACCACAGTTCACCGCAACAGCATACGACCGTGGCGGCTTCGCACACTTCAAGACAGCGTCTTCCACTTTCAACCCCTCCAACGGCGTGGGTGCATACAAAAACGACGGAACATTAAAGGCCGGAGCCAAAGTTCTGTACGTCACGGCCGACAATGCCAAGACCATCACGACCAAAGTGCAGACTGGTTCCAAGGCAACCAACATCACAGAATGCGTCGGTTTCCAGAACATCATCGATGCATACCAAAAGGGTTACGACAAGACGCCCATCGACTTCCGCATCATCGGCACCATAAAAGCCGGGGACATGGACAGTTTTTCCAGCTCCGCCGAGGGCATACAGATAAAGGGCAAGGCCGCATATTCAGAGATGAACATTACCATCGAGGGCATAGGCAAGGACGCTACAATCCACGGTTTCGGCTTCCTCATCCGCAATGCGTGCTCCATCGAACTGCGCAACTTCGCCATTATGTGGTGCATGGACGACGCAGTGTCAATGGACACGAATAACTCCAACCTCTGGATTCACAACCTCGACCTCTTCTATGGCAAGCCGGGAGGCGCGGCAGACCAAAAGAAAGGCGACGGAACTCTCGACATAAAGGGCGACTCCAAATACTCCACCCTGTCCTACAACCACCTTTGGGACAGCGGAAAGTCAAGCCTCTGCGGCATGACATCAGAGTCAGGCCCGAACTATCTGACATATCATCACAACTGGTTCGACCATTCCGACTCACGCCATCCGCGCATCCGCACCATGTCAGTACACGTCTATAACAACTATTATGACGGCAACTCAAAATACGGCATCGGCGCAACCACAGGCTCAGACGTATTCGCCGAGAACAACTATTTCCGCAACTGCAAGTACCCAATGCTCTCTTCCAAGCAGGGCTCGGACATCAACAACGGCGTGGGCACAAGCGACCAGACCAAAGGAACGTTCTCCGGCGAGGCGGGCGGAAGCATCAAAGCCTTCGGAAACATCATGACAGGACAGAAGAGTTTTGAGCCATACGTTGAGGGACACGCCACATACGGCAAGCACTTCGACGCTTACGTGGTCGAGAACAAGAGCGACAAAGTGCCCGCTACGGTCACCGCACTGCTCGGAGGCGACACTTACAGCAACTTCGACACCGACCCGTCACTGATGTACTCAGGCTATAATGTCGATGCGGCAGCCGACGTTCCCGCCATCGTCAAGGGCGAATTAGGTGCCGGACGCTGCCAACACGGCGACTTCTCATGGACTTTCGGCGCTAACGAAGACGGCAACGCCAACGTGATACAGGCACTGTCCGATGCCATCAACGCCTATAAATCAACACTCGTAGGTTTCTTCGGCAAGACCATCTCCAACGGTGGAGCCAACGAAGAGCAGGGCGGCAGTTCCGACGAAGGCAACGGAGACAGCGGAGACAACACCGGTTCCGAGGACAGTGGAGAAGACAACACACTGGAAGAGGAGCCATACATCGGCACCGCAGACGACTATTTCTTCTTCAGTGCGGACAACCAAGCACAGGTAGAGACATACCTCGCCGACGGAACCATTACCCTCGGCAACGGCAAAGTGGCCGGCTCGGAGACATCATCATTCGTTCCCGACTACTCATACGACGCCGAAGCAAACAACAAGTCATTCTCCTCCACCGTCTATACCGGCTCACTCCAGCTTGCAAAGGCAAGCGGGCAAGGCGTCACTGACGGCGGCTCGGCAGTGTTCAGATGCAAGAAAGGCATAACAACCTTCGCCGCTTACCTCTACCGTACAGGCTCGGTATATCTCAACATCTACACCTCCACCGACAGCGTCAACTGGAAGAAGGTCGCCGATGTGACCAAAGCCCCGTCAGGAATATATGAAAAGAACTTCTCTTCCGCAGTAATGGACACCACCCACTGCGTGTTCATCAAGATAGAGAACACCTCCACCGGCGGTCTGAACATACAGGGAATAAAGATTCTCCACAAGAAAGGCGCAACGGAAATGGAACCGGGTGCCGGCGGCACTGACCCCGAACCGGGCACTGATCCGGAACCCGGTACAGACCCTGAGCCGGGCAAGGGCGACACTGACGCAACGGCTATATACAAGTTTACGGTAAAGGAAACTGTACCGGCAGCGGTCGTTGACGGTTCAACAAAGAATTACAGCGAGCCAATAACCACACAAGGCGGAACGTTCCAGTTCGGTAATGTCGCAAAAATAGCAGTCTCTGACATCGCCAGCACAGGCTACGCAATGAAGTTAGACGGCGACGCCACCGCTACAAACAGCAAATATGTGCTCGTAACCCTCACCAACCCGTTGAAGGCCGGCGACAAGATCAGCGTGTCATGCTACGCCACCTCCACCCCGAGTGCAACGAAACCATACGGCGTAAGCCTCTACACCGATCAGGCAAAAGCAGCCTTCGCAAGCGTGACCTGCACCAAAAAGAACACGGAGGAAACGCTGACCATCGACGTAACGGAGGCTATGGCCGGCATAAAGTCGTTCTATATTGTGCGCAATATAAGCCTGTCAACCTTCTTCACCGGCATCACCATCACCGGCACTACAACCGGTGCGGAGAGCGTAAAGGCTGAGACCGATACGGACAACGGCATCATCTACGACGTGGCAGGCCGTCCCGTAACCACGACAGTCAAGGGACAGCTTTACATAAAGAACCACAAGACTTTCATCGGGCAATAAGAACGTTGCAAAACAAGCCACCCGCCGACGAGAAATCGCCGGCGGGTTTTATTTTATTCTGCCGTTAAACCCCAACCGGTCATATTATCATTTAATTTTGTTCACTTACTTAACAGCAAACGCCCAAATTGTCGCTCTAATGACCGATTTGGGTTAAACCTTTTGCAAAAGCATACGTCATATAATCAGAACGTTCTACAAAACAACGGTAAGAAACAACCACCCGACAAAACAAGAACAGCATTATGAAAAAGATTATCATGGCACTGATGTGCATCTGCATGAGCCTCGCAATGTCGGCTCAGCCAAACAACAATAAGGAAGAGTCACGGAACAAGCCCAAGACAGGCAAAAAATATCGTCCATATCACCATAACCGCAACATGAACGGATACTGCCTGTATGGCCAGCAGTGCCAATGCGGACATTTCCACGGCGTTCCGCAACGTATGCACAACGTCCGGCCGGCCAAGAACGACATGATTGTCAATATGCAGACAATAAGAACACTCGGTCTCGACTCAACCAAGGTGAACGCCGTAAAGGAACTAAAAAAGCGGAAGACAGAAGAGATGCGCGCCATACGCATGACCTTGAGACCGAACCGTCCGATGGCCGGCGTCTCCCAAGACAACAAGGACAAGGCTCTTGACAAGAAAGAAAAGAAAGCCGACAAAAAGCGCATGAAAAAGGGAGACAAGGCCGCCGACAAGAAGAAAGAGACCCTGACACCGGAGGAAAAGAAAGAAAGACGCGGGCAGTTCATGGCAAAGATGAAGGAAAGCAGGGAGAAGATGCAGGCCTGCGCAAAGAGTTACCGCACCGAACTGCGCACCATCCTCGGTGACGAGAAGTACATAGAGTACCTCGAAAAGCTCAGCACACAACGCCAACAGGCACAGAACTTCCGCCAACCGCGCGCCCACAAGTTTAACAAGAGATAGTTTTCACGACATATTGCAACCGTAACAGCTATAAGAAACAGGACAAATGGTAAAGGCAAAGGAATAAAGGTTTTTTTAGGTTAACACGGCCCCTACCCCACGATGCACGCACCCCCACGGCGCAACATCCACCGGGTAGGGGATTTTTCATGCCTTCACGGCAAATCAGGATAATGCGGACAAGCGGGAAACAAGCATCATAAAACAGGCAATAAAATAATGCCTGCACATCGATAATACCGGCAATTCGTAAAATTCACATTAACCTAACCGACAATATTGGGCAATCAAAAAAAACTTATTACCTTTGCAAACATCAACCTAAAAACAAGGAACGACAATGAAAAAAATATGCTTCATCATAGCCATGCGCGCTGAGGCCGCACCGCTCATTGAGCACTTCAAACTGCAACACGCCGCCGACTTCTTCTCGCCCCTGCCCTGCCGCCTTTACACCGGCACCGCAGGAGGCTGTGAACTGTATGTGGTACACAACGGAGTGCAGCACGACCGCGACCTTATAGGCTGCGAGGCGGCGGCCGTCACCACCATGGCGGCAATAGAACGGCTGCATCCCGACATCGTGATAAGCAGCGGCACGTGCGGCGGATGGAAGCGTTACGGCGCGGAAGTGGGGCGCATATATCTCGGCGACGGGGCGATGTTCCACGACCGCCGTGTTCCGGGAGACAACGAATGGAATACGCAGGGGCTGGGCAACTACCCCGTATGGGAAGGCACGGCAGCCATGGCGGAGCATCTCGGCATGAGCACGGGCAAGGTAACGACAGGCTCTTCCTTTGACATGACAAAGGAGGAGGAGGCCGTGATAGACCAAAACGGCGGACGGCTGAAGGAGATGGAGGGAGCGGCCGTCGGCTTTGTGTGCAGCCTTTTCCACGTTCCCGCACTGTTTGTCAAGGCGGTTACCAACCTGCGTGACGCGAAGGAAGAGGACATGGAGGCATTCCACAACAACCTGCGGCGTGCTTCCGAGGAACTGATGAGGGCAAATATCCGGATAGTAGAATACCTGTCAGCGGTTGAGAGGTGATACGGCGCGGGAGTAGGCACGGCATTCTGCCGTGCAACGGACGATGTCGCCAATGGACAACAAAAATGTGTATAAAAGGCACTTGCACGGCAAGATGCCGTGCCTACTGTCATGCCGCAAAACAAAAGGGTGCTGATTACACTGTAAACAGGTGCTGATTACCACACGATTTGCACCTGATTACAATGTAATCAGCACCCTTTTGCAACGGCTTTTGTAAGACCTTGAATTGCAATGCTTTGTAGGGACGCACCTTGGTGCGTCCGAAACGCCATGTTTCCCCGCACCGGCAGATATATTCACCTGCACCGGCGGACGCACCAAGGTGCATCCCTACAACGGCGGTTTGTGATTTACCGGACAGAAAATGAGTAGCGGTTGCACATAAATCAGCCCCCTTTTGCAAAACACGCGGCACCCACCCGTGAAACAGAGGGCAGGGGCTTATTACTTTTTAACTCATAGTTTTTAGGCTTTATTTCGTGTTTTACGAAAAAAAATCGTAACTTTGCACAGACTAATGGATTTCGACGACATCATAGGACAGCACGAAATGGCGCAGCGCCTCATGCGGCTGGCAGACGAAGACCGCCTGCCGCACGCCATGATGTTATGCGGACCGGACGGCGCTGGCAAGATGGCGCTGGCGATAGCGCTGGCTACCCACATCCTGAACAAGGGGACATTCAAGGTGAGAGGGGGCAAGCATCCCGATCTGCACTTCTCCTTTCCCACCGTAAAACTGAAGAAGTGGAACGCGGAATACAAGCCCGTAAGCGACGACTTCATAGAACAATGGTATGCCATGCTGGCCGACGGGCCGTACTTCTCGCTGGCACAGTGGATGGAAGCCATGAAGGCCGAGAACCAGCAGGCCATCATCACCGTGGGAGAGGCTAACGAACTGATAAAGCGGCTGACCATGAAGTCCAATCAGGGAGGCTGGAAAATCAGCATAATATGGCTGCCGGAGCGCATGAATGCGGAGTGCGCCAACAAGATGCTGAAACTTATTGAGGAGCCGCCGGCGCAGACTTTGTTCATAATGGTTTGCCGGGAACCGGAGAAACTGCTTGAGACGATAAGGTCGAGGGTGCAGCGTTTCGACGTGAAGCCCATCGCGCCCGACGACCTGCGGCAGGCCCTGACAGAGCGGAGAATGCTGAACGAGGATGACGCCAAACGCATAGCACGCCTTGCGGGGGGAAACTGGCTGGCGGCATTGGAGGAGCTTGAGGCAGGGAACGAGAACCTGCTGTTCTTCGACTACTTCGTCACGCTGATGAGAAAAGCCTATATGCGTGACGTGAAAGACCTGAAACGATGGAGCGAAAACGTGGCGGCGCTGGGACGGGAGGAACAGAAACGCCTGCTGACGTACTTCATGCGCATGGCGAGAGAGGCGTTCATGTATAACTTCGGCAACCCGGAACTGTCGTACATGACACGCGACGAAGAGACGTTCTGCAAGAAATTCGCGCGCTTTGTCAACGAAGGCAACATATTAGGGTTTCAGGAACTCTACCAGACGGCACTGCGGGACATAGGCCAGAACGCCAATGCCAGAATGGTGTTTTTTGACATCACGATGAAGGTGGCGGTGCTGTTGCACACCACATAGCCACACACTATAACAGTAAACTCACAACTTTACATACAAGCATGGATGAGAACAACATGAAAGGGCTGCCTGCCGACACCGCCGCAAGGGAGGAGACGGAGGATAACTCTTACCAGAATATGAAATTCACACTGGGCTTCGGCTACGCCAGAGGCTTGTGCGGACGCGGCGTGTCACGCAGCGACAGGCAGCTGAACACATACGACTGGCTGGCGGACGTGCCCGGAAACGCCGAGAGCACGGACCTCGTGGAAGTGCAGTTCAAAAACACCCGCAAGGGATATTACCACAATGTCAACGGCCTTGACCTGAAAAAGGGCGACTGGGTGGCCGTGGAGTCAAGCCCGGGACATGACATCGGCGTCGTGACCCTTACCGGACGGCTGGTGGAGTTGCAGGTGAAAAAGGCGGCGCTGAAATCGGAGGACGAGATAAAGAGGGTCTATCGCATGGCGCGTGACACAGACATGGAACGCTATTATGAGGCCAAAGGCCGCGAAGAGGCGACCATGATACAGAGCCGGCAGATAGCGAAAGACCTCGGACTGCAAATGAAAATAGGCGACGTGGAATATCAGGGCGACGGAAACAAGGCCATATTCTACTACATTGCGGACGAACGCGTCGATTTCCGGCAGCTCATCAAGGTGCTGGCCGACACCTTCCATGTGCGTATAGAGATGAAACAAATAGGCGCAAGGCAGGAGGCCGGGCGCATAGGAGGCACCGGACCGTGCGGACGGGAGTTGTGCTGCGCCACGTGGATGAAGAACTTTTCCAGCGTAAGCACCAACGCCGCACGCTTTCAGGACATATCACCCAACCCGCAAAAGCTGGCCGGAATGTGCGCGAAACTGAAATGCTGCCTCAACTATGAGATTGACAATTACATGGAGGCGGGCAAGAAACTGCCGCCGCATGACGCAGTGTTGCAGACACAGGACAATGACTATTACCTGTTCAAGAAAGACATTCTCTCCGGACTTGTGACCTACTCGACGGGCAAACGCATGGCGGCTAACCTGGAAACAATAACCGCTGAAAGGGCGAAGCAGATAATAGAGATGAACAAAGAGGGGCAGAAACCTCTCTCGTTGGCCGAAGACGCCAGGCAGAAAGCGCCGGAGAAACCGAAGGACTTGCTTGACGGCGCAGACCTGACACGCTTTGATTCCGCCAGAAAGAAGAAAAAACGGAAGAAGCAAAAGCCCAATGACGCAGAGGGAGGAAAGGCTAACGGCAACCGGGGTAACAACGGAAAGAACAGGGGTAACGGCAACTCCAACACGGAGAACAAGGCAAAGTGAGAACAAACGACAGCATATCAGCACTCTTAAAGAAGGGACATATAGCCATAACGGTGGCTGTATGTCTCTTTATGTCTTGCACGACAGACACCGTTTACCACCATTTCGAGCGCACGGCGGAAGGCGGTTGGGACAAGAGGGACACCTTCTTCTTCAAGATTGACACCGTCATCACTGCGGGAAGATATGCCACCACGCTGTGCATCAGGACCGACGCGGACTATCCTTACCGCAACCTTTCGGTGAGAACAGTGCAGGTTGTGAAGCCGGGGAACGGCGTTTCGACCCATACTCTGAACCTGAACATAAGGCAGGAAAGCGGCATTCCGGCCGGCGACGGGATAACGCTATACAACTATGAGGTGCCCGTCGGAACGCTGACACTGCGTCCCGGCGACTCGCTGACGGTGAAAGTGGCGCACAACATGAGACGGGAGACGATGCCGGGAGTAACGGACGTAGGGCTGAAAGTCACCAAACAGTAAAACGATACCAGTATGAACGTGAAGATACTATGGGTGGACGACGAGATAGAACACCTCCACGCACACATATTATTCCTTCAGAAGAAAGGCTACGACGTGGTCATTGCCAGCAACGGCATTGACGCAATAGAGCATTGCCAGCAGCAGACCTTCGACCTTGTGCTGCTCGACGAGATGATGCCCGGCATCACCGGACTGGAGACCTTGCAGCGAATTAAGGAGATACAGCCGCAGACTCCCGTGGTGATGGTGACTAAAAGCGAGGAGGAGGACATCATGGACCAGGCGATAGGAGCCAAGATTGCCGACTATCTCATAAAGCCCGTGAACCCCATGCAGATACTGCTTGCGCTGAAAAAACACGTGCATCAGAAGGAGATAGTGACCGAAGTGACGCAGCAGGGCTACCAACAGTCGTTCCAAGACATATCCATGCAGATTGCGGACTGCCGCACCTTCAGCGACTGGCGCGACGTGTATAAGCGGCTGGTAAGGTGGGAACTGGAGCTGGCCGCAACCGGAAGCGCGATGACAGAGATGCTGAAGATGCAGAAGGAGGACGCCAACAACGGGTTCGCGAAGTTCATTAAGAAGAACTATACCGGCTGGATGACACCGGGAGCGAAGACCATCGACAAGCCGCTCATGTCCAACCGGATATTCCCTGACTGCGTGTTCCCCACGCTGAGCAACGGCGAAAAGGTGTTCATGATAGTGATAGACAACTTCCGTTACGACCAGTGGAGGATGCTGGCGGAAGAGATTGGCGATATGTTCGACATAGAGGAGGACCTCTACCTCAGCATACTGCCCACGGCAACACAATACGCCCGCAACGCCATCTTCTCCGGACTGATGCCCCAACAGATAGCGGAGATGTTCCCGGAACTGTGGGTTGACGAGGACGAGGACGAGGGAAAGAACCTCAATGAGTCGCCGCTGATACAGACACAAATCGAGAGATACCGCCGCAAGGACACCTTCTCCTACCACAAGATAAACGACTCTCAGGGGGCGGACAAGCTGATGCAGCAGTTCGGGAGCCTTGAAAGATACGACCTCAACGTGGTGGTCATCAACTTCGTCGATATGCTTTCCCACGCCAGAACGGAGTCAAAGATGGTGCGTGAGCTGGCAAGCGACGAGGCGGCATACCGCAGCATAACCCTCTCATGGTTCCGGCACAGCGTGCTGAGGGAACTGTTCAACGCCCTTGCACAGACGGATTACCACATCATTCTGACCACTGACCACGGGTCAATACGCTGCAACCATCCGGTGAAGATAGTCGGAGACAAGAACACCAACACCAACCTGAGATACAAATTAGGCAAGAACCTCAGTTGTCAGGCAAAGGAAGTGTTCGAGATTACCAACCCAAAGCAGGTGCAACTGCCTGCGCCCAACATCTCGACATCATACGTCTTCGCCACGGGCAACGACTTTTTCGCGTACCCGAACAATTACAATTACTACGTACAATACTACCGCGACACCTTCCAGCACGGCGGAATATCGATGGAGGAGATGATTATCCCGCTCATCAGCATGAAGGGAAGAAAAAGATAAGACTATGCAGTTAACGATAAAATCAGTAGAGACGATACACGATACGGCACGTGATTTCCTTGCCGCCATCAAGGACCAAGGCAGCTGTCTGGCCTTCTACGCACCGATGGGAGCGGGCAAGACCACATTCATCAAGGCCGTATGCGAGGAACTGGGAGTGGAGGACGTAATCACGTCGCCCACCTTCGCCATAGTAAACGAATACACCGACGGTGCGGGAAGCCCCATATACCACTTTGACTTCTACCGCATCAAGAGGCTGGAGGAAGTGTATGACATGGGCGGTGAGGAGTATTTTTACAGCGGTCACTACTGTTTCATGGAGTGGCCGGAAATGATTGAGGAGGCATTGCCTGACGATACAATCAGAATCACCATCACCCCGCAGGAGGACGGGACAAGGATAATAGAGTTCTAAGGCGGCAGTGACCCCTGCAAGGGTGACAGAACACAGCCCAGGGTGTGAACCCTGGGTATTGTTATAGCAGGTCATAAGATGTATCGGAATCCCAAAGCCGGAGGCGAGGAGCCTTCAAGGCGACGAGGGATAGTAATAAAAATACATAACATAAATACGACAATACATTTCTTTTTGGCTCTATACAATAACAAAGAAAACATGAAAGCACCGCGTTTTTTTGCCACCCCTCGTCGTGCTTAGCACTCCTCGCCTATCGGCTTTGGGGTTCCAATACGCTTTACGTCCACAACTCTTTACCCAGGGTTCACACCCTGGGCTGTAATATTTCACCCCTTCGGGGTTCATCGCCCACCACATTCTCCCCTCATTTTTACCCTCTGCATTTATGATTATAACACGCACCATTACAACACTTTACACGCATCCGCACGCAAACGGTCATCAAGGGTAAAGTAAAAGGGTGCTGATTACACCGCAATCAGGTGCTGATTATATAGTAAACGGGTGCTGATTACATTGTAATCAGCACCCGTTTGCGAAAGAAGTTGTTTGCGTGCTTTGTAGGGACGCACCTTGGTGCGTCCGCATCATTGCCGTAACTGTAAGCTGAGGACGCACCAAGGTACGTCCCTACAATGTGCGTTGGCATTATTACTTTAATGCACCATAACACATATTATGCCTCCCGCACCGGGCTGTCAAACAGCATAACGGAGATGATGCAAACGCACTGCCCGCGCAAGAACGCCGCTTAGAGGTTGGCGTCGAATTTCTCCTGCAACTTGGCTTTGTTGGCCGCACCCACAAACTTATCTACTATCTGACCGTTCTTGAAGAACAGCAGCGTGGGAATATTGCGTATTCCGAACTCTGCGGCGAGGTCCTCGCTGTCCTCAACGTTACATTTGCCTACGACAATCTTGCCGTCATACTCCTCAGCCAATTGTGAGATTACAGGGGCAATCATCTTACATGGGCCACACCACTCTGCCCAGAAATCCACCACCAAAGGCAGGGAACCGTTTTTAAGAGTCTCAAAGTTCTCTTTCGTTATTACCACTTCCATAGTCGTTTGAATTAGTTATGAGTTATTAATAAGTTAAAATCCGTCAAGTTCGTAGTACTCGTCCTCCAGTCCTTCGGTGGAAGTCTTGTCGTCCTCCACCACTATTATCTCCTCGTCCTCACCGTTGTCACGCGGTTTCTCGGCGGCGTCATCCACGACAATGACGTCCTCCTGCGGTGCTGCCTCCGCCTTCTCATCATCGGACGGTATTATTATCTCATCCTCCGCAGGCTGCTGTTGCGCCGGCTCCGGCAGCGGTATGTCCAGTTCCCCGGCTTCTTCTGCTGCGGGAGCGTCATCTACCGGCACGGTTATGACGTTCTCCTCCACCCTCTCCGGCACGGTTTCCACCGGCACGGCAATGGTATTTTCCGGCACTGCGGTACTGTCCTCCGGCACTGCTATCTCTGTCTCGGCAGGCAGGATTATGTCCGTCTCGGCGGGCAGGTCTATCAGTTCCTCGCCTTCCTCGGCCTTCTGCTTGTCAGGCTCGACAGGCTTGGCACCTCCCGGAGCGACCTCCTCGGTAGGCAGCAGCGGCTTGACGGCATCCTCATTCTTTGCCTTCTCCTCATCCACACGCACCGGCTCGTACAGCTGTTCGGGGTTGGTGACGGGCAGAGGGGCGAAGTGTTTGACGTAGAACGTGTCGTAATCGTTGTAGCTGTACCTGTTGCCGATAAGCTCAAGGTTCTCTCTGCTGATGACGATAGGCCGGCTTTGTCCCGCCGTCCGCCGTATTCCGTCCTGCTGCAACAGCAGCCTTGCGTACTGGCGGGCCTCGTTGAAGTTGCGGAAACCGCTGACTGTGAGGTGGTGCATACCGTAAACGTCCTCTATGGTGATGTCGAAATTCCTTACGAGGAAGCTCGTGAAGTTATATCGTGCCATCTGGAACAACAGCTTGTTCTCGTCTATCGAGTCCGGCGGATATGCCATTATAAACATGAACTCGGTGTTACGCTCGGGCGAGAAGGTCTTGTTCGCCATGCTGTCAGCCCCTTCCAGCACCATGTTGCGCCTGTCCCAGACGTTGGAAAGGTCAAACTTCGCCCCGCGAAGACGCCTTCCCTCCTTCACGCCGTTTATTATCATGCCGGCCATCTCGGCCACCTGACTCTGCGGGTAGTCCCTGACCACGGTCTCCATCGCGGCAAGACACTCGTCGGGACGGCCGTCATTGAGGCGTGTGAGACCCGTGATGAAGATGAACCTGTCACGGTTGTCGCCAAGGGGGAAGCGTTTTTCCGACACTTCGGCGTTGCCATAGACCTCAGCGAAGCGGTTTTCCTTAAAGGCAACGTATGTCGCCCCGTAGATGGAATCTTCCATCTGCTTGCCGAAACGGGCGTTATCCGCGAAGTCAGGGTCGGTCAGCAACGTCGTCCACTTGGACTCCGGACACTCTGACTTGAGCCGCTCCACGTATGCCTGAGCCTCATCCGGCTGGCCTTTCCGCGAGTAAAGCAGGAAGAGATGGTAATAGACCTCGTCCTTGGGGGTGAACTCCGGGAACTGTTCCATAAGCCGTTTGAACGCCTTTTCGCTCAATGCGAGGTTGTCAAGGCGGTCCTTGAAGATGATGGCCGAGCGCAGAAGACCCTCTTTTATTATCTCGTTGCTCGCAGCAATATCCTCTTCCGTGAACGGAATCTGCGCGAGATAGTACTCCCGCTTGTGCGGATTGTTCACCGCCGAGTCCATCTTTTCCTCCTCGATGCGCTGTTTTTCCTCCGCAACGGCGATGGAGTCACGCTGCTCTTGGGTCAGTTGCGTGGTGTCAACCTCTTCCGTCGCGAAGTCACCCACCACGGTTTTGTTGTAGCGTTGCCAGTTGTCAGTATTCTCACGCTTGCCCCATATACGCTGGAAAGCCTGCTTTCCCTGCTGCACTACCTGCGGATTGTAGAAGTACCATGCGGCGTTCGCATTGCGGTTCGTTGGATTTTTCGGTATGTTGGGCTCCTGCTTGTTGCCGAGGTTGGAGCCGTACTTCTGCTGTCTTTGCATCACTTCCTGTTCCGCTGCCAGCGCTTCCTCCTCCTTTTCTTTCTTTTTCAGAGCCTCGATAACCCTGTCTATGGCCTCGTTGCGTTCCTTTTCGTCCATCTTTGACAATGCTTGCAGGGAGTCCTGCAAATGCACCGCCTCGGTGTATGGCACCAGTTCGTCAAGCACCTTGGAGCGTTCCGACAGAGCATCATAGTCAGGCCGGTCCTTGTCGAGCAGTCCGATGGCCTCTCCGTAGCAGCGTCTTGCGTCGCTATATTTCTCCAACTGCCAGTAAAGGTCGCCGAGATGCAGCAGCAATACGCCCTTCTCTATGCCCGAACGCGTAGCCTTCTCATTGCCGGTTTCATACGCCGCGATGGCGTTGACGGTGTCTTTCTCAGCCAGATAGATGTTTCCTATGGCGTAATATACCTGCTCCAGATAGTCCTTGTTATTGTCATTGCGCGCCATTCTGCGCAGTTTTCCGATCATCTTCTTGGCTTGTCCGGCCGCGGAAACCTCCGTCATGGCTATCCTGGCGTTAAACTCCAGCTCGTAAGGAGGGTTCAGCCCCACCACTTTCCTGAACGCCTTGTAAGCCTCCTGCCTGTTGCCTTGGGCGGCTTCCACCTGTCCCAACAGGTAATACTCACGCGCCTTCTGCTTTGAACGCATCTCATGGCGAATCACCTTTCGCAGGTATTCCGCCGCTTTCGGCAGGTTATCCGTGTGCAGGTAATAGTCGCAGAGGGTGTAATCCCATTCCTTCCGCGCCCTCCAGTCGATGCTGTCGCGCTGCATATTGCGTATCACGTCCTCGGCATCATACAGCCAGTCACTCTCTATGTAGCACTTGGCCAGCCATGCCCTTGCCTTTCCGTAGATGGCGGGTTGGGTCTTATAGAGGCGTGACATATACGAGAACGTTGCCGCAGCCTCGTCAAAACTGCCCTGAAAGAACTGCGAACGCCCCATGAGCATCCATGCTTTCCACAGGAACGGGTTGTATTCCTTCCTCGAAAGCCACTCTATGTCCTTCTCCGTCTTGCGCCGGTTCTTCGTCCATTCGGGCTTTGCCTTGATGCTGTGCACCTGTATCGCCTTCTGGCTTTTGGTGATGGCGATGTCATAGTTGGCCTTGCCCAACTCGCGGCTGGCCTTGTTTCCCACGGTGTAAAGCGGCAGACGCTCGGTGTAGTTGTCCTTGTTGCCGTTCTCCTTTTCAAGTGATGCGTCGATATAAGCCACCGTACCGTTATAGTAGGTGTTGTACCTTGCCGTGAAACTGTGCCAGAAACGCGAAGCGCCCGTGTTCTTTTTGGTGGAACACGAGACTGCACACAGCACGAGGCCGAGTATCAACAGCGTATGGGTCAGTATGCTTCGCAAGTCGTTGTCTTAGCTATTATATATATAATGTGTCGCAAACCGGACGGTGAGCGTCAGTCGCCGGCCTCCTCTATCGTCCACCCCGCCTTTCTCAAATCATCCCAAAAGCGCGGGTAACTCTTCGACACCACCTCCGGATTGTTTATCGCCAGCCCGGGATAGAGTATCGCCGCCGGCGCGAACGCCATCGCCATGCGGTGGTCTTCATACGTGTCTATCACCGGTTCGGCCATCGCCTCGCAGCGGGTGCCGTCCCATGACAGCGCTCCCTCTTCCGAATCGTCCAGCACATAGCCCAGTTTTGACATCTCATATTTAAGCGCGGCTATGCGGTCCGTCTCCTTTATGCGCAGCGTCTGCAAGCCGGTGAAGCGGAAAGGAATGCCACACAGTGCCGTCGTCACCACCACCGTCTGCGCCAAATCGGGCTGGTTCACGAAGTCAAAGTCAAAGTGCGGCAACGCTCTTCGCTGCACATTCAGTGTCACCAAAGTCGGTTTGCACTGCACCTTGTCCGCAAACTTCGTCTTGATGCCAAGCATCATGAAGATATACCGTATGGCGGAATCGCCCTGCCTGCTGCCGTCCATCAGCCCGGGCAGGCGCACCTCGCTCCCCTCATCGCCCATAAGCGCGAGCATCTCATACCAATAAGAGGCCGCGCTCCAGTCGTTTTCTATATAGAACGGCACCGCCTTGTAGGGCTTCGGCTTCACTATTATGGTGGAGGCATCCTCCCATTCCACGTCAGCCCCGAACTCCTGCATGGTGCAAATGGTAAGATCTATGTAAGGACGGGATATTACATCCCCCGTAAGATGCAGCGCAAGCCCCTCTTTCATCATAGGGCCTATCATGAGAAGGGCGGAGATATACTGTGAGGAAATATTGCCTGCTACGTCCAGCCTGCCTCCATTCAGTTTCCGTCCCCTTATCAGCAGCGGCGGAAAGCCCTCCTCCCCCATATACTCTATGTCGGCCCCAAGCGCACGCAACGCATCCACCAGCACCGTAATCGGGCGGTGTTTCATCCGCTCGGTGCCGGTAATCACATGCTCTCCCGTGCCTACCGCCAACATGGCGGTGGTAAACCGCATGGCCGTTCCCGCCGCCTTGATGTCTATCTCGTACGGCATATCACGCAACGCCGCCACCATAACGTCAGTGTCATCACACCGGCTGAGGTTTTCCGGGTATCCCTTGCTCTCCGCCAAGGCGTTCACGGCCAGCGCGCGGTTGCTGATACTCTTCGATGCCGGCAGCCTTATCTCGCAGTTCATGCTGCGCGGCGCAGTCAATATATATCGCATTAAACAGTGTTTTTTATAACAGTTCACAAGCCAGTACGGACACACTTGTCTGTGCCCTGCATCTTGTATGACAAAATTACGACATCTTTCCCACACGGACAAACAATATTATATAAATTTTCTCTATTTCACATTTTTTCAACAAAAAGCCGCAAAAAGATTTGGCCGCCTCATTTTTTCTGTGTACCTTTGCACTCGCTTAAAGACAGACAGCAGCCTCGCGGCTCTGTTTTCCTTCTGCAATCGGGATGTAGCGCAGTTGGTTAGCGTACACGTCTGGGGGGCGTGTGGTCGCCAGTTCGAGTCTGGTCATCCCGACAAAACTTGCAAGCAGCGATTCTGAAACACTCAGATTGCCGTTTGCAAGTTTTTTGTTGCCATACGGCTGCTTCTGCCCCGCCTCGCAATCAGGTGCTGATTACAGTGCAAACAGGTGCTGATCGTGTGGTAATCAGGTGCTGTTTACATTGTAATCAGCACCTGTTTGTTTTGCACCCCGACAGTAGGCACGGCATCCTTGCCGCGCAACCGTCTTTTCTACACGCTTTATTCGGCCTTGGCATCCGCTGTCTGTTGCACGCAAGATGCCGTGCCTACTGCCGGAGGCGGTTCGCTGTCCTTGTAGGGACGCACCTTGGTGCGTCCGCCTGTGATGCGTATTACAAACCGTTCCATGGCCTTTATACAGTTCCGGACGCACCAAGGTGAGTCCCTACAAAAACGGTGCATCAACGGCACATTATGCGAACAGGAAACGCCGTACATACCTTCGGCGCTTATTGTGCCAAGAACAATACGGGGAATAAGCGCGGCGCTTTACAGAACAACATACACTACCTAACCAGAAAACGAGCAATGGCAGGCGCGAAATCACACCTGCCATTGCTCGTTTTTCCGTCTTCCTGCAAGCCGTCTCCGGCTTACGCTATCCCCATCTCCTTGGCTTTCTGCAAGAGAAGCGCCATGAGCGGTTCTCGCTCGTTCTCCACACGGTTGTCAAGCACGGCGTCTTTCAGGCACGCCTTCAAGTCTCCCACCTCGCGGGACGGTTTCAGATTGAACATCCGCATTATCTCGTTGCCGTCGATTACGGGCTGGAGCAGACGCTTGAAATCACGCTGCTTGAGGTCTTCTATCTTCTCACGCACGAGGCGGTAGTTGTCGAGGAAATGCTGTTTCCGCACTTGGTTCTTGCTGGTTATGTCGGCCTCGCACAACAACATGAGGTCGTCGATGTCGTCACCGGCATCGTTCACCATGCGGCGCACGGCACTATCCGTCACCTCGTTGTCGGCGATGGCTATGGGACGCATGTGCATATCCACCATCTTCTGCACGTATTTCAGCTTCATGTCGAGCGGCAGCTTGAGCCTGCGGAATATCGCCGGCACCATTTTCGTGCCGATGATGTTGTGGGCATGGAACGTCCACCCTTGCAGGTTGTCCCACCTCTTGCTCTTCGGCTTGCCTATGTCGTGCAGCAGCGCCGACCATCTCAGCCACAGGTTTCCGCTCTTTTTCGCCACATTGTCGAGCACTTCCAGCGTGTGGTAGAAGTTGTTTTTATGGGCTTTGCCGTTGCGTGTCTCCACCATGTCCATCATGGCGAGTTCGGGAAGGATGATTTCCAGCAGCCCGGCACGCTGCAAATCGACGAAGCCGCGTGACGGCGTGCGTGTCAGGAGTATCTTGTTCAGTTCCTCACTGATGCGCTCCGCACTGATGATTTCCAAGCGGTTGGCATTGCGTGTGAGCGCATCGAAAGTCTCATCCTCGATGATGAAGTTGAGTCTTGTGGCGAAACGTATGCAGCGGAGCATACGGAGCGGGTCGTCGCTGAAAGTGATGTCGGGGTCAAGCGGGGTGCGTATGATGCCGTCCCACAGGTCGTCAAGGCCACCAAAGGGATCGACCAGTTCGCCGAAACGCTCCTTGTTGAGGCAGATGGCCATGGCGTTGATGGTAAAGTCACGGCGGTTTTGGTCGTCCTCCAGCGTCCCGTCCTCCACGATCGGCTTGCGCGAATCGTGGCTGTAGCTCTCACGGCGCGCGCCGACAAACTCCACTTCCACCGCCCCTTCATCGGGGTTCTCCGGGTTATAGCGTGCTCCCGGCGGGTAATACTTCACCTGCGCCGTCCCGAAGTTTTTGAACACGGAGAGGTGCGCGCGCCTGCCGAGCATGGCGGCAAGACGGCGTGCCACGGCAATGCCGGACCCGACGACCACACAGTCAATGTCGTCAGAGGGGCGTTCAAGAAAAATGTCGCGGACGTAACCGCCCACGACATAGCACTCAAGGTGCAGTTCGTCCGCCGCAGCTGATATTTTCCTGAATATGTCCTTGTCAAGTATCTGCGCCAGTTCGGCGTCGGTGTACTCTTTCATCGTTGTTTTTTTGTTGTTTTTTCCTTAGCGTGCGTGTTATGCTTGGCCGCCTCAGCCTTATCGGCAGAGTGCTGCGGAGTGTCCTTAATGCCCTTTTCGCGACCGCGCTGCCACTCTGGTTGCAGGTCAAAGCCGTCCTCAGGAGCGGGCAGTTCGAGGTCAAGCTCGGCCTGAGAGCCTTTCTCCGACTTGAACGGCACGTTCAGTTCCTCATGCACAGAGACTTCCACCAAGGCCACACCCGCCGCAAGTATTCCCAGTTGCCGCGCCGCCTCGTAAGAAAGGTCTATCACCCTGCCGCGCATATGTGGGCCGCGGTCAATGACCTTGACCACCACTTCCTTTCCGTTGGCGGGGTTCTTGACGTTAAGCAACGTACCGAACGGATGCGTGCGGTGGGCGCATACCAGCGAGTCATTGTTCAGCCTGACGCCACTGCTGGTACGTGCGCCATTGGCGCGACGCGAGTAGTATGAGGCTTTGCCTTTCTGTTGTGCGTCTGATGTCAAGGCCGTCGCAATCAATAGCAGCAACGTCAAGACCGCACACCCGGCAAAGGGTGGAAGTCTTAGCATAGGTCTTACAGTGAGATTGTTTATTGTTGCAAAGGTAACTCTTTTATCGGTAACGGACAATAAATAGGTCAACTTTTACAGCAATAAAATTAATTAAGGTGTAAAAATTTTGCTTTTTCCTTATTTTTTATTACCTTTGCAGCCGAAATAGAGGTATCATTTTTCAGAAGTTCAGCAGTCATGGCATAATGTTGCAGCGGCAATACTGTTGCAAAACGATGGCGCGACAGGAACAGAGAACCTCTATATTTCTAATATTCATCACATTACGACAATGGCAGAAACAAAGAAAATCAAAACAGCTCTCGTCAGTGTATTCCACAAAGACGGCCTGGATGAGTTGCTTGCTAAACTTAACGCTGAGGGCGTCAAGTTCCTTTCAACCGGTGGCACACAGAAATTCATAGAGTCTCTCGGCTTCGAATGTGAGGCTGTGGAGGACGTAACGACATATCCTTCAATACTCGGCGGACGAGTAAAGACACTTCACCCCAAGATTTTCGGGGGCATCCTCGGCCGCAGGGAGTTGCAGGGAGACCTTGATCAGATGGCAAAATATGAGATACCGGAAATAGATCTCGTGATAGTTGACCTCTATCCGTTCGAGCAAACGGTGGCAAGCGGTGCAAGCGAGGCCGACATTATCGAGAAAATCGACATCGGCGGAATATCCCTTATACGTGCCGGAGCAAAGAACTTCAAGGACGTTGTCATCGTACCTTCAAAGGCCGAGTACGGCGTTTTGCTTGACATTCTGAACAAGAACGGAGCACAGACCGAGATAGAGGAGCGCCGTATGTTCGCCACACGTGCCTTCGGAGTAAGCTCACACTACGACACTGCCATCAACGCTTGGTTCGAGAAGACCGGCAAGTAAGAACAAAAGGCGGAAAGAACACACTGTGCTCTCGCCGCCGCATAAAACACAAGAATCAGCTATATGGGTTTCTTTTCCTTCGTACAAGAAATAGCTATGGACCTCGGCACGGCCAACACAATCATCATGTCGGGCGACAAGATTGTGGTGGATCAGCCCTCCGTGGTTGCCATCGACCGTGACACAAACCAGATGGTGGCCGTGGGCGAACGTGCGAAAAGCATGTATGAGAAGACCAATGACCGCATAAAGACGGTGCGGCCGCTGCGTGACGGCGTGATAGCGGACTTCTCCGCCTGCGAGATGATGATACGCGGACTTATCAAGATGGTGCATACGGGAAGGCACCTGTTCTCCCCTTCACTCCGAATGGTGATAGGCGTACCGTCCGGTTCGACGGAAGTTGAGCTGCGGGCAGTGCGTGACTCGGCCGAACATGCGGACGGACGTGACGTGTATCTCATCTTTGAGCCGATGGCGGCAGCCGTCGGAATAGGCATAGACGTGGAGGCTCCGGAGGGCAACATGATTGTTGACATCGGCGGAGGCTCTACCGAAATCGCCGTAATATCACTCGGAGGCATCGTCTGCAACAACTCGATAAGGGTGGCGGGAGACGAACTTACCGCTGACATTCAGGAGTATATGGCACGCCAACACAACGTGAAAGTGTCAGAAAGAATGGCGGAAAGAATAAAAATCAGCGTAGGTTCGGCCTTGGCGGACCTTGGCGACGAGGCACCGGAAGACTACATTGTCCACGGTCCTAACCGCATAACGGCACTGCCTATGGAAGTTCCCGTTTGCTATCAGGAGATAGCCCACTGCATCGACAAGACCGTCGCAAAGGTGGAAAACGCCGTACTGTCAGCGTTGGAGAACACTCCGCCGGAGCTGTATGCCGACATCGTGAAGAACGGAATATACCTAAGTGGAGGCGGAGCGCTGCTCAGAGGTCTGGACAGACGCCTGCAAGCAAAGATTGGAATACCGTTCCACGTAGCGGAAGATCCATTACGCAGCGTGGCGAAAGGGGCCGGCGTGGCACTGAAAAACATAGGCCGCTTCTCTTTCCTGATGAGATAAAACCTCTTATTCTGGATTAAACAGCCAAGAAACATACTACAAAAAATATGATTACCGAATGCACGTCAGGGCGGATATAACCACACGTTCGCCTGTAACTGACCGCAAGGTAATCATATTTTTTTGTCCTTCACCGTTCGTCTTTATTTCGAAATACAACAAAATGCGTAACCTCATAGACTTCATTGTGTCACACTGCCACTGGCTTGTATTCATCTTGCTGGAGGCGGTCAGCGTGACATTGCTGTTCCGCTACAACAGTTACCAAGGCTCGGTATTGGTGTCTTCCGCTAACAGTATGGCCGGAATAGTGTATGAAGCGGAGTCAAAAGTGCAGTCTTTCTTTGCCTTGACAAGGCTTAACGAGCAACTGTCACGCCGCAACATCTACCTTGAGCAGCAGGTAAAGGAACTTTCAGAGGAGCTGGAACATAACGGAACGGACTCTACAAGGCTGGAGATTCTGAAAAGTCCCACGCCATACAAGCTGGTAGAAGCGAAGGTTGTGGCAAACACCGTGCACAAGAAGGACAACTTCCTCACCATCAACAAGGGAGAAGCGGACGGCATAAGGAAAGACATGGGGGTCATATCAGGACACGGCGTGGTCGGCATTGTATATCTGACAGGCAAACATTATTCTGTAATCATACCGGCATTGTCCAGCCAGTCAAGCATAAGCTGCAAGATAGAAGGACGCAATTACTTCGGGCATCTGCACTGGGAAGGCGGTTACAGCAACCTCGCCTACGTTGATGACATACCGCGTCATGCGCATTTCAAACTCTATGAGCGTGTGGTGACATCGGGTTACTCGGCCATTTTCCCGGAAGGCGTGGCGGTAGGAAAGATTATTCACGTGCTCAACTCCACCGACGGAGTATCCTACCGGCTGCAAATCCAGCTCTACACCAACTTCGCCAACCTGCGGGACGTGTTCGTCATAGACAACACCGCAATGCGGGAGCAAGTCGATGTGCTGCGTGCCGCACAGGATTCCCTTTACAAAAGCAAGAATTAAAGAAAGATTTGGCTTCATGAAATACATCTTATTCATCATCTCTTTCGGCCTTATACAGGCATTATTCCTCAACCATATCCACATCTTCGGTATGGCAACACCGTTGCTATACGTGTATCTTCCGCTGCTGTTTCACCGCAGTTATCCCCGGTGGGCACAGATGTCGCTATGCTTTCTGACGGGACTGGCAATGGATATGTTCACCAACACCCCCGGACTGGCGGCAGCATCGCTGACGCTCATCGGTTTCATAAAGCCCTATCTGCTCGAGCTATATCTGAAAAAAGAAGACGAACCCGACTTCAAACCGTCCATCTCCACGATGGGGTTCGTCAAATATCTCTCCTACGCATTCCTCCTTATCCTTATATACTGCTTCATATTCTTCTCCCTTGAAGCCTTCTCGTTCACACATTGGCTGCTTTGGCTGGAAAGCATAGCGGGCAGCCTGATACTTACTCTCATCTTAATTCTCACCATAGACAGCCTGCGCAGGTCATGACTTCTGAACTATCAAACAGACGGTACGTCATCAGTGGCATAGCGATACTCATCGTTGTGATATACATCATGCGCCTTTTCATGCTGCAAATCATGAGCGATGACTACCGGAAGAGCGCCGACTCCAACGCTTTCTTGAAGAAAGTGGAATATCCGGCACGCGGAGTCATATACGACAGGAACAACAAGCTGCTGGTCTATAACCAGCCGTCATACGACATCATGGTGGTGATGAACGAGGCGAAAGGCCGCATCGACACTCTGGAACTGTGCGACGCGCTCGGCATAACGAAGGAGTACTTCACCAAACGCATGACCGACATAAAGGACAGGAACAAGAATCCGGGCTACTCACGCTTCACGCAACAGGTATTCATGACCCAACTTGACGAGATGGACTTCTCCGTTTTCCGTGAGAAAATCTTCCGTTTTCCCGGCTTTTACATACAACGGCGCACCGTGAGGCAGTACCAATACCCATACGCGGCGCACGTACTCGGCGATGTTGCGGAGGTCTCCCAAGGCGACATCGACGACGATGACTATTATATGCGGGGCGACTACATAGGCAAACTGGGCGTGGAACGCTACTACGAGAAGCAGCTGCGCGGTGTCAAGGGCATGCAGATTCTGCTTCGGGACGCCCACGGACGCATAAAGGGACGCTACCAAAACGGCCGTCTGGACAAGAAACCTGTCGCGGGAAAGGCACTCACACTGTCCATCGACATAGAGCTGCAAGCCCTCGGAGAAAGGCTGCTGGAGGGCAAGATAGGCAGCATCGTCGCCATAGAGCCGTCCACAGGCGAGGTGCTTTGCATGGTTTCCTCACCCACATACGACCCTCGCATCATGACCGGGCGCAAGCGTGGAAAGAACCATCTCGCACTGCAACGGAACAGCTGGAAGCCACTGCTCAACCGAAGCATAATGGGACAATACCCTCCCGGCTCCACATTCAAGACCAGTCAGGCACTGACTTACCTTACGGAAGGCATCATAACGCCACAGACGGCGTTCCCCTGCCACCACGGCTTTTACCACCGCGGCCTGCACGTCGGGTGCCACGGCCACAGCTCACCAGTCGCCATTGTCGATGCCCTATCGACCTCCTGCAACGCATACTTCTGCTGGGGACTGTACTATATGATAGGAAACCGCGGCAAATACGGCAAGCCTCTCATGGCAATGAACCGCTGGCGTGACTACATGGTGTCCATGGGCTTCGGCTACAAGCTCGGCATAGACCTACCCGGAGAGAAGCGGGGACTGATACCTAACGGCGACTATTACGACAACGCCTACAAGGGGTCGTGGAACGGTCTCACCGTCATTTCCATATCGATAGGTCAGGGTGAGGTGAACCTCACGCCATTGCAGATAGCCAACCTCGGCGCGACCATCGCCAACAGAGGATATTACATCACCCCGCACGTGGTGAAAAAGGTGGAGGGTGAACCGCTCGACACCACGTTCACCACAAAACACTACACCCTCGCCTCACGCAAATCCTACGACTGGGTGGTGGCCGGTATGCGCTCCTCCGTCGTAAAGGGCACGTGCAGGGCAGCCAACCGCGCGGACTACCTTGTATGCGGAAAGACAGGAACAGCGCAGAACCGCGGTCAGGACCACTCCGTTTTCATGGGCTTCGCGCCCATGGACAACCCGAGGATAGCCATCGCCGTATATGTGGAGAACGGCGGGTTCGGCGCCGACTACGGCGTGCCTATCGGGGCGTTGATGATGGAGAAATACATAAACGGCAAGCTGTCGCCAGACTCCGAACGCCGTGCGGAAGACTTCCAGAAGCGCAGGATAGCCTACGGGGCACACAACCGTTAACCGGTACGCCACGCAACAGCCCAGCAAACGAATGTTGATAGCGACAGTAGGCACGGCATCCTGCCGTACAACGAACGAAGAGCCGCCAACGTTGTAGAGACGATGTACCACATCATCTCAATAAACCGGCAGGAAGTGATGGCAGAGAGACGATGAGGTTCATTGTCTCTACACTGCGGATATAATGACGCATAAGCACAAACGACAGTTGCATGATGCCGTGCCTACTGTCATATCGCACTACAATCAGCGCAATGTACCGGAGAAATACTGCCTTTTGTAGGGACGCACCTTGGTGCGTCCGAAACGAGATAAAGGTATAGAACGGTTTGTAATACGCATCAACGGAGGACGCACCAAGGTGCGTCCCTACAAGGACAGCAAACCAACAGCGGCAGTAGGCATATCATGCTTCAAAACAAACAGGTGCTGATTACAACGCAAACAGGTGCTGATTACAGTGTAATCAGCACCTGTTTGTTTTACGACCTTATACTGCCACCACCATAGTCCCGTTTTTACGACAATGGGAAATCAGCGCGACACCTTGCCGTGCAGTGTCCGAACTGCCGCCATCTTTGTAGAGACAATGTACCACATCGTCTCAAAATACGCAGGCTTGTGACACTGCCAATGAGACGATGAGGTTCTTCGTCCCTGCGCCACAGCGACCGATAATTACGTATAGGCACAAAAAATCCGCAGGGCTTAACAACAAAGCCCCGCGGATTTTTTGTGTTGTCGTACGCGGATTCGAACCACGACAAACAGAACCAAAACCTGTTGTGCTACCATTACACCATACGACAATCACTTAAAGTATGACTTTCCGGCAGTGATAACTGCGAAAAGCGAGTGCAAAGGTAATGAGAATTTCTCACATTACCAAATATTTCCGTATTTTTTTGCCTTCCGCCCGCCAAATAAGCGGTCATGAAGCGTATTTGCAAGCGTGTGGGACTACTTCACCGTAATGAGGTAGTAGTTCTTCTTGCCGCGCTGCGCAAGGATGTATTTCCCGCCAATCAGGTCGTCAGCCGTAACCGGACGGTTCTGGTCTGTCAGCTTCTCCTTGTTGACGGAGACGCCGCCGCCCTGTACCATCTTGCGCATCTCGCCCTTTGACGGGAACACCTTACAGTCGTCGGCGGTCAGAAATTCCACTGCGGGCTGCCCCAGCCGGTCTGCCGGGACGGTGAAGTTCTCCACGCCTTCAAACACGTCGAGGAATGTCTGCTCGTCCAGTTTTTCCAGACTTTCCTTCGTGCTCTTGCCGAAAAGGATGCCGCTGGCCTCGACAGCCATGTCATAATCCGCCTGAGAGTGCACCATAACCGTAACCTCCTGCGCCAGACGCTTCTGCAATACACGGCGTCCCGGATCCTGCTTGTGCTCTTCCACGAGGGCGTCTATGGTCTCCTTGTCGAGGGATGTGAATATCTTTATGTACTTCTCCGCATCGTCATCGCTGACGTTAAGCCAGAACTGGTAGAACTTGTAGGGTGATGTGCGGTTGCGGTCGAGCCATATATTGCCGCTTTCTGTCTTGCCGAACTTCTTGCCGTCGGCCTTTGTTATGAGCGGACAGGTGAGCGCATACGCCTCCACATCGTTGCCGAGCGTGCGGCGTATAAGTTCTGTTCCCGTGGTCATGTTGCCCCACTGGTCGTTTCCGCCGAGCTGCATCTTGCAGTTTTTTGTCTGGAACAGGTGGAGGAAGTCATAGCCTTGAAGGAGCTGATAGGTGAACTCGGTGAATGAAAGGCCGTCGCGCGCTGTGCCGTTGAGACGCTGCTGCACCGAATCCTTGGCCATCATATAGTTCACTGTGATGTGTTTTCCCACTGTACGCGCGAAGTCAAGGAAGGTAAAGTCCTTCATCCAGTCATAGTTGTTGACCATCTCCGCGGCGTTAGGGCCTTCCGCCTCAAAGTCAAGGAACTTCGCGACCTGTGCCTTAATGCACTCTTGGTTGTGGTAAAGGGTTTCCGCGTCGAGCAGGTTACGCTCCTGCGACTTGCCTGAGGGGTCGCCGATCATGCCCGTGGCACCACCTACAAGGATTATGGGCTTGTGCCCGCAGTGCTGCAAGTGGCGCAGCATCATGATGCCGCAAAGATGTCCTATATGCAGAGAATCGGCGGTAGGGTCGGTACCGAGATATGCGGTTACCATCTCCTTTTGCAGAAGTTCCTCGGCACCGGGCATGACCTGTGCGAGCATACCGCGCCATTTCAGTTCTTCAATAAAGTTCTTCATTATGGTTGTTATATTGTTTTTTCGTTAGTTTTTCCTGCTGTTCACGGTACGGGGTCATATCCCGAACCTCCCCACGGGTGGCATCTCAGCAGTCTCTTCACAGCCAGCCACAGGCCTTTCACCGGTCCGTGCTTCACGATAGCCTGCCTTGCGTACTCCGAACACGTGGGGGTGAAGCGGCAGGAAGGCGGTGTGAACGGGCTGACGCACCTCTGGTAGAAGAGTATGGGCAGCAGCAATATGGCGGTAATCAGTTTGCGCATAAGCTTTCTGAGGCTCTCCGCAGCAGGTTGCATACCTTTGCCGACACCTTTGCCGACGGGTAGTGGCAATGGTCAAGCCATATAAAGGCCATCGAGATGCGTATGTTTTCCGGAAGGACGAGCAGGTGGCGGTTGTTCCGGTAAGCCTCGCGCAACTGTCTCTTCACCCTGTTTCGGTCAACGGCATGCTTGAAACACCGCTTCGGGACGGAAACCATCAACTGGTTGTCCGCTATATCCGCCGCACAAACCACAAGCCGCAACGGGTATGCAGAGAACGACTTGCTGTTGCCGGGAACGAACAACCGGTCGATGAGATACTTGTTGCACAGTCTTTGTGACTTAGGAAAAGCGTTGTTCTTGCCCATCACTTTCTGCGTTATTCTGCCTCTTGCAGGAAGTGCCTCAGCGCTCCTGTCATTGAAGGATACCTCTGTGAAGGTGCTTCAAGGTCAAGGTTCAGCCCCATTTCCTTCACCGCTTTGGCCGTGGCCGGACCGAAAGTGCCTATCTTTATCTCGTCAGCCTTGATGCCGGGGAAATTCTCTTTCAGGGCTTTTACGCCGGCAGGAGAGAAGAATATCGCCATGTCGTAGTCGAAACCGGCTATCTCTTCCTTCGTGAAGTCATTGTTTACGGTGCGGTACATCACGCATTCCTTATGCTGCAAGTTCTTTGAGTCCAACAGTTTTGTAACGGTGTCATTGGCCACGTCGCTCAATGGCACGAGGTATTTCTCGCTCTTATGCTTCACCATTGCCGGCAGAAGGTCGTCTATCTTGCCCGTTCCGCCGAAGAAAATCTTACGCTTCCGGTAAGGCGCATATTTCTGAATGTAGAGCGCGATGGTCTCCGTCACGCAGAAATACTTTGTCGTCTCAGGCATGGTGATGCGCATTTCTTTCGTCAACTGGAAGAAATGGTCTATCGCGTGACGTGATGTGAAGACAATGGCAGTATAGTCCGGTATGCTGATTTTCTGTTTGCGGAACTCCTGCTGCGTTATTCCTTCAACCTTAATGAAAGGCCTGAATATAAGTTCTACGTCAAAATCACGCGCTATGTCGTAATAAGGTGACTTTTCACTGGAGGGTTTTGGCTGTGAGACCAGAATCTTTTTTACCATCGGTTTCTTCCTATATGTTTTGTGTCAAATGGATAGCTACAACGAACAATGTTCCTGCCAACAGGACAAGTGGTACCGCTTCAAGGGTGCAAAGGTACAAAAAAAACTGCAAAACAGCGTTCTTTTTGCGGAAAAAGACGTTGTAAGCCTTGTAAAAATGCAGTATCATAGACATGACGACCGTTGCCGCAAGCAGTTTCAACGTTATTTCCATACTCAGCTGGAAGTATATGTGGAGCATCGTTATAGGCAGGAATAACGCTCCCTGCACCGCCATAAAGTACAGCCGTGACATATTGTCAAGATGTCTTTCCCGCTGTTCAAAGAACACTTTTTGCACTATCAGGACCAGCAGTTCGCGTATGATGTAGTATGCGGCGAACACTGCGCAGAACACGCCCAGCACGGCATAGTGTCCCAATATGAAGTCACCGCCGAGGTAATGAGCCGCCGCCGAACAGGCAAGTATGCCCAACAGTACCACTCCCTGCAAGCAAAAGTATGTCTGATAGCGCATTTCGGCAGACGTCTCGCGCATCTCCACCGAGTTTTCCCGCGGCATCCGGAGCAGGTTTTTGGTCTGAAAACAGATAAAACGCCACGACCTTGCCACGGTTATCATGGACACCAGTATGCACAACACCATCGCCATGGTCACGAAACTGTCGTTGACCAAAGAGTAAGGCACAGGTTCTCCCGCCACGCCAAGCCTTCCGGCAGGTATCTCCTCGTGAAAGAACGGCGTGCCTTTTAGGAATGACTCCCTGTATATCGTGTCCCTGACTGTCAATTACAAGAACTCTTTTTTGAACTTATCCACAAGGTCCAGCTTCTCCCATGTGAACAGTTCCACGTCCATTACCTTTGTCTCGTGGTAGGCGGAGGTAAACTCTTTCCTCACGGTGTGCGGCATTCTGCCCACGTGTCCGTATGCCGCAGTCTCCACATACATAGGCTGGCGCAGTTTCAGCGCACGCTCTATCGCCTTCGGCCGGAAGTCATACAGCGTCTTGAGTCTGGCGGCTATCTCGCCGTCCGTCATCTTCACACGGCTCTTTCCGTATGTGTTCACATATACGCTTACCGGTTCCGCCACGCCGATGGCATAGCTAAGCTGCACCAATACCTCGTCCGCCACACCGGCCGCGACAAGGTTTTTGGCTACGTGACGCGCCGCATACGCCGCCGAGCGGTCAACCTTCGAGGGGTCTTTGCCTGAGAACGCCCCGCCGCCGTGCGCCCCGCGTCCACCGTATGTATCTACTATTATCTTTCGTCCGGTCAGTCCCGTGTCGCCATGGGGGCCTCCTATGACGAACTTTCCGGTAGGATTGACGAAATATTTGATGTCGTCATTGAACAGCGCCAGCGTCTTCTTGTCCTTCAACTGAGCCTTTACGCGCGGCACAAGTATGTTGATCACGTCTTCCCTTATCCTTGCCAGCATCGGTTCATCGGCGTCAAACTCGTCGTGCTGGGTCGATACCACGATGGTATCTATGCGCTGCGGCACGCCGTCGTCGCTGTATTCCACCGTCACCTGCGACTTGGAGTCCGGACGCAGATACGTCATCACCTTTCCCTCGCGGCGTATATCGGCAAGGGTTTTCATCAGCAGATGCGCCAAATCCAGCGTCACGGGTATGTAGCGGTCGGTCTCGTTGGTGGCGTAACCGAACATCATTCCCTGGTCACCGGCTCCCTGCTGTTCCTCTTCCTCTCTCGAAACACCGCGGTCTATGTCCTTGCTCTGCTCGTGTATGGCCGACAATATGCCGCATGAGTTGCCGTCAAACTGATACTCGGACTTGGTATATCCGATGCGGTTGATGGTCTTGCGCGCTATTGTCTGCAAATCGACATACGCCTCTGAGGCCACTTCCCCCATAAGCACAACCTGTCCCGTTGTCACGAACGACTCTATGGCGCAATGCGCCTTGCTGTCGTAGGCGAGGAACTGGTCCAACAACGCGTCGCTGATTTGGTCGGCCACCTTGTCCGGATGGCCTTCTGAAACTGATTCTGAAGTGAATAAGTACATTACTATATTGTTTATATGGCGGTTTTGAGGGAACCGTGGTGTTATATATATTGCTTCCGTCCGGCAGGCAATGCCAAGCCCGCCACGTCATTTTAAGCAAAGAATCCCACATAAGCAACCGTGTTGCTCATGCGGGATTCCGCTTGTTCCGTTGCTTTACAGCATCCTGTCACGAATGCTTTACTTACGCAGACCGAGAGCCTTGATGATTGCACGATAGCGATTAACGTCGCGGTCGTAAAGATAGTTAAGAAGCGCACGGCGCTTGCCTACGAGCTTTGTAAGGCTGCGTGCAGTCTTGTAATCCTTGTGGTTCTTCTTCAAGTGTTCGGTAAGGTGCTTGATACGGAAAGTGAAAAGAGCAATCTGGCTCTCGGCAGAGCCTGTGTCTGTCGCTGACTTACCGTACTGCCCGAAAATCTCAGTCTTCTTAGTGCTGTCTAAATACATCGTTTTTTTGTTGTGCGGTTGATAAGGTTTCTGATTATCACATCCTTCTGATGGACGTCGTCCCAACCACGTAATTACGTCGTCATCACCCGAATGCGGCTCGGCCTATAATGCTAAGCGGGTGCAAAATTACTACTTTTTCCCGGAATACGGAAACTTTTGACATAGCAAGAGTATAATGTTAAAGTTTTTTAACAAGCAAGTCGCGGTTTATTCAGACGATGTACCACATCGTCTCTACACCGTTGGCGTAAGGAAACGTTATAATCCGCCCTTGTAGGGACGCTCCTTGGAGCGTCCGCCAATATGGGGGAATGCGGCAATTCGGACGCTCCAAGGAGCGTCCCTACAACACGTTGTAATTCAATACGCTACAAATACTATTGTAATCAGGTGCTGATTACTATGTAAAAGGGTGCTGATTACAATGCAAACAGGTGCTGATTACACGGTAATCAGCACCTGTTTGTCTTGGCATTAATCATTCCTCGAAATACACCCGCTTCACACGGTTGCTGACAAGGGTCAGCAATTCGTAGGGAATGGTGCCGAGTTTGTCGGACAACACGGTTACGGGCAGGTTGTCGCCGAATATCTCCACGCTGTCGCCCTCACGGCAGTCGATGCCCGTAACGTCTATCATGCAGACATCCATGCAGATGTTTCCAACGTATTCCGCCCTCTGCCCGTTGACAAGACAATAGGCGTTGCGGTTGCCGAGATGGCGGTTCAGGCCGTCAGCGTAACCTATCGGTATGGCGGCAATTACGCTGTCACGCTCCAATATGGTGCGCCGCGAATAGCCGATGGAGTCGCCCGCCTTCACATTGCGCAGTTGCAGGATGGTGGTTTTGAGGGTTGAGACATTGTTTATAATCTCATTGTTACGCGGGTTTATGCCGTACAGCCCGAGTCCGAGACGGCACATATCCATCTGCCTGTCAGGGAAATGCTCTATGCCTGCGGAGTTGCAGATGTGACGTATGATGTGGTGCGTGAAGGCTTCCTGTAACTTGTCCGCGCCTTTCAGGTAAAGGTCGTACTGCATCTGCGAGAAGTCATCGAACTCATCACCGTCAGAACCCACGAAATGTGAGAACACGGAGCGCGGCGTGAGGGCATTCTGGCTCTTCAGACAGTCTATGAGACGCGGCATATCTTCCACAGGATGGAAGCCGAGACGGTGCATTCCGGTGTCGAGTTTGACGTGTATCGGCCAGCCGGTGATGCCTTCCTTGCGCGCGGCATGACGCAGAGCGTCGAGCAGCCGGAAGGAATACACCTCGGGTTCAAGGTCATAGTCGAACATGGTCTTGAAGGATGTCATCTCCGGATTCATTATCATTATGTTGGCGGTGATGCCTGCCTGCCGCAAGGCCACGCCCTCATCGGCCACCGCCACGGCAAGATAATCCACGCGATGGTCCTGTAACGTCTTTGCAATCTCCACCGCTCCCGCGCCGTATCCGTCCGCCTTTATCATGCAGACGAGCTTGGTGCCGGGACGCATCCGCGAGCGGTACCAGTTGAGGTTGGCCACAACGGCGGAGAGATTGACCTCAAGCGTGGTCTCGTGTACCTTCTCCACAAGCCTGTCCGTGATGCGTTCAAAGGAGAAACGGCGTGCGCCCTTGATGAGTATCACCTCGTCATGGAGGTCGAGGAAACACTTGTCGGAAAGGAAATCGTCAGTGCCGGCGAAATGAAACGCCTCAAAATGTCCCTTCACCTGCTCCACCAAGGCTTTCATCTCACGGCCTATCGCGATGAGTTTGTCTATTCCCCGGCTGCCGATCATATCGGCAAGGGTGGCGTTAAGGGCATCGGGGGCAAGGCCGCTCTGGTCTATGTCGCTCAGTATCAGCGTGCGCTTGCGGCCTTTATGGTCAGGCCTGCGCTGCATAAAGTCAAGTGCTATGTCGAGAGAGGCGAGGTCGGAGTTGTAGGAGTCGTTGATAAGCGTGCAGCCATTGCGCCCTTCCTTCACTTCGAGCCGCATGGCGACAGGCTCGAGCATGGCCATTCTCTCGGCCAGGACATCGGGTGCCAGGCCAAGATGCAAGGCCGTCACGGCGCAGGTAATGGAGTTTTCGACAGCCGCCTCACTGATGAACGGCAGTGTGTATTCGCCCTCCGTCACACCTTTATATATATAATGTATGCAGGTGGTGGCGGCGTTTTTCACCACGCTCTTCACGTAAAAGGGGGCGGAGGTGTCGCGCATCGACCATCCGAGTTTCTCTCCCTTGAAGTCGCTTTGGCGCAGTATGCGGAACGCCACGTCGTTATCGACAGGCCATACCAGCGTCCGGCAGTCACGGAAGAGGCGGAATTTCTCACGGCACTTGTCCTCCATCGACAGGAAATTCTCCTGATGCGCCATGCCGAGAGAGGTGAACACGCCTATGGTCGGCTGTATGATGTCGGTCAGCTTGGCCATTTCGCCGACCTTGCTGATGCCCGCCTCAAACAGTCCCACGGCTGAGTTCTCGTTTAACTGCCAGATGGACAGGGGCACACCGATTTGTGAATTGTAGGAGCGCGGCGAGCGTGTGACATTCATAGAGGGCATGAGCAACTGGTAAAGCCATTCCTTTACCATTGTCTTGCCGTTGCTTCCGGTGATGCCGACAACCGGTATGCCGAAGCTGTCACGGTGTCTTTCCGCCAGCCTTTGCAGTGCGGCGAGAGACGATTGCACCACAAGGAAATTGGCGCCGGGCCATTCGGCACCGCCGTTCTCCTTGTAGTTGTCGGGTAATGTCTCGACAACGAAACTGCGAACTCCCCTTCTATACAAATCGGTTATGTACCGATGACCGTCATTGCGGTCGGATTTCAGGGCAAAGAAAAGCGTCTCCTCCGGGAACAGGAGGGAACGGCTGTCGGTTAAAAGAAAGCCCACCGTCGTGGCGGCTGTGCCATAACGGTGAGCTCCTATCAGACTTGCGATTTTCTCTATTGAATAAGTCATGTCGGTATGTATATGTATTCTCTTACTTGGTGAAGAGTCTTAGCTTTGCGGGCTTCATGCCTTCTGCCGTAGCGGTGACAGTAACGGCGGAGGGAGTCATGCCTGAACGCAGTATGGCGAGGCATGAACCATTGTAGAGTTTGCGGCTGTCGGCAACGTTAAGTTCATCCGAATTATGGTTACCGCTGCTGACTGCGGCGAGCGAAGCGTCACCCGTCACGGTGAACTTCACTTCTCCTTGCGCCGTCTGCACGCGTCTTCCCTTCTTGTCTATGGCTATGACGCGGACGTGTTGGAGGTCTTGTCCGTCGGCTTTCCATGCCGCATTGTCCGTCTCTAACTTCAATGCCACGGCCTTACCAGTGGTCTCTATGCGGTGGCGGGCAACGACTTTGCCGCCCGTACGGGCAACGGCCTCACAGTAACCGTCCTGATATTCTATGTCTTTCCAGCGTATCTGGTTGCGCAACTTGGCGTTCTTCAGGTCGTTTTTCTGCGTTCCGTAGCTCTTGCCATTGACCAAAAGCTCCACTTCCTCAGCGTTGGTGTAGGTGGTAAGGGACAGCCTTGAACCCGGCTTGCGGTTCCAATGGTCGCTCTGTCCGTCGTTACCGGTCTGCACTCCGTTCCACATTGCGTCGCCCTTGGTGTCTGTCACCGCGATGTGTACCACAGGTTCGTCCGGTTTGAAGAACGACCTCATGTAGTAAGCCTTGGGCTTTGCTTCCAGAGAGATGTCGAAAACGCCCTGCGCCCAGCCCTTGGCCGGCCAGCCCTGACTTTCTCCCAAGTAGTCGATAGCTCCCCAATAGGCCAGTCCTATGACCTTGTCGAGGTCCATGGCGAAGTAGTTTTCTCCCATCGCCGCTACCGAAGCCTCGCTCTGATAGAATGTCATCCAAGGGAAGTTCTTGCCGTCTCCGGGGAAATACATATAGCGGTAGTTGTATGACTGCACGTCAGTCACCTTGGCAAGGTCGCACGGCAGCGAGTCGGTTTCCCAGTTTCTGTAACGCGGGTGCATCGCAACAGTCACCTTTCGGCTGTTGTCGTAACGCTCGACAAGTGTCTTTTGCAGCTTATACATCGTCACACCGAAGTCGTTATAGGGCATATCGTTGTATGATTGCAGTTCGTTTCCTAATGACCATAGCACCACAGAGGGGTGGTTTCTGTCGCGGGTTATGAACTCCTGAATATGGTCTGACCACAGATTTGTGAAGTGATTGCGTCCTGCACCGACGTACTGGTCGTTCCATTTGTCATACAGTTCATCGACAACCAGTATGCCGTTCTCGTCGCAAAGGTCAAGGAATGATTCGGAATAGGGGTTGTGCGAGGTGCGGATGTGGTTCATTCCGTACTCCTTCATCAACTTTATTCTCTTCTCCATGGCCCTTGGCAGCGCGGCGGCACCAAGCGCTCCGTTGGTGTGATGGTTGGCATAGCCCTTCAACAGCACCTTCTTTCCGTTGAGTTTCAGGCCGAACTCCGGGCCGAACTCTACGGTACGGATGCCGAAACGCTGCGATGTAACGGCGGCAACAGCCCCGTTTTCCTTAATCAACTCCACCCGTACAGTGTAGAGGTTGGGGTTGTCGCAGTCCCAAAGCATCGGTGATTCAATGTCGAAAGCAGGTATGGCAAGCTCCTGTCCGCGCTTATAGTTGCGGTTACGCTTTACCTTATACACCTCGTTCTTCACCTCTTTGCCGTCCGGTGAGGTCACTATCACGCGCATTGCCACCGTGTTCTGCTTGGTATGACACTGCACATTGGCCGTAATGTGTACCGTTTTGTTGTCTGTTGTGGTGATATACAGAGGGTGACGAAGGAAATACAGCTGCGCATCCGTGTAGATAAGGCTCACGTCTCTGAACAATCCTCCGCCGGTGTACCATCGTGATTGCTTCGGTTCTCCCGTGTTGGCATACACCGCAACGGTATTCTCCTGACCGTATTTCAGTTTGTTTGTCACGTCAATCTCAAAGCCAACGTAGCCGTAGTCGGTGCCGCCTACACGCTCGCCGTTGAGATATACGTCCCCGTAATACATTATTCCCTGAAAGTCAAGCAACGCCCTCTTGCCCTTCTTTGCGGCATCCGGCGTGACGGTCTTGACGTACCAGCCTCCTCCCATCTCCTTGAATCCGCGGGAAGAAAGGCGGCTTTTGATGTTGGCACCGGCGTCACTGTTGTCCGAACGCTCGTCGGCTGCGGGGGCAACCCATGGTTGTTCTATCTGGAAATCATGCGGAACGTTAACCGTTCTCCACCCTTCCGCCTGCGCTTTCTGCACGGTTATGGCCGGTGAGGCACCCTCACCGAGTTTGAAAAGCCATCCTCTGTCAAGGCTGATGGTGTCTGATGTCGCGCCGGCCAACGAAGGAACAACGGAGCATGTGAGGCCGAGCAACGCGGCATAAAGTTTCTTTGTTGTCATTATACAGTTCGGTTAGTCAGTTAGTTGTTGTAGTGTCTTATTGCAATATCTTTGAGAATGCCGTGGTTCAGCTTATAATATTCCGTGGCACCGAGCAGGAAACAGCCCAGTCCGTAGTCGTCAAAGTCCGGCTCTTTCTCGTAAGTCACAGGCTGGCTTGACGCCGGTCTGTCACCCGTTCCCTGCACATAGCCGAGGAATCCGTCCTTATGCACGCAGGAAGCAATGGCCTTCCATGCCTTGTCTATCGCCGGACGGTATTCCTTTTCCTTTAATATTCCGTGACTTACGCCCCACGACATACCGTAAAGAAACAGTGCTGTGCCGGTCAATTCCTTGCCTGCGAAGTCCTGCGAAGCGAGACTTGCGTTCCAGAATCCGTCCTCTCTCTGCAACGGGAGCAAGGCTTTCGACATCATGATGAAGTCCTTTTTCAACTGTTTGTAGTACTTATCCTTCTTCGGCAGCATCATCATCACACGTACATAGGCCGCATACACCCATCCGTTTCCGCGGCTCCAATAGCAGTTCTTGCCGTCGCTTTCCTTGTAGGGCGGCACGAAGTTGGCGTCTCTCCACCACAGGCCTTCCTCCGTGTTGAACAGTTTTCCGCCGCAGGTGTCACGGCTCCATGTGTAGGAACGCATGGCATAGTCAATATACTTGCTGTCACCCGTAATGGCGGAGAGCTGCGCATACGCCGGCATCGCCATCTGTATGGCGTCTATCCACGTCCAGTCGCGGTTGGTTCCGCGTGCTATCTGCTTGTCGAAGTTCTCTATTACGTTCTGTATCTTCTCCTTTCCTCCCGCCTGACAGTAACGCTCCAGATACACTTGTGCGCAGCACTGGTCGTCGGCATGAACCGTTGTCACTCCGTTACGCGGCATCCATTTGTGGAAATTCCCCCACTTGTCGGTATATGCCTTGTATCTTTCCTGCGGGTCAATGGCATTCAACGCCATCAAGCCCTCAAAGTAAACGGCACGCGTCCACAGGTTGCTCGGACGGATTTTCTTGGCCATCGTCGGGGCGGTAGGGTCACTCCACTTAGCCATAAAGTAATCGTTAGCACGCCGGGCAAGTGTCAGCGAGCAGTCGCCGGAGCCTTTTTCGCAGGTTTTTCCCGTCTTTTCCGCCGCGGAAACAGCAATCGCCAACAGGCACATCAGTGCGGATAGGATTTTCTTTCTCATGTCAATAGTTTGGTATTGTTAGTCGTTTAGTTAGTTTAGCAGAATATCAATAGCTTACCGAACAGGCTATTCCCTGTTGCTCCACCCTTGCCTTTATGGCGTCAAGCTCGGCCGGTTCAGCCTTCCTCAGCCCGTGTTCGGGTGTCTCCCGGTCTATGGTGTATATCATAACCAGCCGTGGCGCTATCTCTTTCAGTGCCTCCAGCCATGGTGTCACGAAGCGGTCTCCCGTGTTGTCAACGCTCTTTCCCGCCGTCGTTCCCTTCATGAACATTGTCTGTATGACGACTTTTCCGTTGAAAAGTTTAAGGTTCTCCACCACTTTCCTTACGTTATATGACGGCTGCACGGGTCTATCTACCATATTTATATAGTCCTCATCCACCGTGTCGAGCTTCAGAATGTTGTTGTCAACCATCATCAGCGCACGTCTTACCGCCTCGTTTCCCACGAACGTCGCGTTGCTCAGCACAGACACTTTCGCCTCCGGGAAGTAGCGGTCACGCACCTCCAGCGTGTCATTTATTATGCCGGGAAAGTCCGGATGGCCGGTAGGCTCGCCGTTACCGGAGAATGTTATGCAGTCCAACGGCTCGCCGTTGCGATGCCTCTGAGCCAATATAGTCGTCAAAGCCTCCCTCACCTGCTCCCTTGACGGGCGTTTGCCGTGTGCGGGGAAGTCCTTGTTGAAGCCGCATTCGCAATACAGACAGTCGAAGGTACACACCTTACCGTCAGGCGGCATAAGGTTCACGCCGAGCGAGATACCAAGCCTCCGCGAGTGTATCGGGCCGAAAACTGGTGACGGATATATTATTGTTGACATCTTTTTCTTATGATTGTAAAGAAGAGCCCCACCCCCTTCCCCCTCCCGAGGGAGGGGGAACAATACCGGAAGCGGTGCGACTTATCTCCGGCAAAGTTACAAAAATCAGCCAAGAAAAGCAAGTATTACGCGGCAAAAGTTCAAGTTTTTAACGTTAAAGGCCTTTTTATGCCGCCGCCATACTATACCTCTATCCTGAACGTGGTGCCCTTGCCTACTTCCGACCGCAACACGTATATGCTGCCGGAGTGGTATTCCTCCACTATCCGCTTCGCCAGAGAGAGCCCCAGTCCCCATCCCCTCTTCTTGGTGGTGAAGCCCGGCCGGAACACGTTTTTTATGTTCTTGCGTTCTATGCCCTTGCCGGTGTCGGTGACGTCAACGAACATTCTCCCTTCTGAGTGAAAGGCATGGATGTGTATTCCGCCCCTGCCCCCCATGGCATCGACGGCGTTCTTGCACAGATTCTCAAACACCCACTCGAACAGTTGCGGGTTAACGCTGACGACAGCGGCCTCATCCTCCACCTCCAGCGTTATCCTTACCTTCTGCGACGTGCGGCGGTCCATGTAATCGACCACATGGCGCAGCAGTTCCGCCAGCGCCACCTCCTGTTTCTCAGGGGTGGAGCCTATCTTCGAAAAGCGGTCGGCTATCAGCTGCAACCGCTTCACGTCCTTGTCCATTTCGGGTATGAGGTCATCATCGGGATATGTCTCCCGCAGTATCTCCGTCCACGCCATAAGGCTCGATATGGGCGTGCCCAGCTGGTGCGCCGTTTCTTTCGACAGCCCCACCCACACCTTGTTCTGTTCCGCCTTCTTTGAAGTCAGCAGGGCGAAGATGGCTATCACCACGAAAATCATAACCACTCCCAACTGTATGTAGGGGTAATAGGCAAGGCGTTTCAGCAGAGAAGAGTCGTCATAACACACCAGCAGATAGTCATCCGGCGCGTCCGTCAGCTTTACCTTGATGCTCTGCTGGTGTCCGCGCATCATCTCCGCCATCCTCCTTGCCACCATCATGCTGTCGGAAGCGTCGGAAGCATCGATGCTTACATTGCGGAATGTCTGCACATCACCCCTCGCGTCCGTGACAATCACGGGTATGGTGCTGTTCTCCTCCAGCACTTTCAGCACGAGGTTAAGGTCTGCGTCACTCTCCGCCACGCTGAGAGTGCGTATGGCCTCAGCCCATATCTCCATGCGGCGGCGTTCCTCGCGGGCCAGGTCCTTTACCAGAAAATGGCTGACAACGAGCGAGACGCCGGCGATAAGCACCGCCGCCGACATCAGGGCTATCTTTACTTGCCGTATCTTGTCAGTCCATATCATTTTTCAGTTATGAGTTATGAGTTCTCGGTTATGAGTTGTAAGACCGCCGCAAAGATAGTCATTTTTTGCGGAACGGCAAAGGAAAAACAGCGGGAAATACACCTGACTCCCTCCGTGCATGCCATAAAAGACAGAAAAAAGGCCGCCCGGCAGCATTGCCGGACAGCCCGAACTTGTTTTCATAAACATCTGGAAGCTACTGTATCTCTATGCACTGTGTCTCCTGCGACTTTTCCTTTTCCGTCATCTTCGGAATGCTGATGGCCAGCACACCGTCATTCATTCCGGCGCTGATGTTCTGCCTTTCTATGTTGTCCGGCAGTGTCAGACGCTGCTCGAACTTAGAGTAGCTGAACTCGCGGCGCAGATATTTCTTAGCCTTGTCTTCCTCCTTGTTGTCCGTCTTCTTCTCCATCGAGATGACAAGGTCGTCGTTTGTGACGCTGATCTTGAAGTCTTCCTTCGTCATTCCCGGCGCGGCGACCTCCACCTTGTAAGCCTTGTCGTCCTCACTGACGTTGATTGCCGGCGTGGTGCCCGCAAACTTTGCCGGCATCCAAGTATCGCCGAAAAAGTCGTTGAAGATTGACGGAATCCATCCCTGATTGCGATTAGAATACATTGTAGGTAACATAATCTTTCCTCCCATTAATTTTAGTTAGACATTCAATTAAAAGGCCTTTGTTGACCGTCTGCCCGTCATGGCGTTTCCGGTCTCGCAACCTCTGCCCCTCATAGTGCAATACGTATGCCCAACCGCCACGGTGTCAGCGTGTTTTTCACCTTCCGCAAACTTTATTAAGCCTTCCCCCACCCTTTTTCAATATTCATCTCCGGTTTTAATATTTGCCCGCCGTTTTTTAATAATTGCCCTGCCGCATCATGATATGTCAAAGATGACACTGCGACTGACATTATTGACAACACGGCAAAGGCATGAAACGGTTTGTAATACGCATCAATGGCGGACGCACCAAGGTGCGTCCCTACAAGAACCGCAAACAAACACCACTGCAATCAGCATAACATACCGGAGAAATACCGTCTTTGTAGGGACGCACCTTGGTGCGTCCGAAACGGTGGAAAGGCTTGGAATTATTTGCTATCCGCATTAACGGCGGACGCACCAAGGTGCGTCCCTACAATGACCGCAAATAGACATCGCTGCAATCAGCACCTGATTACCATGTAAAAGGGTGCTGATTACAACATAAACAGGTGCTGATTACAGTGTAATCAGCACCTGTTTGTTTTGAGGCTTGCCATTATGTCTTTTTCCGCCACCCTTTTGTTGAGGTCGAGATAGTCGTGAAGATGGTGGCACACACGCTGTTCCACCGGCGGAAACTCCATGTAGTTGGTGTATATGTTTTTCAGGTAAGCGTCGTAGTTGCCGGGCAGTTTCACGGTGAGATGCCCGAACGGCTTGTCGCACAGGGTGTCCGTCCATGCCTTGGGGAATATCTCCCGCTCGCGGTATGCGCCGTCGTAGTTGGCCACAAGGGTGGCGGAGGAGTAGTCGTATAGCCTTGCCATGCGGTCGAGACGGCCGATGATGAATTTTCTTACCGTCTCCCTGCCCAGCAGTATGGCTGCCGTCTGCACCGCCATGCGCCCCCATTCCTTCGGTTTTGCGGCCATGGCGAGGTATTGGCGGAGCGTGTGCCGGGTCAGTGCGGCGTCGAGTTTGTTGCTCCACTGCTTGTATCTGCCCAGCAGTCTCTTGGCTTCGGTCATGTCGGGGGCTGTGCCGTCTATGGGGAACACGTCGATGTAAAGGCCATAGACGCACGGCACGTCGCGCTTCTCTATAAGTGTCGTGCGTTTGTCGCACAGCTTGGCGAAATGGCACGGATAGCCTTTCCTGTCGGGGGTGGCGAGTTCGTAGTCGCCGAGGTCCGTGTTACAGCACAGTTTCAGGAAGCGGTCGTAGTCCGGACGGGGCATCGCCACGTCTATGTCGTCGTCCCATGGTATCAGCCCTTGATGCCGGACGGCACCTATGGCCGTGCCGCCCACGCAGTAATATGTCAGTCCGTGCTCCTCGCACAGGGCTATGAACTTTTGCAGGCAGCCGATGATTATCGTCTTCCATTGCGAGCGTTGTTCCGGTGTCAGTTCCATTTCTCTTGGTCTTTCAGTATCTCTATGGTTCTTGTCAGCGCGTCCTTCATGCCGTACCGTGGCGTGAAGCCAAGGCTGCGGAGGCGTGAGTTGTCGAGTATGGCCTGCGTGGCGATGCTGAACCCTTGCCGCTCGGTGTCGGAAGGCAGGTCGAAAATCACATTCTTGCCGTTATATTGCGCACAGAGTCCGGCGAAGTCGCGCAGATGTACGTCGCAACCGGCGTTGCTGATGTTGTACGGTGTTCCGGTCTCTCCGTGCAGAAGCACGTGGAGCATCGCGCTGACGGCGTCAGTGACGTATGTGTAGGAGAAGAACTGGTCGCCCTTGCTCTTGAGCACTATGTCCTCTCCGGCCATGGTTTTCTTTATGAATTGCGATGAGGCTTTGCTGTCTGACATCAGCATTGTGGGGCCGAATATGCGGCTGAGGCGCACAATCTTCACGTCGGTGCCATGCTCGGCCATGTATGACTGGCACAATGCTTCGGCCGAACGCTTTGATTCTGTGTAGCAGGCACGTGGCGTTGCGAGGGCAAGCTGCCCTGTGTAGTCTTCGGTGAAGGTGTCCGCGCCGCGTGCGTTGCCATATACTTCCACCGTAGATGGGTAAAGGACGGTGGCGTGGCAGCGGTCGGCAAGGTTCAGGGCGTGCTCCGCGCCCTTTATATTAATAAGGAGTGTCTCGACGGGATATTGCGAATAGGCGAGGGGGTGGGTGTTGCTGGCGAGCGGTATGATGCAGTCCGCATGAAGACCGGCGCTGAACGGTTGGCGGACATCCTGCTCAATGAATGTGAACAGCGGCGAACCGTAGTATTCGCCCAGCCTTTCCGCCGCGCGTTCCTTGTTTCGTCCCACGGCGATGACGCTGATGCCGCCGAAGGATATGAGCGCGTCGATGAGGTGTGTGCCTATCATTCCGGTGGCGCCGGTTACAAGAATGGTTTTGCCGCGCAGCGTCTCTATGCCGCTTACGGCGTGGATGGCGCGGAGATCAGCCTGATACAGTGGGTGATTCTTGTTCATAACGGTTATTTCAGCCAAGTGTCCTTGTCTTTGGCCAGATAGCCCTTGAAGAGCTCAAGGTCGTCTTTCGTGGTGAGTTTGATGTTCTTGTCGCTTCCTTTCGCGAAGTGAAGGCGCACTCCGAGCTGCACCATCATGGTGTTGGTGTAGTTGGAACCGGCTATGCCGATGCCTTTCTCGAAAGCCTCGCGGTATTTCTCGCTGAGCAGGTCGAAGCGGTATGCCTGCGGAGTGCTTACCCTGCGGAGTGTCTCGCGCGGTATGTACTGCGTGGTTGTGGTGTCGTCGTCATCGCTCACGACGAATATCTGCTCGTTGTAAGGCATGGAGGTGACGGCGTTGCCGTATTCTTTCGCCTTGCTTATGACGTCTTCCAGTACCGACGGTTCAACGAGAGGGCGTATGCCGTCGTGTATTATCACGATGTCATCGGCGGCGCATCGTCCGGCAAGGGCGTTGACACCGTTGCGTATAGACTCCTGCGCACTGTTTCCGCCGGGTGCTATCCATTGCAGTTTCGTGATGTTGAACTGGTTGGCGTAGGACCTGACGAAGTTCTCCCAACCCTCTATGCACACCACGCCTATGGCGTCAACGTCGGGGTGACGCTGGAAACTTTCGAGCGTATAGACCAGTATTGGCTTGTCGCAGACGTTGAGAAACTGTTTCGGTATGTCCTGTCCCATGCGGTTGCCTGAGCCTCCCGCTATGATGATCGCGATGTTCATGATATGGAATGTGTTGGGAAAATATACGAAAAATCCCCCGGTTCCTCCCTTGGAATGGAAGGAAACGGGGGATGGGGTGCTGTGACTTATTTTACAAGAGCCATGGTGTCGGAGGCTATCATCAGCTCTTCGTCGGTAGGGATGACCACGACCTTGACCTTGGAGTCAGGTGTTGAGATGAGCGCTTCCTCGCCGTGTATCTGGTCATTCTTGGCTTTGTCGAGCTTGATGCCCATGTATTCCATGTCGGAACATACCACTTCTCGGATAGCAGACTGGTTCTCTCCCACGCCGGCCGTGAACACAAGGACGTCACATCCGCCCATGGCGGCTGCGTATGCGCCTACATATTTCTTCACGCGGTAGAAGTATGAGTCCTGCGCAATGGCCGCTTTCGTGTCGCCGTTGGCTGCCGCCGAGGCCACGTCTCGCATATCCGTGTAGCCGCAAAGGCCGTAAACGCCGGACTTCTTGTTAAGAAGATTGGACACGCCATCGGCGTCAAGACCGAGCTTCTTCTCTATAAACGCAATGGCACCACCGTCAATGTCTCCGGAACGGGTACCCATCATCACGCCTTCGAGCGGCGTAAGACCCATTGAGGTGTCTATACATTTGCCGTCAACGACCGCTGCCAGCGAACCGCCGTTGCCTATGTGGGCTGTAATCACTTTCGTTCCTTCGGCCTTCATGCCAAGGAACTCAAGGGCGCGGGCACTTACATAGCGGTGGGAAGTGCCGTGGAAGCCGTAGCGGCGGATGCCGTACTTCTCGTAAAGCTCGTAAGGTATGGCGTACATATATGCCTTTGGCGGCATGGTCTGATGGAAAGCGGTGTCGAATACGCCCACTTGCGGAAGACCGGGCATAAGTTCTGACACTGCGTTGACACCCTTCATGTTGGCCGGGTTGTGCAGCGGAGCAAGGTCGCTGACCTCCTCGAACGCCTTGATTACCTCCGGAGTGATGAGCACAGACTGTGAGAACTTCTCGCCGCCGTGCACCATGCGGTGTCCTACCGCGTCTATTTCGTCGAGCGACTTGATCACGCCTATCTCCGGATCGGTGAGGAGTGAGAAGATGAACTTCACGCCTTCGGTGTGCTCGGGGATGTCGTGCATGATCTGTTTCTTGTCTCCGTTGGCGAGTTTCACCTTGACAAAGGCGCCGTCAAGACCCACGCGCTCTGCGCCGCCGGAGGTCATTACGGAGTGGTTGTCCATGTTATACAGGGCGTACTTGATGGAAGAACTGCCGCAGTTTAATACTAATATCTTCATGGGATCGTGTGTTTTTAGGTGTTTACTTTTTCGCATCCATGGCCTGGCAGGCTGTGATGGCAACGAGGTTTACGATGTCTTCTACCGAGCATCCGCGTGAAAGGTCGTTCACCGGGCGTGCTATGCCTTGGAGAATAGGGCCGAGTGCCTGTGCTCCGGCAAGGCGCTGCACAAGCTTGTAGCCGATGTTGCCCACTTCAAGGTTAGGGAATACCAATACGTTTGCCTTGCCCGCAATCTCTGAACCGGGTGCTTTCTTGCTGCCGACAGCCGGTACCAGCGCGGCGTCAGCCTGCAATTCGCCGTCGATTTTCAGTGAGGGGTCAAGCTCTTTGGCCACTTTCGTAGCCTCAACAACCTTATCCACCACCTCATGTTTGGCCGAGCCCTTGGTTGAGAAGGAGCACATTGCCACGCGAGGGTCGGCAAATCCTGCCACGGACTTGGCTGTCTGTGCCGCGCATACGGCTATCTGGCCGAGCTGGTTGGCGTCAGGCATAGGCGTAACGGCTACGTCTGCGAATACGAGTACGCCGTTTTCGCCGTACTCCGGCTTGTCGGTTATCATGAGCATGGCACCTGACACGCAGGTGATGCCGGGCGCGGTCTTGATTATCTGCAATGCCGGACGGAGGGTATCTCCTGTTGTTGACAGTGCTCCTGAGATCTGTCCGTCAGCTCCTTCTGACTTGATGATGAGGCAACCGAGGTACAGTGGGTTCTTGACGAGCTCACGAGCCTGTTCGATTGTCATGCCCTTCTTCTCGCGGAGTTTGGCAAGCAGTTGTGCCATCTCTTCTGACTTCTCATAGTTTTCGGGATCGATGAGCGTGGCTTTGCCGATGTTCTGAAGGTTATGTTCCTTCGCAAGTGCCGCCACTTTGTCCGGGTTACCGATGAGAATGAGGTCAGCTATCTCCTGCTCCAGCACCTTATCCGCTGCTATAAGGGTGCGTTCCTCTTCCGCTTCAGGGAGTACGATGCGCTGTTTGTTAGCCTTTGCGCGCGCTACAATCTGATCAATTAAGCTCATGTTTGTTTTGTTTTAGTGTTATGTTAGTTCAGTTTATAGTTCTTCTGTCAGTATGGCTTCAAGGTTTTCCGCCGACAGTCTCAGGCGGAACTGTCCCTTCATGGCCACTGATATGCGGCCAGTCTCTTCTGAAACCACTATCGCTATCGCGTCCGACTGCTGTGATATTCCCATCGCCGCCCTGTGTCTCAGTCCCAGTTCGCGTGGTATGTCGAGGTCATGGCTTACCGGCAGGATGCACCCTGCGGCCTTTATGCGTTTCTTCGATATTATCATCGCCCCGTCGTGAAGCGGCGAGTTCTTGAAGAATATGTTTTCTATAAGCCGCTGGTTGATGTTGGCGTTGACGGTATCTCCTGTCTCCACTATGTCGTTCAGCGGTGTCCCGCGCTCTATCACTATCAGTGCGCCGCACTTTGTCCTTGCCATGTTGATGCAAGCCATCACTATCGGCATTATGGCCTCCCGGTCAATGGCCTGCTTCTCCTCTTTCTTTATGAAGAGTTTTACAAAGGTGTGCATCCTTCTCTGTTCGCCCACGGTGTACAAGAACTTGCGTATCTCTTCCTGAAACAGTACTATTATGGCCAGTGCGCCCACCCCGACGAACTTGTCGAAGATAGCGCCCGTGAGGCGCATTTCCAGCACTTGCGACACGAGCAGCCACACTATGATGAACGAGAGTATGCCTATGAACACATTAAGCGTTCTCGATTCTCTCATGAACCGATAGGTGTAGTAGAGCAGTATTGCGACAAACAATATGTCCACTGCGTCTTTTATGCCGAAAGATATGAACAAGTTCCGGTTGTTTTTTTGTTTAGTAGTTCAGTTCGTTAGCCATGAGTATCGTCTCACGTGCCTCTTTCACATCGTGGACACGCAGTATGTCCGCCCCGTTTTGTATTGCCGCCAGATTGGCGAGCATCGTGCCCCGCATGGCGGAATCGTCCTGCGCCGTCCCTCCGAGCAGCTGCCATATCATGCGTTTGCGGCTCATTCCCGCGAGCAACGGCAGTTCCGAGAATGCCGCCTTAATATCTTTCTGCCGGCGCAGAATCCCGTAGTTGCCTTTTATCACGTCTTTCCCGAAGCCGTATCCGGGGTCGAGTATGATGTCCCTTACCCCCAGTCCGCGCAGCGTCTCCACCTCTTTGCGGAAGTTTCGCAGCATAGTTTCCATGTCGGGCTGCACTGACATTAATATATAAGGTATGCCAAGCCGTGCCACTTCGGCGAACATGGCCGGCACGCCGCCTTCGTTCTTCTCTCCTTCCAGCGGCTTGTCAACAATGCCCGTGATGCCTCCTTCGGACACATCGTTTATTATGTCGGCGCCATATTCCTCCACCGCCATCCTCGCCACGGCCGGACGATAGGTGTCTATGCTCAACATAGCGTCGGGATGACCCCGTCTCACCACTTCGAGGGCAAACGACATCCGTCTCAGTTCCTCCTCTTCGCTTACCTCCCCGGCTCCCGGCCGTGTGCTGAACGCGCCTATATCGATAATCGTCCCGCCCTCACGCAAAATCCCGTCAGCCCTTTCGGCAATCTCTTTCTCCGTCTGTTTGCGGCTTCCCTCATAAAAAGAGTCAGGGGTACAATTCAGTATTCCCATCACAACGGGCATACCGTTGCAACGGAGACCTTTGCGTTGCAATATGGATTGTAGTGTGTTGTGGCTTGACATAGTTTTTCAAAGGCGGAACAAACACGTGGCTTCTTCCCTTTCGTGCTACAAAAGTAGCAATAATTTCGCACTCCCGCAAACTTTTTTTCCAAATTTAATCAACAAGTAAGCCATTTGTCAAAAAAAATCATTATTTTTGCATCGTAAAGCGATTCTGACATTAATTACGTAAATATAATGAAGACATTTTTCAATGCAAAAGACCTTGGCAACCTCACCGAAGCCCTTGCCGAGGCGCAGATGGTGAAGCGCGACCGCTTCGCTTTCCAGCATCTGGGCAAGAACAAGACCCTCCTGATGGTCTTTTTCAACAATTCATTGCGCACCCGCCTATCTACACAAAAGGCGGCGATGAACCTTGGCATGAACGTAATCGTGCTTGACGTCAACGCCGGAGCGTGGAAACTGGAGACCGAGCGCGGCGTGATAATGGACGGCGACAAGTCCGAACACCTGCTGGAAGCCATCCCCGTGATGGGCAGTTTCTGCGACATCATCGGCATACGCAGCTTTGCCGGCCTTGCCGACAGGGACTTTGACTATGCCGAAACCATCGTAAATCAGTTCGTGCAGTACAGCGGCAAGCCCGTCTTCGCCATGGAAACGGCCACCGTACACCCCTTGCAGGCCTTCGCGGACCTTATTACCATCGAGGAGCACAAGACCACGGAACGTGTCAAGGCGGTGCTGACGTGGGCGCCACACTGCCGTGCCCTGCCCCAGGCCGTGCCCGACTCCTTCGCCGAGTGGATGCTCGCCGCCCCCGATGTTGACCTCGTAATCACGCATCCCGAGGGCTACGAGCTCGACCCGCGCTTCGTGGCCGGAGCCACGGTGGAGTACGATCAGAAGAAAGCCTTTGAGGGAGCGGACTTCATCTACGCCAAGAACTGGTCCTGCCCGGGCGTCACAAATCCCGCCGACTACGGCAAGATACTCTCCAAGGATATGTCGTGGACGGTGGATGCGGAGCACATGTCATGGACAAACAACGGCAAGTTCCTGCACTGCCTGCCCGTCCGCCGCGGTCTGATAGTGACGGATGACGTCATAGAAAGCCCCAACTCGCTCGTGATACCCGAGGCTGCAAACCGCGAAATAAGCGCAGAGGTGGTGATAAAGCGTATGCTTGAGGCGCTGTAAGAAACGGTGCTTATGCCGCTTTACGCCATTCATCCGTTATGCGGCACATTCCAATATCAATATAAACGGGGTACTTCCATTTGGCGGAAGTACCCCGTTTATTTATGCCTTGAATATTCTCCTATGTCGGTAATCTCGTTTTTCTTATCTTTTTGTTTTCCCAAACAAGTCAGAATGCGTCCCTGTCGATAGCATAACCAACAATAGTTCGTTATCATGCCTCTCCCATGTAATGAGCCAATCACTGCAGATGTGCGCTTCCCATTCTCCGTCGTGATTGCCAGACAGTATGTGAGGACGGTATGATTCGGGAAGTGTTCCTGTATCAATGAGAATGTCAAGGGCTTCACGCAATAGATGCATAGGATAGCCCCTGCGTTTACATAAGGCTACATTCTTCTTGAAATTCTTGGTAATCTTAATAGTGTAATCCATTAGATACCCAAATCTTTGAACAGTTCTTCCTTGGACGAATAGGTCAATAACCTGCCGGCCTTAACATCGTCCCTTGCTTTCTCCATCTCGCTTTTCTTTGTGCTCACGATGGTTACACCCTCTATCGCTCCAAGGATTCGTTTAAGGCTTGGCAGCATCGATTTGTCCTGTATGTTTAATGTCAATGTCGGCATAATATTATTAATTTGGTCGCTAAGTTACAACTTTTATTTTTTATCTCCAAATAAATTGCAAGTTTTCTTATCTGATTCTGCCTCTTCCTTTCTGCTCATATAGAGTTGAAGGTCGTGTTAATAGCGGTTAGCGGACAAAAAGCGCGGCTATCGAAGACCGTGTTGTAATTGTTTGGGAAACAGAGGTAAACAACCGCCAAAACAAACAGGTGCTGATTACAGTGTAATCAGCACCTGTTTGCGTTGTAATCAGCACCCTTTTACACGGTAATCAGGTGCTGATTGTTTTGCTGCGCCGCAATCAGCGCAATGTACGGAGGAATTACCGCCTTTGTAGGGACGCACCTTGGTGCGTCCGAAACGGTGTAAAGGCATGAAACAATTTGTAATTCACATCAACGGCGGACGCACCAAGGTGCGTCCCTACAACGTCGTTTGTAACCGTTCGCGTTGGGAGGTTGGTGGCGTTTGTGGAAATGTTTGTAATCATTGCAGTGGAATACGGATGTGGTTTGCGATGTCACTGAAACGTATTTGCAATACCGTTAATTGTCACCGTCGAACCCTGAAAGGGTGACAGAATATAGCACAGGGTGTAAGCCCTGTGTTCAGATGTGATGCCCGCAAAACGTATCGGGAACCCCGAAGCCGACAGGCGAGGCGGCAGAAGGCCGCCAAGGGGTGATATATCCATTGTGCATCATGTACCGTGACACTAATTTATGATGATGAATTTTTGTTGTGTTGTGGCACCCCTCGTCGCACGCTGTGCTCCTCGCCTGCCGGCTTCGGGGTTTCCGATACTGTTTTTTCGTCCTAAATGATAACACAGGGCTTGCACCCTGTGCTATATTCTGTCACCCCTTCGGGGTTCATCACACCATGTTTTTGTTGCGTTGGTAATGCTCTTGCATTGCGATATTTTATAGTGACGCACCAAGGTGCACCCCTACCAACGCATTGGTGGCACGATTAAATCGCCCCGAAACGGCTGAGAATGATGACCGCTATACAGGCGGGAACAAAGAAACGGACGAGGAACAGGAACGTTCCGAACGCCCAGCGTGCCCAAGGATAACGCCCGCCGCTGGTCAACTCCTCCATTATCACGTCTTTCGGCATACGCCATCCAACAAGGAGCGAAGTGACAAAAGCGCCGAACGGCAGCAGGATATTAGAGGTAAGGGAATCGAAATTACCGAAAAGCGTGTCGCCGAAGAATCCCATCGGGCAAGGTCCCATGCTCAATGCGCTCAGAATGCCTATGACACTGCAAAACAATGTGACCACCAACGCCGCCGCACGACGTGACAGACGCATCTCTTCCGACAGCAAGGAGGTGCCTATCTCGTGCATGGAGATAGTGGAAGTGAGTGCCGCAAGGGTGAGCAGGGCGAAAAAAATGATGGACACCACGTATGCCACCGTATGCGGAAACGCCTGTTGGAACACGTAGGGTAACGTCTGGAATATCAGGCTCGGGCCCGCATCGGGCTGCAATCCCACGGCGAAAGCGGCGGGAAATATCATCAGTCCCGCCATGATGGCCACGCCGCAGTCTATACCGGCTACCTGCACTGCCGACTTGAAGATGTTTACTTCCTTTCGGAAATATGCGGCGTAGGTGCACAGACAGGCCGTGCCGAGGCTCAAGGAGAAGAAGGACTGCCCTATGGCCTCATACATGACGTCCGCCGTCAGCTTGGAGAAATCGGGCTTGAAGAGGAACGTTATGCCTTTCATAGCTCCGGGAAGGGAGCAGGAGGCGATTATAAGGAGCAGCATAAGGACGAACAACATGGGCATCATGGCCTTCGACGCCTTCTCGATACCACGCTGCACGCCGCGCACTATGATGGCGTGAGTGAAGAAGATAAAGGCTACGCTGATTACGGCCGGCAGCCACGGATGAGCCACAAGGGCGTTGAACTCGGACTGGATGAAAGCCCTGTCGCCCAAGACATTGTCGCAAACGGCCTGAAAAAGGTAGAAGAGGCACCATCCGGCCACCACACTGTAAAAGCCGAGAATGATGGCGGAGCAGAACATCCCCATCACACCCGTCAGTCCCCAAAGGCGGTTTCTGCCGGCCTTGGCGTATGAATGCAGCGCATTACCGCCGCCGCTGCGACCTACAAGGAACTCACCCAGCATGCCGGGCAGACCGAGCAATAGGGTGAAAAGTACATAGACGAGAATAAAAGCCGCCCCCCCATTCTCGCCGGCTGTGGTGGGGAAACGCCAGATATTGCCCAGTCCGACGGCGGAACCGGCGGTGGCAAGTATCATGCCGAGCTTGGAACCAAAGTTTACCTGTGACATATTCTATAAGGTTTGGAGGTTGTGGGTTATAGGTTGTGAGGTCTTTATTCCTTGAGGTTGGAGGTTGTGGGTTGGAGGTTATGAGGTCTTTCGGGTGGAGATTATTGGTCTTTTGAGGACTGTTTTAGCCTGCCACCGATGTGACCTAAAACCTAAAACCTAAAACCTAAAACCCAGAAACCACTCTTTTTCTTTGCAAAATTACAAAAAATAGTTTAACTTTGCACACAAAACGGAAAGAAAACACATACAAAAACAGTGAAAATCAGGAAATTTACACGCTATCCTTTCAGCATAGCCATTATCTTGGTGATTTGGGCAGTGTGCTTGATACCTATACCGGAGACCCCTTTGGACGATGTGGATTTTATCGACAAATGGACACACTTCGTGATGTACGGCACGATGACAGCCGTAATCTGGCTGGAATATGCCATTTGCCACAATACAATATCATGGCGGCGGTTGCTTGTTTTCGGAGTTTTGGCGCCCATTATGATGGGAGGTGCCGTAGAACTGGCCCAGGCTTACCTCACCACCTGCCGCTCCGGCGACTGGCTTGACGCCACGTGCAATGCGCTCGGAACGCTCATCGGGGCGGCAACAGGATGCGGGGCTATATATTACAGACAGCACAGATGAAGGTATTAATAATAAGTACATTCGATGACATGGGCGGTGCGGCGATAGCGGCACGGCGGCTTTCGGACGCGCTCAACGCCAACGGGATAGAGGCGTCGATGCTTTCACGCCGCAGTCTGCCGCTGCCGTTATGGAAAAAGAAATGGGGCGGCGTGCCGGCCGTTATCGAACGGCTGGGCATTTTCCTTGCCAACGGCATGAGCCTACGCAATCTCTTCGCGATTGACACAGCCGCCTGCGGCGAGGATGTGACGGAGACCAAGGCGTTCAGGGAGGCTGACGTCATTAACCTGCACTGGATAAACCAAGGCTTTGTGTCACTGAAAGAACTGCGCAAAATACTGTGCAGCGGCAAGAAAGTAGTGTGGACGATGCACGATGCGTGGCCTACGACGGGGATATGCCACCTTACCTTAGGGTGCGATAACTTCACAAGGGAGTGCGGAAACTGCAAGTACCTGCGCAGGAAAGGCGGGAACGACCTCTCACATAGTGTCTGGAAGAAGAAAAAGGCATTGTTTTCACAGCATGACATAACGTTCGTGACTTGCAGCCGGTGGCTGTATGGCGAGGCGATGAGGAGCTCGCTGCTGGGCGACAGGAAAGTGACCGTGATTCCAAACCCCATCGACACTGCATATTACGCGCCGCAAGACCGCACGGCCTGCCGCTCTTTACTGAACCTTCCGCAGGACAAGAAGCTGCTTCTCTTTGTGGCCCAGAGCGTGAGCAACCCCTGCAAGGGTATGGACTACCTGGCGGAAGCGGTGAACAGGATGGGCGACAAGGACGTGGAACTCGTAATGCTCGGCGGAAAAGAGACAGGCATGGCAGAGCGTATGAACACCACACGGGTTCACGTCATGGGCTACGTCAATGACGCGGACACCATACGCAAGGTCTATTCCGCCGCCGATGCCTTCGTATTGCCGTCGCTGTCGGAGAATCTTCCGAACACCATCATGGAGGCGATGGCCTGCGGAACGCCATGCGTGGGGTTCAATGTCGGCGGCATACCGGAGATGATCGACCATCTGGAAAACGGCTATGTGGCGGACTATAAGGATGCCACAAGTCTGGCGGAAGGCATACGTTTCGTAACGGCGGAGGGCAATGCGGAACGCCTTTCGGAGGCCGCAAGGGAGAAAGCGGTAAGGTGTTACGGCGAGAAGAGCGTGGCGGAGAGATACGGAAAAGTGTACGAGGAACAGTAAATATTATGCTCAGACGAATAATAAACATAGTGGAACTGCGCCGGGAGGAATACAAGCCGGTGGCGGTGGCGGCGGTGTTGTTCATCATTCTCAACGCCATCAACGTGTGCGGGTACTGGAACGTTTTTAGCGTCCCGGCCGAAAACTACCACAAGCTGTTTGTCAACACATACCGTGTATCGGGCTTTGACCCGCTGACTTACGAGGTAATATCCGACTGGTTCCCTGCATACAACATATACAGACACCCGTTGCTGGCGTTCTTTATGTGGCCTTTCTACCTCATTAACCAAGGCTTGATGTGGCTGACGGGCGTAAACTGCGCCACGATACTCATGGCATTGATACTCGTTGTGTGCTCCACCTACTCGTTTGTGTTCCTGTACCGCATTCTCAGAAACGTGGTCGGGATAGGCTATTGGCACACTCTGGCGCTGGCATCGCTGTATTTTTCGTTCGGATTCACCATGCTTTCATCCATGGCTCCGGACCATTTCGTGATGTCGCAGTGCTGTCTTCTGCTTACGATATGGCTCGGCGGCGAGAAGCTGAAGCGCGGTTCCGCCCTCAATATGTGGCAGACCATAGCGTTGTTCACGCTCACCGCCGGCGTATCCCTTAACAACGGACTGAAAGTTTTTCTTGCCGCCATGGTGACAAGACGCCGGAGGTTCTTCCGATGGAAGTATCTGCTGCTGGCGGTTGTGCTGCCTTCCGCCATGATATGGAGCTTCGCAAGGTGGGAATACCGGACATGGCAGTGGCCGAAAGACATGAAACGGCAGGAGGTTAAGATGCGGAAAGACCGTGAGGCCACCGCCTTGCTGCGCCGACAGGTGGCCGATACCATCGCCAACAAGGACGAAGCGTCGGTGAACAAGGCCGTAAAGCGGATAAAACAGCAGCGTGCCGAAGCGAAATACAGGGCTGACCACAGGATGATATGGAACCGTAACACGGGCAAACCGTTTGCGAAAGGCGAGTTCATGCGGTGGACAGACAAGACGACTTCACGCTGGGACACCGCCGTGGAGAACCTGTTTGGAGAGGCGATACAGCTGCATCAGGCGTATCCTTTGGGCGACGTGCTGCGCAACAGGCCGGTATTTGTGAGGTACAGCGGGCTGTGGAAGAACGTCAATTACGCCGTGGAAGGGGCGATAGTGCTTATGTTCCTTATCGGGATATGGTGCGGACGGCGGCAGCTTTTCCTATGGACGGCAATGTCATTCTTCATCATGGACATGACGCTGCACATGGGATTGGGGTTCGGAATAAACGAGATTTACATCATGTCGGCGCATTATCTCTTCGTCATCCCCATCGCCATGGCGTACATGATACGGCGGATTGAGGGGAGAAAGAGCCTTGCCGGCTACATGACGGTGTTCATATCACAACTCGCCCTGTGGTGTTTCGTGTGGAATATGACGGTAATCTGCAGTAGTTTCGCATCATAAAAGAAAGGAAAGACACCATGCCTTCATTCGCAAAGAGACATAAGGAGACCCTGCTTGTGGCGCTGTCCGGACTGCTGTTGATGGCAGCCCTCAACGTCATGATGCTGCAATACCACTACGATGTGTGGACAAATCCGAAGGTAGGGTTCTGGTCTGCCTTCTACAACAGGTTCGAGTTGTCGGGCTTTGACCCGCTGACCTACATAACGATAAGTAAATGGCGTCCTCTGTATATACTGGTCCGGCATCCTCTTCTGGCAGCGATTATGTGGCCGTTAGCCGAACTTAACAGCTGGTTGATGGCAGAATACAGCATGAACTGCACCATATTCATCGTTGCCGTGGTGTGGACGCTGCTCGCATCGGCCTCATGGCTGCTGATGTTCCGCATCCTGCGCAGGCTGACGGGGCTGTCATTGGCGCACAGTCTGCTGCTGACTGCGTGGTTTTTCTCCTTCTCCCACATCATGCTTGTGACCTTCACGCCCGACCACATGAGCCTTACCCTGCCGCTGCTGCTGCTCACCGTCTATCTGGCCGGCAAGGCAATAAACCGCAAACGAGCCATGCCGCTGTGGCAATCACTGCCGCTTCTCTTCGTTTCAACGGGCATAACGACCACCAATATGGTGAAAGTAGGGCTGGCAGACCTGTTCACCCAATGGGGAAGGAAGCCATTTCCGCGCATCGTACTGCACTTCACCGCCTACCTTATACCGCTTGCCATACTCGCCGGACTGTACTTTTATCAGGAAGACACGGTGCAGGCTGAGGAGCAAAAGAGCAACACCGAGATGATGGTGAAGAAGGCAAAGCGCGACAGTGTGTTCGCCAAACAATGGGAAAAGGAGAAGGTTGACATAAAGAAAAGGCGTGCGGAGCAGATTGTTGACATACCGATAGTGACGAATACGGAGCATCATATAGACAGAATACCGTCCCTTGTGGAAAACATTTTCGGCGAAGGCTTCCTGCTACATGAGGACTATGCCCTCATGGACGCGAACAAGACACGCCCCGCCTTGGTGCGCTACAACCACTGGTGGTACTACGCTCTGGAGGCCATGACGGTGCTTTTGCTCGCCGCAGGGGTATGGTGCGGACGGCGGAAGAGGCTCTTATGGATGACGATGGCGATGTTTCTCTTCGACATGATGCTGCACGTGGGACTGGAATTTGCCAATGCCGACACATACATCATGACCGCCCACTGGGCTTTTCTCATGCCGATAGCGGCGGCATACCTGCTTAAAGCCACGGAGAAGCGGCCTGTCCTGAACATGGCTGTCCTCTGTTCGCTGCTCTTTCTCACCGTCTTCTCATGGGGACACAACCTCAAAATCATCGTGGAGCATATCATAAAATGAAGGTATTTCACATCATAACCCACATTGACATGGGCGGAGCGGAGCGCGTTGCCGTCAACATCGCCATGTCGAAAAGCCCCGGCTTCGAGCACCACATCGTGGAGTTACAGCGCGGACACAGTGCCTTCACACGCCAAATGCTGACGGAACTCAAGCAGAACGGCATCCACTTCCACCGCTCTTGGTTGCCGGTCTATCTGCATCTGCACTACTATGCCGACCGCCTTGTGTCCATATTGTTCCCCATCCGCTTCCTGTTCCTGTGGTTAAGGTACCGTCCTGACGTCATACACAGCCATACAGAGATGCCCGATATGGCCGTATGGCTCACCCTAAGGCTGTTTCCCTTCATCAAGGTTAGGCTCATACGCACCATCCACAACACCTGTCTGTGGACGGGTATGGGTTTCATCGGCCCCCGAGTGGAACGCCTTATGCAGCAAGAGGGCACCAACGTAGCCATCTCACCGGGCGTGCAGGCGGCGTACCATGACCGCTATGGCTCCGCCATGCCGCCCATAATATATAATGGTATAGCCCCGACCGGGCAGCGGACATACACCGGCATCGTGCCGGACAAGACCAATATCCTCTTTGCCGGACGCTTTGAGGAGCAGAAAGGCATAACCACCCTCTGCGCCATCATAAAGGCCTTGGCTGACGACAAACGCTACCACTTCCACATATTCGGTGCCGGCAGGCAGCAGAACATCGTCGATTCGCTGCGCGACACGGGCAATGTCACCATCCATCCCCCGCTCCACGGCATCGCCGCCATCATGCGTTCGTTCGACTATCTCATTATGCCGTCGGCCTTCGAGGGGCTCGGTCTTCTTTCCGTGGAGGCCTCCATGAACGGCCTTCCTACACTGATCAACAGCTGCCCGGGACTTTCCGACACCCTTCCGGCAGACTGGCCGCTGGCCGTTCATGGCAATGACACCGCCGAATGGCTGCGGCTTTTCCGCGACATACTGCCCCACGCCGACCGCAAAGCACTTGTCATCAAGGCACAAGACTTCGTCAACAAGCGGTTCTCCATCGGCGAAATGCAGAGAAAATACGAACTTTTATACCAACAATAAACTAACGAAGCCCCGCTTCCCCACCCTTTTGTCACCGGCAAAAGGATAGGGAAACGGGGCTTATATCATTACATGACAGTAACAATACTCATCCCCATATACGGCGTGGAACGGTATATCGCCGACTGTGCGGACAGTCTTTTCTCGCAAACATACCCCGACATAGAGTATGTTTTCTGCGATGACAGCACACCGGACGACAGTGTCCGTGTGCTGGAAAAGGCCATACAGCGATACCCGGAGCGCAGGAACGCCGTGCGGATTATACGCAACGAGCACAACAGCGGTATCGGCATGACACGCGCAAGACTTGTAAAAGAGGTAAGGACAGACTGCTTTTTCTTTGCCGACAGCGACGACTTGCTGCCCCGCGAGGCCATCGCCACACTCGTAAAGCGCATGAAAGAGACGGGAACGGACATCGTTGACGGCGCATACAGAGAGTACTCCGACGGTAAGGAGGGACCGATACAGTTGCCGTTTCATGGCAACAAGGACGCTTACCTCAACAGAATACTCTGCCAAAGCATCGGGACACACCAGCTGTGGGGACGGCTATACAAGGCTTCCGTGCTGCAAAAGCTGCCCGATATGTTCTTTGACGGCATAGACTGCGCCGAAGATTTCTGCGCCATGGCACGCCTTCTGCCCCTTGTCTCACGCTCGTGGACAGACGAAGTGGTATATCTTTACCGCACGGACAACCGTACATCATACACCAAAGACGCCGGCGAGAAGAACGTAAGGTCATGCCTTCGCGCCAACAAGGAGGTGCTCCGCTTCTATCACCTGCGCGGACACCTGCCCTTTCCGCTGGAAATAGGGTTGCTGAACGCCTACCGCATCTGCCGCGGCAACGGCTTTCCGCTGTCCCTTGCCGATGACATCATGGGCTATGTTCCCGAACATTACCGCGCAAGACTAATCTGCCGGCTGTTCCATAAGCCCACCTTATATAATATAGGGGATATGCTTTACAGGCTATTCCGCCTTTCATCCGCATTGTAACACGCACTTGCGGCGGACGCACCAAGGTGCGTCCCTACAAGCATCACAATACCTTCTTCGGCATTCTCACCCCTCCCCCCGGGAGGGGACGGGGGTGGGGCTTCACCTAAAACTAATCTATCATGCCCGAATCACTAAAACAAAAAACCGCGAAAGGCCTCTTCTGGGGAGCCATGAACAGCGGAACGACACAGGTGCTGAACCTTGTCATCGGCATTGTCCTTGCACGTCTGCTCACCAGAGCGGACTATGGCATCGTGGGAGTGCTGACCATCTTCACCGCCATTGCGGGCGACCTGCAAAGCGCAGGGTTCACGCAGGGACTGGTAAACATAAAACATCCCGCACACAAGGACTACAACTCCGTCTTCACCTTCAACGTGCTTGTCTCCGTGGTGATGTACTCCATCCTCTTCTTCTGCGCCCCGTTGATAGCGGACTTCTTCCGCCAGCCGTGCCTTACAGACGTTTCCCGGCTGGTGTTCCTCACCATCACCATCTCGTCTTTGGGCATAGCCCACGGCGGTTACATGACAAAGAACATGATGAACCGTGAGATGGCCATCATCGGAGTGGCTGCATTGCTCTCTTCCGGCACCGTGGGCATCACGTTAGCGTTCATGAACCAAGGCTACTGGGCACTGGCATGGCAACAGGTAACATACATCACCGTGGTGAACATAGGCAGGTACTATTACGTCCGCGAGTGGCGACCGCGCCTCACCTCCGACCTCTCTCCGGTGCGGCGGATGGCCTCTTTCGCCGTGAAGATACTGGTAACGAAGATAGTCAACACCCTCAGCGGCAACATACTGACCGTGATTTTCGGCCGGCTCTTTCCCATCAGCAGCGTGGGCAGCTATTCACAGGCGTATAAATGGGACACTATGGCCAACTCACTGGTGGCGAACACCGTCGGGCAGATAGCCCAGGCGGTGCTGGTGGAGGCCGATACCGGGGAGCACGACACCGCCCGCCAGCTGCGCATTTACCGCAAGTTGCTGCGTTTCACCTGCTTTCTCGCCATGCCGGTGATGTTCGGCCTGGCTCTGGTAAGCCGTGAATTTATCATTCTCACCATCGGCGAGGAATGGGAAAGCTGCGTGCCGCTGTTACAGGCACTGTGTGTCAGCGGAGCGTTCATGCCCGTATATGTGATGTATCAGAACCTCGCCATCAGCCAAGGGCGCAGTGACGTGTATATGTGGCTGAACATCTGGCAGATCATACTGCAAGCTGCCGTGATATTATGTTTCCACGGTTACGGTATGTTCTTCATGGTCTGCGCCTATTCCGCCTTCCTAATCGTGTGGCTCCTGCCATGGCATATCTTCGCCGGCCGCCTCATACAGTACCGTTTCACCGACCTGCTGCGTGACCTGTCACCCTTTGTCCTCGCCTCGGCGGCGGTGATGGCGGCCACCCATTACGCCACGATGATGATACAGCCCCTATGGCTTCTTCTCGCCGCAAGGATTTGCCTCGCCGCCATTCTGTATTATGCGGTGATGAAAATAGCCGGTGCGGAGATATTGGAAGAGTGCGAACGGTTCGTCATAAAGGCGTTAAGGCGCAGGTAACAACGATTATTCCGGAGTCTGTATTGATGACACACCGAACCCCGAAGGGGTGACATAACACAGCACAGGGCGTGAGCCCTGTGTCACAAACAGTGTGCTGCAAAACGTATCGGGAACCCCGAAGCCGGTAGGCGAGATGCCCGTAGGGCAGCGAGGGGTGAAATATAGGGACGTATGTCACACGATGTTATATCACCCCTCGTCACACTCCGTGTTCCTCGCCTGCCGGCTTCGGGGTTCCCTATACATTTTTTTATCTGCCATCCGTAACACAGGGGCAAGTCCCTGCGCTATATTATGTCACCCCTTCGGGGTTCGCCGCCATGGCAAACACATATATACCGCCACTCAACCTACCTCAACACCTGATAACGTCTTTGGTATTCCGCCTTGTAATCGTGGTGCAGATACTGCTTGCGCGCCTTGCGGAGATTGTACGTAAGGACAAATTTCACCGCCTCCCAAAGCGGCAACCGCTTGTCGGCATACAGGCTTTCGGGCATATAGACGAAATAAAGGTCGGCCTGAGTGTCAAACGTCGAAAAGTCATTTGGCCCCGCCTTATACAGCCACTCCTCCGCATAAAAGCGGTTGGCGGCAAAGATTGTCTCGTCAAACGCAGGCAGACGGCGCAGATATGACGACCTCGCCCACCAGAAGTTGCCGGCATAGAGATAATAAGGTTGCGGTATCGGGGGCAGGCGGTAGCAGCCGCACGTGTCGTAACCGGCAAGCAGCACATTGACCGCCACGCGCCATTTGAAGAATATGGAATACTCCATCATGTGCCGCCAAGCCTCTATATTACGTTTGAAAGCATTGAACTTACGGTCTGAATTGCCGGCGGACTGATACGTTATCCCCTTGGTATGGAAATAATAAAACAGGCAGTCCTCCCTCTGCGCCCTGTCGTGCATGAACATCAGCGCGGGATATTCAAAACGCCGCGGGTCGTCAGTGGCGGAGATTATTTCCATCTTCTCCTCGCCTATTATGTCCTTCAACTGCCGCAAGTCGTCCGTGTTTCTCGTGATGCAACTGACAAACAGCCTTGTGGTGGCGGCGTACAGTCCGCTCTCCTTCAATCTCCCTATCTGGTCTCTCACCATCGTCTGCCACTCCTTGTCGCAATACACGTGATAGACTCCGTATATGGGTTTGTCGCATTCCGGCTCCCCCTCCCATCGGGTCAGGTCGTAACGGCGGAACGCACGGAAGAAAGTGTCCCTGAATTTATGGAAAACTGTGTACATCGTTGTTATCTGTTGCTTTTTCGGTGTAAAGTTACAAATAATCCCCCGAACGGCAAAGAAAATGCCGTCCAATTTCCTTCGATACGCCATTTGTTGCCCTATCATGGGGGTATTTCAAGATAAGTAACAAAGAGCAAGCGGCTGCGTGTCAGAAAATACACAATCCTTTTGGAGATAAGAAATAAAAGTTGTAACTTAGCAACAAAATCAATCATGCTATGCTGACATTGACGTGTCGCCGCAATCCGCACAATGTACCGCAGGATGCCGCCCTTTGTAGGGACGCACCTTGGTGCGTCCGAAATGCGACAAAAACAATAAACCATTCATAATTCCTACATCCTTACACCATGCAAACGCCCCAAGAAACCCAACAACCCAAACGAAAATCTCCAAGAGCCACATTCCATAACTATTCCGGAGGATGCTATTTTGTGACAATATGCACAGTGGAGAAAAAGCATTACTTTGGTACTGTCATCAACAACGAGATGCACTACACGAGAATAGGCGTGAAGGCGAAAGAGGATTTGGAACGGCTTTCCATGCGAATCGGATACTGCGAAATCCCGCTTTTCGTTGTTATGCCTAATCATATACACGCCATAATCCACATAACACAACCGCATGAGCCCGCAAAAGAAGAGATACCGGCCATAAGAAGCGCACTTTCCGTCATCGTAGGATTATATAAAAGCGGAGTAACAACATTTGCGCGCCGGCATAATATCAAGTTCGGATGGCAGCCACGGTATCATGACCACATCATAAGAGGAGTGACAGACAGAAACAGAATAGCAGACTACATAAATAATAATGTCGCACGTTGGGCTGATGACTGCTTTTATTCATTACCCACATCACAAATGTTCTGACAGGGAAACACTTGTTTTTATACCTGCATTGACATTTTATTGCGGACGCACCAAGGTGCGTCCCTACAAAAATCGCAAACAAACATCGCCGCAATCCGCATAATAAGCAGGAGGAAACACCGCATTTGTAGGGACGCACCTTGGTGCGTCCGATATGCAGGAAAAGCACAGAACGATTTGTAACTTCATGTGATTTCGGACGCACCAAGGTGCGTCCCTACAAGGATTGCAAACAAACATCATCGCAATCAGCACTATATACAAAGCGAGGCGTATGTTACGCCTGCGAGAATAAAAACAACCGCCAAAACAAACAGCACCTGATTACTGTGCAATCAGGTGCTAATCATAACGTAATCAGCACCTGATCACAAGGTAATCAGGTGCTGATTGCAAACAAGTCCGTATGATAGTGTATCTCAACAACTTAAAAATGGCAGTCCGCTTTGTAGAGACGATGTACTACATCGTCTCATGTTCCGCATCACAAACCATCGCATCTTGATATGACGTGATACATCGTCTCTACCCAACCGGGGCATGATGCCGCAATATCAGAAACTTAAATTCACGCCGGCCATGAATGTGGCGCGCGGCATAGGGTAGCCGAGAGTGGTCTCATAGCTCTGCGCCAGCAGGTTCTCACCACGCAGCCAAAGCGTACACTGCTTCATGAGCGTGTAGTTGACGGTCATGTTCAGCAGACAGAAATCCTCCTTCCGCTCGTCCTGTCCCGTCTCGGTGTAAAGCCCGCTGATGTATTGCAGCCCGCCGATGACGCTCCACCGTCCCCCGGTGAAGTTGGCGCCGATGAAGCCCTTGTACTCCGGAGCCGACACGACGGGGTGCTCCATGTGGAGGAAAGAGTGGTTGGAGTTGAGCGACCAGTGGCTGTTTATGCGGTAGGCCATATCCGTCTCCACGCCATAGTTCTCTATCTCGCCCGTGTTCACATTGCGGCGGTTGACGGTCTGTATCATGTTGTCACCTTTTATATAATACACATTCACGCCGTACGTGAAGGCATTGAGGCGCTGGCGCCATGACAGCTCGTATGTCCAGAGACGCTCCGGCTCCAGTTCTTCGTTTGAAGGAGGATAGAGGTACATCTCACGCATGGTGGGATTGCGGAATCCCTTGCTTGCCATCAGCTTTATCTCGCCGGTGGTTACGGGGCGGAACACCACGCCGAACTGCGGAATCCACTCCGTGCCGGTGACGCTGTGATGGTCCAGACGTATGCCGGCGTCGATGGTAAGGTTCGTAAGCAGGTCCTGACGGAAATCCACATAGCCCGCAATCTCGTTGCGATAGGAACGCCCGCTCTGCTTGTTCGGCGTGTCAAGCACCTCTCCAGTTGCCTTGGAGGTATAGTATGCGTTGCCGTATATGTGCTGGTAGTCAACGCCCGCAGTGATGCGGTTGCCCTCAAAGAGTTGCGCGCTCTGATACCACGACACTCCCGTCAGCGCGTCCTTGGAGCGGAAATACCGCTGTGTCGGCTTCGACGGGTCGGAACTGCCGTCGTCAATCTTGTGCCTTCCGAAGTTGGAATACACGCTGAGTGCGCCGCTCGTGCGGTTGTAGTGGTTCTCAAGTGCGGCGGAAACGACACCTCTTGTTATCCACTGGTCAGCCCCATAGACAGGACTTGTGACCGAACCGGGGTATGATGAGTTGAAGTGCGTGACGTCGGCATCGACGTATGCGTTCCAATGCGGCGTAAAGTCATAGCCGAGTTTCACGTAACCGCCGTACTGCTCAAAACCCATGCCGGGGCGATGGTTGTCCGTTCGGGAATACTGTGCCGACACCGTGCTGCTGAACTTGCCGCTGCGCAGCTGGTTGGAAGCCTCAGCCTGCACCGTGCCGTAGCTGCCTGCGCCGATTGTGGCGTGCGTCCTAACGCCGTCGGCGTGCATGGAGCGGGTGACGATGTTTATCACACCGCCCATGGCATTGCTGCCATACAGCACGGAAGCCGGTCCGCGGAGCACCTCGACACGTTCCGCCATGAGGGTCTGGTAGCTGTCGCTTATCGGGTGGCCATACACCCCGTTATACTGCGGATGGCCGTCGATAAGCACGAGCATCTGCCCCGCTCCGCCCGCAACGCCGCGCAGGTTGATGCCTCCCGCGGCTCCGGTTGAAACGCCATAGCCCATCACCGAGCGGCCGGTGACGAAGAGAGAGGGCACCTGCTGCATGACGGTCGGGAGGACGGACATCTGGTGTTGCTCCGTCAGTTGCTCACGTCCCAACACCGTTACGGTCATGGGCAGGTGGCGGACGTCAACCGCATTGCGTGTGCCGGTGACCACCACCTCGTCCAAGGAGGTGTCACCGCCTGTCTGTGCGGAGGCGGAAACGGCGGCGGACAGTGCCGCGAAGAGTATCAATCCCTTGTTGCTCATTTGTCAATGTTTATGATTTCGTACTTCTTTGTGCCCAGCCCTATCTTCTCGGCATGGTCAACGGTGTGCGTGCCGTGCATCTTCTGTATGCGTGCGGTGAGCGGTTTCGCCGTGTCACCGGGTTTGTTCTCGTGGTTGAACACAAGGTCAAGACAGGCCTGGTCGAGCGCCACGGGGTCTGTTGAGGCCAGTATTCCCATGTCTTTCAGTTCCGGTGCCGCCGGATGTGCGTTGCAGTCGCAGTCTATTGACATATTGTTCATGACGTTGATATAAAGTATCCGCTCTCCGCCGCCGAAGTAGTCGTGCACGCCCTGAGCCGCGGCGGCCATCGATTCGAGGAAACCGTCCTGGTCATCAATATGGCTCCACATCTTCTTCACGTCCTCTGTGATGCCGGCAGAGTGTATGTATGCCTTGCCGGAAGAGGACGCCACGCCTATGGAAGCGTTCTTCAGCACGCCTCCGAAGCCGCCCATCTGGTGGCCCTTGAAGTGTGCGAGGTTTATCATGAAGTCGTAGTTGGTGAGGTGGTTGCCCACTATGTCGTACTTGATACGGGCGGTGTCCTGCACAGGTATGCGCATATCGCCGAACTCATCCATTATATCTACGGTGGCGATGCTGTCGAAACCGTGGTTGTGTATGGTGCGTTTATGCGCCTCCACGGTGTTGCGGTTGCCGGGATATGCCGTGTTGCACTCCACGATGTTGCCCTTAACCTTCTCCACAAGGTTGCGGATGAGGGTCGGCTTGAGGTAGTTGTGGCCGCCATCCTCACCTGTTGAAATCTTGACGGCAACGCGTCCGGAGGCTTTTCTGCCTACCGCCTCGTAGATTTTGACAAGTGACTCGGGGGTGATGTCTTTCGTAAAATACACCTTTGACTGTGCGAATGCGGCGGCGGAAGCAAGTAGCATAACGGTCGCGAGTAATGTTTTCTTGGTTTTCATATAGCTGTTTTTTGATTGTTAGTATAGTGTTTCTGACGGTGCAAAGGTACGGTTTTTCCGTTAATGCGCCTGTACCCGAACCCAATAAGCATTTACCAATTCTTCGGAAATTACAGTTTTACACGCAGTTGGAGGTCTATATCCGTCTGCGAAGAGGAGAAAATCTGCCGTTCGGCGGTGCCTATCACGGAGCGGTCAAAATACTTTGTGCGGCCAATCTTCATCTGCGCCATAAGCCGTTCGGATATGTCCGCCTTGGCAAGGAGTGCGGTCCGCATCCCGTTGCCGTAGTAGGAGGCGTTGGAAAAGGCGTAAAGCATACCGCGTTCGTAAGCGTAAAGGCGTGTGTCATAGTCGTCTGTGTCGAAATAAGCGGCCGAGACGTAGAACGACCAGCGCCTGCCGAGCCTGTAACCGAGTGACTGCGTGAGGATGAATCCGTTGTCATTGTCCTCCGTCATGATGCCCTCGCAGTGGCTGCGCGCCGTCCAACGGCGGTTGTCCAGTACGGCAGTGAAGCGCAAACGGTGTGTGGTGCGGTCGGAAAGAGCCTTGAACGGCTTGCCGTCGGCATCTTCCTGCGTCTTGTCCTGCTGCTTCATCTTCACCCGATAGCGTGCGGAGAATGTCCAATGGCGGTGCCGCAATGTGGCGGAAAGGTTGTTGTCCCAAGCCCGGGAGGATGCAGAGACACGGTATTTGCGCCACGGGAAATAGGCGAAATCGGTGTAAGCGTCAAGCGTAAGACGGCGGCTTACGCCCCAGCGCACCCCTAACAGCACTGCACTCTCGTTCTGTATTGTCCCGCCTTCGCTTATGCCTGAGCCGTAAAGGGTATGGTATTTATATGAGTAAAAGCGCTGCACGGCGGTAAGGGTGAGCCTGTTAGCCGCGTTGAATATGACATTATTGACCGTGGCAAGAGCCCCATTGTCGCACAATGCGGTCTCTCCGAGGATGGATATGCCCCCCCATATCAGCTTATAGTCAACGCCCGCGTTCCAGAAACCGGTGCCTGTCGGGTAATAAAGACGATACATTTTCCCTGCACTTACGGTGTCCGCCTTGCTGTAAACGGGGTTGAGGGCACGGTTAAACCTTGTATGCAGGAATGAGAAACCTATGCCCCACTCTGTCTTTCCGCCCTCTTCCGACCCGCACTTGAGGTGCAGTCCTTCGGTCATCTGCGTGGTATTGTTCTTCTTTGCCATCTCTTTCTCCGTGCGGTGATAGCCGTCCGTGAGGATGGTAGATACCGTTCCGTCAGCGTTCAGCGTGGCATCGACACGGCGGTAGGACCAAAACGCGGAAAGGGTGGCCCCACGCAGATTTGCCGTGGCGGCCACCCCTTGAAGGTATTTGGAATCAGACGTGCTGTTGTGGGGCGTGAATATGTTTGCCAGACGCCCCACGGAGGCGAGCATTGCCTGCTTGCCGAAAGAGAGATTATTATTGATTACCAGCCCCATACCGAACTGGGCACGGTACTGTCCGAGTATTATCCGGTGGAAAACACCAAGGTCTTTAACCGAGATATTGAAGGCATAGCTGTCATAACCCATGCCGTTTCCGCCGGAAAAGAACGGTTCTCCCGCCGCCTTTGAGCCTGTAAGGTTGAGTTGCAGGTTGTCTCCCATGGCGGCACTGTACCTCAACGTGTGCTTCAAAGGGTCTCCAAGATATGTGTCGGCGTACTTGTTCTCCCCATAGGCGGAGGCTGATGTCGCGCCTTTGTCGCCCGCCCTGTAATACGTAGGCACCGCTGCCGTAAGGAGAAAGGTATGCCTTATGCGCCTTATGTCCCGCTTCAGACGTTGCGGGGAATACCATGCAACGGTATCATTGCCGTCAACAAAGAGCACGGAACCGAGGTAACGGCGCATCCTGTCGTCAATGGCGGGAATCATATCAAGTTCCTGCAAGCTGCGGAAGTGGCCGTAACGGTGCCGGTAAGCCAATATGGCGCTGACGGCATTGAGGTCTATTCCCGGTATCTGCAACAGTTCATCAGAGCCCGCAAGGTTTATGTCGAGAGGATGATCACGCAGCTGTTGCAGGTTGTCATACGCCTCTTCCAACGCCGCGGCGTCCTCATCCGTATTCTCATACAGCGGCAACAGCTGTGTCTCCACACCGTCACCACCGTCCAAAGAGGGTGCGATAAAGGCGAGAGCGGCAAGAAGCAGGCTACTCGTTAACATATTTCTTCAAGGCTCTCACCACTCCTGTCACCCATGTATCAATGCCATTGTCCATCTCGAGGGACGACACCAGCTTGACAACGTTCTCTATCGGCATTCCGTAACGCAGCACACCGGATATGAGTTTGGCGTAGTTCCAGTAGATAGGGTTAAACTTTTCTGACAGGCCTTCCACCGTTGTCTTGTATCCCCGGCGGTTCTCAAACTGGAAATCATAACGCTTTGTGCCGTCGGGCAGCACCGTCTTGATTATCTTTCCGCTGTTGACCGCCTTCGGAAGCATTATCCCTTCCTCGTCATCTTGCAGTCCTGTGAATATCTCATACGGCTTTCCGTCCAGCAATCCCACGAATGCCACCCACTTGTCCTTGGCATTCTGGAAGCGGACCACGTCGCACTCCAGCACCTCCGGCCGTTTGTGCACGTTAGTGTTTACTTCTATTGTCATAATGTCTTTGTTTGGTTTTCTATGGTTTCTACGCCTTTTCCCGCGGCTTGCCTTTCCTGAACAGGATGGCAAGCAAGGCGAACAGCCCCAGCGTCACGGGATAATAGAGGTAGGGCATGAGGCTGACCGGACTGCACTTTGCCAGTCCCGCCGCCATCAGCAGCTGCGCGCCATACGGTATGATGCCCTGCATGGTGCAGGAAAAGGTATCAAGTATGCTCGCCACCCGCTTGGGGTCAAGCGAGAACTTCCGCGAGATGTCCCGGGCGATGCCCGACACCGTGATGATGGCCACGGTGTTATTGGCGGTGCAAAGGTCAACAAGGCTGACAAGAGCGGCTATGCTCAACTCCGCGCTCCGCTGCGAATTGACATGAGAGAGCACCTTCCGCATGATATAGCGTATGCCGCCGTTGGAGCGCACTATCTCCAATATGCCGCCGGCAAGCATCGTTATTATAATCAGTTCGCCCATTCCCGATATGCCGTTTCCCATGGCGGCGAACCAAGAGTAGAAGTCATAATCGCCGCTAATCATGCCCACTCCCCCCGTGAGCAGGATGCCGAGACACAGCACGAACAGCACGTTCACGCCGCAGGCAGCCGCCACCAGCACCACGATATACGGCATGACTTTAAGGAAATCGACGGCCGGCAGGTCTGCGGGCACCGTTAGTTCACGGCCTTGAAAGGCATATACCGCCACCATCAGCAAGGCGGCCGGCAGGGCTATGCGGACATTGGTGCGGAACTTGTCGCTCATCCTTACGCCCTGCGACTGTGTCGCCACCACCGTGGTGTCGGAGATAAAGGACAGGTTGTCGCCGAAGAACGAGCCGCCGACGACTATCGCCGTCAGCATGGGTGTAGATACATTCATCGTCTCGGCCATGCCGATGGCGATGGGGGTAAGTGCCACTATCGTGCCGACACTGGTGCCTATGCTCAGCGATATGAGCGCGGCGGCGATGAATATGCCGGCCAGCAGGGCGTCCGACGGCACCACACTGAGCGTAAGGTTCACCATGTCGCTGATGCTCCCCATCTCCTTCGCCGAGTTGGCAAAGGCTCCGGCGAGAACAAAAATCCATATCATCAGCAGCAGGTTAGGCTCCGCCGCACCGCGGGTGAACCGTTCAAGGCGTTTGGACAGCCTGCCGCGTGACGTGGCAACGGCCACTATGGCGGTGAGCATGAACGCCACGGTGATGGGAACTTTATAGAAATCGCCCGCCACAATGGATGAGACGAGATATACGACGATGAAGAAAAACAGTGGCAACAGTGCTCTCATAGGTCTTTTGTGGTTAAGGGGAAACGACAGATCAGGCCGGCACCGCAAACGGCAGGCGGTCTGCGCCGTCTCCCAACAGATTGATATGGAAACATCTGCAAAGATAACTAATATTTCCGAAACAGCCAAACGTTTTCTTGGTACTTTCAAAAAAAATGTATAACTTTGCAGCGAAATAACAGGCAACAGCCTGTAACGCTGGCATAAAGACAAAATAACGACATAAATAACGACAAATGAAAGAACTTGCATTGAAGTATGGCTGCAACCCAAACCAGAAGCCATCACGCATTTACATGACCGAAGGCGAGCTGCCGGTAGAGGTGGTTAACGGCCGTCCGGGCTACATCAACTTCCTTGACGCACTGAACTCATGGCAGCTGGTGAAGGAACTTAAAGAGGCAACGGGACTTCCGGCTGCCGCAAGTTTCAAGCACGTAAGCCCTGCCGGAGCCGCAGTGGGACTGCCGCTGTCCGACACCTTGAAGAAGATTTACTTCGTTGACGACGTGAAAGTGCCCCTCACGCCGATAGCCTGCGCATACGCCCGTGCCCGCGGTGCAGACCGTATGTCAAGCTACGGAGACTTCATAGCACTGTCCGACACGTGTGACGCCGCCACGGCAACGCTGATAAAGCGCGAGGTAAGCGACGGAGTGATAGCGCCGGACTATACCGACGAGGCTCTCGCCATACTGAAAGACAAGCGCAAGGGCACATACAACGTGATAAAGATAGACCCGGACTACACACCCGCACCCATCGAGACGAAGCAGTGCTACGGCGTGACATTCGAGCAGGGACGCAACGAGATAAAGCTGAACGACCCGGCATTGTTCGGGAACATACCGACAAAGGCGAAGGAGTTTACGGCCGATGCCAAGCGTGACCTCATGATTGCGCTCATAACACTGAAATACACGCAGTCCAACTCCGTATGCTACGTGAAGGACGGACAGGCCATCGGCATAGGAGCCGGGCAGCAGAGCCGCATACACTGCACACGTCTGGCCGGCAACAAGGCCGACATCTGGTGGCTGCGCCAGTGCCCGAAGGTGATGGAACTGCCGTTCAAGGAAGGCATACGCCGCGCCGACCGCGACAACACCATCGACGTCTATATCTCCGACGACTATGAGGACGTACTGGCAGAGGGCGTATGGCAGAACTTCTTTACGGAGAAACCGGAGCCTCTGACACGCGAGGAGAAGAAGGCATGGATAGCCCAAAACACGAAGGTGGCATTGGGTTCGGACGCGTTCTTCCCGTTCGGAGACAACATAGAGAGGGCGCACAAGAGCGGCGTGGAGTTCATAGCACAGGCCGGAGGCTCGGTACGCGACGACAATGTGATAGAGACCTGCGACAAGTACGGCATCGCAATGGCGTTCACCGGCGTACGCCTCTTCCACCATTGATAACGGCAACAAGGCGGGACTAATACCGGCTTGCTTTGCAAAAGGCACCCAATTACCATGTAAAGAGGGCTCTTTTACATGGTAATCAGGTGCCTTTTACAATATAATCAGCACCCTTTTACAACGCCTGTTACAACAACTTGTTTTCCAATACATTACAAACCACACTGATTTATGGACGATTTTGACCTGATATTACAGAACGGCATCAACTTCGGACGCGGAGGAGAGAAGCCGAAAGAGGACGGCAAGGTGAAGACCAAGGCCAAGAAAAAGAAGTACATCACCGGTGCGCACGGCTCAGGCTCGGCCATGCAGAAGGCGAAATACCGCGAGCAGAGAGCCAACAGACGCAAGAAGTAGGACACGGGGCAGTTATTAATCATGAGTTGCGGGTAGTAATTTGTGACTTGCCGGTCATGACTTTAAGGACAGGAAAGACTAAAACCATTAATTAATTTATAATATGAAGAATATCTACACAACATTCATCTTGCTTGGAGTCGTCGGGGCTACCATGGCCCAATCGAACTATGAAGTGGGCAAGCCCAATGACACGAACTACCGTTATCTGGATGACTACCATAACCTCAAGGAGTATATCAACTACGACAAATACCCCAATTTCAAGTTGGGCATCGGCACTACCGTAAATGAGTACCTGAATAATACCGAGGTGCGCAACATGATCAACAACAACTTTACGGAGACTGTTGCCGGCAATGCCATGAAGATGGCGAGTTGCGTGGATGGCAACGGCAACATGAACTTCACTACTGTCACGAACTATGTAAACAAGGCCACGCAGGCAGGGCTCAATGTGTACGGGCATACGCTTGCCTGGCACTCACAGCAGCCTAACGGCTGGTTGCGCAAACTCATTGCCGACAAGCCTGCTCCGGAGCTTGCAGACGGTGACGTGGATGTATATGTGTCAGTTGCAGCCAAGGACTTCCGTACACAGCAGAATGTAGGATGGAAGTCTGACGAGAACCAATACGGCTACAAACTTAATTTTGACGCGACAGACGGTCTCAACATACATTGCACAAAGAAGGTGAACTCATGGGAGGTGCAGTTCCTCAGCATGACCGACATACCGACAACCTCCGGCAAGAAGTACAGAATGACGATGACCGTTCGAGGCACCAAGGCCGGCAAGTTGCACACAAAACTTGGCGACTGGAGTGGCGGAGCAAATGCTGATGTCCCGTTCACGACCGAATGGAAGGAAGTGTCAGTGGACTATAAGGCGACAATGGCCAATTGCTTCTATCTGTTGCAGTGTGGTGATTTCGTCGGAGACATATACATAAAGGACATCAAGTTCGAGGAGACGAAAAAGGGAAAGACTGTCATTGAGGACCGCCGCTGTCTGAAAGCTCATGCTACCGCAAGGCAATCTGAGACTTACGACAATCAGATATGGCTCGTTCCGGGTTCTTTCAGCGCCAACGCAAGTTATGTGTTCACGGCAGACGTCCGTGCAGACAAGAAGGCTACCGCTTCCACGCAGATTCACAACGCTCCCGGAGCATACGTTCATTACGAGGCCATCGGCACAGTTCCTTTCACTACCGAATGGAAAACCATTACTCTCAGCGGAAGACTCAGCAAGGCGGGACAGAGCATAGCCCTTAACCTTAGCGAGTTGGAAGACGAGAACAACTACTACTTCGACAACGTGAGTTTCAAGATCAACGGCGTAGAGAAGATAAAGAACGGCGACTTTGAAGGCACGGACGTAAGTTCATTCAAAGTGAAGGAATACGGCGGCGGTGCCGTCGCCCCGACAATCAGTGACCGTATAACCTATGTATATACGCCGACATCAATCCCTCTTAGCAACGAGGAACGCCACGACACCCTTGTTTACGCCATGGACAAGTGGATCAAGGGCATGATGAATGCTTGCAAAGGAAAAGTAAAGGCCTGGGATCTTGTCAACGAGGCTATATCCGGCGGAGGCAATGACGGTTCGGGTAACTATACGCTTCAGCACTCAGAGGGGTATAACCCCAACGGTACATGGGATGTAGGCGGCGACGCTTTCTATTGGCAGGACTTCATGGGCGACTTGGAATACGTGCGTCAGGCTTGCCGCCTGGCCCGCAAGTACGGACCGGAGGATATAGTACTCTTCATCAATGACTACAACCTCGAGAGTGACTGGGACAGCAACAAGAAACTTAAATCACTCATAAACTGGATAAAGAAATGGGAAGCCGACGGCGTGACTAAGATTGACGGTATCGGTACACAGATGCACATTTCTTACTATAAGAACTCTGGCACGCAGGCAAGCAAGAAGAAAGCCATCACCAATATGTTCAAACTTATGGCCACTACCGGCAAGTATGTACGAGTGAGCGAGATGGATATGGGGTATGTTGACGCAAATGGCTACAATGTTTCCACAGCAGACATGACAGAGGCACAGCACAAGGAAATGGCAGATTTCTATGAGTGGATTCTGAAAGAGTATTTCAGCCTTGTCCCTCCTGCCCAGCAATGGGGCATTTGCCAATGGTGCGCAACTGACTCCCCGGCAAACAGCGGATGGCGCGCAAACACCCCTGTTGGCATTTGGGACTATAACTATTACCGCAAACATGTATATGCCGGCTTTGTACGTGGTCTTGGCGGTGCTGTCTATACTGGCATTGACCAGATGGAGACAGAGCCAAATGGCGACCAGAAGCCATCTGCTAAGGAGGGCATCTCCGACCTCACGGGGCGCCGTCTGCCTAATGTAACAGACATTAAATCGCTCCCTGCCGGCCTATATATCGTTGATGGCAAGAAGATTTTGGTGAAATAATTTGAAGAAGGCAATGGATTAAGCGGTTGGCAATAACGCTATATCTCTGTTATATAATTAAAGACAACCAATCCATCCCCGACAATTAGCGGGGCTGGATTGGTTGTTTCGCTTATAAAGAACAAAGACGCAAACAGACAAACCGAAACATAATCATTGCCAGAAACGCATTTTGTCGGTGGAAAATGATTTGTTCTCAAATATTATTTGTACCTTTGCACCGATAATATGGACATATAACCATTCGCCATCCGCCACAAAACAGGAGGGCGGATATATTGTCATGCCGCAAAGACAAGACGTATAAGGACAAACAACCGCGATGCGACCGATAATAAAGAAGCTCGACATATTCATGTTAAAGCAGTTCATGCTGCTTTTCGCCGGCACGTTCTTCATCAGCCTTTTCGTGCTGATGATGCAGTTTCTGTGGCGTTATGTGGATGACCTTATAGGCAAAGGCCTGTCGATGGACGTGCTTGGACAGTTCTTCTGGTACATGGGGCTGACGCTTGTGCCGCAGGCTCTGCCGCTCGCCATACTGTTGTCGTCGCTGATAACGATGGGAAACCTCGGCGAGAGCAGCGAGTTGACGGCGATAAAGGCCGCCGGAATATCGCTGGTGAAGGCGTTGCGCTCGCTGTTTTTCGTGTCTGTCGTGATAGCGGGGTGTTCCTTCGTGTTCCAGAACAACATCGGTCCGCAGGCTTTTGTGCAGTTAAGGCAGTTGCTATTGTCGATGAAACAGAAAAGTCCGGAATTGGAGATACCGGAGGAGGTGTTCTACGGCGGCATACCGAACTGCAACCTTTATGTGCAGCACAAGGACCTGGAGACGGGTATGCTGTACGGTGTCATGATCTACCGAATGACGGAGAGTTTTGAGGACGCGGCCATAATACTGGCAGACTCGGGCAAACTGCAATCGACGGCGGAGAAACAACACCTGCTGCTGACGCTGTATAACGGCGAGTGGTTCGAGAACATGAGGTCGCAGGAGATAATGAGTACGGCCAACGTTCCGTACAGGCGGGAGTCGTTCTCGCACAAAGTGATACTGTTAGACTTTGACAATGGCTTCAACCTTGCTGAGGCATCGGGCATATCCCAGTCGGCAACGGCGCAGAGCCTGCCGCAACTTTTGGTGAAAACTGATTCCGTAAGGCATACCGGCGACAGCATAGGACGGCAGGTGGCGGAGACGTTCCGCAGCGGAGTGTTCCACACGCCGGAGGTGAATAAGGCGGACTCGGCGAAGGCTATGGCTAAGGTCGCAAAAGGAACGTTCAGTTATGACTCCATATTCGCTCACATGACGCCAGAGAAACAGCGGCGGGTGATGCAGACAACGGGAAACAGTGTGAGGATGGTGGCATACGACATGGAATTCAGGGCGAACGTGGCGGACCACTACAACCAAATGGAGAGGGAGTACAAGTTGGAGATGATAAACAAGTTCTCGCTGTCATTGACCTGCATTGTCTTCTTCTTCATCGGCGCGTCCCTTGGCGCCATCATCAGGAAAGGCGGCCTCGGTGTGCCGGTAATCATATCGGTGCTGGTGTTCATCGCATACTACCTCCTCGACAACACGGGCTTCCGCATGGCCAGACAGGGGGCTTGGGCAATATGGTTCGGCAAGGGACTGGCTCCCGCGGTGCTGATTCCGTTGGCGGTCTTCATCACCTACAAGGCCAACAAGGACTCGGTGGTGTTCAACATAGACGCATACCGCCTGTTCTTCACAAAGCTGTTCGGAATAAGACTGAAACGAAGTATAATGGCGAAAGAGGTGATTATACACGACCCCGACTACGCCTTGGACGCCCGACGGCTCACGGACATGAACGGAGAGTTGGCGCAATACTCGCACGAGCACAACCTTATGAAGCTGCCTAACCCGATAAAAGTGTTCTTCACTTATCAGGATGACCATGAAATAGAGAAGATAGCGGCGCAGCTGGAGGAAGTGATAGAAGACTTGGTAAATACGCGCGACAAATACATCATGTCGTACATAAACAAGTATCCGGTCCTGTCAGAGAAGGCGCACACAAGGCCTTTCGACCGTAAATGGCTGAACATAGCGGCAGCCATAATCCTGCCACTGGGCATAATACTATATATAAGAATGTGTATTTTCCGTCTTCGTCTATACAGAGACCTCAAACAGATTTACCGTCTCAACGAGCAGGTAATAGGCAGAATAGCAGACAAAATGTAAGGAAAAAGGCAAAAATAAAGACAAAAGTTTTCCTTTTCGGAAGAATTGTATTAACTTTGCACCCGAAAACCAACACATTCAGTAAAGTTGTGACACGTTGTTCCATACATTGCACCACGCAATAAAACAACGAAGCGACGAAACAACCAATAAACAAAAAGACTAATTACATGGGACGTTTATCCAGCAGATTGAACAGATTGGCTCCTTCAGCAACACTCGCCATGTCACAAAAGAGCAGCGAGATGAAGGCGCAGGGCATTGACGTGATTAACCTCAGCGTGGGAGAACCGGACTTCAATACGCCAGACCACATCAAAGAGGCTGCCAAGAAGGCCGTAGATGCCAACTGGTCAAAATATTCTCCGGTGGCAGGCTACGCTGACTTGCGTGAGGCTGTGGCCAAAAAGTTGAAGGAAGAAAACGGACTTGACTATAAGCCGGGCGAGATTTCTGTCAGCAACGGCGCGAAACAGGCTGTGTGCAACGCCATCATGGCACTCGTGGATGACGGTGAAGAAGTCATCATACCGACTCCTTATTGGGTAAGTTACCCGCAGATGGTACTGCTGGCAGGCGGCAAGCCCGTGCATATCCCGGCCGGATTCGAGCAGAACTTCAAGATCACGCCGGAGCAGCTGGAGGCAGCCATCACGCCAAAGACACGCATGCTGATTCTCTGCTCGCCAAGCAACCCTACCGGTTCAGTGTATTCAAAGGATGAGCTGGAGGGACTTGCCAACGTGATAAAGAAGCATCCAGACATGTATGTGCTTGCGGATGAAATCTATGAGCACATCAACTATGTAGGCAAACACGAAAGCATCGCACAGTTCCCCGGCATGAAAGAGCAGGCCATCATAATCAACGGCGTCAGCAAGGCGTATGCCATGACAGGATGGCGCATAGGCTATATGGCCGCACCGGAATGGATAATAAAGGGATGCAACAAGCTGCAAGGACAATACACGTCAGGCCCATGTTCCGTAAGCCAGAAGACAGCAATGGTCGCTTACACGGCAGACCAGCAGTGCGTGGAAGATATGCGCAAGGCATTTGAGCGCAGACGCAACCTCATCGTTGACCTCGTAAAGGAAATTCCGGGATTGGAAGTGAACGTTCCGGACGGCGCATTCTACGTATTCCCCAAATGCGTAAGCTACCTTGGGAAGACTGACGGCGAACGTGTCATCAACGACACCAACGACTTCGCGATGTACCTTCTGGAGGTAGGACACGTGGCCACAGTGGGCGGTGACGCCTTCGGAGACCCGGAGTGCTTCCGCATGAGCTACGCCACAAGCGATGACAACATCCGCGAAGCTATGCGCAGGATAAAGGAATGCCTCGCGAAACTGAAATAATGACGGCCTATATATTAATAATGTAGGGTCAGAGAGAAACCGGAAAGCAAACCGCCTGATAATCAACGGCAAAAGGACACGGATGTAATTAGCGCCTGATTATAGCGCAAACAGCACCTGATTACAATGCAATCTGCACTTGATTACAAGGTAATCTGCACCCTTTTGTCAGGAACACCGGCAACGGCAGGCTTTACAGGACTCACGCAGGACAGGATTACCGCCCTATATGCGATAATGACAATACAGAAACACAATATGTAAAAAGGAGACTTGTCAGGTCTCCTTTTTACGCGCAATAAACGGGTGAGACCAACTTTTTTTTGTTAAAAGTTCTAAATCCTTGCCGTAGTTCTATTTTATTTGCTAACTTTGTGTTTGAAAACGTGCTGACGCATATCATCACTGACCTTAAACCGCCTTAAAGCAAAACACGAAATTAATACTATAATCAATTTAATTAATTAATAATTTAAAACTAATCAAACAATTATGGCAGCTACAAAAAAAACAGCCGCACCTAAGAAGTCAGCAGGCTTCCAGGGTGTAAGACACGCAATCATCATCATTATCCTTGCTTTCGCAGTGGGTGTTTGCTTCTACCTCTTCTTCCTCGGTAACCCAAGCAACTTCGCTAACGGCGATCCGGAAGGTCACCCTCTGAACATGCTCGGAACAGTGTATAAAGGTGGTTGGGTCGTTCCTATCATCCTCGGTCTTCTCTGCACTGTCATCGCAATGTCTGTCGAGCGTATCATCGCCATCTCAGCTTGCGCAGGTAAGGGCAACGTAACAAAGTTCACCGAGAACGTAAAGAAAGCTCTCAAGGACGGAGACATCGCAAAGGCGGAAGAGCTCTGCAACAAGCAGAAGGGTTCTGTCGCTAACGTTGTCCTCGCAGACCTCAAGGCTTACAAGGAAATGGAAACCGCTCCTATCAAGCTCAAAGAGAAGGTTGCAGCCATCCAGAACGCTCACGAAGAGGCAAGCGCACTCGAGATGCCTACAATGACGATGAACCTTCCTATCATCGCAACCATCGTAACACTTGGTACTCTTACCGCCCTCTTCGGTACCGTGCTTGGTATGATACGTTCATTCGCAGCTCTTGCAGCTGGTGGCGGCGCTGACTCCATGGCACTTTCTACCGGTATCTCCGAGGCCCTTGTGAACACCGCTTCTGGTATCGCTACCTCTTGGGTTTCCGTAGTTGCTTACAACTACTTCACAAACAAGATCGACAAGCTTACATTTGCAATGGACGAGATTGGTTACACAATCGCTCATACATACGAAGACAAGCACCCAGAAGCTTAATTTTTTGCTAACCCTTTAAATTTTATTCAGTTATGGGTAAGTTAAAAATTAAGAAAAGCGACGTCTGGATTGACATGACTCCTATGTCGGACGTGATGGTGCTTTTGCTGACATTCTTCATGCTCACGTCAACGTTCGTGAAGAATGAGCCGGTAAAGGTAAACCAGCCAATGTCCGTATCGGAGATCAAGATTCCGGAGAAAGACGTCCTTAATATCATTGTCGATAAAAGCGGCAAGGTATTTATGAGTATGGACAATCAGAACGACATGATGACTGTAATCCAGGACATGGATTCCAAGTTTGACCTGCAACTGACTGCCCAGGAAATGAAGAAGTTTCAGACCGACCCAATGTGGGGCATGAGCCTGTCACTGCTGAAAACATATCTCTCTCTTCCAAACGACAAGATGACGGAAGCCATCACAGGCAAGGAAGCCGGCATACCTACCGACTCAATAAACAACGGAAAGAGCGAGTTTCAGGAATGGGTAACTTCTGTCGTTGAAAATACAGAGGACATCAAGATTGCCATCAAGGCAGACTCTGACACTCCGTATGCCAACATCAAGAAGATTATGTCTGAGCTTCAGGATATGGATCAGAACCGTTACTACCTTATCACATCTTTAAAGACAGGGGAGGATTAATAAATGGCAAAGAAACAAGAAAAGCAAAAGAAAATGAACGTCCGCGTGGACTTCACGCCGATGGTTGATATGATGATGCTTCTTATCACTTTCTTCATGCTCTGTACCTCTCTGGCAAAACCTCAGTCAATGGAACTGAGTATGCCGTCAAACGACAAGAACCTTGAAGATAATGACAAGTCAGTGACAAAGGCTTCATATACCATCACCATGTATGTTGCCTCAAACAACAAACTCTACTACGTGGAAGGACAGCCAAAGTATGACGACCCTTCTTGCCTTAAAGAAACGACATGGGGCAAGAACGGCATACGCAAGGTTCTCCAGAAGCACGTGACAGAGGATGGCACACAGCCTGTACTTCAGGTAATGATGGCCAAGGCCAAACTTGACGAACAGAAAGACAAGATGACGGAAGCAGAATATTCCGCAGAGCTTTCGAAGATTAAGGGTGGCGTAATCAATGGCGAGAAGATTCAAACCATGACCATCATCATAAAGGCAACAGACGCTTCCACTTACAAGAACGTAGTTGACGCTCTTGACGAGATGCAGATATGCAGCATTGGCAAGTACGTCCTTGACAAAATCAACGATCAGGACAAAAAGCTCCTTGAAGAGAAAGGAGTTAAATAGTCCGTCGTAAGACAAGGATTAGTATTAACAATCAAAAAGATAATTACAATGTCAAAAATAGATCTAATATCTGGTGAATGGACCGACATAGTCTTTGCGGACCGTAACCAGGCTTATGGCGCCTACGCCCTCCGTAAGAGCACTGGCCGCCGTAATGTAGTGGCTATTGTGGCTGTTATCTTGCTCGCTATCGCATGTCAGGTTGGTCTCACCCTCAAGAACATTGCGGATGAGGCGGCAGCAAGAAGAGCAGCTATGAACCAAGTGACCGAACTCTCTGCTCTCACACAGCAGAAGAAGAAGGAACCGAAGGTAGAGCGTAAGCAGCTTGTGAAGCAGGAGGAAGTTCAGAAAGTAGTGGAGAAGGTAAAGAGCTCCGTTAAGTTCACTGCCCCTGTCATCAAGAAAGATGATGAAGTGAAGCCTGAGGACGAGTTGAAATCACAGGATGAGATTATGAAGAGCAGCGCCGCCATCGGTTCATTCGATGTGGTCGGTAACGACGAAAGCGGTGAAGTGCTGAAAGCCAAGGAGGTCATAGCACAAGAGCCTGTAAAGCCAAAGGAAGAAGAGAACAAGGTGTTCGACGTTGTTGAACAGATGCCTTCTTATCCCGGCGGTATGGGTGCGCTGATGCAATACCTCAGCAACAACATCAAATATCCAGTGATAGCGGAAGAGAACGGCATCCAAGGACGCGTGATATGTACCTTCGTCGTAGAACGTGACGGTTCTATCACAGACGTGCGTGTAGCAAAGTCTGTTGACCCGTCACTCGACAAGGAGGCAATGCGTGTCATCAAGTCAATGCCACATTGGATTCCCGGTAAGCAGAATGGCTCAGCAGTACGTGTGAAATACACCCTGCCTGTGACATTCCGTCTCCAATAATCCCTTTCATCACAAAATTTGTAAAATGCGTAAAACCATATCTTACATAATAGTAGGATTAACACTTATGGCAGGCTTTTGTTCTTGTGGTCACAAGAACAAAAGCGGCCGTACAGACACTTACTCGTCAGGGGCGATTTCTTTCGCCTCTGACGAAAGTTTTAGCCCCATCATCGACGAGGAGCGTTCGCTCTTCGAAGCGTTATACCCGCTCGCAAAGCTCACCCCGATATACACCAGCGAGTCGGAAGCCATCAACCTGTTGCTGCAAGGCAAGGTGAGCATGGCCGTCACCGCGCGTGACTTCAAGCCTGCGGAACTTCAAAGTCTCAAAGACCGCAAGCAATTCCCCATCTCCGTCAGAATAGGATACGACGGACTGGCCCTGATTCAGAACACTGCAAACACTGATTCATGCATCAGTGTAAAAGATATAAAGAAGATACTGACAGGCGAGGTGACACACTGGAACCAGATATACCCCGGTTCCGACAAGGGAGAAATCACCGTAGCCTTTGACAACCGCCGCTCCTCCACCGTACATTATGTGGAAGACAGCATCCTTGGCGGCAAGCCTATAACAAGCCCCAATGTCTTTGCGGTAAACAAGACAGCCGACGTGGTCACTTATGTAGAGAAGCACAAGGGAGCCATCGGCATCATCGGCAGCAACTGGCTCAACGACCAGCGTGACAGCACCAACCTCACTTTCCGCAAGGAAGTGCGCCCGATGGCTGTATCAAAACTCGATGTCGCCAACGTAAGGAACTCTTGGAAACCATACCAATACTACTTCTACAACGGCAACTACCCATTCGTGCGCACCATCTACATCTTACTTAACGACACCCACATGGGTCTGCCTACCGGATTCAAGAACTTCATAATATCCCAAGACCGCGGCCAGATAGTAATATTGAAAGCCGGACTGTTGCCTGCATACGGTAACCTCACGGTGCGCAACATACACGTGACAGACTGAATACACGGTAGCCTTCAACGACTAACAATACAACAAAAATAAAAACATAGAACAAATGATAACAAAGAAACTCATTATCGGAGCCATGATGATCATCATCGGTGCTCCTGCCATGGCTCAATCCCAGCCAGACGAAATCATGACAAAGGTATCTGCCCTCATCAAAAGCAACACTGATGACGCAAAAGACCAGATAGAGGACATAGCGAAAGAAAACAAGAAGAACGCCCTTGCCTTGGTAAGTATCGCCAAAGCATACCTTGCAGCCAACGACAAAGCCAACGCAAAGGAATATGCAAACAAAGCCCTTGAGCTTGTAAACAAGAAAGGCACCGCAGCGGAAAAGGGTGCGACATTCGTTCTTCTCGGCAACATCGCCGTGGCGGAAGATGACGGTGGCGCAGCCGCACAATGGTTCCAGCAAGCCATCTATGGCGACCCGCAGAACCCGGACGGTTACCGCCGCTATGCGCAAATCATGAGCAAGACAGACCCTAACGGCGCAGTGCAGACACTGGAAGACTTGCGCAAGCACCGCCCCGACTATCCCGTTGACCTCATCGCAGCGGAGATATACTCAAGCAGCGGCAAGATGAAGCAGGCCAATGAATACTACTCAAAGGTCAGCCTCGACAAGATGAAGGACTATCAGGTTTCCGACTACTCCACCAACCTCTTCCTCTCGCAAGACTATGCCAAGTCTCTTGAGGTAGCCAACTACGGACACCAGAAGTGGCCGCGCAACGCCTCAATGAACCGCCTCATCATGTTCAACGAGACATCCAACAAGAATTACGACGCAGCCATAGCCGCAGGCAACAACCTCTTCAACGCATCAGACTCAGCAAAGATCACCGCTTACGACTACAACTACTACGCTACCGCCCTCAAAGGAGCGCAGAAGTACGAGGAAGCCATCAAGAGCTATGAGAAGATACAGCAACTCGAAGGCATCGACGCCGCAACCGTTGCAGAGAAGAACAAGGACATTTCCGACTGCTACAAGAAGCTCAGCAACTACAACAAAGCCGGCGAATATCTCGACAAATATCTCAAAGCGCAGACACAATCATCCTTCAGTCTTGACGAAACCCTTGCCACTCTTTTCGCGGACGAACTGATGGACGACAAGACAACGCCGGAGCGCAAGAAGGAAGCATACGCCAAGGCAGACGAGATATACGCACAGTTGGCAGAGAAATACCCTACCAACGCCGCCTACATCGCCAGCAAGCGTGCCAAGTTACCATTCGCCCTTGAGGCAACCGACATGGAGAAACTAAAGATGGCAGGCCCGCACTACCTTACCCTCGCAAACATCCTTGAAGCCAGCAAAGACCGCAGCGAAGGCGAGACAAAACTCCTGATTAACGCATACAGCGCTGTATGCGCATACTACGTGCACTGCATGGACGACATGGAGACGGCAAAGCAACACGCCCAAAAGCTGTTGCAACTCGATCCGGAGAACGCCAGTGCAAAGGCCATAGTAGGTACAGGCGAATAAAATACAGAACCACTCCATACCCCAAACCCAACGATAACGCCCCGCCCAAGAGGAATATCCGTTACTGTTGAGTTTGGGGTATAAACATATTTAGAGAACAACATACACTTACAACAATGAAACGCATATACCACCTCATCCTGCTTGCACTCCTCTCCGTAAGCCTCACAGCCTGCAGCGACGGCGACAAAGAGGAGCAGACGACCATAAAACCATCCATAGACTATCTATTCTCGGTAAACGATTGGGACGATGGCGGTTACAGTGACCTTGCCGCAAGCGCAATAACAACCATCGCCAACAACAATAGAGATGTAAATGTAAGCGTCCACAAGCCAACAACAGCGGCAATGGCGGAACAGACTTTCAAGCAATGGATTGAGAGAACCGCCACAAACAAGGAACTGTTCATCCTTGCAGGCAGCGACTATAAGGCACTCATCAACAAGTATGTCGCCGGCAAACTCCCGACGAACAAATCCATACTCATCTTTGAGTCTGACCCGACCAAACCACTACCGGACGGCGTTTCAACGTTCTTCATATCCAGTTTCGGCACATCATACATAACAGGCGGTGCAGCCGCATACCTCACAAAAGACCTCACACGCAACATATTGGTGCTTCTCGCCAACCAAACAGACATGGCGGTGAAAACCTTTGGTGACGGATTCAAGTATGGTTTCAACAGCAGTACCCATGCCAACAACCGCACAATAGACACGGAATACCTTGGAGAAGGAGCGGAAAGCTACATCATGGCGGACGAAGCATACGCCAAGATGGATAATTGGAGCAACACGTATGACTTCATCTTCCCCATCACCGGCGGCTCCAACCTCGGCATATACCGCTGGAGCAACGAACATCCCGCAAACTCCCCACTACTGTCCGGCACAGACCTGGATCAGTCTCCACTCTGCTCCCAAATAATAGGCAGCTGCGTAAAACACACGGACCGCCTCATCATGCTATACGTCAACCAATGGATAGGCACAGGGAAGCTGCCCAAATCAGAGTTGTATGGCATAGAAAGCGGATATGCGGAATATGTTTCCGCCCCCGGCTACAACCTCCCGCCAGCTCTCTATAACGACTTGCAAGCCGCAGCGATAACCGCCGAGCAACAATATCTGAACCAATAAAGGTTCCATACACAAGTTCTTACAAACCATAAACAAAAATGCCTATGATAAAATAAACAGTCAAAGACATAAAGATAAATAAGCGTTAGCTTTATTCTTGCTTTCTGAAAATTGGGGAATTTGATGAAGCACACAAGAGTAAAAGTTGATGCTCACGTCTATATGGCGTGGGCTTTTACTCATATATGTGTGCAAGGTTATCCCCAATACCGACAGAAAGCATAGATGAAGTTATTAGTCCACGTTTTTTATTGTCTCACCCCAGCAACCGGACTTATCATCGATCATAACAATCAAAACAACAAAAAATCAACAAAAATGAAGACTTTAAGATATATAGGCATAGCCATTTTTGCCGTAGTAATGTGTGTAAACTTCGCTGCATGCTCATCAGACGATGACGATGATGATTATCAATGGGATGATGATCAAAACACATCCCAAACAGACCAAAACCAAAATACCTCCGGTGAAGAGAACAATGGTAATGGATCCGGAAACAATACGAAGGCTGAAAAACCTGATATTAGTTTCTATAGTGTCTATGCACAAAATACAATTTTACATGTAAATTATAAAATAAACAACAGCAAAAAAGCAAAAGTCTCTAAGGCGAAAATATACTTCGGCGAAAACAGTAACCCGCATATGATTTCAAACGCTCATATTAGTGGAAACCTTATTTGGGCGGAAAGAGGAGGATTGAAACGGAAAACAACATACTATGTAAAATGTCAAGCCACGGGTGAAGGTGGTACAACCACAACATCAACAACAAAATGTATGACGAAATAATAAATTATATGCTACACGAAACAATCAGATGAGAATCACATTGTAAGTTAGACCAAGATGCAAAAGCTTTTCACAATCATAATATAAGAAAAGAGGGTGTGTCAAAATGCGGATTCCTGCTAATTTTGACACACCCTCTTTGTATTATAATATAGTGTGAAAAGGTGCTGCACATATTTTGACACAGCACCAACAAGGCAGTGATAAACCGCTGATTTCAACACAATAATAACAAACAGCGTTGTAGGAACGTACCTTGGTGCGTCCGAATATACCCAGAAATGCGCGGTAATGCGGACACACCAAGGTGTGTCCCTACAAACATCGCCATACAAACGCGTTGCAAACAACGTTGCAATGGGATTGTTATCCGCATGTAGAGACGATGTATTACATCGTCCCAATAGCCGAATCACAAGATAAACGTGTTGCGAACAATCTCCGAAACATGATGCGTCGAACCCCGTAGGGGTGACATATACAAGCACAGGGTGTAAACCCTGTGTTGTCATTGGTGTGCGGGGATATGGTACCGGGAACCCCGAAGCCGGCAGGCGAGGCGCACA